>Ga0315336_1003573_pt1 | contig 20351 bp, 38 predicted proteins | sample ASW5metaG_FD_204512 | JGI IMG/M metagenome (GOLD analysis project Ga0315336, IMG submission 204512) | Ammonia-oxidizing marine archaeal communities from Monterey Bay, California, United States - ASW #5 | ecosystem: Environmental > Aquatic > Marine > Intertidal zone | place: USA: California... | reverse complement strand
TGTACGGAGTGTACAAAGAGAAGGGCTTAGAGGAGATAACAAAGTTTATCTATTCCCACTCTGACCTCGTAACTGTAACCCAAAGAAAGTTTGCAGAGAGAGTAGCACCTTACTGTAACCCTAATCACACTCTTGCTGTCGTTAAGAACACTATCGACTACAACCTTCCTTGCTGGAATATGCCTAAGGTAGACAAGCCCAAGAAGCGTAAGAATCTTTGCAGGTTTGGTTGGGTTGGAGGAATCCACCATGAGCAGGATCTTAAGTACTTCACAGGCGTACCTCATTTCGTAAATCAGAAGGCAGGAAGAGAGAACTGTAGATGGGACTTTTATGGACATCCACCGCCAGGGACCGATCCTAAGGATTGGCAGTTTGATGTTTGGAAACGCTACAAAGAGATTATTTTGAAAGGTTTCAAAGGAGGCAAGAACTGGGATATCCACTACGCTCAAACGCCTGATCGTTATGGTCAGATGTTTACCAACATGGACGTAGCTCTGGCTCCTCTTGAGATGAACAATTTCAATGATTCCAAGTCTGAGATTAAGGTAGCTGAGTGTGGACGTTATAAGATTCCTCTTGTAGCCTCCAACGTAGGTGCTTACGATGAGTGGATTATTAATGGGGAGACAGGGTTCCTGATCGAGCCAGGAAAGAATCATATCGCTGAGTGGACTAAGATTCTTACTACTTTGGCTAAGAACCCAGGATTAGTTAAGCGTATGGGTGAGAATTTGCATAAACTTACAGAGGAAGCGTTCGATATGAATAAAGCAGCTATAGGCAGGCTTGAGCTTTATGAGTCTGTTTTGGGAGTATCAGTGTAAATGAATAAGATTAAAATAATTAGCGGGTGGTCTGGCCCTGGCGGCAGTACTATAGCTCACATAAACTTAACTAATTTACTAAATGAGAATGGGTATGATTGCACCCTTTATGGTCCTCAAGATTGGCACCTAGACAAGTGTAAGTCAGGCCTTATTCAGGATGCTAGTTTGAATGTCCATGATACGGTTATTTCTCACTTTATTCAGATTACCACAGGTAACATAAAGAAGCATATTCTTTACTGTCATGAAAAAGAGCTTTTTCCGCTTAAAGAGGTCGATGTCGCGGCGTATGACAGAATCATATATGTAAGTAATTCCCAAAGAGACTGGCATGACGTAGATTGGCCTAGCACCGTTATTCCTCCTGTTGTAGAGAAAGTAGATTGGGTTCGCCCAGGTGCAGGCTGTGCTGGGGTAATAGGTAGTATTGACCGTAACAAGCAAACCCACAAAGCTATAGAAGCAGCAGTTATTGATAATTTTAAAAAAGTCCTATTATTTGGAGACATAACTGACATGCCTTACTTTAATGAAGAGGTAGCTCCTTATATCAACTCAGGGCAGGCTGTCCTAGCAGGTCATGAGGACTCACAGGAGCGCATGTATGGGCAGTTGGATGTTGTCTACCATTCCTCCCTTAGCGAGACTTACGGGCTTGTAGAGGCCGAGTGTAAGCTCTCAGGGATCCCCTTCATAGGGACACGTAATAATCAAGACATTCTAGAGAAAGAGGAGATTCTAAAGAGATGGAAAAAAATATTAACTTAAAAGAAACAACCAATATATTAATTAATTTAGAAAGAGATTCTGATAGGCTTAAGGACACTAAAGCAGTTCTTGATAGATTGAAAGTTCCATTTGAAAGATTTGATGCAATTGAGCATGAGCAAGGATTAGTAGGTTGCGGGCTATCACACCTAAATCTATTAAATACCATTAAGCCGGGAACTGTAATTTTTGAAGATGATATTGGCTGTATGCCTAATCCAATCACAAACCTATTAATTCCTGAAGAGGCCGATGCAGTTTATTTAGGCGTATCGAATCATGGGTATATTAGAAATCAACCTTATGGATATGGAGGAGTAGTTATGGCTACCCAGTATACTTCACAATGGAAACGAGTTCTGAATATGTGTTCTACTCATGCTATTTTGTACTTAAGTGAGAGATATATTAAAGCTGCAAGGGAGGTAACTATGAAATATTTAAAAAGTGGTTTCCCTTTTGATTTAGGACTTGCTTCTATCCATAAGGATTTTAACGTTCTAACTCCAAATGATCCAGTATTCTATCAGACGGAGCAACCCGAATTAACCAAATTTAGTCTCAAAGTATGATTTCCTTTTATCCTGGGTACTTAGGTTGGTTAGGTAATCAAATGTTTCAGTATGCCACTACCTTTGCAGCCAGTCAAAGGGAAGAGGTTTTGTGTTCCTTTCCTCAGAATGATCCCAACTTGTTTGAGTTGTTTACACTCTCTGCACTAAAGAATGATGGAATACAAGGTCAAATGATTTATAAGGAGCCACATTTTCACTATGCTCCGATCCCCCATTCCAAAATACTTCTTCTTCATGGTTACTTTCAATCAGAGAAGTATTTTGTTGACTACAAAGATGAACTAAAAGCTGAGTTTACCCTTCGCAACCCAAAATACCCAAAAAAACTAGATGATGATTATATCGGGATCCATGTGAGAAGAGGAGACTATCTTAATCACCCAACTATACATCCTACTTGTTCTATGGATTACTATGAAGAAGCATTGTCTTTGCTTCCCGATAGACCCGTAAAGATCTTTTCGGATGACCACGAATGGTGCGCTGAAAACTTTAAAGGCAGCAGATTTGAGATAAGCCAAAGAAATTTCATAGAGGATTTTGAATTGCTGAGTAAGTGCAACTATCAGATAATAGCAAACAGCAGTTTTAGTTGGTGGGCAGCGTGGCTATCTGATAGTAAAAAAGTTATAGCCCCCTCAGAATGGTTCGGGTTTAACGGTCCTGGGTCTGCAAAGGACATAGTTCCTAGTAATTGGAGTAAATTATGAGTAACATTAAGGCATACCTTAAGTGGGTTGAAGATAAAGGGGACGCTACACATAGACTAAACTATGATTTAACTCCTCATGATATAGTTATGGATGCGGGAGGATATATAGGTGATTTTGCTGAAAGCATTCATGAATTGTATGGATGTACTGTTCATGTCTTTGAACCTGTAAAGGAGTTCTGTTTAACTATAGAAAATAGATTTGAAAGTAACCCTAAGATAACAGCAAATGAGTATGGGTTAGGGTCTTCTACAAAAAAACAAAGTACCTCAGGAAAGGCAGACTCCACTCAACTTGTAGATTCTACTGGTACGGGTGAGGAAGTGTATATTAAAGATATTAAGGAAGTGTTGGAGGATTTAGGAACCCCAACAGTAGCATTATTTAAGATTAACATAGAAGGTGGGGAGTACGATTTGTTAGATCGTATTATCGAGACTGGACTAATAAAAGATATAAAAAATCTACAAATTCAGTTCCACGATTTTCACCCTAATGCGGTACAGAGAAGAGATGACATAGTTAATCATTTAAAAAAGACTCATGTTTGTAAATACAACTACCCTTTCATCTGGGAGGGTTGGCAAATAAAATGATAATAAATTTATTTGATAATGCTTTTAGACACTTACCTAATTCTGTTCATGGTAAGATTTCTAAAAGCATTGAATTTGTTAGAGATAAGGAAGAGTGGGACGGGGTAACTTTGTTTACAGATGATTACATATCTACACCAGCGGCATCTCTGGTTACCTGTCCACATAAGATTGGGTGGATTTTAGAGTGCCGAACTCTAATCCCTCAAGTATATGATAATCTTTCAAATTTTATTAACCAATACGACTTTGTATTAACTCACGATAAACAACTTTTAGAAGAATTTCCTGACAAGACTAAGAAAGTTATATTTGGTGGATGTTGGGTGGAAGAAGAATCATATAAGATATACCCAAAAAGTAAAAATCTTTCTATGATATACTCCCCTAAAAAGTTTATGCCAGGACATAAGCTACGCCACATAATAGCCGAGAGTAATATAGAGGGCCTAGATTTGTTCGGAAGGGGATCGTCTACTCCTATAGAAAAAAAAGAGGAAGCTCTTGTTGATTATAAGTATTCTATAGTAATAGAAAATGATAAAAGAGAGAATTATTTTACGGAAAAACTCTTAGATTGTTTTGCTACAGGGACCATACCTGTGTATTATGGGTGTCCTAATATAGGAGACTACTTTGATAAGCAAGGAATAATTGAAGTGCATTCAAAGGAACATTTTCTACAAATTCTCCCAACACTTACCGAAGAATTATACCAAGATAAACTTTCCTCTATTTATAGTAATTTTTATAAATTTGGAGAGTATGCAATAACTGAAGATTGGCTACATGCTAATATACTAAAAGAATATGACAAATGAAAGCAATTAAATTAGCTGAATCTACGATTGATGAGCAAGACATGGATGCTCTTGCTGAATGGATTAGGACTTATCCTAAACTAACAAAAGGCCCTTTAACCTTAGAGTTTGAAGATAAGTGGAGTAATTACTTGGGAGTTAAACACTCTACATTTGTTAACTCTGGCTCGTCTGCTAATCTTTTAATGTTAGCTACTTTGATAGAGGCTGGGGATTTAGAGCCAGGAGACGGGGTTATCGTTCCTGCCTTATCTTGGGCAACTGATGTAGCTCCTATTATGCAACTAGGGCTAAAGCCCATTCTTTGTGATTGTAATACTTCCGATTACTCTGTAGACCCTGACCACTTTTTGGATTTAGTTTTACATGGGGTGGTTGAAAAGGGCCTTGATGGAACTGGCTCTATGGTACGATATAAAGCTAAAGCTGCTATTATTGTACCAGTCTTAGGGCTCGTTCCTGATATGGAGCGTATCATTAAGGTTTGCGACCAGAATAAAATTATCCTTCTTGAGGATTGTTGTGAAGCATTAGGATCCGAGTATAAGGACCAAAAGTTGGGAACTTTTGGTCAGATGTCTACCTTTTCTACTTATTTTGGGCATCATATCTCTACTATAGAAGGGGGTATTGTTTGCACATCTAACCCTAAGTATAATCAAATCCTTAAGTGTATTAGAAGCCATGGGTGGGATAGGGATATGGATACGGAGAATCAATCTTCTTTGAGAGAGCTTTGGAAAGTATCAGAGTTTGATTCCTTGTATACATTCTATTTTTCTGGTTTTAATGTACGAGCGACAGACCTACAAGCCTTCCTTGGTATTAAACAATTAGATAAATTGGATGAGGTAAACAGAGTTAGGAATCAAAATTTTCATCACTACCTTAATTATTTAGGGATGAATTTTAATGAAGAAGGATTATTTGTTTCCAACTTCGCCTTTCCTATTGTTACAGAGAATAGGAGTGCAGTAGTTAAAGTATTGCAAGACAATGATATTGAGGTAAGGCCCATGATCTGCGGATCAATGGGAAGACAACCTTTTTATGTTAAAAAGTATGGAGTGTGTGTACTACCCAATGCAGATATGTTGAGAGAGAAGGGGCTTTATCTTCCAAACCATTATTTGTTATCAGAAGAAGACATTAAGTTGGTCTGTGAATTGATCAAGGATATTCTATGAAAGTTTTAGTAACAGGAGGGAGTGGGTTCGTAGGAAAGAGAATGAGACTTATTAAACCTGACTGGGTTTACGCCTCTTCCAAAGATGTTGATCTTACTAATTATAATGATACGATAGATTATTTATTAGTAGAAAAACCTGATGCTGTGATTCACCTAGCAGCAAGAGTTGGTGGTATTAAAGATAACGCAGACCATCCTGCCGACTTCTTTTCAAAGAATGCTAGGATCAATACTAATGTAGTAGATGCTTGCTTCAACACGGGCGTTCCTAGACTATTAGCTTCCTTGAGTACTTGCGCTTTTCCAAATATTGTGGATCAGTACCCATTTACTGAAGACAATCTACTAGATGGTCCTCCTGCTCCAACTAACCTTGCTTACGGTTATACGAAACGATTGCTTTGGGTTCACATAAAATCTATGCGAGAGCAACACGGTGTAAATTATTCCTGCTTCTCTCCTTCTAACTTGTATGGTCCTGAGGATCATTTTGATTTAGAAAGCTCCCACTTTGTTGCGGCTGCTATTCTTAAACTTCATGAATCTACTGATGGTGTAGAGTTTTGGGGGACAGGTAAGCCTAAAAGGCAGCAATTATATATTGATGATTTATGTAGAGCTATCCCGTTATTACTAGAGAAGCATACAGGTGTTGAGCCTATTATAGTTGCACCAGTGGAAAATCTAAGTATTGCAGAGATGGTAGGCACTATCAAGTCTATAATAAGACCTGAGGCTAGTATAAGTTATAATGGTAACTTAGACGGACAGTATAGAAAGGACGGGTCAAACAACTTGTTTATGAGTTTGTTTCCTGATTTTAGTTTTACTTCATTCGAAGATGGTATTAAAGAAACTTATGAGTGGTATATTAATGAGAAATAATAAAAAACAAACTGATGATTTTACTTGGGATAATTACTCTTCCCAATTTTATGAAAGAGAGATGGTAAGCATACTTCAGGGAAATTACAGACTTGACATGCTTGTAACTAATTCTTTTTTTGACGGGTCTACTGTTAACTACTCTGATAACTTACATTCTAATTGGAAAGAGCTTTATAACCAAATAGGTACACTAGAAGTTAGCTCTGTTTTTGAATGTGGTACTGGTTGTGCCCATCATTTAATTAATATATACAATCTTTTTCCTGAAATAGTTATTAATGGTTGTGATTATTCTCAATCTCAGTTAGATTTAGGGTATAAGTACTTCTCCTTAGATGATTATTCTTTTGCTAAAAGACTTAGGGTATTGGATATGACATCCAAAAAAGCTACAGAAGGAGTAGCTACCTCTGAATTTGTATTCACTCAAGCTGTAACTATGCATTTGAGTTGGGACAGGGCTAAGGATTGTTTATTTAATATGGGTAAACTATCCAGTAAATATATATATTTGATTGAAAATATCAATGCACATAACTATCCTGAATTATTAAGAGAAGCATTGCCTGATTTTGAAACAATACCTGCAAATACCAAGTATATTGAAGGAGCAATTTTATTAAAGAAGAAATGATATCCACAGATTTAAAGAGAAAAGCTTTAATAACAGGGATTAGTGGACAAGACGGATCCTACTTAGCGCAGCTATTGTTGAGTAAAGGGTATGAAGTGTGGGGCCTTTTGCGTAGGCACTCCGTACCCGAGAACCAAACTAGTAGACTAGAGAGTATTGGAATACTTGATGATCTTAAATTAGTGTATGGAGATATGACGGATCTCCCTTCTTTACTTAATATCCTAAAGAATGTTAAACCTGATGAGATTTATAACCTTGCAGCGCAGTCCCATGTACGGATTAGCTTTGATCAACCAGCATTCACTACCCATACAGACGCAGTAGGTGTTCTTAATCTGTTAGAAGCTATGAGGCTTATGTGTCCTGACGCTAGGATGTATCAGGCTGGCTCCTCTGAGATGTATGGTAATGAGTATGATGCTGATGGGTATAGGAGAGAGGATACTCTCATGCGTCCTGTGAGTCCGTATGGTTGCGCCAAGCTGTATGCTTTTAACCTGTGTAGAACCTATCGTACTTCTTATGATATGTTTGTTTCTAATGGCATCCTGTTTAACCATGAGTCTCCGAGGAGGGGATTAAACTTTGTTACCAATAAGGTAGTAGATGGTGCGGTTAAAATTAATAAAGGTAAGCAGCAGGAGTTAGCTTTAGGGAATTTAGAAGCCACCAGAGACTGGGGCCATGCTAAGGATTATGTCAGAGCGATGTGGATGATGCTACAGCACGATGAGCCTGATGATTTTGTGTGTGCTATGGGAGTATCCCACTCTGTTAGGGACTTATGTGACGAGGTATTCTCCAGGCTGGGTATGGATTACAAGGACTATGTTACCCAAGACCCTCAGTATTTTAGGCCCACAGAGCTTCATGATTTAAAGGGAGATTGTAGCAAACTCAAAGAGACTTTGGGTTGGGAGCCAGAATATACTTTCCAAGGAATGATCGAAGAAATGGTAGAGGCAAGGCTATAATAAAGTATGAACTTTAACGAATATCAAGAAGAAGCAATGCAGTCCGCTATCTACCCCAACTTAGGGAATAACTACGAGTACCCTGCTTTTGGATTAGCAGAAGAAGTAGGAGAAGTCCTAGGCAAGATCGCTAAGGTTAATAGAGATCAAAAGGGAGTCTTTGTTGAGAAGAATATTCAAGATATTCAAAAGGAAATGGGTGACGTACTCTGGATGCTCTCTGCTCTTGCTAGTGAGTTTAAGATTAGTCTGGAGGGCATTGCTTACACTAATCTTAAGAAGCTCAACGACAGGCAGTATCGTGGAGTCCTTAGAGGCTCAGGAGATAATCGCTAGTGCCTACCTACGATTATCAGTGCTCTGCTTGTGAAGCAACTTATGAGCTTTTTGAGAGCTATGAGGAGCATGTTCAGTTTGGTATCCCTACCTGCATGAAATGTGATCCTGATGATGAGAACCCTACTACCATGTATAGGTATTTCGGGAATAACAACCCCACCTTTAAAATTGGTGGCAAGGGCGTTTTCAAGCCTGGGGTGTTTTAATGGAAGATCTGCCTGCGGCGATGAGACTCGCTAAACGCGAGTCTCAAAAATCACAACACCGCTTCAAGTTAGGAGCAGTTATAAAAAGAGGAAAGCGTGTGCTCTCCTTCGCTCACAACTCTGCTAAGACGCACCCCGTTTATGGTAGCGGTGATTATAACTCACTCCACGCAGAAGGCTACGCAATCTACAAGGCTATAAGACGAGGCATAGACGTTGTAGGTGCTGACATCTTCATCTACAGGACTAATGGTAACCTTGCCAAGCCCTGCCCGTGCTGCGCTAAGATGATCTCCCAGCATGGTATAAGAAACGTAGTGTATAGCGGAGCATGATGCCCAATAAGTCAAAGTATTAAAGGCAATGCCCAAGAAGTCAAAGTATAATAGAGTATGGACAATTCAGTATTAAAACGACTAAAGAACGCAGGCTTGCTGTCAGAGCAGGTTCAAGACCTAGGCTTCGTATCGACAGGGAGTTACGCTCTCAACAAGATCATCTCAGGGAGCTATGCCAAGGGCGTTCCCATTGGAATGATAACTCAATTCCATGGAGAGGCAAGCACAGCTAAGACTGTTTTTGCAACCCACATCCTAAAAGAAGCACAGGTTTTAGGATACTACACAATGCTCATTGATTCAGAAAATGCATATAACTCTGAGTTTGCTGAGCATCTTGGAATTGATCCTGAGAAGCTCATCTACGCTGCACCTGAAACTCTAGAAGACTGCTTCAATATCATTGAGAGCACAATTAAAGAAATCAGGGAGGTAGACAAAGATACTCCTATTGTTATTGCATACGACAGCCTCGCTGTATCTCCTTCTAAGGCAGAGTACGAGGCAGAGGGCTATGACGGAAATAACATGCAAGGAGCTATCAGAGCTAGGCAGACTGGAAACTGTTTGAAAAAGATGAATCCCCTCATGAGAAAGCATAAAGTAGCCTTCATCATGATTAATCAAATTAGACATAAGATTGGGGTTATGTTTGGTTCACCTGAGACTCCAGCAGCAGGTGGACGCTCATTAGACTACTACCTCGGTGTAAATATGAAGACAATCTCGAATAAAACTTCAGATTTATTGAAGGACGATAATGGCAAAGTAGTAGGCATCCAAGGTAAATTACGAAACACTAAGAACAAGTGCTCCATGCCATTTCGTGAAACTACCTTTAAGCTTATGTGGAACGAAGGTCTAGACCCCTATGATGGTCTTTTAGACTGCTTTATAGCTGATGGTTTGATTAAAAGGGGAGAGAAGCAAGGTTGGTTTATTTTTGAGGACTTCAAGTTTCAGAAGAAAACTTTCTACGACAAGCTCCTTACGGACAAGTTCGAAAAGCTCCGAGAAGTAGCAGGTATTTAAGGTTTATAAAATATTTAGGGGATTTCTGTTGTAAGTTCTGCCCGAAGGTGCTATAATACAACGTATGAACGACACTACTAACACCGCCCCCAAGGGCAAGCTCTACTTCATTACGCTAGGCCCCCACCCCGATCAGGCCAAGATCGACGCCGAGATTGACGCAGCCGCCAATGCCGTTCTTTGGCCGAAATCCTCAGAAGAGAAATAACAATGGACGATAAATTCTACGAAGAACTCTCAAACCTCATTAATGGGGCTTTCGACAAGAACTATGGGCGTACACGGCGCTTTGACGGCGCAGACGTTGAGGACGCCCTTTTGATTGAGACTCCCCTCTACGAATCAATTGAAGATTACATTGCCAAGACTGGTGCAAAACGATTTAAACTTACCAAGGCTGAGAAATCAGCAGGACTCACTAGAGAAGAAGCTGTAAAGCTTAGGACTAAATAAAGGATACTACTATGGTTATTAAGAATGAAGAAATGATTCGCGCTCACGCTCCTGCTGCTTTTGCTACGGAGCCTGAAAAGGGCCGTGTATCTGAGCGATACACTTTCCTCCCCACTACCGACATCTTGGAGGTTCTTCAAGAAGAGGGCTGGACTTGCACTTCCGCAGAGCAGGTTAGTTCTCGCTCTTGGAGCAAGACTCACGGTAGGCATATGCTTCGTCTTCGTCATGAAGACCTGCAACAAAAAGATTTTGGAGTCGGTGATAGCATCCCTGAGATGGTTCTCATCAACTGCCATAACGGACTTGGAGGTTATGTCCTCCAGGGAGGTATCTTCCGCTTGGTCTGCTCTAACGGTATGGTGATTGCTGAAGAGGACTTCGGTAGAATCCAACAGCGTCACATCGGCTTTGAGCCTGCTGTCGTTGTAGAAGCCTCTCGACAGCTTATCCTGAACTCTTCTAAGATTGCTGATAAGATTGATAGCTGGCAGAATACTGAGATGACTGAGCGTAGCCGTAAGGACTTCTTCACCGATGCTGCACAGCTTCGTTTCGAGAACCCTAATGATGGTCTGATTCAAGATGTTGCTACTCCGCGCCGTGAGGCTGACCGAGGTACTGATCTCTGGTCCTCCTTTAACGTCAGTCAAGAGAATCTTGTTCGGGGTGGATTCCGTAACAGTGCTACGAACCGTATGGTTAGGAAAATTACTAACATTCAGAAGAGTGTTAGCCTTAACCAAGACCTCTGGGAGCTTGCAAGCAACTACGCACTTAATTAATTCTTGAACTCCTGCCTAAAAGTAGCTACATACTTTTAGGCAGGAGCCGATTGCGGTTATTATGCGTGGAAAATACGGATTTAGAGAACCTTTAATGATGGACGAAGAGGGGCTTTATATAACAGCCGCTCAGATGCAGTTTTTCCTTAACAGGAGAGATGGTCAAAAGAAATTTGAATCTTGTAGTGTTGAGTTTTTAAATTACTATAGAAATAGTTGTTTATACAATCTTGTTTATGATTTGATGGAACAGGATTCCTCCTGTGCTACGATGTACTGGGATCATGAAAACAATACATTATCTCTGTCCTTCCCTTGGAAGGGTATTGTAGCTGATACTCTTGCAAATGTTTCCTACGGTGGAGCCGAAGAGTATGATAGTTATGATGATGATGAACCTGATGAAGACCCTTTCAACCTTTTTTAATTATGGCACACACTAACAAAGATAACACTGATTCTGTTGAGTCCAAAGTGCTTAAAGGCAAGAAGAATAAGAATAATAGAAGGATCCAACAAGGGTACTCTAGACTCTCCTATAATAGTGTAAGGGATAGCTCTTTTGACCTAGATGACCTAGATCATTTAGACGAAGACGAGTTTGAAAAATTCACTAAATATGGAAAACGTTAACGTACTAAACTGCGAACCGACTATCATTGAAGCATCTAACGCCCTTAGCGCCAGAACAGCAACTACTCTAATTGAGCTTGTTGATAAGCTAGGAGTTTTAGTAGATGATTTAGAGGGTAGTCGATGTATCCAGTACCAGATAGCCAACCCCTACAACAAGCTAAAGAGTAAAGAGGACTTCGTAACAGAGAGACTTAATGCTGTCCTTCCTGATCTCTTTAGCTTAGGGGAAAGCTGCCTACGGCATGTTGCTTGGAACTTTGGTAATTCTCCATTTACTGAGCCCTTAGGACATCTTGGTTTTTGGGTGCGTAAGCATGAGAAGGGAATGGGGACTGACGCTTGTAGTGCATGGGAGCGTAAGCAAACCAAACCTCTTATTGTAGCGACCTCCTACGTCCTCCTAAGCCCTGCTTTTGAAGGAGGAGAGACTAGACTCCTAGACTCTCAAGGAGGCTCAGAGGCAATACAGACCCGCTCAGCCCTCGGTGTTACCACTTGGGGAGGGTTCACGCGGTACAAAGAGAGTCCTGTCACCGATGGCGCAAAGTACTCTCTTTTAATTCACTATACAGGAACATTAACATGAGTTGGATATGGGGTGAGAAGAAGAAAGAACCGGAAAAGACTAAACTTGAGTTCACAACGAATAGCGCAGAGAGACATCTTATTAAAAGAACAGTAAAGGTTCAGGTGGAGTTCCAAGTGGAGTATCCTATGAGCGTTGATATTGTACAAGCATTTAGGGAAATACATGCAACGTTTGAGACTCCTATGGGGGTTGAAATCAAAGACGCACACATGGATCGTATTGAGATTTTAGGGGGATCAAATGTTTGATCCAGACGAGCCACTACCTTGGGATCCCTGCGGTTTATCGCTATCATATGCTGAATGGGAATACTTAGTTTCTTGGTATATTCAAAAAAGTAATCCGATTGACCTAGATAATAAGGAGAATACATTATGGCATACGAACCAAAAAACCCCCACCTAAGCCCGAATAGGGTTCAGAAGATATCTAAAGACCTTATTACTGATTGCAAGAAAGACCGAGAGCTTGCTTTTGAATCCTACAAGTATTTTAAAGCACAAGCTGAAGAAAACCCTCAAGACAACACAGCTAAGGGATTGATGGTAGATTGCCTAAAAGTTATGCAGTCTTCCAAGAATAATGTAGTAAAGATTTTAAACCTAATTGTAAAGATGGAAGATTCTGTTTCTGCTAACTCTGAGTTAGGGAAAACAACTGCTTCTAAAGGACCACTAAACACAGCATTTCACGATCTAAGCAAGCTGCTAAATGACTAAAAAAGTATACCGTGTTATCTCTAGGGAATTAAACCAAGTTATTTCCATTAAAGGATTCTCCGTCTCTCAAGAGAAATCCTTCTACGAAACACTAAGACATAAAATTGCAAAAGGCGATTGCACTCACATAGAAGACTATAAAGCTATTATAGTTAACAAGTTCTTAGTAGACGTAGATAAGTTCTTTGATGAAGCAGGGGAAGAACACAGTATGGAAGATATTTTAGACTCTGTTTATGAGTCTATTATATCTATCTTCCCTGCATACGCTTTAGATTTCGTCTGTGCCGACTTGAACTCTGAGACATTCCTGGGGGATGAGGAGAGAAAGATCCTTGATAGTATCAAAGCACAGATCACTAGTAAGCATATACAAAAGGAATATAGTAGTGTTTCATTGTCCTCCTTAGAGGACATAAATAACTTGCAGGAGTACCTTGAGGATAACATCATTGGGCAGAGGGAAGCAATTACCTCTTTAGTAAAATCCCTAAAGCTCATGGCTACTGGCTTGGCCGAACACTCTTCCTTTCTATTTGTTGGACCTACAGGAGTAGGGAAGACTCAGGTAGGAAAGCTCCTGGGAGAGAAGTTTAGCGGTAACTTCTTTAAGGTAAACTGTGCTGAGTATGCTGGAGGACATGAGTACGCCAAGCTCATCGGATCTCCCCCAGGGTATATTGGACACAGTGATAAGAGTTTGCTTGCAGAGAAAGCAGAAGAATCTAATTCTTGGGTCTTCTTGTTTGATGAGATTGAGAAGGCTCATCATAAGCTATATGATTTCTTGCTTTCTCTCTTGGACGATGGCACATGCACAGATAACATGGGGAAGACTCTAGACTTTAGCCAGTCTATTTTCATCTTTACTTCTAACCAAGGTGTAGGCGATATTAATAGAGATCCTGTTGGCTTTGGGAAAGCTCCCGAAGTCTCTAGGGACGTAACAGAGGAAGTTATCCTTGCGTCAGTTAAGAAGCACTTCAAGCCTGAGTTCCTAAATAGGCTTGATGAGATTGTGCCTTTCAGTCACCTAACCAAAGAGCAGGTTGCAGAGATTGTACGCTTGCAATTAGAGGAACTGCCTATTAGGATTACTGATCCTCTGGTTAAGTTCATCGTTTCCTTAGGATACTCATCAGAGTACGGGGCTAGACATATTGCACGCTTTATTAAAAACAATATTTCTGATAAGATTGCTGATGCGATTCTCAATAAGCAAGTTCCTAAGAAGGACGGAGGATACTATACCCCTAGAATCTCCAACGGCAAAGTAATGATTATTGATACAAAGAAGTATAACACTTCATCGGTGTAATAATTTCTTAGACGCGAACGCAACTGGTAAAGCGGGGATTCTTATAAAATTCTGATACTGGGTCCGATTCCCAGCGCGTCCACCAATAGAAAACTCAGTTTAAATTATAAAACAAAGTGTATCTTCTCTATATACAGTATGAGTAAATACACAAAAACTATAGTTTCGTTTGAGTTTGCATGTGCTTTATGCACTAAACCTTTTATCGCTAATAGCGGTAATCATAAGTATTGTTCAAAAAGCTGTGAGCAGAGCTTCAATAGAAGGAACAGAGGATGTGAGTGTCCTGGTTGTGGTAACATAAAACACCGTACATCCTCTCCTAACACTTTATGCCCTGATTGTAAAACAAAGGAACTAAAGAAGTTAACTATTAAAGAATATTTGGATAGAGTATCTGCTAGGGGCGGGGCTCAAAATAAGCTAGCTGCCATGAGAGGGCTAGGAAGATCTTGGAATAAGCAGATTTTACTTGAACCTTGTGCCCATTGCGGGTATAATAAGCATGTGCAGTTGGCCCATAAGAGGCCCTTGACAGACTTTCCTGATACTGCACTACTAGAAGAAGTACACTCCCCTGATAATGTTATTGCACTTTGCCCTAACTGTCATTGGGAGTTTGACCATCCGAAAGAATAAACTATGAATGAAACTAATGAAAAATATCTAGCTCGTATGCTAGAAGGCGCAGAGCAGGGTTTGGCACAGATGGCTCAAGCAGAAGAGCAACTAGCTCAACAACTAGAAAGTATTGAAGCTCAAAAAGCAGAGATGGTTACTGCTGTTGAAGAGCTTAAAGAACTCCTCGGTATTGAGGATGAAGAGGAAGCTCCTACTCTTGCTCTCGTAGAAGATGCAGAAGAAGAGCTTACAGGCGCAGAAGTTGAATAAATCTAAGCGAAAGGTCTTCGGATACTTCAGGACTGAAACTAAGGCTCAGGCCTACATGGAACACATGGAGAAGTTTCACCTGAAGCAGAAGAATACCTATTCTTTCTTTACCACTAAACGTAAGCGACCCAAAAGCCATTTGAAGTCTTGGTTCGCTTACGCTCTTTATAATAAAACTATTCCGCAGTAGCTCAATTGGTAGATGCGCCACTCTGTTAAAGTGGATGTTCTAGGTTCAAGTCCTAGCTGCGGAGCCAAACTAGGGACGGTAGCCCAATCGGCAGAGGCAACAGACTTAAAATCTGTCAAGTGCGGGTTCAAGTCCCGCCCGTCCTACCACTAAAAAGCACCCATAGCTCAATTGGATAGAGCAACAGACTTCTAATCTGTAGGTTTCAGGTTCGATTCCTGATGGGTGTACCAAATAGAACTGTGATACGCAATATTAAAAAATGTAAAGGATGCGGAAAGATCCGCTCTGTGTTCAAGGACACAATCTTATGTGTTCCATGCTCTCGCCAATCAAAATGATTATCTGGAAAACATATCAAATCTCAACAGGTAGAGAAGTACTCTTTAATATGGTTCCTATGTGGGATGATATACAAAAAGCTTTTGAAGCAGATGAATATGATCCTGTTGATTACGAAACTCACTCCTTTGAGGTAATTGAACTATGAATACAATAAACCTTATTACTTTCGAAGAGAAGCATGGAAGTATTTCTTATGCGTATACTACTCCCGAAGGCTTACATGAAATATGTCTAGAAATCTTCACTAGACGTAATAAAGAGAATTGGTATTGGACGGGCCAAGATGATACGGAACAAGCGGAATGGTTTCGTAATGCTCTTGCTGGAGACTCTTTTGCTGCGTGTCGGTACATTGATTCACACGCGGATTGGGAGTATGAAGGCTTTAGTACCCAGCATAATGTAAAGGTTTATGAATGAAATATCAATGCTCAAATTGTAAAAAAGGTTTTACGAGCGATAAGCCTAAGACCACTTGGATCCAAAAAGGTAGAGCGTTTGAAGCAACCTACACATGCGAGAAATGTAAATGAACTTCGTTACCTATCTTAAAACTGTAGCAGCTATTACTGCACTGAGTATTGTATTTTTTGCCCTGCCTCTGACTATAATGGATAGTGATGTAGGGTTCGGATATATCGCAGGGATCCCTCCTCAGTTATTTGTGACCCTTACTTGGATCGCTGGTTGGGAGTATGCTCGTCGCAACTGTCCTGAGAAGGTTCTTGATTTTACTATCGGAGCTATGCCTATTAGGTTTTTGGTTGAGGTTGCATGGTTCTTACTGTTGACACAGATGGAAAATGTTAACATTGGCGTTGCGGTGGGATCAGCAATTATGCACTTCGCCCTCTTCACTATCCCACAGATCATGTGTATTAAAAATGGTAGCACAAGCTAGTCTAGACAAAACATACATGAACATGGCAGAGGAGCTAGCCCTTTTGTCATACGCTAAACGCAAACAGGTAGGGTGCCTCGTAGTAAAAGACACTCAAATAATCTCAGAAGGAATAAATGGAACGCCACAGAACTTTAGTAATGCCTGCGAATATTACAATTACCATCGCCAGGAATTCGTCACTAAGAGCGAAGTTCTTCATGCGGAGTCTAATGCTATTGCAAAGCTTGCTAGATCCACAAATTCTTCTTTGGGTAGTACTTTATATGTTACCTCATGTCCTTGTTTCGATTGCAGTAAACTCATAATCCAGGCAGGAATCGTTAGAGTAGTGTATAGGGAAGAGTACCAAAACAACGGGCTAGACCTCCTAGAATTAGCAGGGATTTCCTATGAACAACTTAGCTGAGGTTGAGAAGCATTTAGAGAAGAGCATAGAAGAGTGTGTACGCTTAATTAACTATGCACATAAGACTGACGCTGGTGATACTTTACTTGAGTTTGCCAGAGGAGCTTACAAGGCATACACAGAAACATTAGAACTAGTGAAAGAGAATCAAGATGAGTAGTTGGCATTGTTGTAAGTGTGGGGAGTATACTGATCCGCAATACCTAGACTATGTTACTGGAGAGTGTGGGAATTGTCAGGATGGAGCACCTATGAAAGAAAACAAGTTCGAGAAGATTGGACGAGACATTGGTAAAATAGTTGGAGAGAAGAACGCGGCTTATGGTAATAGTTTTGGTCGCGCTGGTGACTGTCTTAAGCAGATGTACCCAGATGGTATTAGACCAGACCAGTACGAGTCTTTGCTTACTATTACCAGAGTCCTCGATAAACTCTTTAGGATAGCCAAGGATGAAGATGCTTTTGGTGAATCTCCTTGGATGGATATTGCGGGCTACTCAATTCTAGCTGTAAATAATAAGACTCCTAAGCCTGAGGAGCCTGCTCAGTTGCTAACAGAACAACAATTGTACGACCCTTACCTTTAATTAATAATTCCTAGAAATCCTTTGACAATTGCCCTTGAGTGTGGTATACTAGGCGTATGTTCAAACGAGACATAGAAGAGTGGCTGCGGATCTTTGCGGAGGTCGAGGCAGGTTACCCCGAGGCTATAGAACCTTATACTGTGAGGGCTGCCAGAATGGCAGAATTTGCCAAGGAAATTTTTGAGGATATACTAAACATTCCCGAAGAGGAACAGGGCGAGACTGAATATGCGCTCAGAAAAGGAGACAAATAATGGATATTAATAAAGATCTTTTTGAGGTAGATCCTGACGAGTATGTAGAACTCCGTCAACTAATGGTTGAAAAGCTTGTTGATGTAGAACTAGACGCCCCTAATGGAGTATTAATGACGCTTTTGCAAGATCTTGTTTCTGAAATGTATACCAACATGGATGATGATAGTTTGCAATCTCACTTTGATACTATTACGATGAAGGAGAGCTAATGGGATTTTTTAGCTGGCAATGCAAAGTGTGTGATGAGTCTATTAAGGCTCCGTATGATATTCCTAAGAGCATGGCATTTCAGAATGAGTGCGTAGTTATCGAGCATGTTAATTACGCAGCTAAAGTGTTCATTGGGGAATATGATGGATATGGTAGGGTGGGGGATGAGCTTTGGGATTGGTCTGATGCTGAAAAAGAGCCTATCATGTATCACAAAAAGTGTTGGGAGAAGGCAGGAAAGCCCCTAGGGGACCTGACTCCCTCTATGTACGCGCCTGATCAGGGATTCTTCTACGAGGAAGGCCCACTAGGATGAAAGAGGTTAAAGTACAGCTAACACTCGAATGGACCTTTGATAATAAACAGTGGAAAGAGGAACAAAAACATATCCATGAGCTAGAGGAGGACGTTAAACAGATCTCAAGCTACGATATTATCAGTTCTCTCTTCTTTTTGAATGAGATGGCATACCCCGAAGTTAAAAAGTGTAAGGTAGCAAGCGTTTAATGATAACTGAGAAACAATTTGAAAAGCTGGACAAGAAGTACGGTAAACTCTTACACTCCATTAGCCATAGGATCTCTGGTGATAAAGCTATCGCCATGCATGATGACAACATGCAGGATTTGTGGGCACAGGTGCTAACAACTGTCGAAGCTTTTGCCCGCTTGAACAAGGAGGCTTACCCTGGTGGGTTCCCTGATTTCGAGGATACAGTCCACTTCAATAAATACTTGAAGACGAGCATGTGGCACCTTAAGAATAGTAAAGGTGCTAAGATAACCAAGAAGTTTGCTATCACTAGAAATACAGTCAGCATTGCAGAGCATGATGAGGTTCTACAAATCCCAGACCCCACCATTGCCTCTCCTGACACTGAGATATACCTAGGCGAGCTTCCTCACATGCTGACTGAGGAACAGACTAATCTAGTTAAGCTCATCGTGGAGGATCCTAAGTACATCAAGCCCTCTGGCAAGGCCAATGTTAATGCGTTGGCAAAAGAGCTAGGCAAGTCTTGGATGGAAGTGAGCGAGCTTCTAGCTGCTATTGGAACTAGGATTAAGAATCACCTATGAAGATTAAAGAGAACAGTGTGTACCTGAGTGGTGCTATTTCAGGACGAGATTGGAAAACAGCTAAAGGACATTTTAGGAGTATGCACTACTTGCTGGAAGATGAATATTCTACAAGCTGTAGAACTATAGCAATGAAGATTGTAAACCCTGCTTGCCTAGACGAACAAGAAACATGGGAAGACTACATGAAGATTCACATCCCAGCTATGATAGAGTGTGAAGCAGTTGTAATGCTTACAGGTTGGGAGACTAGCCGAGGAGCAGCACTGGAACGAATGATTGCACATGAGCTTAAGATGCCTATCTACTACGAAGAGGAACTGACATGGGACTGATTAGAAAACTACTGTATACTGCTTTTATTACTAAGGGTGATGTTGCCAAAGCTATTGAACTTGATGAGCTTAAGAAGCTTAACGAGAAAAAGAAATGAAAGCTGTACTTAAAATTGTTGTTGGTCTTCTTTTAGTAGGTGCGGCTCTTATCCTCCTCATGGAGACTCTGGGGTGTACTGTTGATAACACCTCTAACTCAAATGTAGAGGAAGAAGAGAAAGACCGTAAAAATGATCCTCCTCTTGTGGGTGATGAGTGTGATTTCATTGAATGGGAACCTAATGATGAGCTAGCCTCTGCACAATTTGTTGATGTGCTTCCTATTTTAGGTCCTAGGCTTATTTGTGGTGGATTAGACACGTTCCTGTCTCCTACTTTTGAGCTTAATAGTGAGTCCGACATATTCTTGTTTGATCTGTATCCCGCTTCTGAGGGTACAGTAACTATTCTAAATATGCATGTCCTTTTCAAGAACGATGATATAACCCCAAGGCTGTCTATATGGCAGACAGATGAAAAGGCTAAGGGTCCTGTCTTCCTTGATAGCTTCTATGGGGAAAACGGTAGCCTTCTTCTTTTGGATTACTTTATTGAATTTAACGAACTTAATAGCCATGACCTTATTTTTGTTATTGACCATGTAGGCAATCCTTCTGTAATAGTTCCTCCTGAAAGATATACGATTGAGTACTGGGTAAATTGAGCTAAGATACCTACATATAATAACAGAGGAATTAT
>Ga0315336_1003572_pt1 | contig 20351 bp, 17 predicted proteins | sample ASW5metaG_FD_204512 | JGI IMG/M metagenome (GOLD analysis project Ga0315336, IMG submission 204512) | Ammonia-oxidizing marine archaeal communities from Monterey Bay, California, United States - ASW #5 | ecosystem: Environmental > Aquatic > Marine > Intertidal zone | place: USA: California... | reverse complement strand
TGAATCAAAAAATTGATAATTTTTCCAAAAAATTCCGAGTAAATATATATTAACCCAAAGCCGGTTTTTGCTGTTTGTGTTGCTTATTCTCATCCCCAATTGATATTATACTCGGAGGTTTAAGATGGTAACTAAAAAGCGCTTAACTCTAGCACCTGATCATATCTATGTCCCAAAACATGAGGTAATGACAAAAAAGGAAGCTGAAGAAGTATTAGAAAAGTATCATTGTAAGGCAACTGAATTACCGTTAATTTTTGGCACTGATCCAGCTATTGTTGGACTTGGCATAAAACCTGGCGATATGATAAAGATTACCAGAAAAAGTGCAACTGCCGGAGAAAGTTTCTATTATAGATATGTGGTTGAAGTATGACTGATTCTGTAAACAAGCGTTGGCCTATAATTCAGGATATTTTATCTAGAGAGGGAGTTGCTAAACAACATCTTAACTCGTTTGATGAATTTTTAAAAAAAGGGCTGCAGGACATTATTGACGAAATAGCTCACATAGATATTGAAAATGCTGAATATCCATACAAAATTCAACTAGGCAGAATTCAATTTAAGCAACCAAGAATGATGGAGCTTGATGGTTCTGTTACACACATTACTCCTGTAGAAGCACGTCTACGTAATGTTTCATATGTTGCACCCTTGATGCTGGAAGCAAATGTTATTGAAGATGGAAAAACTCTAGAAAGTAGATTCATTCACATTGGTGATATACCTGTAATGGTAAAATCAGAATCTTGTATTTTACGAAGTTTTACACAACAAAAACTAATTGATTATGCAGAAGATCCAGAGGATCCTGGTGGCTACTTCATCATTAATGGTTCTGAACGAGTGATAGTTGGATTAGAAGATTTGTCATACAACAAAATCATTGTAGACAATGAAAAGTTAGCTGGAAAAAATGTATACAAAGCGAAAGTTTATTCCTCAATTGTTGGTTATCGCGCAAAACTGGAGTTAGTACTGAAAGAGGATGGACTTATTGTTGCAAGGATACCAGGTTCACCTGTTGATATTCCAATAATTACTTTAATGCGTGCTCTTGGATTAGAATCAGATAAAGAAATTGCATCGGCTATATCGCTGAATGGTAACATACAAAATGAACTTGAGAGTTCTTTTGAAAAAACAGATATTACAACATCAAAAGATGCTATTGTATACATCAGTAAAAGAATAGCACCTGGCATGTTGGAAGAATTTCAAATTAAGCGCGCGGAAACATTATTGGATTGGGGTTTACTTCCACACTTAGGTAAGCAACCTGATAACAGAAAAGAGAAAACACAATTTTTGGGTGAGGCTGCTTGCAAATTACTAGAGTTAAAACTTGGATGGATTCAACCAGATGACAAAGATCATTATGGCAATAAGGTTGTCAAGTTTGCAGGGCAGATGTTGGCTGATTTATTCAGAACTGCGTTTAGGAATTTGGTACGAGATATGAAATATCAACTTGAACGCTCTGGTCAAAAAAGAGGAATCAATGCTGTTAGCGCAGCGATTCGTCCTGGCATAATATCTGATAAACTCAATAACGCTATAGCAACAGGAAACTGGGGACGTGGAAGGGTTGGAGTTACACAATTACTTGACAGAACAAATTACTTGTCTACTATAAGCCATCTACGACGTGTACAATCACCTTTGAGCAGAACTCAACCCAATTTTGAAGCAAGAGATTTACATTCTACACATTTTGGAAGGATCTGTCCAAGTGAAACACCAGAAGGATCTAATTGTGGTTTAGTTAAGAATTTGGCTTTATCTGCGATAATTTCTGTAAGTGTATCTTCAGAAGAGGTTGTTGAAAAACTGTATGAGTTTGGAACGGCTCATTTCTCAGATGTTAAGGACTCGGTAAAAAAGGATGGGGCTAGAATTTTTGTTGATGGAAAATTAATTGGTTATCATAAAGATGGAGAAAAATTAGCAAATTCTTTACGTGAACTACGTAGATCTTCCAAGATTCATCCACATGTTGGGATATCTATACATCAACCAGAACAGGAAGGTGCTACAAAAAGACTGTATGTAAACTGTAATGCAGGACGTGTTTTACGTTCCCTCATTATAGTAAAAGATGGCAAATCAGTACTCACGCAAGATCTTCTTGATAAAGTGACAAAGAAACTTGTTTCATGGAACGACTTGATACGAATGGGTGTAATTGAACTTGTAGATGCAAACGAAGAAGAAAACTGCCTTATAACATTTGATGATAAACATGTTAAGAAGCATACTCATATTGAAATTTTTCCTTCAGCAATTTTAGGTGCCGGCGCATCAATAATACCATATCCTGAGCATAATCAATCTCCACGTAATACATATGAATCTGCTATGGCCAAACAAAGTCTTGGTTTTTCAACACCAATGATGAATACTAGTACTTATGTAAGACAACACTCTATGCTGTATCCTCAAACTCCTATTGTGACTACAAAGGCTATGGGACTTCTAGGTCTCGAGAAAAGACCTGCAGGACAAAATTGTGTAGTTGCGGTCTTACCATTTGATGGATATAACATTGAGGACGCTATTGTTCTGAGCAAATCTTCGGTTGAAAGAGGGTTAGGACGCACATTCTTTTATAGGATCTATGAATCAGAATCAAAACAATATCCTGGTGGAATGCGTGATAATTTTGAAATTCCAAATGCTGATGACAATCTTCGTGGATACAAGGGTGAAAAATCATATCGTTTATTAGAAGATGATGGAATTATTGCCTCAGAATCCGCTGTATCAGGAGGTGATATCCTCATAGGTAAAACCAGTCCGCCTAGATTTATGGAAGAATATCGTGAGCTTGAATCTAGGGGACCGTATAGAAGGGATACCTCCATAGGAGTAAGACCTTCTGAAATAGGAGTTGTTGACACCATTGTTTTGACGCAAGCAAATGAGGGTGGAAAAATGTACAAAGTTAGAATTAGAGATATGCGTCTTCCTGAAATAGGAGATAAGTTTGCCTCAAGACATGGTCAAAAAGGAGTAGTAGGTATACTAGCTAAAGCAGAAGATTTACCTTATACTGCTGACGGAATATCACCTGACGTTCTAATTAATCCTCATGCATTTCCATCAAGAATGACAGTTGGTATGATGATGGAATCAATAACTGGTAAAGCCGCTGCAATACGAGGCAAAAAGGTTGATGCGTCTGCATTTGTTGGTGAGAAGATGGATGATGTAAAGGGTGTAATGAAAGACGCAGGATTCGAGTATTCTGGTAAGGAAATTATGTATGACGGTAAAACAGGCAAACAATTCCCAGTTGAGGTGTTTATTGGAGTTGTTTATTATCAAAAATTACATCATATGGTTGCAGATAAGATACATGCGCGTGCGCGTGGACAAGTTCAGATGTTAACTAAACAACCTACTGAAGGTAGAGCACGTGGTGGTGGTTTAAGATTTGGAGAAATGGAGAGAGATTGTATAATAGCCTACGGGGCTTCCATGATTCTTAAAGATAGACTGCTTGATGAATCTGATAAAGCTGATATCTTTGTATGTGAACGATGCGGTCTTGTAGCATATCATGATGTTAAACAAAGAAGATTTTATTGTCGAGTTTGTGTAGAAAAGGGAAAAGTAAGTTCTGTATCTGTGGCGTATGCATTCAAGCTGTTATTGCAGGAAATGTCTAGTCTTGCTATTGCACCACGTTTGTTGATTAAGGAGAGAGTATAATGTCCATTCAAACAGTAAAATCAATTGACGGGATTAAATTTTGTGTTTGGTCTCCAAATGAGATCAGAAAATATTCAGTAGCTGAAATTACTGCCCCTGAAACTTATGATGAAGATGGTATGGCGGTACAGGGTGGATTGATGGATGGATGTCTTGGAACATTAGAACCTGGACAAAAATGTCTGACTTGTGGCAATACCTCTGCTAGATGTCCTGGTCATTTTGGACATATTGAGCTTGCAGAGCCAGTATTACATATTGCATTTATTGATAGCATCCACAAGTTGTTGACTTCTACATGCAGATCTTGTTCAAGATTAAAAGTTCCTCAGGAAGTACTTGACAAGTTATCGAAATTTAAAAAAAATAGTGCATCATATACTGTACTATCACGTAAACGTATTCCAGAACAAATACTTGAAAAAGCAAAAAAATCAAAAGAATGCCCACATTGTGGAAAACCACAGTACGAACTTATTTTCACAAAACCGACAATATTCATAGAAAAAACTGAACTTGGAGAAAATAGATTACTACCAGTTACAATAAGAGAACGATTTTCACAAATTACTGACGAAGATCTTGATTTATTAAATTATAACACTGCGACCGCAAGACCAGAATGGTTTATTTTACAAGCATTGCCTGTACCTCCTGTAACTGTTAGACCTTCCATTATACTGGAAACTGGAATAAGATCTGAAGATGATCTAACCCATAAAATGGTAGACATTATTAGGGTAAATCAACGACTTAGAGAAAGCAAAGAAGCTGGAACACCTCCACTAATAGTTCAAGATCTTGTTGATCTACTTCAATATCATACTACAACTTATTTTGATAACGAGGTTTCAGGAATTCCACAGGCTCATCATCGTTCTGGTAGACCTCTGAAAACATTAACACAAAGACTCAAAGGCAAGGAAGGTCGTTTTAGAGGATCACTATCCGGAAAACGGGTAGACTTTTCAAGTCGAACTGTTATTTCTCCAGATCCTAATTTAGACTTGGGTGAAGTCGGTGTTCCAACAGCTGTTGCGACTAAACTTACAATTCCTGAGATTGTTACTGAATGGAATATTGAAAAGCTAAAAAAATTGGTTATTAATGGGCCAGATACATTTCCTGGAGTAAATTATATTGTAAGACCTGACGGAGTTAAAATCAGACTAGATTTTGTCGAAGATCGTTCAATTATTGCTGATTCACTTGAGATAGGATATCTAGTGGAAAGACATCTTGCTGATGGTGATGTTGTACTGTTTAACAGACAACCATCACTTCACCAAATGTCTATAATGGCTCATCACGTTCGTGTGTTACCAGGAAAAACTTTTCGGTTACATCCTTCTGTTTGTCCACCATACAATGCTGACTTTGATGGCGATGAAATGAATCTTCATGTACCACAAAGTGAAGAAGCAAGGGCTGAGGCAATACTATTGATGCGAGTCCAAGAACAGTTAATTTCTCCTAGATTTGGCGGTCCAATAATCGGAGGTCTTCGTGACTTTATTACGGGTGCATATCTTCTTACCAAAGATGATACTACTTTAACAAAGCAAGAATTTGCTAATTTTGCAATGCTAGGTGGTTATGATGGAGAATTACCAGAACCAAAAATTAAAAATAAAAACGGCTCACTTTATACGGGAAAGCAATTGTTTTCTATCTTCCTTCCATCTGATTTCAATTTGATATTGACTTCTAAATGGTCAAAGGGTACAAATGGTAAACGGAAAGATATAGTGATTAAAAATGGTGAATTAGTTAGCGGTGTAATAGATAAATCATCTATTGGAGCCGAAGAACCAGAAAGTGTTTTACATAGAATTGCAAAAGACTATGGTAATGAAAAAGCTAAAACATTTCTAAACTCTGTTCTTATCATAATAAAACAGTTTATCACTAATTATGGATTTAGTTATGGTTATTCTGACTTGGAACTTTCTGACAAAGATAGGGATGCAATTCTTACTGATTTACAAGAAACATATGATAAGGTTGGAGATATAATAAGCCAAAAAAATAAGGGAACTCTAAAAGGATTGCGTGGACTGACTGTCACTGAAACTGCAGAAGCATTAATCACATTTGAACTTGGTAAGGCTAGAGACAGAGCAGGTATTACTGCAAATTCAAACCTTGCAGATGACAATGCAGGTAAAATTATGGCAACTACTGGTGCTAGAGGTTCTGCATTGAATGTTGGGCAGATGGCTGGTGCTTTGGGTCAACAATCAAGACGGGGAAAAAGATTACATACAGGTTATGGTAACCGTACTCTTCCTCACTTTAAAGAGCATGACGATAATCCTGACTCTCATGGATTTGTGAAATCTAACTTCCGTGATGGTCTTTCTGTCTTAGAATTTTTCTTTCATGCTATGGGTGGGAGAGAGGGGCTTGTTGATACTGCTGTAAGAACACAACAAAGTGGATATATGCAGCGAAGGCTAATCAATGCACTTGAGCACATTAGATTAGAATATGATAATACTGTAAGAGATCCACATGGTCACATTATACAATTTTTGTATGGTGAGGATGGTATAGATGTAGCAAAAAGTGATCATGGAGAAGCATTTAACATCAATCGATTGATTGAATCTGAATCAATCGTAGATACTGGAAGCAAAGCAACCAAAGACGAGATAACTAATATATCTAAAAAATACACAAAGACGTTCAATCCAAGATTGACCTCAATGGTCAATGACGGATTACATAAATCTAATCTATCCAAAGCAGGACTGGAAAATGTTTGCAAAAAAGGCCTTGAACTGTATGATAAATCCCAAGTTGAACCTGGGCAGGCGGTTGGTATTGTTACTGCACAATCTATTGGAGAACCTGGTACTCAAATGACACTTAGGACTTTTCATACTGCTGGAATTGCTGAAAAAAATGTAACTCTTGGTCTACCAAGAATTATCGAATTGGTTGACGCACGTAAAAAGCCATCTACTCCTTCAATGGATATTTATCTTGACAAAGATTCAAAATCTTCTAAAGAAAAAGCAATTCAAACAGCTCGTGACATCTTACAAACAACTGTGAACGATTTGATAATTCATCCAGTAGAAACTGATTATCAAACTAAAATTACACTTACTATTGATGATGCTCGACTAAAAGCTAGAGGATGCACATTCGAAAATATGATTACTGCTTTAGAAACAAATAAGAAGTTCAAAGCAATAGGTGATAATAATACCATTACTTTACAATTAGTTGATGAATCTGATGCTGCAACAGTAGTTGCTTTGCGAAATAAAGTGCTTAAAACTACAGTAAGGGGCGTACCCGATATAGCACGTCTAACACTTAAGGAAGAAAATGGAGAGTGGTTAATTCAAACAACAGGATCAAATCTAGCTGAAATCCTTTCAGTTAAGGGAGTTGATAAGAATAATGTTAGAACAAACAATGTGTTTGAAATTAGCACTGTCTTGGGAATAGAAGCGGCAAGAAATGCACTCATTAATGAACTCAAAGCAACCCTAGAAAATCAAGGATTAGAAGTTGATACACGGTATCTTATGCTAGTGGCTGATCTGATGTGCCATAAAGGTCATCTTCAACAAATTGGTCGTCATGGAATTGCAGGAACAAAAGATAGTGTTCTTGCAAGAGCAGCTTTTGAAATAACAGTGCCTACTATTGCAAATGCTGCAAAATTAGGAGAGATTGAAGAATTGAAGGGAATTACTGAAAATGTGATAGTTGGAAGCCAAATACCAATTGGAAGTGGAACGGTGGATATATTTATGAAAACTAAAACAAAAAAATAATCTAGCCATGGCAAAACTATTAGAAAAAGCACTAACAGGTGCAATTAAGGAAAGAAAACACACTCTTGGTACAAAACAAGTAGTATCTTCCATGAAAAATAGTAAATTAGTTATAATTTCGCAATCAGTTTCTACTGAAATAGCTAAAAAAATCGAGGAAAGTGCACAAAATGACAGCGTACCCTTATTGCACTTTAATGATACATCTGTAACCTTAGGAAAACTTTGCGGATTACAATTTCGTGTATCAGCAATTTCCCTTAATTCATTATCTGCCACAAATGTGCAGGCAATTATAAAAGAATATGAAACAAAATAATTTTGAAAAAATCTATCTAAGTTTAAATGAGACCAAAAAATAGTTCAGCAATACAAACACCATGCCACAATCAATAAAATTATCAACAGATCAAATGCGTTTGATGTCACTTTTTCAAAATGTTACAAAAGCAACTGCCCGTGATTGTGTGGAAGATGAGATGCAAGATAAAATTATTTTTGTAGTACAGGAGGGTAAGATGGGTCTTGCCATAGGTAAAGGTGGTTCTAATATAAAATCTCTAAAAAATATTATAAAACGGAATGTTGAACTAATTGAATACTTTGATGATCCAATAAAATTTTTAAAAAATATTTTAAATCCTAAATTTGTGAACGAAGTAAAACTTGATACAAAACCGGATGGGTCATCACAGGCAATAATAATTGTTGATCATGGTAAGAAAGGCTTAGTAGTTGGTCGTGCAGGATGTAATGCTGAAAAGGCTAGACTCTTTGCCAAAAAATATTTCAATATTTCAAGTGTTCTAATAAACAGTCCCACAGTAACACAGTTGGAGATGTAATATTTGGCAAAATCACCACTTGGTTTGTTTGCAGGTAGAAATTTGAAGATAAAGAAGAAACGTCAGCGGTGGTCAATATCAACATATAAACGAAGAAAATTAGGTTTGGATAAAAAATCCAGCCCATTAGGTGGTGCTCCACAAGGACGGGGGATTGTTTTGGAAAAAGTCGGTGTCGAAGCAAAACAACCAAACTCCGCTGTTAGAAAATGTGTTCGAGTTCAATTAATAAAGAATGGAAAAACTGTAACAGCATTTTTACCACGTGATGGAGCAATGAACTTTATTGATGAACACGATGAAGTACATGTTGAAGGTATGGGTGCTACTCAGGGTGGCGCCATGGGAGACATTCCTGGAGTACGATACAAAGTATTCAAAGTAAACGGAACATCATTAAAACAATTAGTAATAGGTAAGAAAGAAAAACCAAGAAGATAAAAAAATGACAACGCAAAAACTTTTGTTATTTAGAAAATGGGATATATCTGAAATAGAAATACAAGATGTTGGTCTTAAAACTGCTATATCTCTAAAAGAAACAATATTGCCAATGAGTTTTGGACGTTCAGCATTAAAGCGATTCAATAAAGCTGATGTTAACATAGTTGAACGATTAGTAAATAAAATGATGCACTTTGGCAAAAAATATGCCAAAAATACTGGAAGAATGGCAGGAAAAAAATTTCATACATTCAATGTGGTAAAAACTGCCTTCGAAATAATTCATCAAAAAACAGGAAAAAATCCCATCGAAATTTTAGTTCGTGCTGTTGAAAACTCTGCACCAAACGAAGACACTACCAGAATTGTATATGGTGGAACAGTGTATCATGTGTCCGTAGATGTAGCACCAATAAGAAGAGTTGATCTAGCATTGAGATTTATTGCTGATGGGGTGAAAGAAGCCACATTTTCTAATCCAAAAGCAATCGAGGAATATTTGGCTGAACATCTAATTCTTTCAGCCAATAATGATACTGCTGCACCTTCTGTCAAGAAAAAGAACGAATTAGAGCGAATAGCTCAAGCATCTAGATAATTTAGCCCGGCCCGGACTCGAACCGAGGTCAAGGGATCCAGAATCCCCTATGCTTGCCACTACACTACCGGGCTTCAAACACAAGTCAAAAAAATTAGAATATAATCATTTCATTCTTGACTCGTTAATTGCAGTAGGGTAATCACAATCCGCTTTTACTCTCATATACGCGATTAATCTGTAATGTATCGAATACATATTATTCTCTTTGATAATAATTCCTTTCTGTAATAATGATGCTAATCCTCTTGATATTTCTGAAATTTTATAGTTATTTTTTTGGCATGCTTCATCACGTTTTTTTTGATATTGTTTTACACTGAATGTTATGTCATCGATTTCTAAAATTAACGGCCAGATAATTTTTTCCCAAACGGTTCTTCTATTTTGTGTTGCTGCAGCATACTTGCCTTTTTCGCTCAACATTAATAACATGATTTTACACTATTATAATTCGTGTCCCACAACGAGATTGCAAAATCATTAGAACTTTTAGAAAAGGACTGGGATATAGAACCAATAATAAAAGATTTTCATTTAGGAAGACGTGATGATGTTTCTGAAAATTCTATAAAAATAGGAGATGTTGTATTTCATATCCCATTTTTGACTAAAATAAAAAAATTTATTCTTTGGAAATGTTATTGGCCAGACTGTTCAAACTGCTGCACAAGGCAAGGTAGACTTCCTTTAACTTCCGATGATTTGATAACAATCGGAGCTGGAATGAAATATCAAAAAACATCTGATTTCATAAAAAATGAAACAGTAATAGCTACTTGGCAGGAACCAAGTCCTGGAGGTGGCTCTACCACATTAACTGGTATTAATTTGAAACGAAAGGAAGATGAAACAGAAGCAGATGATGGTACTCACATCAAATGCAGATTTCTAGATGAGGAAGGTGCTTGCGGTATTCACCCAACTAGACCTGGAGTTTGTTATCTATATCCATTTTCAACATGGCTACAAAGTGATAAAGGCAATGCAAGAGTTCACGCTACTTTTCAGTTTACTGGTGATTGTCCAGGTTTTTATCTTGACGATTCAATTGATTCCATGAAAGAAATTTTACATGAATATTCTGAAATAATATATGATTACAACACAAAGTCTAGCGGAACTATGCGTGAAGGATTAGGTTCAATAAGTTTAGGTTAAGCTTTTGCGACTTTCATCAAGTCACGCATATTAATTTCCATTCCAAATCTTTCTTCATTCTTTTTCATATATCTAAATATGGAAAGAAGGTCAGGCATCATTCTTAATATATTGAATTTATTGTGTAATTTAGTTCTTATAAAATTGAAAACTTTTCCATAGATCTTGAAATATTCATCAACTTCTTTCTCATAACTTTCATTATCACCAAGATTTTTAACAAAAATGTCTGCACACATCATACTTGGAATGATTCCCTCACCAAGTAATGGATAGACAGTTCCTATAGATTCGCCTACTCCAACAACTTTTCCTTTGTAAAATGGTTTGCACATATTTGGCGTAGCAAGTCTTATGGGTCGACCTACAGTTTTTGTTACCTTACCTCCATACTTCTTAAAGAATTTGTTAGTTTCTTCTACGTGTTGTTTGTTATAGTCACCTGCACCAATATGTGCAAGGTTCTTACCCATTGGAAAATACCAAAAGTAACCTGACATATGAGGAAATGGTTTTATGTAAAAGTCATCAAAGGGCACTCCATTTTCATATTCAATTTTGTATTCATATGTAGGCAGACAGAAGTCCTGTTCTAATTTTGGTAAATAAATTCTATGAAATCCTGTGCAGTCAACTATAATATCAAATTCTGACTCTAATTCCTCTAGTTTTTTATTTACTCCAAAATGAACTTCAGAATCCTTGATGAAATCCTTAATCAAACTCAACTTTTCGTATGTACATAATCCATGTAACCCAATTTGAAATCTTTCTTGGTTATTCATATCAACATGCATTTTTTTACCATCATGCACAACATATTTTTCAAAATCAATACCTGATTTCTTGCATAAGTCTACCATGGTAGATTTGATGGATCCCCACGCACAAATTGAGTCATGTTTAACCTCATCCATTCTTTCAAAACCTACCACCTCATGGTCATTTTTCAATCTAGAAACTAGATAACTACCGGCAACTCCCATACCCATAACAGCGATTTTCATTCTAAATCAAACTAATTTTAACAAAATAAATACCATCTCTATTCGATTAGTATGGCTGGCTTGAAAGGCCTAGCGGCTTTTGCTTTATTTTTAGGATCATATTTTTCAGAGTCTGATTCGGAAAAAACACTAAGCTCAACATCATAGTCATTTTTTACAAGTGATGATAATTCTGAACTAATTATTTGCTTTTCATCTATTTGACCAACATTCATTCTTCCCTTTCTTAATTCAACAGGTTCCGATAGAATGTCATTGAGTGCTTTTTTTACAAAATCAGGATCTTTTTTGATTTGTTCTGTTTCCTTATTTGCAATCAATGATTTTATGATTGTACCTATGTTCGTTTGACCATCTAGCACATTTTTAAGAATTGAATTATAGGCTTTAGATTTCCATTGCTCTGCAGTGTAAATTGTAATTTTTTTTGGCGAAATTTTGGTTACTTTTAGAATATTGTTAATGTCATCAATAATTGATTTTAGCAACGTTTCAGTTTGAATTGATTTTGAATCAATTTCTATTCCAATAGATGAAGGCCATGCTGATTTTGATGCTAATTCTGAATTGCCTAGTTTTTCCCATATTTCTTCTGCTATGTGTGGGGCAAAAGGCGAGAGCATTAAAACTCTGGACGACAAAGTTTTGTGAAGAATTCCAGAAATATTTGTTCTTTGTTTTGATTTTGTTCTTTTAAGGTACCATTGCAGTTCAGAATCAAAATCATACAAAATATGGTGTAATGCTTCTCTAAACCTAATCTTATCCATTGATTGACTTACATTAAGGGCTAAATTTTGTAACATACTAAGTATCCATTTGTCTTCCGGTTCCAGTTCTGGAATTTCTTCCGCTTTAGTTTTGGTAGAATTTTCATACATTAACTCAAGTTTGTTTTTAATTCCATTAATTGCTTCAACATTAAAATCAGCATCTTGTAATAATTCTGCAGAAATTAAAATTGTTAGACGTATTGGATCAGCACCATGTTTTCTTACTGCATCTCTTAGCGGAATAATATTTCCCATTGATTTTGACATTTTCTTTCCTGCCATTAGGACTGAACCGTTGACAACAATTTCTTGTGGCCAATTTTCCTCTGGAAAAAGTGCAACATGATTTAAAACAAAAAATGTTAGATGATTTGGAACCAGATCTCTACCGGAGTGCCTAGAATCAACTGGATAAAAGTATAGAAATTCATTTCTAATTTCTTCTAATTTTTCTTTTGTAATGTTTATTTTATTTGCAATTTCTCCTGAATCTTTTTCTCCATAAAAAACATAATCAAAAAATTCGTCAGTTAGATCATTTCCATTAATTTCTTTTTTGTTAACATATTTCGAGATGATATAGAATGCCATGTAAATAACAGAATCAGCCAAACTTTCAACTAACCATTCCTTATCCCATGGAACTTTCGTTCCTAATCCATGCTGCCTTGCACAAGCCCTTTCTCTAAGCCAATCAAGAACTTTATCAAACTCAGAACGTATTTCATTAGGAAGAATATTCATTCCCTCAAAGCATCTATGAGCCTTCTGTTTCCAGTCTTTGTTTGAATAATCTAAAAACCATTGATTGCTTAATAATTTCACAACGCATTCAGTTCCACAACGACATTTTACTGGCGAATTTGTTAATTCTAATAGAATATCAGCACTTCCAGTTTTTGTAATCCATTCTTTAATCTCATCTTTTGCTTCAGAAATTTTTTTTCCTGCAAATTGCTTTGTGTTATCACCCAAAATTCCCTCATAGAATTCTTTTGAGTAGATCTCTTTTGTGGCCTCTTCTAGTTTTGGGTCATCTTGGTGTGAAATTCCCATCTTTTCTACAATGTCTTTTGCAGGAATGTTACCAAGACCTTCTGTATTTATCATAGAAATTGGTTCAATATTTTGAATGTTCTTTAGAAGATCGCTGTTTATTGATTTGTTTTTCCCAGATTTGGAATCTAGTAGAGCTTGGTAATCAAATGGTGCATGTGCAGGAACAGACATCACAATTCCTGTTCCATTATCACTTTTTACAAAACTGGCTGGTAAAATTAATACTGAATCAGAACTATGTGGAGCTTTAGCACTTTGGCCAACAAAGTCACTTCCCAAAACGTCTTCTATCACTTCAATTTTTTTTTCTAGGAACTCTAGTTTCCGTGCACATTCTGGGCTAGTGATCCAAATTTCATCATTCACTTTAATTTTTTGATACATAACTTGAGGATTTATCCAGATATTTGTTACCCCAAATAATGTTTCAGGTCTTAATGTGGCGACAGGAATTTTTATTCCATTCAAATCAAATTTAATGACAATATATTCCGTGAAATCAGGCTCTACGTCTCCAAGTGTATCATGCTGTGAAACTGGATTTTGATCCTTTGGACACCATCCAACAGGATGTGAACCTTGCACAATTAGATTTTTTTCTTTTAGATTTCTAAATTGCCACTCTATGAATTTTTGGTAAGCAGGATCAATTGTAGTAAATTCTCTTCTCCAATCAATAGAGTAGCCCATCTCAATCATACCTGATTTAATCTCTTCATGAAAATAATCAGCAATCTTTACAGGCTCCACAAATTCCTTAATTTTATCTTCAGGAACTTTGTATAACGTTTTGAATCCTTCAATTAATTCAGCATCGTTCGCTTCTACTCTTTTTGCCATACCAAGAATGGGTGTACCAGTGTAGTGAAATCCCATTGGAAATAACACATTAAATCCTTTCATTCTCAAATACCTTGAATGAACGTCTGCAATGGTGTATGTTCTACCATGGCCTATGTGCTGTGGTGAGTTTGGGTAAGGATATGCTACGGTTATGAATTTTTTTTCTTTATTGTTAGAGTCAATTTCATGATCATTATTTTCTAACCATTTTTTTTGCCATTTTCTATCAATAGTATTCCAATCTATTTCCATAATTTTATACTCCCAAAACCATTGATTTTACTTTCTCTATTGCATTATTTTTTTTAGATTTGTCCTTTCCTCCTCCCTGAGCAAACCTTTGGTTACCCCCGCCAGCTCCTCCAAGTATTTCAGATACAATTTTTGCAATATCTCCTGCTTTTTTGTCATTTGCAGCTTGATCGCCTGAATAAATTATTGCTCGAATTTTATCTCTATCTTCAAAAACGCCACAGTAAACCATCCATGGATCCTTTTCGATCAGTTTTTCTCCCAAACCAATATGAAAAAATTCATCATATTGATCACTATCTGTACAACAAAAGTTTGGTTTTCCAGGCTCTGTAATATCAACAACGATTTCGTCTACAATGGTTGAGCCAATTTTACTTTGAATTATACTTTCAACTAAAAGTGGAAACTTTTCTCTTAATTCTTGTTTTTGTTCCTGTCTTTTTTCTTTTAATTCAGTTTTGTCTTTTAATTCAGCTGATTTTTTTACCAAGTCAGCATTATACTGCTTAACATAATCTAAAGCAGTATCTCCTGAAACAAACTCAATTCTCACCACACCGTCTTGAATTCTTTTTGTTCTTGTAATTTTTATTAGTTCAATCTCATCTGTTTGCTTAACATGTGTTCCGCCACATGCTTCTATATCAAAATCCTCAATTGAGACAATTCTAATTGATTTTACTGGAACAATTCCTCCTTGATATATTTTAAATCCATATTTTTGCTCAGCAGTTCCTCTATCAAAATTCTCAATTGTCACCGGTATGTTTTTCTCAACGATAGAATTAGCTAGATCCTCAATTTTTGTAATTTCATCATCAGTCAAAGCGGAATGGTGTGTAATGTCTAGCCTTGCATGATCTTCTTCTTTAAATGCAGAATGCTGCCAAACCCACGATCCTAAAACGTTTCGGGAGGATGAATTGAGAATGTGTGTGCTGGTATGATTTTTTGTGATGCCATCTCTTCTTTTTGAATTAACAATACATGAGACAATATCTCCTTCCTTTGGAATACCATTTTTGAGTTCATGTACTATAATATTACCATGTTTGCTTACATCAACAACTTCAAAGTTTTCAATTGTTCCATGGTCTGGTTCTTGTCCCCCACCTCTTGCATAAAATGAAGTTTTATTCAACACTACATATCTGTCAAAGGATTTTAGGACCTTAGCATCAAACTCTTTTGGGTCATCACCATAATACAAAAGTTCAGTTTCTGGTAATCCCTCTAATGAGACTTGGTCTTGTTCTTTTTGCTTCTTTGATTGATGCAATTCAGATAATTTACTATAAAATGTAGATGGAATATCAGAAATTACCTTCATTTCCTTTAGATAATCTGGTGTTACACCATCTGATTCGTAAAGTCTAATCAAATCATCAACTGTAGGTTTCTGATTTAATTTACTTACAATTTTTTCCATTCTTAATTTTGAATTTTCATATCTACCTGACTCGATTCCAATTATCGTCTTGATATCTTCACGTGTTTTTTCTAGTTCAGGATATGTGTTTTTAAGATAATCAATTTGTGTATCAACCATCTCATTCATGTCAAATTTTAGCGATAATCTATCCATTGTAGATATAATTCTTCGAAGCATCATTCGGAGATTGTATCCTCCACCAACATTGCTTGGTAAAGCACCATCTGATATTGCAAAAATCAGCGTTCTAATGTGATCAACAATTAGATAAATTCCCTCAACCGGAATTATAATTTTATTTATCTGTTCATCTGAAAGACCAGCTGATTTTATCGCATTTTTCCTAACTTCAGATAAATCACTAAATTGTTCCAGATGTTTTGCAATTTTGGTAAAATATGTAACTAAAAGTTCGTCATTTGTATCAATTCCTGCTTGCTGTAGTAGGTTGTTAGTAATGGGTCCAAAGCAGCAATCATACGCAGTCGGTGTTCCCATTGTAAGCCAGGCAAATCTCTCTAGACCTGCTCCCATATCGATAACTTGTTGGTCTAATGTTTTGTAGTTCGATAAATCTCCTTGAAATTCAGTAAACACTGCATTACCAAGTTCTAATCCTTTCACAAAAAATTCCAAAGAAGAACCAAACGAACCGCCACCTTCCCAAACATCTTCCACAAAGACAACTTCCTTTTTATCAACTCCAAATTGTTCTGTAAGTAATCTGTAATCCAAATCAACACATTCATCTTTCCAATATCCATTAGAATTTGGAATGCTATGTTGTCCAATCATACAAAAGCTTGAAAAGTGTCGCCCAGTAACACCCACATTTTCTAAATCTTTGAATCTGAGACAAGTCTGTGGAACGATAAGTGGGTTTGCAGGAAATTCAAAGACAACTTTACTTCCCATTACTCTCTGAAAGTCAACAATTGATGCAATTGTAAAATATAGATCATCACGCCATCTACAAACAACGGGATATCTATTCACAGATGTATGTCCATTTTTTACAAAAAACGATTCAACTTCCTTCCATGCCTGTGTATAGTCAAATCTTTTTGCGGTTGGTGGATTTCCTATAAATGAATACGTATCGTCAGAGTGATCAGGACAGTTTACACGATTCTCATCTATGGTCCAATAGAATCGCTTGCATGTTGCACATGATTTGCGCTCAAATCTTTCATCATCAAATAATTTTACCTTGTAGTATCGTTCAGGATCAGCAGAAAATTTTGAAAGAATTTCTTTTTTATCCATTTGAGATGTTTTCGGTTGGCCGATATTAAGAATTGTCGATACAATAAATTAAATAGAATACGCCCAGATTTAGCTCATGCTTGGATTTGGAAAAAAAGGTCTTAAGGAAGGAGATTTTATTTTTGCTAGACAACCAGATGGCGAATACAACAAAATAATTTTTGGTGCAGTTACTGGCATTCAGGGTACAAAAATTGGAGTTAATGGGATTATAATTAATCCAGTTGGATTAAAGAACAAAATTGAACAAGGAAAGGCAGGAGCACGATCTGCTGAAATTTTAAAAAATCCTAATCCTGATAATTGTATTCAGATACTAATTTACCGTATTGAACATGATAACTTTAACGAAATTATAGATCTGAATGAGCACCAAGTTTTAGAACTTCCAAATAGAGTGTATGCAACCTTAGAAGGATGGATCCGTGAATCTTTATCCGAATTGATAAATAATGTACTTTCCCTTCCACCTGGATCTGAGAGAGATGAAGCAAAACGTATTCTAAAACAGCGGATGGATACATTGTTTGACAAGAGTTTGAAGAGGACGCTTTATTCAGTTTGCAGAAGTCTGAAAATTCTAAATTAAATTATAATTTGCTGTAATTCTCCATAGTTTTATATTATCCACTTCGAAAAAAACGGTACTATGGAATATGTTTACGCTGCATTGATGCTTCATAAGCTAAAGAAGGAGATTACTGAGGAAAATGTTACTTCAATAATAAAAGCGTCTGGTGCGGAAGTAAACGAGGCACAAGTAAAGTCACTTGTAGCATCTTTAGCTGATGTTAATATTGAAGATGCAATAAAGGCCGCTCCAGTTGCAGTAGCCGCAGCACCAGCAGCAGCAGCACCAGCAGAAGGTGGCGAAGGCAAAAAAGCAGAAAAGAAAGATGAAGCGGCAGACGGCAAGAAAGAAGAAGCAGCAATGGAAGGTCTTTCATCCTTATTCGGCTAATTCTATATTATCAATTGTAGATCCAATTCTATATTCAATGTTATTTACTAGATTATTGTTGTAATTGTATTGGTTGAATTTTCAACTCCAATCGAGGCATTCATCTATATTTTAGATCTTTTTGGAACTATGGCATTTGCTGTAACTGGTGCATTCAAGGCTATTGAGCACAAAGCTGACATCGTTGGCATAATCATTTTAGCTACAATCACCGGTGTTGCAGGTGGCACAATTCGTGATGTCGTATTAGGAAAATCGCTTCCAAATTCATTGATTGATCCATCCTATGTTATAATCACTGTAATTACAGGTATTATCATATTTCTTCTACATTCTAGACTTCGTAAACATTGGAATATTTTCTTAAAATTTGATGCAATAGGTATTGGTGTTTTTACTGTAATAGGAGCCACATTTGCATACAATCTTTTTGGAATGAATCTTCTCATCATAGTTCTTGCTGGAATGCTGACTGCAATAGGAGGAGGTATACTTAGAGATGTTTTTGTAAATCAAACTCCAATAGTATTCGTCAAGGAATTTTATGCCAGTGCAAGTTTCATAGGCGTGATTGTATTCTATTTTGTTTTAATGTTTAGTGATCAACTTTACGCTGCAACTATTTTGGGAATAGTGGTTACAACGGGTTTAAGATTAGTTGCAATGAAATACAATTGGAATTTACCTAAAGTTAGAGGCAGTACTTAATCTGCTAGTGGCGATTTCTCCATTGATATCTATATTTTTCCTCAAATAGATCTTTCTTAATCTCATCTGTTTTTAGGAGTTTTTTTCTATATTTTTTTAAAAGACATTTTTTACATACACAATCACCATCATCGATCTCATCCTTTGATAATTTTGGTAAGCTGGCACACCAACAGGTAACAGCATCTTCTTCACAGATAAACAAACTTTCACATTCAGTGCATTTTTTTTCCAATATATCTGATCTCTAATCACCGATTATCTAAAAGAAGTTAAAAATCATAATCATCCTTCATACCGCCTTTTATCTGATTGTCAATTGCATCAGCCTTGACATCTAATTCACTTAAATCACCCAATTTTTGATATGTTAGTTTTTCCAGAGTTTGAATAATGCTTTTTGCCGCTCTATACTGCGGAATATTTGGCTCCAATAGTTCTCCATATAATCCCATTCCATTAATTCCATTAAGCTTCGCGTATCCCAGTATAAGCCCATTAAATCCAGTGATGACAGATTCTTGTGGTGTGGTCTCTATACCAAGTCTTTGGACTTGATCTAGTAGACTCTTCGATGTAGTTGTAACATATGTAGTTGGATGTTTTCCAAACTGTTTGCTGGTATGGAATCCACCAACTGTGTAGATGAATTTTGCATCATACTTTTTGGCTATGTCAATCACATCTTGACATAATTCATTCAGTTCATCGTTTTGTTGTGGTTGTCCTGGACCACCACCAAATATTATAAAATCATTGCCAAATCTGTATTCCCACTTTTCTTCAGGTATCTCTATGAAGCCACCTCTATCGTAAACATATGGCGGCCTAGTAGATTTTACATGACGGAATGGAACAGTACCTAAGCTTTTGTTAATAAAATTAACAACTATACTTCCAACGTTGCCCATATCCTGCATTGCAGCTATAACTAGTGGTTTTCTAATCTCTGGCTCTGATTTATTTATGAATTCCAAACTAGACATCACTTAGTACATTCAACACTTTATTAGGAATATCTTTAAGCCTAGAAACTCCTAACGTTCTCTCAAATCCCAAATATTTCAAATTTGTCGCAATTATTGTAGCATTACGTGTATCTCTGCCAACTCCAATTGCTACCATTTTAATCCCAAGCGATTTGAACGATTTAACCATAGAACGAGCAGCAAACGTGTCCGACGGTTCTCCATCAGAAAGCGTCAGAAAGATGTCTGGTTTTTTAGAATATAGAATTGGATAGAGCTTATCGTAAACTTCAGCTAAAGGCGTTCCACCATTAGCTGGAATTTGTGCAAGTCTTTTTGCACACGAATTATTCCATTTAAGGCCGTCTGGTTTGACAAGCCAGCACATTACTTGTCTTTCAGTGGTATTGAATGCATATACTGAAAATTTAATCTTCAGAAAGGCCAAAACTTCACATAATGCTAGAGTAGCTTTTTTGTAATCTGTTTGTTGATCAGCAATACTCGATGAGTGATCAAG
>Ga0315336_1003571_pt1 | contig 20351 bp, 20 predicted proteins | sample ASW5metaG_FD_204512 | JGI IMG/M metagenome (GOLD analysis project Ga0315336, IMG submission 204512) | Ammonia-oxidizing marine archaeal communities from Monterey Bay, California, United States - ASW #5 | ecosystem: Environmental > Aquatic > Marine > Intertidal zone | place: USA: California... | reverse complement strand
GGTCTTCATGGCGGTCCCTTACTCCTTCTTCGAGGTGTACTTGGTCGTTCACCCGAAGACCTACCATCTGGCGGGCATCAGGTGAGGGACCGCCACCTCAAATTCCACGAAGACCGGGACAACCTCGTTCGATGAGTCGCTGCCGATACCGCCGATCGCTGAGAAGGACGCGGTGATCTGGCTGACCGGTGACCTGGAGTTGCCGACGACCTCCCAGACCGAGGATCTCCACCTCTACAAGCGCCAAACAGCGCGTGCGCGAGCCGGGTTGGCCATCTACGGGATGATCGCAGCGGTCACGCGGGAAAGCTACACCGGGCCCAATCGTCGGCCTGGCAAGTTCGGTTGGTTCGTTGCCGAGGAAGCCCGGGCGTACTTCGCCTCTCCCGTTGGCCGCGAAGATGCCACCGAGTTGATTACCCAAGGCCGCAAGCAGCGATACGGGCTGATCGGCATCGCACAGCATGTCGAGTATTTCGACGGGATTCCCACCAAGGATTTGCCGACGCGAGTCATTACACCGTTTAAGGCCTCCGCGCGAGAAGAAGCGACCGAAGAGTTCAAGCGCATCGGGATTGACCCCGATGAGTATCCTGAGGTGCTCAACCTGCGCACCGCCGAGGGGCACGGCTACGCGTACATGATTGACGACACGGGCAGCACCGGCCTGATCGACATTCTGCAACCAGTACAGCCCGAGCTGCAGCAAGCCTTTGATACCCGCGGCCTTGAGGACGAGGCGCTGGAGCTGACGCGGTGATGGCCGCCTACAGCGCCTGGCTATATGAGCACCCACGTATCCGGCGGGCGTGGCTGATCGCTCAACTCCTGTGGGCGGGTTGGATGATGGCCCTGCTGACCGCCCCACACGCGGTGGCGGCCGGGTTCGCCGGGGCACTCAACTGGCCCAGCCCGATCGTGGACACCTACGACCAACCGGTGGGCACCTACTTCATCAGCACGGTGTCGATGCTCGACGCCATCCGCACCCAGGGCAGCGACGTCAGCATTATCGATCCGGGTTCCTGGATTCCCGCGTTGACCGACCGCTTCGAAATCGCCATGACCTACAGCCAATTGGCCGTCATCCTCGGATGGTTCTGCGGGTTCTTGGTGATGGTGGGTGCGGTCGGAATCTGGTTCATCAAGATTGCGCTGGGCTCGGCCTGGTTGGGCTGGCTGGCCGCACTGGCCGCGCCCGTGCTGGTCGCGATCAACAATCTGCTCGGTGAGTTTCAGATCATTCCACTGGCACTGATCATCTGTGTCTTCATCGGCGGAATCATCGCATTGACCAAAGGCTTTGGGCGCGGCGCCGGCGTGATGTGCAGCGGGTTCCTGGTGATCTTGCTGATCGGGTTCTTCCTCAACGACCCGGTGAAGGAACTCGGAGGCGACGGCCTGCTCGCTGCCGGCCGGGCCATCGGATTCGAGCTGTCGTTGGGAATCGCCAACAACGGCAGCTTCGACCCATCCGGTAACGCCGACGGTCAGATCGAAGTGCTCTCGCAGTGGATGGCCACCACCCTGATCCGCCACCCCATTCAGATCGCCAACTTCGGCAGCGTGATCGACAACATCGACGGATGCGCACAAGCCTGGAACGCCGCGCTCAACGCCTCTACGGTCCTGACACCCGCAACCCAGGCGCTCGCACCGGCAGGAAGCCACGACGGGCCGGTAGAAGCGATGCGGGCCTGCGGCGCGGGCGATGCCTATGCCCACGCTCACTTTCTCAGCGGCGAGACGATCGGGCTGATGTTCTTCATCAACTGCGTCGTGCTGGTCGTGCTGATGCTGCTGTGCTACATCGGCTGTGAAGTCATTCGCATCGGGTTCAAAGCGTTCTGGAACGTGCTGGTGCTGGTGCCGGCCGCCGCGGTAGCCGTCGCGCCAGGACCTCAGCGTGAGTTCGCCAAACGCACCGCCATCAAGTTGATCGTTCACGCCCTGGAAATGCTGTTCGCTACAGCGGCTTTCGGCATTGTCCTGGTGCTGATGTCCCGAGTATCGACCGGGCAACTTGACGGTTTCGAGGTTCAGCACCCGATTGCGATCCTGCTGCTCATGCTGCTGTTCTCCGGTGGAGCGGTGTTCGGGTTCAGGGCGCTGATGCGAGGCTTCGGTGATCGAGGCCTGCCGGGGCCGATGTCGGTGCTGCGCAAGACCGCTGCCATCGGAGCCGGTCCAATGAGCTTCTACCCGGCGATGCGCGACATGGGCCGCTCAATGCGCCGCGACATCAACGCCGACGGTGTGGGTATGCCAAGTTCAGGCAAACCCGGCGATGAGGGCACCCGAGCCCCCGCAGCCAAGGGCCGCAAGGCACATCCCAATCCCGGTGGCATCCCCTCCGATAGCGGGTCATCTCCGAGCGCAACGCCGCCGTCTACAACCACACCCGCTACTGGCGCACACGCGGGCGGGTCTGCCGCTGCCGGGACCGCGGCGCGCGGGGCAGCCGCCCGTGGTGCAGCGGGCGGGGCGGCGGCCAGCGGAGGCGCAGCAGGCGGGGCCGCTGCGGGCGGCGGTGGCGCGGCGGCCGCCGCTGCGGCCGGGCCGGCCGCCCCTGTGGTCGCTGGAGCCGTGGTCGCGTCAAAGGTGATCGAACGGCAGCAAGCCAACAAGCGCCGCGACACCGGGCCCGCTGCGAGCAGCACCACGAAGGCAAGCACGGATGCACCCGCCGCGCCGGGGCGCACCAGTGCCGCCCCGAGCACCCGGCCCCAAACACCGCCCAGTGGGCGCACCGATGAGCAACCGACACAGCAGCGTCCATCGGCTCAACAATCTCCGGCGTCGAGCACGAGCACCCCGAACGAGTCTCCCGGGCGCAAGCCACAGCCCCCGCAGGACGGCAGGACATCATGACCGCTACCGGCATATATCTGGACGCAGAACTGAACACCACCGGACGCGCTTATTGGGCCATGTCACGGATGGTCAATCACGGGTGGTCGGTCCTGAGCTTCGGACTCGACTGCGGCGGGTGGCTGCGGCTTCGCACCCCGGCGGGGGTGGAGTTGCCCGTAGCCGCCGATCCGATTGACCACACACCGTCATCCCAGCAGCGGATACAGGGCCAGCCCAGTGTGCCGCTGCTGCCGCTGCACGCCTGCCGACTGCTCCACCAATGCGCCCACGAGCGAGCAGTCGCGCACCGTGGCGACGACGCCGCCCGCACGATCGCAGCGATGCTGCGCCTGGGAATGCCGGCCGGGCGGGCGCATTCCGACGATGCGCGGTGCCCGTGGTATCTGCCTCATCACGGTGCCGCGCAACCGCCGGAATCGGTGCGCCGGGCTTACTGGGCGGCGACCACACTCACCGATGACTACGGATGGCGTATCACGGGTGTCGACGCGCGAGGGTTCACCGCGGTCGGTCCCTACGACGAGGAGGAAGTTCGGTACCGGAGTGCGACGGCGGCTGACTGCACCACCTCAGGTCGGCTCACGCGGCTGCTCGCTGCGGTCGCCACAGACGGCTGCACCGCCGACCTGGAACGTTTGATTCTTGAGCACCAGCACGTCCGCCGCAACATGGCGGTGGCCCGATCATGACCAGCCGCACTCTTCCCAGCGACCTTGCCCGCCTCCGCGGCAACGGTCTGGCTCGAGGGCACGCACGTGTCGCAGACTTCCGTGCTGGCGGTCCAGACATGTGCGGTGCTCCACACCGGCTCGGTGCTGATGGTGTGCCTCCAGTGCCATGCGCCAGTGCCTCCGAGGCTCATCGCCTGGCCGCACTAGTCGAGTATGCGGTACGTCTAGCGGGCAGCCTCGATGAACTCGCGCGGGCCCGTCAGGCTCTCGCCGCCGTGGACTGTGCTTGCGCACCTGAGGATTTCGGATGCGTGCGGCGGGTGCTCCACGACGTTTTGCACACGCCGGACCCGAGCGCAGAGACCGGGTTGGCGATGGGGTTGACTGTGCGACGGCCGTGGGCATCGATGCTGCTGGTGTCGAGTCAGATCGGCGGGAAGAACGTCGAGAACCGGACAGATTCCACCGACTATCGCGGTCCTGTACTGATCTACGGTGGTACCCGTATCGACCAGGCCGGTATCGAGCTCGGTGCACAGCTGGGCATGCGAGAGATGAACTTTCATTGCGACCAGCAGGGCTGGCTCGGCGCAACCGTACTTGTGGACGTGCATCGGGCCCAAGGGTGCTGCGCCCCGTGGGGTACGACTCCGTTTAACCCTGGCCAGCCCAAGTATCACTGGGTGTTCGAGGCACCCGCGCGGCTGGCTGCCCGTCCATGGCACGACAACGCCAAAGGCTTTGACGGCCTGCGGCCAGTGTCGTGGTCGGCGCTGGTCAGCCGTAAGGCGGCACGCTACGCCCGGCAAGGAGTGACCGGTGCATCCAGGTGAGGGTGATGATCAGGGCTGCTGGCAGCAGTGGCGCACCGACCGCGACCGCGAGGAACAACGTCGGATAGCCCAGCAACGGCGTGACCGCAAGGTCCGCAACAAGCTCAGTCGTGTTGTGGCGGTCCTTGACGAACTGCTCAGTCCGGGTCAGCAGCAGCCACGTTGCCTCGGTGACGTCGCGGACTTCTATCAGGTGAGCCAGTACCGGCTTTCGACTGTGCTCGAAAAGCACCGCGAAGAGTTCAGTCAGGATGGTTGGCGACCACACAACCGCGACCACGACGGGCAGGACCTGTGGACTGATCGCGCCGTGGTCCGGGCCGGGTTGTTGCTGGAGAAGTCCGCTGTGGCAGCCCATCTGCGCCATTTGCTCGGGGTGGGCGACATTCCGCTGGTGTACTCCCAGGGCGAGGCTCGCTTGGCTGAATGCCGGCAGCTCTACAACAAGGCTCTGACGGTCGTTGCCGACATCCATGGCGAGTCCAGCCCAGATGAGCTATGGCGGGCCATGCAGGGTGCCGATAGGTACGACCTGATGGCGATGGTGATGACCTTGGCTGCGCTCACTCCCTACGACCGTCCCAGCTTGGGACAGTGGCTACGCGAAATCAGCGGGCTCACCACGAAAGACGGGAGTATCGCACGGGGGCTAGCGCTGCTGATTCCTCAGCGCCAGGCGGTCGATGTACGAAAGCTCAAGGAGCCTGGCTCTGCACGCTCGAACAGATTGCGCGCAGACGGTGAAGGGGCGGTGTGCCAATGAGTTCCGCTGCGCATCTTCGCTCACCGTTGGTAGAACGGGGCCCTCGCTCGGAACAGACCGGTCGGCAGATCGCCAGCCTGTTGCCCCCGCACACACACTATGTACAACCGCTGTCGGGGACGCTGGAGGTTCTGCTTCACAAACCGTGCAGTGCGCTGGAGACGGTCAACGATGTGGATCGCGAGCTGGTCACGTTCTGGAAGGTCTTGCGTGATCGGCCGGCTGAGCTGGCCCGGGCGTGTGCGTTGACTCCACACTCGCGGGTGGAATTCTCATCCGCCATTAGCGGTTCCCGCATCCCCGGTGAGGCCAACGAAGTGGAGATTGCCCGGCGAGTATGGCTGCGCCTCAATCACAGTCAGTCCGGTCCAGCACGGATGCGTCCTCAGTGGCAGAACGCTGCAACCCACCGCAAGATGGCGTCAGCGCTGGATATTGCCATCGATCAGATGACCGAGACCGCCGCCCGGATCAAGCGGGTGAGTCTGGAATCGGCCGCTCCTGTGAAGTTGATCGCCGCGGTGGCACGCCAGCTTGGGGTGTGTATCTATCTCGATCTACGACCGGATGTGTTCGGTGCCCAGGGCGCCAGTCTGGTCCATGGTGCTCGCGTGGAGCCGGTGCAGGTTCTGCGGGCAGTGTCCACGGCTAAAGCTGCCGTGGTGATCCGTGCGGAGCGCAGCGCGATCACAGACAGTCCAGTACGGAGCTGGACGTGCACGTCGGTGGGGGAGCAGCGGGACGGTTCAGCGGTGCACCTGTGGTCGAACCGCGTGCTCTCGATGCAGGAGCACCTGTTCGACCTTGGTGACTATGGTCTGGGGGCGACGTGACCACGGCGGATACTCTCGCGGTCCGCGAGCAACTGGTCGCGGTTCTGCGAGCCGCCGACAGGCCAATGACGAGCGCTGAGCTGGCTGGCGTCCTGCCGTGGCAGACCCACCGTTTGGATGTGGGCTGCGAGCTGGTGTGCCAGGCACCGAGGCGGCCGGCGGTCATGCGGGTGATCGAGTGTCATCGAACCTGGCATTTGGTGAGTCGTCCGCGGTCCTCGCAGGACTCACGAACGGGTATCTACCGGCACCTCAGGGCCCTCGCCCGCGAAGGGATCATACGGGCAATCCCGTTGGGGCCGCGCAAAGTTCAGTGGACATATGTAGGAGATTCGAGGAGTGCACCATGAGGAACATCACCGTGTACAGCAAGCCTGGTTGCGTGCAGTGCCGCGCCACCGCCCGAGGATTCGCCAAAGCCGGTGTCGCCATCGACATCATCGACGTCAGCACCGACCCCACCGCCGCCGCCATGCTCACCGACTGGGGCTACCTCAGCGTGCCCGTCATCGTCACCCCCGACGGCCAACACTGGGCAGGACACCGCCCCGACCGCATCACCGCCGCCGCCCGCGCGGCGGCTCAGACACACGCACAGCTATCTGTGTAGGGCAGACAAACCCAACGGAATCGAGAACCGATATGGCAACCAACGACTCACGGCCGCTATATGTGTCCGAGCCGTCCAGGGGACGGGCCTGGGCTGTGAAGCAGTCTGTGGCTCGCGCGATCAGAGCGGTTCCCGCGCCGTCCTCACTGGGGTGCCCCTGCGAACTCTGTTCCTGCTGGTGGTGGACCGCTGAGCGCCTGGGCCGACACCAGCTCATCATGACCCACAACGAGAACAATTACCGACATGCCCTCGCACTAGCCGCTACGTTGCTCACCGACCCAATCGTGACAGTGTCCAGCAGGGAGGACCTGGCCGAGCTGGTGTCCCCGCGGCCCCTCCACGCACAACTCCAGATCGTCGCATTCCGGTGATGACGATGCAGACCCCGTTTGAGGTCAACGGAAACGTGGTCGACGACGTACACACCCTGGAGGCGCAACAGATACTCGGTGAAGCAAAGACTGCGAGGCTGCGTCCGCTGTGTTTGTGCCAGTCTCCAGGGGTGCAGATGTACATCGCTGCCGCTGGGCACGATCTCATCGTGAAACGGATGCCTGGCACGGCGGCCGCACATGACCATCGGTGTCGCTCGTGGCTGCCTCCCGATGAGCTCTCGGGGTATGGGGCTGTTGCTGAGCGGTCTATCGTTGACAACCCTGTGGACGGCACAACGGCTTTGCGGCTTGGGTTTTCGCTGTCGAAGTCGGGGAACCGGGCAGCCCCTGAACCATCGGATTCCCCGTCGAGCACAGTGCAGTCTGACGGCAACAAGTTAACGTTGCGTGCCGTCCTGCACTACCTGTGGGACGAGGCCGAGCTGACCACATGGCATCCCGGTTTCGCCGGGCGGCGCCCCTGGGCCGTCGTGCACCGGAGACTGAGGTCTGCCGCAGACGGCAAACTCGTCCGCAAGAACCCGCTGGCCGCGTCGTTGTTTGTGCCAGAGCCTTTCTCAGCCGACCGCAAGACCGAGATCGAGCAGCGCCGGATCAAAGCCTGGGCCCCAGCTCGCCGGCAACCCGGCAAGACCACCAAATTCCTGATCGGGGTGGGCGATATCAAGGCAATCGAGCCGGCCAGCCATGGATTCAAAATGCAGGTGCGCCACCAGCCGGGGCACCCCTGGTTCCTCGATGAAGACCTCTACCGCAAGCTCACCAAGCGGTTCGCGACCGAACTCGAACTCTGGCAGATGGCTGACCCTGGCGAGGTGCGATTGGTGGCCGTCGCCACCTTCTCGGTCTCGCGGGCCGGCTATGCGAACGTCGAACAACTGTCTCTGATGACGACCGACCACAACTGGCTACCATTCACCAGCGACGCCGATCGCACCCTGATCGCCACCGCAATCGAAGAGGAGCGCTGCTTCCGGAAAGTGCTGTCCTACAACGGGAGCGCGACGGCTCTGGCCTCTCTTGTTTTTACCGACACCACTCCAGCGATAGCCGCTTTCATCGACCGCCCTGCCGGCGAGACCGACGACGATAGCTCGATAGCTGGACTGCCAGTATGGAACTGGCGCACCGACGAGGATATGCCGGATCTACCGTCGCCACTGTCTTGGTGACACCATAACCAGTCGGAGGCACACGTTGGCATCCGCCCTTGCATCCGCCGTTTGCCTACTTCGGCGGCAAACAGAAGATCGCCGGCAGCCTCGCCGCGATGGCGGCCGGACCATACCCACTACGTCGAACCGTATGCAGGCGGGGCTGGGCAGCGTTCGCTACACCGATGGAACGCTGGTCATCGGTGTCGTCATTGCGCGAGTACGAGGTGGCCATAGCCGTCCGATGATGTGATGGCGTCATACGCATCATTTCGATGGGGTAGTTTTCGTACCTTTTGGCGTACTGCGTGGTCGAGGAACACTTCGTGGCCGGCGCTTCCGCGGCTATAAATGGTGGTCGCTGGTTGGGGAGCCCCTCTGAGCATTCGTTCTTCGTAAAGACCGCCGCGCCGTAGGAGCAGGACGTGGAAATTGTCCTCGCGCATTGCCTTCTCAAGGAGGTCGGTGATGACGATACGTTGGGGGCCCAGCATATTGGCGATGAGAACCGTTGTGCTGTCGGCGGCGTGGGCCTCCTCCGGGATCTCGTTCAAGGCATGGGCTATCTCGTGGCCGCCGGACAGGCCGTCCCCGCCCACGAATTGATCCCAGGTGTAGCTGCGCAAAAGGTTGCCTCCGCGCGGCCAGCGCGGAGAAGGCTTAGGGCCGATGTAGAGAAAGCGCACGCCCTGCGCCGACGGGCTTACGGCCAGCGACGCAGACCGCAGCACGACGTCGATGAAGGCCCTTTCAAACATCGGGTCGTCGGTGTAGACGTCGGTCAATTCACCTGGCGTAAGGGTGAGTGCGTAGACGGGGTGCGAGTGCAGGCGCGGCTGGTCGATCACGCCAATGGGGAGCCTAGGAGCGCTGCCGTCGTTGGCTTGATCGCTGTCGCCAACGATGGAGTCGAGTGGCGGGGACGTGGGTAACGGCGACCATTGCAGTTCCGGTGCTGCCGTGGGTACGGCTGGGGTGAGCGTGAGGTTCTCGGAGGTGGGGGTCCTGAACGGGCTGAGGTCCCCGCCGCGTTTGAGTAATGCTGCCTGGCCGGGCTTTAGTCGGTAGGCGATGTCGCTATACACAACATCGCGCGATTGTGCGGGGGTTTCCATCGGGAGCGCAACGCGCTGCGAGATCCCCGCAGCCGGCAGGACGCCTCGTGGTGATGCGGTGGCGGCGAACAGCCACACGCTGATACCGAGTTTCTCGCCGCTGCGGCTGATCTCGGACACCATTTTGTTGAGAATGCCCGGGTCTACCTGGTCGGCGTCATCGACCACGATGACGAGGTTCGCCGGTGAATCTGAGTCCAGTCGGCGGTGCTCGTCAATGGTGTTGACGGAGCTTTCAGCCAATAGGGCTGTCCGGCGGTCGATTTCACCGTCGACCTGATCGCCCAGGCGGCAGAAGTGTGTGCGGGCGTTGGCCACGTCGAGTATCACGGACAGGATGGTGGGTGCTCGATCGGGCGTGCTAGGGCGGGGTAGCTGGAGGGCGTGCTCGTTGGCGATCACGAACTGGAGATTCAGGTCGGCCGACATCTCCCCGACCCGGGCAAGCAGCACGCTCATGAAGTCGGAGGCACCGCGGCCAACGACCATGAGGTTCTGGCGCGGGTCAATGTAGGCAGCCTGGCCGGTCACGGTGTGTCCGAGCAACAATCCCCCTGGGGGCGGCTCGGAGAGCGTCGTGTCCCCCTCGCCCGGGACTTCGTCCAAGGCAAGTTCGGGTGCGCCGTCGAGGGCGTCGAGGCGGTTGAGGTCGTGGATGCCGACGAGGGCGGCAACGAGCTGCTGATCCTTGACGATGACGATGCGCCGACCTTCGGCGGCGAGTGCTGTGTACCGGCCGGTGTTCCGATTGAAGTCGGTCGCGGAGACCAGATCGTTGGTGTCAATCAGCATGCCCGCACTGTACCAGCGCCTTTACCTTTACGTAGGATTCTATGCAGACGGCGAGTGTTGTGGACGAGCTTGGGTAAGCCTCTCTGGGCCCGGTTGCTGGTTGTCGATGAGCCACCGTGAACTGTCGGATGCCTTGCGCTGGGTGCGCCGCGCCGCCACCGTGGTGCAGGTGCTGCGCTCAATGTCGTACCCATGGGAGACGATTGTCCCCATGGATACTGGCCACCCCAGCGACCGTTGCACCATTCGGATAGTGGGTCTCAGCGACGGTACGCCGACCGATTTCGATGGGCAGTACGTCGTGGAGTACGACCCAAGTCGGGTCGGGACTCAGCCGGTCACAGGTGAACCAATGCCGGTGTTCCACCTGGTGACGACGCCAGATATCGCACGGGCTACGCGGTTCGACCCGTCCGAGGTGGTGGCGCTCTACCGCGCAGTCGACAGGCGCAACCCCACTCGGGCAGATGGCGAACCTAATCGTCCGCTCACCGCGTTCACCGTAGAGACCGAGCTGGCTACGGATGTTCTTCCCCCAGCGGGGTGGTACGTCGACCCCGGCGATCCGCGCTACTGGCGCTGGTGGGACGGCACGAACTGGACCGTCCACACCGGGGCTCGATAGCCCTCACCCACCTATAGATCGCGAGCATCCCACTGCGCGACGGCTGCGCATGTAGGTTTCGTGGGCGAATTTCGCCGCGGGCGAACCGATGAGCCCGCATTCAGAATCGGTTTCCTCTAAATGTGGTTACGCGGTGAGGTCATCGAACGACAGCTGATGACCGGACGGCATAAGAACCGAGGCCTCAACTTCCGACCGGACCCAGACCTCAAGGAACGGTTCAAGGCAGCGACGACACAGGCCGGGACATCAATGGCGGCTGAGCTCACCGCGTTCGTGCGGGGACGTCTTTGGATACCTGACTAAAACCTAGCCGGTGGGAGCGCGGGGTGGTTTTCGGCGGTGTTCGTGGCGTCCTGGTGTTGTTCCCGGCGAATTAGCTGGTCGTCGGGGAGTAGCGGGTGTGAGTGTAGCGGGCGCGACGATAGCCACGCGACGCGCTGGCGTCCGTGGCCGGCCTGAGTGAGCCTCGCTGTCGTGGTGGCGGCGTTAGGCGGTTCGCTCTTCGGGGTGTCGTCGGCGGTGCAGGTAAGCCGCTATTGCGTTTCGGCCCAAAGCGAATCCGAGCATCACGGTCAACTGGCGAACCGCAGCAAAAGCGATCATCCGCCCGCCATAGAGGGTGCGGTCGAGGGTGTTGTTGAGGCTTTCGCTGTCTTCGCGCCAGCCATAGCAACGGTCGTAGACGCTGCCGCGGTCGTCGGTCTTGACGTGCTGGCGTAGGTGCTCGGCGCGGTTGTAGCCGCAGCTGCGGTCGGCGTCGGTGGTGTCGATACGCGTACGATGCACCGTGCCGCAGGATGGGGTGGCGAACTCGATGTACCAGCGGTGGCTGTCGTCGGCGTTGCCGCGCGGGTAGATCTTGGCCACCGGGCAGGGCTGCATGTGTCTGTCGCCGGCGTCGAGGATCTGGCGTTCGCAGATCCGTCCATCTTCGGTCCACAGGTCATGAACGTCGCCGCACGAGCACTCGAGTCGGGCGAATGCGGTGGGTACGCGGGTGCTGTCGTGCATCGGTGAGAGCACGGTCAACCCGAGCTTCATGGCGCGGTCGATGTGCTTGCCGCGGAACGCTCCGTCGTAGCAGACGCCGTCACACCGTACGTCGGCGTCGGCGACGACGCGGTCGATCATGTCGAGAGCGACACGAGCTTCACCGCCGTAGCCCTTGCCCGCTGGCACGGCGTCGACGTCGAGGATGACCCTGTTGTTGCGGATGGTGTCGGGGCGGGTACTGAGCATGGCGAACTTGGTGCCGTAGCGGAATTCGGTGTCGCTGTCGCCGTTTTGGGCTTCGATGCCGGCGTGCACGTGGCGTCCGCCTTGTTCGGCCCAGTGGTCGGCGGTGGCCTTGCGCACTGGTGCGGCGACAACGGTGCCATCGCCGACGACGTACTGCCCGCGCGCCGGGCTGGTGTGGGACACCCCAGCGTCTGGGTCGAGACAACCGAGTTCGCGCGCGAGCCGCCGCGCGAGCAGGCGAAACGTGTCAAGCAGCTTGTCGGTGTACTCGTCGAGTAGCCGTTGGGCGTAGTTGTGGTGCCAGCGCTGTGGTGGGCGCCGCGGCGCCCTTGGTGGCTGATGTTTGGCGGCCCGGTGGCGGATGGTGCGCCAGTAGGTGGGGTGGGCCATCGCGCGGGCGGCCTTGCTGTGCGAGCCCAGCACCCCGGCTAGGGCCTTGTGCAGCACGTGCACCCATGGGGGGTAGTGCGGACGCCGGCCCGGGGTTCCCGGCTCGTGGACGGGCAGGACCGCGGCGAGTTGATAGATGACCTCGTGGGAGGCGATCGCCTCGATGGTGTCGATCTCCAGCAGCGTGAGATCCATTGGCGTTTCGACCCGGCGCAGCTCGCGTTGCTTGATGCGTTCGGCGCCGTAGGCGCCGGCCTTTTTACGGGACCGGTCTTTGGGGTTCATAACGGGCCCGCCCGGTCATGCCAGTGGTAGCCGATGAGGGCGGCGGTGGTGTCCAGCGAGGGTGAGCCGATGAGACGCGCGGCGTCTTCGATGCGGCCGGTGCGGTCGAACTCGCGGCGCGCCGCGAAGGCGGTCAGCGATGCCGGCCGCACCCCGGAGTCGTCGGATAGCTCGGCGCGGGAGAGGATTTCGCGCACGGTCACGCACACCCGGGCCTGCTTATGTGCGTCGCTTCCGCCGGCGCCGGTGCACAACACCGGCGAGGGTTTGGGGCTGGGTAGCGGGCGGGTGAGGTGGGCGGCGCGCTCGGAAAGCACTCGCATCGACCAGCGGTCCAGCGTCAGTGTGCGGGGGCGATACTTGCTCGAGCCGTGCATCCACACGGTTGCGGCCTGTGGATCCAGATCGGCGGCGGTGATGTGTCCCAGCTCGGAGGTGTGCGCGCCGGCGAGTAGCAACGCCGCGGTCGCGGCGTGCCGAGTCGGGGCGGTGCGTTCGGAAAACAACCGCACCAGCGCGGCCTCATCCTCGGACAGTGGGCGCTGGCAGGACGACTGTCGGGCGGGGACGGCGATGTCGATAGTCGGGTCGTCCAGCGTCAGCCGCAGCCGGCGCGCGGTGCGAAAGAACGCGCGCAGCGCCGCACGGCGGTTGTGCATGGTCGCCACCGCCGCGTCCGATACGACACCGTGGCGGGTACGGCCTTTGGCCGCAACGAATTTCGCGACCAGCGCGTGATCGACTGCGGCGAGGGTGGTGACGTCGTGCACTGCGGCGAATCGGCTGAATCGGCGGATCAGCAGACCGAACTTGTCCAGCGTCTGCGCGGCCAGCACCCCATCGGCGATCCACGCACCGGTCACCGCCTGCACCGCCGCGGCCAGGCTCCCGTCAGCCATGGCCGGCCCCCACTGCAGCGGCAGCAGCAGCTGCACCCCGGGCCTCAGCATGCGGCGCCGCCGTTGATGACAGCTGGATCATCATGGTGACCCCTTCCCAAGTGGTGCGTGTATGCACCATTGGAGCAGAGGGGTCCGACACGTCGGCCTGCGGCGACGGTGGGGCGGGATATCGTGGGCCTGTGTCGCGCAGCAATGGTGACCGCCCACCGAGCGCATACGTCTTGCGGGGGTTCTGGCCGGACGCCGACCTGGACCCCGACGCGCCACCGTCGGCACCTGCCGCGCAGCAGCTCGCGCGTGCATTGCGCGCAGCCATGACCGAGACCGCCACCGGCCAGCGAGCACTCGCGGCGACCAGCGGAGTGGCCCACACCACCATCGGACGGATCCTGGCCGGCACCGTGCTCTGCGACATCGGCTCCCTGGCCCGCCTGGAACAGGCCCTGGGCCGACGGCTGTGGCCCGAACGTGACGACGTGCAAAGCCGCCCCCGCTCCAAGCACCGAGCGACCACCCGAAAGGCGAGTGGCGTCTGACACGTGAGGCAGGTTACAGGGTTGTAGTTCGATTGCAGGCCCGCCGATGCGGTGTGTTGCGCTTGACTCACGTTACAAGTGGCAGAACACTAGGTGTCGCGCGAACATACAGACGCGTCAACAGACCGAGCTAATGGGCGGTGGGCTGACTATGGGTAAGACCAGCAGATCGCTGATCGATTTGATCGACGTCGCCGCGCAACGTTACGGTGGGGCGTCCGGGCGCAGGCTAGCCGAGCTGGCGCAACACGGCGGGCATGACATTTCGCACGCGACGCTGAACCGGCTGCGGCAGGGCACGTATGCCACCCGGCCCTCGGATGCGTCGATTCGGGCGATCGCCTACCTGGCCGACGTGTCGGAGAATACCGCGTTCGCGGCGGCTGGGGTGAGGGCGCCGGGTGCGGTGGGGTATGAGCCGCCGTCTGAGGCCCAGCGCATGAACACCCGCCAGTGCAAGGCGATCGACGAGCTGATTCGGGCATTCATCGCCGACGACACCGGCGCGGTGGCGACCCGCAGCGACCTGACCAACCTCGTCGATGCGCGGCAACGGCTTGGGGCCGCGTTGAGCGCGGTCGACGTTGCTCAGCCCGCGACGGGCCAACTCGTGGCCGCCGCACAGGATGCGATGCGCTGCATCGACGAGACGCTGGACATTTTGAGCAACACCAGCGCGATGCCTCCGTCCTGGCACGGCAAGCCGCCGGAGGAGATGACCGACGCCGAACTGGACGAGGCCGCCGCGGCCGGGGACCCCTGGCCTGCGTACATTCGCACCAGGACGAAGGAGCGGATCGACGTCGACGGGGGGTAGACATGCTTCCGCGCTGCATGGGCGAGCACGGAACACTACCGCCGGGCATCCATCGGGCGACGTTGGACGAGGTACGCTCTCGATTCGTCGATGACGCTGCCGATCACACGCGCGAGCGGCGTGGCTTGATTCTGGATGCGATCCGGATTCACATCACCCTTGTCAGACAGTTGTTCTATCGTCACGAGATCACGATTTGGCTCAGCGGCGGCTTCTGCACCTATAAAGACGACACGCCCGGCGACGGCGATTTCGCCTGTCTGGTGCCAGCTCACGCGTTGGAGCAGGTACACGGTGATGCCGCACTGCCGCTGTGGACTCTCGGCTCGGTCACCGGCACCCTCGGGCACAGTGACCTGGTTGTGCAGACAGACAAGCTGCATTGCATGGGCGGGCTCACCGACGCCCTGGTGGTGAACCGCGACAACCCATATGCCGTTGAGCGGCAACGCCGGTGGTGGTCACGGGTGATCGGCCCCGATGGTGAGATAATCGACAGTGCGACAAAGGGCTTCGTGGAGGTGATCGATCAATGACCGGTCTCGGCCACCTCTCCGGCCTCAGCGACGACGACCTGCTTCGAGCCGCCATCCGCTATGAATACGAGCATTTCCCCGACACCGCGGATTTCGCACTCGGCCAGCTGTATTCGGGCACGGTACAAGGTGATCCGGCCGCAGAACGCGTCTGGGCCGAAGAAACCGCGCCTGAACAAGTCGAGCTCGACCTGCACTTGGAGGGCGCCGGGGTGCGGGGCCATGCCACCCGCGCGGACAAACTCGCAACCTTCGTCGCCGGAGTCAACGACGCCACCAAAGCGATCGTTCGAGAGAGACTTCAACTGAACGCGCTGAATCGAAACCTTCTCATACACGGGCTCGGTCCCGGCTCGGTGCGGGTTGTGCTGCGCGCCGACGCCCCACTTGACGGAGATGCGAAGCATGTACCACTCGGCGGCACAAGCCAATTCGCCTCAAGCCCCGATTCGGAGGCGCTGCGCACAATCGCCCGGCTGTTCACCAACGCTAGCTCCAGTGCCGCCGGAGTCGGCAGCGACGTGCGTGACCTACCGATCAAAGCGCGACGAGGCCTGCTGCGCTCCACATCCGCAATGAGAACAGCTGGATGGGACATCGCCGGACAGATACGCCAGCGCGGCCTCGGATCTACCGAAGTCGCCTTCACCCAGGCCGGAGCCGCGCTGCTTGGCAGCGAACTGAAAAACTACAACTACGACAGCGAACGCGGATGGGCGATCGGCACCATCGACGGTTTCCGCCGCAGCCTCGGCAGCCTATACCTCACCCCGTCAGGCACCAAAACCCCTCTGGCGGTCAACGTCAGCGACCCCGACACCCTCGCCGCCGCCGCGCGGCTGGCCGCCGAGGAGGGAGTGGTCGTGCAGGTGCAGATCGAAACCGTGCGCGCGCTCAGCAGTGAGGAATCGACTCGCATGACAACCAGCCGCAGCCTGCTGCAGATCGAACGTGCCGCCGAATCACTGCCCTACCCCGAATAACCTTGCTGCTGTCGGGCACGCGACGCGGCGGGCGGCCGCTGCCGTTAAACCACATCGAGCGGTTCATGAGGCACATCAGCAAGTCATGGGGCAGCGCAGCCGCATTGGCCGTTACCGCAACCCTGCTCGCGGGATACGGCGGGGGGCCGCCAGGTGATGTCGCCGGTGGCGACAAGCGGCCGACCGGTGAGACGACGCTACGCGTGGTGCCCACGCCGCGCCGAAGCCCGGCTGGAGCAAGACCATCCACGCCTTCGCCGCCACGCCGGAGGGCAGGGGAGTGGCCGTGACCACGTTCTACTACGGCGCCTCGGGTGATCAGCCGCGCGCCGTTGTCGACCGCAAGCCCGCCGACATCGTCAACTTCTCGGTGGAGCCCGGTGTCACCCGACTGGTCAGGGCCGATGAGGTAGCCAAGGACTGGAACGCCGACAACATCAAGAGCATCCCATTCGGATCAAGAGCATCCCATTCGCGGGTGGGCTCTGGGATTTAACGCTTTACGGTGGCTGGCATACCACGCCCGAGGAGTGTGTGGTGGCAGTGAAGCGCTATGACCGCGACTCAGACAGCTCGAATGCGCGGCCGCGAGGACTGTATGTGCGAGGACGAGGTCTGTGAGCTGGAGCAGGTACGCCGTGCTGTCTGGTGTGTCGAGACCGTCTGACACTATCGGGCTTCGGGCCCGTCGGGCATGTGTTCCCCCTCGGGAGTCGACTCAGGTGGTGTGCCGTCTCCAAACGGCCTACCGCCTAACTCTTCCCGGCCGTGCGGCGTGAGCCAGTTTGACAGGTCAGGACCCTTCGGCACGACTTGTGTCGGATTGATATCCGTGTGCACGATGTAGTAGTGCTGCTTGGTCTGCACGAAGTCGATGGTGTCGCCAAAGCCCGGTGTCTGGAACAGATCCCGCGCGTAGGCCCACAGCGTCGGCATCTCTGTGAGTTTCGACCGATTGCATTTGAAGTGGCCGTGATATACGGAGTCAAATCGGGCCAGTGTGGTGAACAGCCGGATGTCTGCCTCGGTGATGGTGTCGCCTACGAGATAGCGTTGGGTCTGTAGGCGCTCAGAAAGCCAATCGAGTGCGCTGAATAATCGGTCGTAGGCTCTGTCGTATGCATCCTGTGAGCTCGCGAACCCGCATTGGTAGACGCCGTCGTTGACCTCGGTGTAGATGCGCTGAGCGACGTCGTCGATCTCGTCGCGCCGTCGCTCGGGATAGAGCTGGGGGGCGCCCTCGCGATGGAAATGGGTCCACTGCGTCGAGAAGTCCACGGTCATTTGGGCGAAGTCGTTGGTGACCACTGCGCCCGTCGGCGCGTCCACGATCGCGGGCACCGTGACTCCCTTCGGATAGTCCGGTATGCGCTTGTTGTATGCGTCGCGTAAGAAATGGATCTTCAGCACTGGGTCGAGGCCACCTGGGTCGAGGTCGAAGGTCCAGCTGCGTGTATCGTGCGTTGGTCCGCAAAAGCCAATAGACAGAACCTTTTCCAGGCCGAGCAGTCGTCGCACAATGATCGTGCGGTTGGCCCACGGACAGGCCCGCGCGACGATCAGGCGGTAGCGGCCTGGTTCGACGGGATAGCCGTCGCGGCCGTCAGCGGTGATGCGGCTGCTGATGTAGTTGGTGTCGCGATTGAATTCGCCGGCCGCGGCGACATAGCTCATGGTTTACTCGTCCTTTTCAAGGGGTTACCCGATCTGGAATCGTGTGGGATTGATGTGGCCGTAGGTTTAGACGAGGGGTGCCGGTCAGGGTTTCGACCTGCAATCGGTTAGCCACCTCCGGCGTCCAAAGAGCGTCTTCGACCGATTGGGTATTAATGCCCATCAACACATCTCACGTTTTTACCTAGAACATTGGTGTAGCTCGCATGCGCTGCGCTCCACGTCGGATCGATCAGTCACCACCGCGTGGGATGAGCAAGTCCTGCCACGCGCGCGGCCGCCCGTCCCGAGCGAGATCGGTCTGCGTGTACTGCTTACCGTCGGGCCCGGTGTACGTGCCGGTTGCGGGGTCATACTGGGCGACCGCGATGGGTGGCGGTGCGGGGGGACCGGCTGGTGGCGGCGTCCCCGGCGGCTGCTGGGGTACCGACTGGCCGGACAGCGTGGCATTCGGGTCGCCCTTCCAGTTGTAGCCGTCGTTGAGAGGCACATAGTCCTCGTCGCTCTCGCACAACTTGACGGTGGGTGCACGCTTGCCTGGGCGTGTGATGCATGGGGCGTTACGCGCACCGCGCACGTCCAACGCCGAGTCTTGCGGCACCCGGCAGTACATGTCGCCCGCCGGCCGTTCGGGATAGTCCACTTCGCTGGGCGAGCGTACCTGTTGAGCGGGGAGGAAACCGGTGGTGCACGGCGGAGGGAGGTTGGCGTTGAGGTTGAACGACAGGAACAGTCCCTTGTAGTCCTGCTTGGTATCGCGGTTGGCGAGTTGGGCCGCCTGGAGCATTTCGATGTCCTTGGGGAACAGGACAAGGATCTGTTCGAGACTGGGTTGGTAGGTGACTGCCACCTGTTCGAGGTTGACGAGGTTGGCCAGGACCACGGGCAGCGTGGGTTTGAGCCGGTCAATCAGCTGGCGTGCTTCGGTTGTTGCGGCAGGCCCTCTGTCCAGCACGCCTTTCAGCGCGGGATCCTGTTCTTGCAGTTGGCGGGTGACCTCAGCGACGTTGGCCGCCCAGGCCCGGATCGAGTCCGAGGAGTTGATCTGACTGTCCAGCACGGGCTTGGATTGATCGATCACGGTGGTCAGCGAGTCGAGGTTTGCGCGCGCATCGGCGGCAAGGGTAGTTGCCCCCTTGACGATGCGCGCCAGTTCTGGCCCTAATCCTCCTATCGCCGTGTAGGACTCGTCGATCACAGTCTTGAGATCGCCGTGGGGGATGGCTTGCAGTCCGGCGTTGGTCTGAGCCAGCAGGGTGTTGATATCGGGGGGCAGCGTTGCGTGGTCGGCAGGTATGACGTCACCGTCCTTGAGCTTGGGGCCGTCGCCGGAGCGGGGGACGAGCTCGATGAACAACTCGCCGACAGCTGTCTGACTGTGCACATTGGCGTCGACGTTGGCGGGAATCTTGGTGTCAGACTTCAATGACAGCACCGCGTCGACTCCGCCGCCGTTGAGCCGAACGTCCTCAACGCGGCCGACTTCAACCCCGCGGTAGGTGACGTTGCCGTCTTTGTACAGCCCCCCAGACGATGGCAGGTTCACCGTCACCTGGTAGTGGCCGATTCCGAACAGCGCCTTGGGCAGGTCGAGGTATCCGATGGCCATCGTGCCTCCGGCGACGACTGCGACGACGGAGAAGACCGACAGTTGGCGTCTGACCAGCTTGCTGAGATACACGGTTACGGTCCCTGGTTGTAGCGGTAGGGCGCCAGTAGGGGGTTACCGGCGCCGTTGGGCGGCGCACTGTTGGTGCACGGACTGGGCAGCTGGCCAATGGTTCGGCCCCACTGCATCTCCAGCCATGTCAGATCGCATTCCCATCTGGTTCCGGTGAAGATGGAGCTGTCGATCCGGCTCAGCGTCAGGTCGACGACCAGACTCACGTTGGCGTAGTCGCCGCGGAACCACTTGGTCAAGGTGGATTTCGGGAACGGGAACGTGGGTATCAGGTCCAACGCATGTGTCAGCGCCGGGCCGGCGTTGGCCAGTGATTCCAGCACCGGCCCAAGGTCTTTGAGTTCCTGGACCAACGGTGCTTTGGTCTTGTTGACCGAATCGGCAGCCAGCGCGCTGAATTTGCCCAACTGGTCGACCGCGTCGATGAGATTCTCCCGTTCTCGATTGACCACCGCCAGGGCGTCGGGGATTGTGTCAAGGCCCTTGTCGAGAACCGGCTTCTGCTCGGCGTGATCCGCCCCGGCGTGTCTGGAGAGTTCTTCCGTTGGGAAGGATGGGCACGTGGGATCGAAGTCATCGAGGCGGTATCCAGACGAGCTGAAGGTGCGGGCGGTGCAGATGGTGGCCGATCTGCGCA
>Ga0315336_1003570_pt1 | contig 20354 bp, 18 predicted proteins | sample ASW5metaG_FD_204512 | JGI IMG/M metagenome (GOLD analysis project Ga0315336, IMG submission 204512) | Ammonia-oxidizing marine archaeal communities from Monterey Bay, California, United States - ASW #5 | ecosystem: Environmental > Aquatic > Marine > Intertidal zone | place: USA: California... | reverse complement strand
CTTCTTCGCTGCTGCTTTCTTCTTAGCAGGCTTCTTCTTCGCTGCCGCTTTCTTCTTAGCAGGCTTCTTCTTCGCTGCTGCTTTTTTCTTAGCAGGCCTCTTCTTCGCTGCTGCTTTCTTCTTAGCAGGCTTCTTCTTCGCTGCCGCTTTCTTCTTAGCAGGCTTCTTCTTCGCTGCTGCTTTTTTCTTAGCAGGCCTCTTCTTCGCTGCTGCTTTCTTCTTAGCAGGCTTCTTCTTCGCTGCCGCTTTCTTCTTAGCAGGCCTCTTCTTCGCTGCCGCTTTCTTCTTAGCAGGCCTCTTCTTCGCTGCTACTTTTTTCTTAGCAGGCTTCTTCTTCGCTGCCGCTTTTTTCTTAGCAGGCTTCTTCGTGGCTATCTTTCTTTTCACGACTTTCTTCTTAGCCGTGGCCTTCTTCTTCTTGGTCTTTTTTGCAGCCATGATACTTGATCCCCTGACTTACAAACTTGAATCGAACAAAGCACACTTAGAACTTTGCCCGCCGAAACCGGTGTAACAAAGTCTAAGTACACCCGCACCTAATGTCATATCCTTAGTTGGCCATATTAAACAAGGCCTTTCATGTGTTTGTGCGCAACTATTTTTATTAAGGGTGGCTTTTGAGGCACATCAAACTTTTGCGGGATAGCATCCAGAAATATACTTTTGCTGTGTAAATCAAAATAATCTTTTCTCTTTGTTATTCATATTTTGCATTTACTGCGCTTGGTCTACATCAATACAGCACTGAATGAGGAAAAAAATAGCACTAGTTTACATACGACCAAGAGGCTAAATATCTAGCTTCTCTTATTTTTATTACTTGACAGAGGTTAGTTTTAATTTTGCGCTATACCTCTCCCTTCTGCGACATAAGTACTGCGATAGGGCGTGTTTGATTAAATTGAGCTAATATGATCATTATCATAACCATCATGGGTACACTCAAGAACATTCCAGTGACGCCCCAAACTGTTCCCCAGACCGATAAAGACAACACTATAAAAACTGGGCTGAGGTTCAGAGATTGGCCGGTGATACGTGGTTCTATGATGTTGCCAACGAGGACTTGAATTGCCGCTAAGCTAATGAGGATCGCCAAGAACATTGTTACAGACCCGAATTGTAACAACGCTAGAACTGTTGGAAAGGCAACAGCTATCAGGGATCCGATATACGGTATGTAATTGAGTAAGAAGATTAGGAGAGCCCAAAACGCGGCAAAATCTAAACTAACAAAGGTCAGCACAACGTAACTCAGAATGCCTACCAACAAGCTCATCGAGGTTTTTATCCAGACATATTTCTCGATTTTGTCACCTATCTCATTTAGCGTTTTTCGAACTCTGCGTTCCCTATTGGAATCAGCGAACATGGCCTTAATTTTTGGATCAAACGTTTGTTGTTCGAAAAGTAGAAAGGCAACATAAAGAAGTATCTGGAAGGTATTGCCGGCGATAGATTGTAGTGCCCCAGCAATACTGCCAAGTGCTGTTTGTATATCTATATCTTGGCGCACGGCTGAAAGCGTTAAGGGTTGGCCCAGAAGCCGTTCGATAATACCAGCCATATTGTCCATCACGCTTGTCAGGCGGTCCTGGTACTGAGGTGCGACCTGGACAACTGCGTTTATATTATCGGCGACAAGTTGCACGATGAGTGCGACAGCAAGAAATACAATTAATATTGCACCGATAAGTCCCACCCATGCTGGCGGAATCCACGATTGGATTTTGATGCTTTGTATGCCATGGGATAACGCCATTATTAGATACGAAATTAATATTGCGAGAACTAGTGGTACAAAGATTTCCTGACCCACAACTAACAAGTACACAGTCATAGCGATTAGTACAAAAGTTGAGGTGAAAGATATGAGGTTTGAATGCGAATCGGGCATAATGCTTGTTAATCCGGCTCTTGAGTGGGCAAATAAACCCTAGGGTCAATAACGATGTGGAGTTTGTCGACACTCACAAGTCTATATTCTATGTCTATTAACGTTAAGGATATTAAATCAACTATCCTAGAAATTATTTCTGACGCCGGGGTTTCTGTTTCCTTTGATCATAGTAGTTACGCATAGAACTGGCTAATACATGTCCTCAGGGAAGGTCTAACTTAGTGCAAACTATGAACCGATTATTACTTAGCTCTATCGTTGTCTCTGCTATTTCCATAGGTTTTTTCCCGATGCGAACCGTTGGGCAAACTGGTGTAGGTTTGCCAGAAATTAGGGTTACGTCTCGCCGCTTGCCAGAATCACCAATTACATCGATGTACGCTAGCACGTATATCAGCCAACATGTTTTAGGTAGGTCGCCCGGGACAAAGTTGGACGATGTTTTGCGTCAGGTGCCTGGATTCGGATTGTTTCGAAGACAGTCCAGTCGCGCTGCCCATCCAACAACCCAGGGTGTTAGCCTTCGAGGCTTGGGACCAAATGGAGCTGGACGCACGCTAGTTCTGCTTGATGGTATTCCCCAAAATGACCCATTCGGGGGTTGGATTGACTGGAGTCGGTTGCCGGCAGTGGCTATTGAAACGGTGTCAGTGCTGCGCGGTGGTGGGTCGGGGCCATGGGGAAATTCAGCACTAGCGGGTGTTATCCGACTACAAAGTACACAGCTGGATGAAGCAGGTGGGTGGCTCAATGCTCGTTTTGGCACCCAAGAATCATTTGATATTACGACGTTCGGTCAGCGGGCAGCTGGAAGCGGCTACTTTTTTGGCCTTGCCCACGGTCATGGCACTAGCGGTTACCATCTAGTTCCCAAGAGACAAAGGGGAACAGTAGATAGCCGTGCCGCGACAAGAGGCGGAGGGTTAAGGGCTGGATTTCGATACAACACCGAATCCGATACCCGTGTTTTTATAGATGTTAGTTATTCCCATGAACGCCTGATTAACGGAAATAGTTTGGCTAGGGCTTCCAATGATACCTACGAATCTAGCATAAGTGCAGTTAATGGTGGTGGAGGTGGCAAGATAGCGTGGGAGGGGCACGCTTATGTTCGCCGTAAAGAATTTGATAACAATTTTGTTTCTGTTTCGACGGCCCGTGATTCAGCAAGATCCGTTCTTGATCAATTTGATGTTCCAGCGACTGCTGTCGGGGGTAATATAATTTTTCGATTGCGCTTGGGTAGTGGTTTTACCACTGAGTTTGGCAGTGATGTGAGGTATGCCGAAGGTGAAACCAACGAACTGTTTCGAAACCTGGGCCAGGGCTTTACACGAAAAAGGTCTGCTGGCGGAAAGCAGTGGATAGCTGGTGCATTTGCCGAAGGGCACTGGCAGCTCTTGGAAGCTACTCGCATTACTCTTGGTTTTCGGGCAGACCATTGGCGCCAGTGGGATGGGCATCGTGTTGAAACAGATTTGAATAACAATGCAGTGTTGCGCGAAACAGCATTTGACGCGCAGGGGGGATGGGTTGGTAATCTTCGGATTGGGTTACGAACTGAGGTGGCGGCTAACTTATTTTTTCGAGCGGCTGGATATAGCGGCTTTAGGGTTCCTACCATTAATGAACTCTATCGTCCGTTTCGCGTCGGGAAGGATATAACGGAAGCTAATTCTGAGCTTGATCCCGAGCGGTTATATGGAGGCGAAGTTGCATTACAGTGGTCGCCGACGGCTACTCTTCATCTTTCCTCAACCTACTTCTTAAACCAGCTTCATGATCCAGTTGCGAACGTGACTATTCGGACCGAGCCAGGTTTTGACCGTGTGTTTGGTACATTCGTTCCCCAGGGAGGAAGCTTACGGCAACGTCGTAACTTGAATAGAGTCAAAGTGGATGGCCTTGAGTTGGAACTTAGTGCGGATCTGCAGGAGAAGGTGCGTGTTACTGCAGCATATCTCTTTAGTAATCCCCGCATAAAAAGAAATAGTGGTCAAACCGTACTTGAAGGAAAGCGACTTGCACAAGTCGCTCGACATCAAGGGACTATCGCGCTTGCGTGGGAACCAAAGGAGCATCTCACGTTACGTTTGCAAGGGCGGTTTGCCACCAAACAATTTGAGGATGACCTCAACACGCGTGTGTTAGAGGGATTTACCGTCGTAGACATTTATGGTGAGTATGTCCTGAACCAAAGGGCCCGTTTATATGTTAATACTGAAAATATATTTGATGAAACTGTTGAGGTTGGCGAAAGTCGTAACGGTCTACTGACGGTGGGATCGCCTGCCTCATTTCTCATTGGGTTGCATACGACGTTTTAAACCCCGGCGTTGTGTACTCGAAATAGTTATTAATGTTTTGAAGTGGAGATAGCCGTGTCTAGCAATTCTTATAATACCCAAGATCCGGTTTATACAGCGGTTACCTTGCAGGTCGTGGTCAAAGGAGTATCCCGTTGCTCTGATAAAGCCAGCGCTAGAGAGGTGATGGCTTCACAGTTGGATCATTTTTCTGAGAGAATATCCGGGTGCCGGCAATGGGGTGGAACAGATCTTAAGCTCGTAGTTCTACCCGAGTATTGCTTAACATCGTTTCCTCAAGGGGAGTCCATACCTTTATGGGCGGATAAAGCAGCATTGGATATGGATGGGCCTGAATACGAACGATTCTCGATGATGGCATCGGACAATGGCGTTTATTTAGCGGGAAATGTTTATGAAAAAGATCCTCACTTCCCCGATCTATATTTTCAAACTTGTTTTTTAATTGACCCCACCGGTGATGTGATTCTCCGTTACCGGCGTCTCAACTCTATGTATGCACCTACCCCTCATGACGTGTGGGAGAAGTATCTTGATATTTTCGGATTGGATGGCGTATTTCCCGTAGCTAAGACTGATATTGGAAATCTTGCGCCTATTGCGTCGGAAGAAATTTTCTATCCTGAAATAGCTCGATGTTTTGCAATGCGTGGCGCAGAGGTTTTCTTTCACCCCACTAGTGAAGGAGGCAGTCCGTTGCAGAGTAATAGAGATGTATGCAAATTAGCACGCGCGATTGAAAATATAGCTTACGTAATATCGTCCAATACTGGTGGCATTTTGGATATTGATTTGCCCGAAGGATCAGCTAACGGTTGTTCTAAGATTGTGGATTATAGAGGCAAGATCTTGACAGAGGCTGGTTGGGGTGAAACGGCTGTCACGGCTGAAATCGACATCGCGGCTCTTCGCCGCGAGCGTCGACGACCTGGGATGAATAACTATCTTTCCCGACAACGATTCGAAGCATTTGCGGACAGTTATGTACTTGCAGAATCATATCCGGCTAACTTGCTCTTGGGTGAAGGGGGTGCCATCAAGATTCCCGAACGTGCGCATTTTCAAATGGCCCAGAGGGAGGTGATTGCTCGTTTGGACAGTTTAGGAATTATCTGACCCAGGGCATTGAATTATATCATGTTTCCGTTGAGACGGTATTTGCAGTATCGACCTTCTAATGGCGAGGGGTCGAAGGTAGAAAAATTAGGCTCGGTTAATTAGTCCTTTTTCTGGGACAAAATGCGCACTCGCGAGTTTAGTTCTCAATCCTAACTATTACTTTTCCTATATTCTTGCCGGCTAGTAAGTGATCGATGGCATTTGGTATGTCCTCTAACCCTTGGAAAGGTGTCGGATCAACAAATACACTCAGCTGGCCATTATCATATAAATCCAGAATGCGCTCGACTGCAGCGGGCCAGAAAGTCTGGAAATGGCGGCTCATAAAACCCATTATAGATGCTGATTTAGAATAGAGTTTTGAGGCGGGTCTGGTCTGGAAAACCTGCTCCCAGGGTCGACCTGCCTCGTGCGTGCGGCCACAAACCACCAATCGTCCTCGCTCGGCGAGGTGATCAACTAATGCGTCGTATACAGGGCCACCGACTGAATCAATAGCAAGGTCAATTCCATTGCTGTATTCATTGGAAAGAACTTTATTAATGTCTTCATTCTTGTAGTTAATCGGTCGATCACAGCCAATTCGTTTGAGGACTTCACATTTTTCTTTTGAGCCACATAAACCAATCACGTGGTTGCCGGCTAGTTTAGCAAGTTGTACCAATATGTGGCCTAGACCACCCGCCGCAGCGGATACGACGACGACCTCGTCAGATTTTAGCTTAGCGACTTGCTCAAGACAGATAAGAGCGGAAGCCCCTGTTGAGATCAGAGTCAGGATTTCGGGTGAGGGTTGCTTCACTTTATAAAGTCGGTCCGCATCACATATTTGATACTCACGGTAGCCCTGTCCCAATCCTGATGCAGCTACTGCGTCACCAATAGCAAAATCGGTCACATTTTCTCCTATTGCTTCAACGTACCCTATTGCCTCGCTGCCCATATCAACCGGCGGTGTTATTGGTAGGTAAGTCACTAGCCCGAGAGCAATATTGGTATCGATGATAGCGTTTATCCCTGCATAACGATTGCGGATCAAAACTTCGTTTGCGACCGGTTTTTCCTGGGGGATTTCAACTATAGCTACAGAATCGCGAAAATTTTCTCCAAATCGAGTTACGATTAGCTTTTTATAGGTTTTGTTAGTCAATTGTTAAGTCGCCTATTTTTTTGGACGTACAACTTTTTTTAGATAGAAAGAACTGATCTTCAAGCGTTAGGCCAAGCTGGTATAAACTTCAACCCCTTCTATTGCTGCCGAACTGCCACCGGAGATATATTCTTTACATGAAAAAAGATGGCTATTTTAACCTTACAATAGACGCTTAATTTGTTTTTGGCCGAAATTACACCAAATAGGACAAGTTTTCTGTCTGGAAAAATCAAGTAGAATTAATTTTTCAGCACCACCAAGACTGGAATTGTGCAACGATGTTTCCAATGCACATAAGTTAGGTGAGCATCAGGATAAATAGAGGTCTGCAATGAAATTGGTATTCACACCCAACCCAAAATATATCCATAAAGTACTTGTTGTTGCATACGAAGCGGGTTTGTTAGACCGCTTGGGACTAGAAAGGTCGGTCCCTTTCGACACAGACACAACTATCTGGAGCTACAACCCCCTTGGTAAGGTGCCCTGTCTAGTCTTAGACGACGGTAGATCCTTGTTCGGTGGTTTGGTTATTTGTGAATATTTAGACTCTTTATCGGTAACAGGCACTCAAGTATTTCCGAGTAGTGTTGGCCGGTGGCCGGCTCTGCGCCAGGCAATGCTGGGAGAAGGTATGTTTGACGCGACAACTAATATGAGGGTTGAAGGCTGGCGTTCGCCCAAAGAACGGCATCCCGATTATATGCTCCGGGAGCGCCAGAAAATCATCAACTGTTTGAATGAGATGGATAAGGAGGTACCCCAGTTTGAAAGTACGGAATTTCATATAGGACACATATGTATAGCCGGGGGATTGAGTTATCTAGACCTCCGAAACCCAATTCAGGAACACTCAATGGTTGAAGGCGACGCAGAATTTGATTGGCGCGCAAAGCGCGCAGCATTAAGTGCCTGGTACGATAGTATTCAACAGCGTCCATCCCTTGCACATAGGATAGAGCTTTAACAAAAGGTAGGTTCTGCACGCAGAGAAAATTTCTTGAGTTCGTATCATTCCTGTACGCTGTTCTGATATTGCGGCGCGGGATCCCAATTACTGAATTTGTTCACGTGGTAACAGGGTACGGGAAGAAATTCGGTCCAAGAAAGGACATTTGAAGCGGGTGTCTAGGGCGAAGCGGACTCTGACTTCATCTTTAAATCCTTGCTACCCAGTGATACCGTTTGATACCTACCAAACAGTAATTAGGTGTTGCATATGTTGTCCGGACTTGTCGCGTTAGTTACTAATATTGAACACTACGTTGGCTTATCCGCTGCCCAGGAGATGGCCCGCCAGGGAGCCAAGGTGTTCTGTCATAGTGCATCGTTCTCTGATAATGGGGTGTTTCAAGAATTTAAGGGACGTGAAACGTCTCTATCTGCCGTAGGAGGGGTGTGTCCGGAAGATGCGGTAGCACAAGCCATCGAGGATGGTGGTCATCTAGATGTTCTTGTTAGCAACGATTTTTTCCCTGCTATTCGGGCGCCCATTGACGAAGCTAGCCAGAGGGAGCTTGAGGCTGCGTTGGACGCGCTGGTTGTTAAACCATACAAGTTTGCTGCAGCAGCAGCTGCACATATGAAAATAAGAAGAAAAGGAAAAATATTGTTTGTAACCTCAGCCGCGCCGTTGCGCGGTTTATCTAATTATTCCATGTACGTGACTGGACGCGGCGCGACCAATGCATTAGCGGTGTCGCTTTCCAAGGAACTGGCTCCATTCAACATAAAGGTCAATGCAATTGCCCCGAATTATGTGGAAAGTGAGAGCTATTTCTCCCAGGATCTTAGGCAAGACCCGGAGGCTATGGCAAAGTTTGCTAAGAAAGTTCCGCTTGGTCGGCTGGGGACACCTGAAGAGGTTGCAGCTGTCATAGCTTTCTTTGCATCTAAGGGAAGTGATTTTGTTACTGGTCAGGTGGTGCCTGTTGCCGGTGGTTGGGCTTAGCCACGGTTGTCCTAGCAAAGTTAATGCGGGTTCATATTGTCTATTTGTTTTCAGCGGGATAGTTCTTGCGGTATTCGGGTGAACATTCTTAATCAGGGTCCACAACTCGAGTCAGCGTTTAGAAGTTCTTTCTCCCTAATGGAACAGAACTATAATTCGCGGGACTTAGAAAAAAGGGCTTGGTCTAGGCATGAAGCAGAGCGGATTGCTATGGAAGATATGCCGTTAACCCCGATAAATTATTATGTCAGTAAGACATTAGTTAAACCATTTGTTCGGGGCTTCAGAGATAATGTGCGAGGCATTAATCGGAGTCACTATGTGAGTGTAAATCGCGACTGAAGGTTATTCGAGGTTTATCGATAACGCAGTTCAGGGATACTTATTTTTTGTTTCGGAGAAAAACCCAGTTCGTCTCGGTTGAGAGCTTGGGACTAAAATCGTATCCATCCATCGAAAACGATTTTATTCCCTCAGGTGTGGTGAGACGACGCTTTATGATGTGCCGAGCCATCATGCCCCTCGCTTTTTTGGCAAAGAAACTGATGATACGGGGAACACCATTCTGAACCTCTTTAAAAGTCGGTTGAATGACTGGTGACTTTAGTTTTTTGGTGTCGACAGCGCAAAAATACTCGTTGGATGCTAAATTTATGATAAACTTACTATCCATGCCGGATGCAATTTCGTTAAGTCGATTTGTGAGGACAGCTTTCCAATAATCGTGAAGTTTTTCACCACGTTGGGTGCTAACACTTGTCCCCATTTCCAGCCGATAGGGCTGAATCTTATCTAGAGGCCGCAACAATCCGTAAAGACCCGACAAAATACCCACATGTTTTTGGGCAAATGCAAGATCCTCCGCGTCAAGAGTTTCTGCATCTAGGCCAACGTAAACATCGCCATTAAATGCAAGGACTGCTTGCTTGCTCGTTATACCAGACCCTTTAAGATCAAAGGCTTGGAACCGTTTGTAGTTGAGATCTGCTAAGTCTTTGCTGATGCCCATTAATTGGCCCAAATCTTTTCGGCTAAACTGTTGAGCCAGCCGGACCAGCCTGGAAGTCTCTTGTGGAAAGACTGGAGACGTTGCCGGGGGGCTGGATCGCGAATTTGAGAAGTCAAGTTTCTTAGCCGGAGACAATATAACAAACATTACTTTACCTCTTCCCTTGGGGGCTGCTTCTGCTCTATCACCGGTGCACCATGGTCACCTTATATGGCATCAAGACCTGTGATAGTTGTAGAAAAGCTCTTAAGTGGCTTGAAGGCAATGGTATTGTTCATACCTTTCAAGATCTGCGTATAGATGGGCTTGACATATCTTCTCTGCAAGATTGGATTAACCAGGTTGGATGGAGGATACTACTTAATACCAGGAGTGCAACTTGGCGAAGTATTACAAACGAGGCTAAGGCAAATTTGGATAAGAATAAAGCTGAACGACTCATGGTAACCCATGTCACATTAATAAAAAGGCCGGTAATATTGTCGGGTGGCCAGGTTCTTGTTGGATTCGGTGAAGAGGTAAAATCTTTCTTGCGACCAGTATAGGAATCAATTTTATGGGCCTCGGTTGACAAACTCTATGCTTTGAACCACACCTCTTTGGGTAAGTTTGAGGGTTCTGGAGACAGGAAAGCTTTATGTCTAATCCCGGTTATCTTTTAGTGTTCGCTCACTCTATCATTCCAGAAAATATGATTGACTACTCTAAAGCTCTTCCATCTGTTTATCGTAAATATGGCGGAGAATATATCGGCATGGGCGGTCCTGGCCGGGGAGCCGATCTGCTGGAAGGTGACTGGTTGGGTCATTCCCTAGTCTTGGCCCGATTTTCTTCTGTCGATACCGTCAAGCAGTTTTGGTATTCACCTGAATACGAAAGAATCAAGCCGCTACGCAAAGATGGGGGTCAATTTAACGTATTCTGTTTGAAGGGGAACGGGAACAAAGTACCCATTGGGTCTCCGGCTTTTCTTATATCCGCTTATAGTTCGTCTAATTCACCTGCATTCAAGGAACTTAGTGAAATGGAAGCGGAAACGCTATCGGCAAGCGGAGTAGAAATCTTATGCGAGTCTGAGGGAGAAGATGTTGAGCTTCTTGAAGGGCAACTTATGAACTATGATGTTTCCATTGCAGTGTTTCAATCGCTAAGTGCTGCACAAGTTTCTTGGGATGACCCGCAATTATCTGAAATACGTGAAAAACGCTCTGAATTTGCGAAGTTTAACGTATTCTTGATGCTCGGTTTGCCTAACAAGGGGTAGTCGAACAGTGTTACTACCTCAGGCTGAGCGGTCATTAGGGAAATAGCCCTATGTCTCCCGACCAAATAACTGCTTTCGCCATCTTAATAGGCGTGCTGTTTTTCTTTGTTTGGGGCAAATTTCGTTATGACTTGGTGGCCTTCGCCGCACTTGTAGCGGGTGTAATAACTGGAATTATTCCATCCGCGGAAGCATTCGCCGGGTTTAGTCATCCTGCCGTTATCACGGTTGCACTTGTGTTGATGCTAAGTGAGGGACTTCAGAGGTCTGGCGCTATAGATGTGATTGCGGATTTCGGCGTGCCCGAGACAAGTAAGCCTATCATTTTGATACCCGCTTTGGCAGCCCTCGCTGCAGCCTTATCTGGACTCATAAACAACGTTGGGGCATTGGCTTTGCTGATGCCTGTTGCCATACAGTCGGCAAGTCGCGTTGGGCTGTCTCCGGCTATGGTTCTGATGCCATTATCCTTTGGTTCAATTCTTGGTGGTATGACAACCTTGATTGGCACACCACCCAATATAATCGTAGCCAATTATCGTGCTGAATCCGCAGGTGAGCCGTTCGGCATGTTTAGTTATTCTTGGATTGGGATTCCCGTTGCAGTCATGGGGGTTCTCTTTGTCGCTGTACTTGGTTGGCGGTTGATTCCGAAAGAGCGCTTAAGCAAGCGGGCTGGCGAAGAGCTTTTTGAAGTGCAGCCCTATGTGACGGAAGTTCGAGTAACTGAGGATTCTGCAATAATAGACCGCTTTCTTATGGAGCTGGGTGATGACCTGGCTGAGTCGGACGTCGACATTATAGGTTTGATACGCGGGGAAGACCATTTTCCTTATCCACCCATGACGGAGAAAATCAAGGCGGGGGACATATTTGTTATACGGGCAGACGCAGACGCTTTGGACAGAGTGGTAGCAGATTTTGCTTTTGAATTGGTTGGGGCTGCAGAAATTCCTTCGGGAAGCGTAAAGTCTGATCGGGTTGCATTATTGGAGGCAGTGGTTATGCCTCGTTCCCGAATTGAGAATCTAACGCCCACAGAATTAGGGCTACGTACGCGTTTTAAACTCAATCTACTAGCTGTTTCTCGGCATGGAAAATGGATAGCGGAGCGGCTAGGTCTGCATCGCTTCAAAGCTGGCGAAGTTCTTCTCCTGCAGGGAGAGGTATCGCAGATTTACGATAATCTTGCGCGCATCGGCTGCCTACCGCTTGCGAAAAGAAGCCTAAGAGTAGGTATGCGCCGGCAGGCTCTTGTTGCAGTTGCGTTATTTGTTGGCGCAATTCTAGCGGCCACACTTAAGTTAGTCCCAATCACTGTAGCCTTTGGAATTGCCGTTGCAGGGATGATTCTTGTTCGAATAATGTCACCGAGCCGAGCATACAGTAGTATTGATATATCCGTTATCGTGCTTCTCGCGGCAATGATTCCTGTGGGTGGGGCCTTGGAAAGTACTGGTGCTGCAAAGATTATTGCAGATTCTATTGTTGCGGCTACCGACTCGTTTTCGCCGGTCGTCGCTTTGGTTGTGGTAATGATTGTTACTATGACTTTGTCAGACATTATTAATAATGCTGCAACAGCTGTAGTGATGGCGCCAATCGCAGCTTTAATTGCGACTCAGTTTGACGTGAACTCAGACCCATTTCTTATGGCTGTCGCCATCGGTGCCTCTTGCGCCTTTCTAACTCCTGTTGGTCATCAAAACAATACTTTGATACTTGGACCCGGCGGTTATAAATTTAGCGACTATTGGCGCATGGGGTTGCCACTTGAAATCCTTGTGGTTGTGGTATCGGTGCCATTGTTGCTATTCGTATGGCCCCTGTGAAAGTCCAATTTAATAACGTGTCTTTGAGCTTTGGTGGTGTAACCGCCCTCCATCAGATTGATCTTTCTCTATCAGAACCACGTATTGCGGTGATCGGTGACAATGGATCTGGCAAAAGCACCCTTGCTCGTCTTGTTAATGGCCTCTTATTACCTGATGAAGGGCATGTGACCGTTGACGGTTTGGATACGAGGACTGAAGCACCGGAAGTGCGCCGCAGAGTAGGATTTCTTTTTCAGAATCCAGATAATCAAATCATCATGCCGACGGTATCAGAGGACGTTGCATTTGGTTTGAAAAACAAAAGGATATCATCTGAAGAGGTCGCTGACCGCGTTGATGAAGTTCTAAAGAGGTTTAACCTATTCAGTCTCCGAAACCGTTCGGCACACCTTTTAAGCGGAGGAGAGAAGCAATTGCTGGCCCTCGCTGGGGTAATGGTTATGTCTCCAGCCCTGCTAGTACTTGATGAGCCAACAACTTTGTTGGACCGACGGAATGCAAGGATCGTTACCCAAATGATCTTGGATCTCGATGTAAATATAATTTTGGTTACTCATCACGTTGAGCTCCTAGAGGAATTTGAGCGGGTTATTGTGCTTGAAGACGGTCGCGTAGTTTGCGATGGACCGTGCGCTGACACCGTGGCGTTTTATATGGAAAACTGTACCTAATGATCGGCTACTACATCCCTGGTGATAGTTTTATCCACCGAGCTCCTGCCGGATTTAAACTGTTTTTCTTGGCTGCCATGGGATTAGCCTCATTTTCGTTGGATATCGGTGTTTATTTTGGGATCTTCATGATTCTTGCGGTGTTAATGTGTTGGATTGTTGGACTCGATTGGCGAACTCTTAAGAGGATACTTAAACCAGTAGCTCTGGTTCTTCTGGCAATATTTCTAGCCCACTTATTTGTCGGTGATTTCTTTTCGGCGATTGCCGCTGTTATACGTATTCTGACCGTTATATTGTTTGCAACGTTGGTCACTGTAAGCACCCACATGGATGACATGATTGAAGTGTTTAAGCTTGTTGCTAGGCCACTAGAACCATTTGGCGTGAAGCCCCGAAAATTAGCGTTCTTGCTATCTCTGACAATTCGCTTAATACCTGCAATTTTTGAAATACTTGCTGAAGTTAGAGAGGCACAAAAGTCCCGAGGTCTCGAAAGAAGTGTTTTTGCGGTGATTGTTCCTTTCATGGTGCGGGCCCTGAAAAAAGCCGATGCTCTCGGCGATGCGCTAACGTCACGTAGATTTGAAGAGAGTTAGCAGCTTTGCAATCGAGGAATATTGCTCTAGTCGCAGTGTTTGCCGCATTAACAGCGGGACTTGGCCTTTTGCCAGCAGTGCCGGTACCTGTAGTACCAGTGCCGATCACTGCTCAGTCTCTAGGTGTAATGTTGGCGGGTGGGCTCCTCGGGGGGCGCCTGGGAGGACTAGCTCTGTTGATATTTCTAATTCTTGTTGCGTTGGGCTTGCCAGTGTTGGCTGGTGGACGTGGCGGTTTAGGAGTTTTGTTAGGTCCGAGCGGAGGGTTTGTTTTGTCGTGGCCGGTTGCAGCTTACACAATTGGTTGGCTTACAAGACGGAGGAATTGGCGGACATCGTTTGCAAAGGTGTTATTAAGCAATGTGACCGGTGGCATAGGAGTAGTTTATTTACTCGGCATCCCTTGGATTTCCATAACTACTGGCTTGTCGTTGACACAAGCTGCCCTTGGTTCGGTGGTTTTTGTTCCAGGTGATCTTACTAAGGCTGTTCTTTGTACTTTTTTGATTCTGAAGATACAGCGAGCGTATCCTTTGGATAGGCTATGACTGGTTTCGTTACAGACGGTTTTCTTAGAACGGCAGAGGAAGAGCCGGGTAAGACCGCAATTGTATTAGACAAAGAGATGATAACCTACGAAACGCTGGCTCATCGCGCGCTCGGGTTTGCAAATTATGTTACTTCCGTAAACGCCAAGCGTGTTGCCCTAGTTGCCTCCAATACTATACCGTTTCTTGAGGTTTTTCTGGGCACTCTAATCAGCGGCGCAATAATCATGGTGATTGACCCAAAATGGCCATTGCGCCGGGTCGTAAGCCTGATTGAGGAACATGGTCCTCAAATCATTGTTGCTGATCGAGATGTTTTCAAGAATCTCGAAAAAGAATTATCGCTAAGACCTCTGATATGTGAAGATGACCTAGAGCGTTGGCGATCCTCTAAGAGCAACATATCCTCTTACACAGGCCGGTTCTCGCCCGAAATGCCGTTCCTAATGGGGTTTACGTCGGGTTCTACAGGTTACCCCAAAGCATTCTTGCGTACTCATGAATCCTGGGTCTCGAGCTTCTCTGCCAGTGCGACGGAACTTGGTACCCAGGCGCATGACAAGGTGATGATTCCCGGCCCATTAAGCCATGGTTTGGCACTTTATGCTGCTATAGAGAACCTATGTGTTGGTGGAACCGTCTATCTCCAACGGCAGTTCAACGCTCAAGAAATTGTGCAGCATATTACTCTCAAAAATGTATCAGTCTTGGTGGTGGTTCCCACTATGCTCGATATCATCACGGAAGTAGCTAGTGCTGCTAGATTACCTGCGATTGAGCGGATTATCACTGCAGGTTCCAAGTTACAAAAGCCCTTGCGCGATAAAGCGGTAGCAGTTTTTTCTAACGCTGAACTGATTGAATACTATGGTGCTTCGGAGGTTAGCTTCATAACTGTGGCACGAAGTAGTGAAGAGCCTCCGGAAGGGAGTGTAGGACGCTCGTTTAGGGGTGTTTCAATCGATATAAGAGATCCGTCTGGTAGGTCTCTTCCATTTGGTAATACTGGAGTTATCTGGGCGAGAAGTAAGATGCTCAGTTTGGGTTATGTAAATGTCGAGGAAGATTCACCTGCTGGATTTCGTGAAGAGAATGGTTGGGCAACTGTCGGGGATATAGGACACCTGGATAGCTTGGGCTTTCTATATTTGCGGGGCAGGGAAGGGGACATGATCATAAGTGGTGGTTACAATGTTTTTCCAGAGGAAGTGGAACGTGTGTTGCTAGGAAATCCTTATATCAAGGAAGCCTGTGTTTTTAGTTTGCCGCATTCGCGTTGGGGACAGGTGGTATGTGCTGCTGTGTGTTTTGCCCGGCCAAAACTAAATCAGATAAAGAACGTCAAGGAATGGTGCAGTGGCAAGCTAGCGCACTATCAATGTCCTAAGAGATACTTCGGCCTGGAAGGGTTGCCGATGACATCGAGTGGCAAGGTGTCACGGTCTAAGGTAGTGAATGCTATTACCAACCAGGATTCAACTATCACCGAGCTCTTCATAACTAACCATCCGGCTTGATGGGTCTTGATTTAAGAGTTTTTGGTGTTACCTCTTTTTGAATCTAGTGAGCTATGGCGGCCAGAAACTCCGGGTCTACGTTGCTTGTGTATCTAGACTTTATGTAAGGTAATGCCCCAACGGGAGATTCGATCCACTGGCAAAAGAGCCAGGTATCCGAAATTTTTCGAGCAAGCGCAGACACTCGTACATCGAGACCAAACGGAGTGGGATCAGGTCCTGCCAAAACAGCATTCCAATGCATCATGATTTGCATCGAAGCAAGGTCACTACCAACCAGTTTGCAGTGATGATCCCAGGTCCGGACAGAAAAATGTGCAAGTATACTCTCAGCTTCTTGCCAATAAGGCATGATCTCGTCCCAACTAAACATTGGATCCGTGATTTCCTCTGCAACATAGTATGGGTTTATCTCGTCAGGGTCCCACCAGTCGCGTAATTTTGTTGGTTCTAATCGGTTCCAACAATCTTCCCATGTGGCTATCAATGGGGTCAGTTCGTCAAGAAGAGGAGGCATCGTAATTCCTTTCGTTTGAGTAATAGTTGCTTTGTGGGTCACCTTCCACCTAGATAAGTTTACGACATAGCTTTTTTTTTGGAAACCAGGCCACCGACTATTGCTAATAATAGAATTTCCAATGCGGATATTTGTTTAAAGGCGAGTTATACTGTCGTTACAAGACATTTTGTTTAAACCTAGGCTATAGAGAAAATGCGAATTTTGATCATCGAAGACGATTTGCAAGCGGGCCAATACCTTGCAAAAGGACTCCGGGAAAGTGGCTACGTTGTCGACCTTGCTGAAGATGGAAATACAGGACTGCTTATGGCGACATCGGAAAATTACGACGCGATGATTGTGGACCGTATGTTACCGGGCACCGATGGAATATCGATCGTAGAGGCGGTGCGAGATGCTGAGATCAGTTCACCGATACTTTTTCTAAGTGCACTTGGGGAGGTCGAGGATCGCGTTTCTGGTCTAAAGGCAGGTGGTGATGATTATCTTGTCAAACCATTCGCTTTTTCTGAATTGTTAGCCCGGCTAGAAGCTTTATTAAGGCGGTCGACAACGACCACAGAAGCAACGTTTTTGTCAGCGGGTGACCTTGAAATGGATATACTTGCGCGCACCGTAAAACGGCAGGGTAAGCGTGTATATCTTCATCCGCGCGAGTTCCGGCTTCTTGAGTACCTAGTGAGGCATACCGGCCAAGTTGTTACCAGGACCATGTTACTGGAACATGTGTGGGAATATCACTTTGACCCACAGACCAACGTCATTGACGTTCACATCAGCAGATTGCGTCAGAAAATCGATAAGCCGTTTGATATACCGATTTTGCATACGGTGCGTGGGGCTGGGTACAAACTGGAACCGGTTAGCCAGTCGTGAAACGATTGGTAAGAATGTTTGGCACGACGACCTTTCGTTTGGCGCTCGTTTATACAGTTATATTTGGATTATCCGTTAGTGGGTTATTTGGATTTATATTAGTGACTACTGACGTGTTTGCGGAGCGACAGACAGAGACCGCTATTATTGCCGAAGTTGCAGCTTTTCAGGAAGCGTTTCAGCGAGAGGGCATACCCGGGCTTGTCCAAGCCATAAACCGACGCGCTGATCCTAACTTTGGATGGGCTGGGATTTATCTTCTGATAGATGGCGCATCGAATGCTCTCGCTGGCAACATCAGAACATGGCCGCGGGATTTTGACGCTAATGATGTTTGGATCAATTTCGAGGTTCGAGACATGTCTAAAGCGCCTGAGGAAACTGCCGATGTTCAGGCCCAACAGTTTGTTATTCCTGGAGGATATAAATTCTTGGTTGGTCGTGATTTGCGTGAAGCGCGCGAATTTCGAGGGCAGCTGATTCGCTCCTTGAATATTGGTCTCGCTTTAACTCTTGCCCTCGGGATGATTGGTGGTGTGGCTTTTAGCCGAAGTATTATGGGCCGTATTGAAGCAATTACCAGCACATGCCAGCAAATCATGTCTGGTGAATTATCTCGACGCGTTCCCGTAACACGGACGAGTGATGAGCTCGGCCAATTAACCCTGCGCATTAATCAAATGCTTGACCAGATTGAGCGTCTTATGACCGGGATGCAGCAAGTTTCCGATAATGTTGCACACGATCTTCGTACGCCGTTGACCAGCTTGCGTAACGAATTGGAAACGGCTCTTTACCAAACTTCTGATGGGTCGCCTCAAAGGTTGAGTATTGAGAAAGCTATTACAGCAGCAGATAAGCTACTTACCACTTTTAGGGCGCTTCTCCGCATTGCCCGAACAGAGGCCGGAGTACAAGGTAACTTCGAAGCATTAGATATTGTCTCAATTGTACGAGACGTAGCCGAGCTCTACGAGCCATTAGCAGATGAGAAGGGACTACAGTTTGACACTCGATTATCACCCGTACAAGAAATCAGCGGTGATCGTCAGTTGATTGCGCAAGCATTCTCAAATCTTGTTGATAACGCAGTAAAATATACACAACCGGGCGGCAAGGTGACTCTTGTTGCAGAGCAACACGAAGGTTGCAGTTCCTTCGTGGTTGCTGACACGGGTCCTGGTATTCCCCCCGAATATAGAGAGCGAGTTCTAGAACGCATGTTTCGCCTCGAAGAGAGCAGAACGTCGCCCGGCAGTGGCCTCGGACTTAGTCTTGTTGCTGCGGTAGCTAAGTCTCACAATTTAGAACTAAAATTAGATGATAATTGTCCAGGCCTGAGTGTGACTTTAGTGTTTGGACGTAATTCCGATTCTAAAGATTCACGTTAGGATCAGTATACATTAGGTGGAGTCTGATGTGATGATTACTACGCAGGGCTCTCGAGACTCTAACTACCGCAACCCTTTTTGCCAATTGCGCGTTTAGTATACAGATAATCAAGCACAAATGTGTGAAGGGGAATTAAAATTGTTCAATATTCTCTGGATGTTAAGAAACTAATGTGTAGTCTGTTGTGATGACTACGACGCAGGACCCTCGCGACTTTACTACTGGGGATGTGGCGGTTTCTATGCCGTCTGCACAGTTGCTAATTGCGGACGGGGGTCAGGTCATTGTTCCTGACGCTTCAATTATATTGGACGGCGAGTTTGCTCGATCAGGCCATGATCTCTCGGTCGAGGGGCCTGATGGGACGCGATATGTAGTCCGCGATTTCTTTACTTTTGATCCCCTACCCGAACTAACGGATGGTCAGGGGGTGGTTATATCGGGAGACATTGCTGCGCGTCTAGCGGGTCCGCTAGCTCCTGGCCAGATTGCTCAGACAGAAGAGACCGATGGGATTGAGTCTATTGGTACGGTAGAGGAGATCGATGGTGAGGTCACAGTAACACGAGCGGACGGCACTGTTGTGACGCTTCAGGCTGGAGACCCGGTTTTCATGGGAGACTTAATCGAGACCGGTGAGGATGGATCGATCGGTGTTCTGCTTGTGGATGATACGAGCTTTGCGCTCGGTGAGAACGGCGAGATGGTGCTCGATGAGCTGATCTATGACCCGGGCACTGAGACCGGGACGGCTGCGTTTACGTTGTTGGCCGGTACTACGTCATTTATTAGCGGCAAGATTGCCAAAGCTGGCAGTGACAACATGCGTTTGGATACCCCAGTGGCAACAATCGGGATTCGGGGCACCAAGGTGATTGCTTCCTTTGATCCTGAAAGCCAGGAAATTTCAATTGTAAATCGTCCTGAGGTTCTTCCCACTGGGGATGTCCGGATTGGTGAGATTGTTTTGATCGTTGGTGGCGTGGAAGTGGGTGTTATTAACAATGCTAATACCGGTTGGAGTTTTAGTGCTGGTGAGACGCCAACGCCTCGGTCCTTTAGTGAAGCGGAAGTTACTCAGATTGGTGGAGCGGTTGAGACCGTGGTGAATGATATTTCTGGTCAGACCTCAACTCCTAGTGCCAACACTTCTGATGATGAAAGTGAAGAAGCTGGAGCTGAAGAGGACGGAGAAGGAGGCGAAGAAGGCGAAGAAGGCGAAGAAGGCGAAGAAGAGGAAGGTGAAGAAGAGGAAGGTGAAGAAGAAGAAGAAGAAGAGGAAGAAGAGGAAGAAGAGGAAGAAGAGGAAGAAGAGGAAGAAGAGGAAGAAGAAGAGGAAGAAGTAGAGGAAGAAGTAGAGGAAGAAGTAGAGGAAGAGGTAGAAGAAGTAGAGGAAGAGGTAGAAGAAGTAGAGGAAGAGGTAGAAGAAGTAGAGGAAGAGGTAGAAGAAGTAGAGGAAGAGGTAGAAGAAGTAGAAGAAGAAGTAGAAGAAGTAGAAGAAGTAGAAGAAGTAGAAGAGGAAGTAGAAGAAGTAGAAGAGGTAGAAGAGGAAGTAGTAGAGGAAGTAGTAGAGGAAGTAGTAGAGGAAGTAGTAGAGGAAGTAGTAGAGGAAGTAGTAGAGGAAGTAGTAGAGGAAGAAGCTCCTCCAGAGGGTGAAGAAGCTCCCCCAGAGG
>Ga0315336_1003569_pt1 | contig 20359 bp, 15 predicted proteins | sample ASW5metaG_FD_204512 | JGI IMG/M metagenome (GOLD analysis project Ga0315336, IMG submission 204512) | Ammonia-oxidizing marine archaeal communities from Monterey Bay, California, United States - ASW #5 | ecosystem: Environmental > Aquatic > Marine > Intertidal zone | place: USA: California... | reverse complement strand
TTCATACTCGTCCGCCATTCGCAGTTGACCTCGAGCCTCTTCGGCCGCTGCGTGAGGAACATTCCCTGACAAAAGTGATGTAATAAAGATAGCAACCTCATCCTGGACTGAATCAAGCACGCGCTCGCGATGATTCAACCTCTCGGCCAGGGAGCGATCGCGATCATCTTGAGCATAAAGGGTCTTGAGCCAGTCCATCATTTTGGCACAGCCGTCCCCCATCTTTTCGATCTCTTTTTGCGATTGCTCAATCGCCAGCAAGGGGGTTTCAAGGATCCGGACATCGAGATCCGTCAGGTGCGGTTTCTCCTTGTATGCCTTTGCCGGTACGAATTTCTCCAGCAGTTTTACAAACAGCGACAAGAAGGGAAGAAACAGTAGCACATTGGCGATGTTGAATATCGAGTGTGTCGCTGCGATCGTGGCGGTGGTGTCGTAGGTCTGCTTGCCATCTACCATGATGACTTTCGTGACATCCGCGCCAACGATCCCCTGAACAAGCTCGATGTACCACTGGAAAATTGCCGTGATCCAGAAGACACCGACCAGGTTGAAGACGATGTGGAAATAAGCGGCGCGGCGTGCATTGGTGGTCGCTCCGAGTGAGGCAAGATAGGCCGTGATTGTCGTACCAATGTTTTCGCCGAGGACCAGGGCAGCCGCAGTGGGATAGCTGATCACGCCCTGCGAAGCCAATGAGATCGTGATCCCAAGGGTCGCCGAAGACGATTGGACCATTGTGGTGAGCAAGCAACCAATGAGTGCACATCCCAGGACTCCCAGGTAATCATTGGCCTGGAAAGTCTGGAACCAACTTTCGAAGCTCGGATGCTCTTTGATCAGGCTGCAGGCATCTTTCATGAGTTCGAGGCCAAAGAAGATCATACCGATCCCCATGATCGCCATGGACCAGAACCGCCAACGATCGCCTTTGGAAAAAAGATAAATAATGGCTGCAACCCCCAGGAGTGGCAGACCATACTTGCCGATTTTCAGCACGAGAATCCAGCCGGTAATGGTGGTGCCGATGTTGGCCCCCATAATCACGCCCAGAGCTTGGGCAAGCTGCATGACCCCACTATTGACGAAGCCGACGACCATGACGGTCGTGATTGAACTCGATTGAACCACGCAGGTGACGATCACCCCGACACCGGTTGCCAGGAACCGGTTATTGGTTGCGAGGCTAATCATCCCGCGCAGGCGTGAACCGGCAACGGCTTGCATGCCGTCGGACATCGACTTCATGCCGAGCAGAAAGATGCCCAGGCCGCCAATGAGCGTAAAGATCAGCTTGGTGAGGACGGCCAGTTCCACGTCAAGTAATCCCCCGGAAAGTTCAGTGTCGGCACGGTAAGGCTGCCATTTAAAAACGAGTCAGGCAGCATGATATCGGAACCGGGAATTGTAAGTCAAGCAACCCCCGGAACCTCGCTCTATCCACGTCTCAAGCCATTTCCCCATCAACAAGGCCCACCGCGACACGGAACCAGCACGCGCATCTCCGCTGGCGGACCGTTCTGCACCGAGCGGTCGATGGGCAGTTGGTCGAGCGAGTGTTTGGCCTTTTCGAGCTTTGCTCGCATGCCCGCCGCCGGTGCGAGTACCAGCGGTAATAGCGGACAAGTGGGTCGTTTGGCTCTGTGGAGGGCCGGGATTGTAGCTTCAAGAGCCCCGAACTTCAGTGAGTTAATCGGACAAGCTGGACCGGGCATTCGATGATTCACCGATCCGTGGGCGGCCATAGCCACCCTGGGGCTCCTTTCCGCCTTGAATCATCCGTTCCTCCTCGTAGAATCACTTCTGTCCGCGGAAATCAGATTTCCAATCCCTTTGGCTGTGTGCCATTTTAGCGATGCCTCCCCTGGCATCGAGCTTTGCCGATCGCCGGCTGAAGAGGCGAGTTATGTGTTCCCAATCGAATTCTCCGCAGGTCGACAATCGAATGTCGGTCAATAGCGAAGATCGATTCTTCCCCTGGTGCTGGTGGTTGCGGTGCGCCATCCGGATTCTCGATCATGGATATGTCGTGCGCGTGAGTTCAAACGCAGAGATTGACCACTATCGGCAGCGCGCCGAAAGCAATTGGCGAGAGATCATGTACTCGGGGCCTGCTTCCCTAGGTTCGGCGAGGGGGATTTGGGAAGGGATTACCTGCCTCCAAGCTCGCAGGCCCGTGGCACCGTCCACCCATCAATTGATGCGTCGAATGACGAACCACCCGCTAGGCTTTCGAAAAATCGATTCAGCTTCAACATGACACTCAGTAGTTCCAAGTTTCGCGGCGGTTTCTTACAAGGTCCTGTGTGCGGGCTGGTCGAAGCTAACAGCTTCCAACGTTTTTTACTTGCGTGGACTTCGACCCTAGTATTCGCGCGTTTTTCTCCAAACTTGGAACTAGTGGCACTAGATCAGCCATGAGACAAGCTAAACTGCTGATTCGAAATACGTTGGCGATCTACGGACAGAAAGCGCTAACGGTCGGCCTTGGGGTGTACGGCACGCGGCTGCTGTTCCAGGCACTCGGCGACGCGGATGTTGGTATCTACAACGTCCTGGGCGCCAGCACGGCATTGCTCGCGATGCTTGGAAGCAGCTTCACGGCTAGTGCGGTCCGCCACCTGGCTCATGCGCTAGGGGGAGACGATCGCGACGAGTTTCGTGTCGTATTCAATACGACGATCGGACTTTTCTTTATCATGTCGCTGCTCATTTTGGTCGTGGGAGAATGCCTGTCACTCGGCCTTCGTTGGCTAACGATCCCACCCGACCGGCTTGACGCCGCATTTTGGGTCTATCAATCGACTCTAGTGATAGTGCTGGTCACACTGGTAACCTCTCCCTGCTCCGCCGTCCTGACCGCCCATCAAGCCTTGGTGCTCCATTCGCTGCTGAGGATACCCGCGGTGATGCTGGCCTTCCTCGCCATTTGGCTGTTGTTTTACATTCCGGGCGACCGCCTGATCACGTTTGCAGTGTTGACGCTGGGGGCTCGTACTATTTACTTCATGCTCATCGTGGGGAGCTGCTTCTTCCTCTTTCCAGACGCCCGGATTCGCCCCTCTCTGTTTCGTCTTTCCCGAGTGCGGGCGATCGCTTCCTTTGCCGGCTGGACTGCGCTGGGGGGCATGGCTTGGAACCTGCAAATACGCGGATCATCGATCTTGCTCAACCTATTCTTTGGGCCTGCCCTCAATGCCACGTGGACCGTCAGCTCACGAGCGGCGGGATACCAGGAGGGCATGACGTACGGCGTCATAGCGAGCGCCACGCCTGCCATCATGAAGACCGAGGGAACCGGTAATCGCGAGAACGTCACCTCCTTGATGCTAGCGATGTCGAAGTTCGCGACGTTCGCGTCACTTCTGATTGCCGTGCCGGTGGTCTTGGATATCCAGAACGTGGTGCAGATTTGGCTCGAAAACCCGCCGCAATACTCGGCCATATTTGTCTCCCTGGCACTCGTGGCGCTGACGATCGAATCGCTCTGCCGCGGTACGATTCCAGCAATGCAGGCGACCGGCGACATCGGACCGTTCACGCGGAAATATATCATGTACGCGATGATGCCGATTCCCGTTGCCTGCGTGCTTTTTTGGCTGGGTACCCCTCCAGTGACGTTACCTGTTTGCATCGTATTGGGCGTTTCCGTAACGACGGTTTGGCGCGTCTATTTCTCTGGCCAGGTCCTGAATAGCCCCATGCGCCAATGGTGGGGTGCGGTGGTCTGGCCGACACTGATCGTCGCCACAATTGGCGCGTTGGCAGCCTTGCCGGCCCGGTTCATGATGGGGGAGGGGGTCGCGCGGTTCCTAGCCGTGGGCCTCTCCTTCGCCGCCTTCGCCATCCCTGCCATTTGGTTCCTCGGGATCGATGGCCGTGAGCGAGAGTATTTTCGGTCTTTCTTGCACCGTTCCAGCCGGTAGTGAGCGGAGAAGCGGCGTCCATGAGGCGATCGCCTGTAGCCACAACCCTGCCACCTACTCGCTGTAGCCGGACTTGGCCGATCCTCATCAAGCGGGTCTAACCAGTGGATCCATTGTGTTGTTCGCACCGCGGCAGCCCAATGAAAATGATGGTCTTTATCAAACCACCTCAGGCTGACCAGCTGTGAGAAACTCGGCTACGTGGACATCGACACATTCCTGGCCAGTTGCGAATCATCACCAATGCTTGTCGGCAGAGGGCCGGTGCATGGGAGCCAGAGGCCCACTGGGTGTTTGCTGGCTGGTAGCGGGCAAGTGCACACAAAATCTCCAAACACTGCCTTGAATCATCAGTTCCTCCTCGTAGAATCACTTCTGCCCGTGGAAATCAAATTTCCTATCCTGCGCGTCTACGGAGGTGTATCCGAGTGCGAATTGACACCCAAAGCCACGTATGGCCACAGCCCTACCTCGACTATCTGCTCACCCGTACGGAAGAACCACGGGCAGTTCGTGAGGGTGACGCGCTCTATATCGATACCGCGAAGTGGCGACGCCGCGCAATGCCTGGCCACTTGGACATCGCCGACAAGCTGAAGACGATGGATCGCAACGGGATCGATGTAACGGTGCTGTCGCCGAACGATCCGGGTCCAGAACGCTTTGGCGACGACGGCCCGATGGTTGCCCGCATGCTGAATGACTTCATTGCTGCCCAGGCACACGAGCACCCCGACCGCTTCGTCGGCCTCTGCGTGTTGCCGCTCAACCACGAATCCGCAGCGCGAGACGAACTCGAACGCGCCGTTGATGAACTCGATCTGCGAGGCGTCCTGCTCTACGCCAACCTCGACGGTCGCTACCCGGATGAACCAGCCTTTGAGTGGCTCTTCGCCCGGGCCGAGTCACTGCAGATTCCCCTCTACCTCCATCCTGCGTATCCGGTTACGTATGACCAGGTTGAGGGCCGCAACCTGGTTGGCGCGCTGGGGTTGATGTTCGACACGACCATTGCGCTGGCCCGCATCATCCTGAGCGGGCTGATGGATCGGTATCCGGGCCTGACGATCGTGTGCCCTCACGTCGGCGGAGCACTTCCATACCTGATCGGTCGACTCGACCACCAAACGATGGTGCTCAAGCGTGGTGCCGAAAACCTGAGCCGCGCCCCAAGCGAATATCTGCGTGACATTTGGTTCGACACAGTCTCACCGTGGCCCGCGGCGGTCCGCTATGGCCTGGAGATGGTCGGGCCAGACCAACTTATGTTCGCCAGTGACCACCCGTGGGTTGATCCCGGCGTAATCGTTCCAATCGTGGACGCACTGCCGGTTTCGGACGAGGAACGAGCGCGAATCTACGGCGGGAATGCGGCGAAGCTGTTCCGAATCAATTCCAACGAGACGTCCTAGCCGAACGGGACACCCGTCGACGCGTCCATGCCCGTAAGGAGCAAGACGGAAAGGCCCGTGTCAACCGCCGCATGTGGTGTACCAGAAGTATGCTGCTTTTTGTCGTAGGGGATGGTGTATTGTGAGATCCGAACTACTCGACTTGTATCCCGGCTCTGTTTCGTATCTTAGCCCTGTTCTATTGCTGCTTGGCTTGCTGAGCGGATGCGCCCCCGACAACGCTGGACCCCGCACCTCCGAACGTGTATCGGACACCGCCAAACCCGCCCCTCGAACCTACGTTGAAACATTCGACGACGGTCCCGGGGGCTGGTATGGCGGCCGGAAGTTCGCGTTACCGGTGTGGGACGGCGTCGCTTACTGCTACAGTCCCTGGTGGACAGATGCCAACCACGCGCCGCCGGGTGCGGGTTATCTCCACATGCTGCTGTGGGCGTACACGAACAAAACTCACTATCAAGCCGACGATGATTACACGCGCGCGCTTCCGTACCGCTACAGTCGCTTTGCCGAAGAAGGTTATGACAGGAACCTGACCAACGCCCAGTTGACCGTACGCTTGCGTGGTGGTGGGGATTTCAAGGGAGCCCAATTGCTTTTCCTCGTTCAAGCGCAGACGGACAAAACCACGCCGAATTTCATCCTGACGGGACAGCCCTTCGAAATCACGCACGACTGGAGCGAGCAAACTGTTACGCTGGCACCCGATCCCAAGCAATGGACCTGCCTCGGAGCACGACATGACATGCAGGACGAGTACGGGTGCGATGACATCGATAAGGTTCTGGCCGATGTCAATATGGACATCATCTTCGTTCTGTTCCCGCTGAAAGTCGTGCCCGCTTGCGGCGACATCGAAGATATCAATATTCCGCGGGCGGTGAAGGACTATCCGGTGGACCAGCAATACCTGCCGAAGGGTTTGATCATGTTCGACACGATCAAGATCGAGTACCCGAACTGATAGAAAGGCGCCGGATTGACCTTTGACCAGCTCATCCGCAATCCTGCGTCCATCATGCCCCAAGGGTTGGACAAGAGCATGAGTCCGGAACAGCTCAGCGATCTACGCGCCTATTTGCAGTCGCTGCGTGCGAAGAAAGAGGCCAAGAAGTAGTCCCGCACCGAGTTCTGCCAGCGCCTTACCGGAGCGTTTCAAACCGACAGATGTCACGTAGCGGGACAACGTCCTGCAGTCCTTTGATGGCCTCCCGCAGCTCGCAACTCTCGGGCACCTGGTGGGACGTCACCCCGGCCGAAGTCGGCAGAGCAACCGACATCAAAAAGAACCGATCCGAATACCACCGCGAGCGCGATCAACTCCAGCGGCTGCATTACTCAGGAGAGTGGCAAGTGTCCCTTGCCACCTGCCACTTTTCGCTACCTGTTTCGCTTCCGCAGTTGACTCGCGATATGGCGTGTGGATTCCTACCTGTGGTCGAGATCCCGCTGCATGGTTTCGAGGGTCCTGGCGTCCATGGTCTTCACGTTGGGGTTCCTGTTTTTGAGTTGCGATTCAGCCGTTAACTGTCTCAGCCCCGACCTCACGATCGACGGCGGTTGGACCGCTTGGTGAATATTCACGATCAGGCGTCGACGAACTCGTGGTAAATGTCCTTACCGACCATTTCACCCCAGCGATCGATGATGCGGCGCCACATGGGCCCAGGGCGGCCGTCGCCGATGGGGATACCGTTTAGGCGAACTGCCGATCCGAGGCAGCAGGGTGTGGTTGGCAACCAAGCCTCGTCAGCGTTAACAACGTCATAGGTCTGAATGTCCTGCTCCAGGAACGGCACGCCCATGTCCTCGAGAATCTCGACCAGCACGGTCAGGCTTATTCCCCAGAGAATATTGTGCCGCCGCGGCGAAATCACCGCCCCATCCCGGTAAATCACAAAATTCGTGCCGCTTGTTTCAGTGATGTGTCCATCCACGTCGAGATAGAGAGGCTTTGCCTTCGGATCGGCCAGGTGCGACTGCTGTTCACCAATCCACATGTGCAGCCGATTGCGATTCTTGACCTTGGGCGACAGGCATTGCGGTGGTACGTGGCGCTGTGCCGGCGTGACGCAGTGCGCCCCGTTTATGAACATGTCACGCCAGATATCGCATCGCAAAGGAAAAGTGTGCTGAACGTAGCTGGGAGTTAACTGATCGGGCACGCCGGCCGATCCGGCGTAGTCCTTGCACTCACCTGCAGTGATGTAAAAGATCAGTCCTAGCTCCTGACCGGGCTCCAGTTGGCTGCTGTTCTCGACGATCAGTTTATGCGATATCTCAATACTCTGTTCGATCGATATGGGTGGCTCGATGTACGCGTATTTGCACGATCGATAAAAACGCTGAACGTGGTCCTCCAACCGGAACGGCTGGTGGTGAAATGTCCTTACAAAGTCCGTGATGGCCGCACCCACCACGATCCCAAGATCGTAAATGTTCAAAACGCATTGCGAAGCGGGAATAAACTCACCTTTGAGGTACGCGATAGGTTCAGCCATGGCAATCGTCCTTTTGTTGAGATCTATTGTTGCAGCCGAGTCCCGAACGTATTCATGTCCGTTCACTCGATGATATGGTGCCAAACCGTGAGCCGTCCAGCCGGCCAGACTGGACACCAAACCTAAGGACTCAGCAATGTGACACGTTGTATACCGTTTTTAGAAAAAATGTACTGTGTACGCGGTCCCGCTGCCGGTTGCTGCGATCTTTTGGTTGTCGTTTCTTCAGGCCGACTCCATTGTCCGTGCAGTTCTCGACCCCCTGTCCAACAAACCAGTCGCAATCCACCCGGCAATCCGAAGTATTTCATTTTTCGAGACAAACCGCTAGCGCTGATCGCAGCCACGGAGCATCACGGCCCGGTAGTTAACGGACGCTTTGATACGGGAGCCTGTTTCCTGGTACCGAGCTCTCGGTAAGGCGGTGGCCGAGCCGGCTGGCGTACCCCACAGCCTGATTGGTCGTGCGGGGCAGGATGATATATTGGTTGTCGGGCGCAGAGCGATGAGGGATGTTATCTTGGAGAGGCCCAGACCCTCGGCTTCAGCGGAAAAACCTGGGCCAGCCAACAATAGACACTGTACACCCACGGGGCCAAGAATCACTCAAAATGAGAATCCTCAGCATTGGTGAAGTCGTCTGGGATGTGTTTGAAGACTCGACACGGTTGGGTGGGGCACCGCTGAACTTTGCCGTCGACGTGAGCCGATTTGGCCATGATGTCGTTTTCGTCAGTGGCGTTGGCAAGGACCAGCGCGGAGATGAGGCGCTAAAGTGTATCCGTAATGCGGGTCTATCGACCGCATACGTACAACAGCTGAAAGAATATCCCACCGGTTATGTGCAGGTTTCCACAAGTCGCGACGGGGACCATTCTTATGCTATCCATCGACCGGCAGCGTACGATTTCCCCGCACTGACCCCCAAACAACTCGAAGCGATTGCGTCGTTCAAACCGGAGTGGCTCTATTTTGGAACGCTCCAGCAGACCAGCTGTACTGCCCGCGAATTGGTTGAAACGCTCATCCACTGGCTGCCCGAGACGCGGCGATTCTACGACATGAATCTTCGCGAGGGTCATTACACCACGGAGCTAGTAAGAAACCTGTTGGAAGAAACAACGTTGCTGAAGCTCAATGAAAACGAGGCCCGAACCTGCGCAGGCATCTTCGAAAATGCGCCAAGCGCGGCAGACGAGTTTTGCGAATGGATGGTCGGCCAATTCGGTTTGGAGGGGGTTTGCATCACGCGTGGAGCGGGGGGCTGTGCCGTACATTGCGACGGCGAGTATGTCGAGTCGCCGGGGTACCAGGTCGATGTGGAAGATCCCGTCGGAGCAGGAGATGCCTTCGCGGCAGGATTTTTGCACGGCAGAAACGAGGGCTGGGCACTGAAGAAGACGTGCGCATTTGCGAACCAATTGGGCGCCCTTGTGGCCAGCAAGCCGGGAGCATTACCCGAATGGTCGTTGGATGAAATTGACGAATGAATGACTGGCTCTTCGGTTTGGAACCCGGTGAGAGTCGACAGCGAGTCACTGGCGGTGAAGAGAAAAGTTGCGATGTCGTTCACAACTGTGCAAACCTGTGTCTTCTTATGACATTGTTCTTTAAGGAGCCTGTCCTGTTGACTTTCCGCCAAAGAGAGGTGAAATCACCCGGGAAATGTGGGATAATACCGGGTGCGATCGGATCGCAGCTGCGAACGCGTATTCAAATTCCTATCAATCGTGCAGGTCAAATGAAATATAGCACGCGACAATTAATCGTCCTGAAGATACTTGCACTCGTATTGTTTGTAATCGGTACGTCGGTCAACGCGGAAGAAGTTAGAGGTCGGGGCAAGCGATGGGTGCGCAGTCACCCGTTTACCTTAATGGCATTATCAGAAAACGAGAAGATGCATGACTCGTCAGTGTACCGTGGTGCAGGGTTGAATAACTTCCTGGTGTGGAGATACGAGCCCGAGATTTTTGAGGTGGCTTACGATCGCGATTTCCCACTGGGACTTCCCTGGCACTTTCACGTCGAAGAGTTTGAACTGACAGAAAACGTAAAATCCAGGGTTAAGGATCTCGACCGATCTTACCCTGGGGCAACTGGATGGCTGATTAAAGATGAGCCTCAGACGATCGCGATGCCGGGTCTGGCAAAGATCATGGAATGGCTTCGCCAGACTTACCCTGACAAGCTTGTCTACTCCAATGCATTTCCCATTGGCGGCACTCCGGGTAAATACTTTGGCCGAGATCCAAATGGACCTTACTCGTATGACAAGTACCTTGAAGATTTTGTAAACATTCTTAAGCCCGATGTGCTCATGTTCGACATTTATCCATTCAAGGGTGGGGGGTTGTCCTCTTTATACTTTAAGAACTTGGAGAATGTCCGGTTCGAGGCGTTAAAAGCAGGCATACCCTACTGGGCTTTTATCCAATCATGCCAAGGTTGGGCAGGGACAACGCTTCCAAGTGAGTCGGAATTGCGAATGCAGATATTTACCTCCTTGGCCTATGGGTACACTGGATTCGCCTATTTCATTTATGGGACTCCAGCTACTGAATACCGGGCGCTTTTGGATGCAGATGGTCGACCTAGCTACCTGTATTACGAGGCGGTTCGTGTAAACCAGGAAGTCATGAATCTGGGGCGGGCCTTACGATTTCTCGAGGGGAAAAGAGGTCCGCTATATGTGCCTTATATCCCAGGACGGCATCTCGAGAATGGGCAAGTAGTCGACAATAATTATCCTTCAGGAACGGACCCCCTGACGGATGAGGTTGGACGTGAGTGGAAAATAGAAAACATTTCTGTGGATGAGGGTGTGGGTTTAAGAAGGGACGCCTTGGTCGGTTTGTTCCAGGACGACGAAGACGGCCGTTATTTTATGTTGGTCAATACTTGGTGTGATATCGGAGTCTCGGCTAGGGACAGGCAGGCTTCATTTACCGTAACCTTGTCCCCCGAGGTCAAGGTGATAAGCCGTCTTTCACGAGAAACCGGCGCAACAGAACTGATCCAAGTAACGAATAGTAAGATTAAAGTGACACTTCCTGGAGGGACTGGTGATCTATTCAAAATAGGTGACTCCAGGTTTCCGGGACTGGACGGTGGGGAATAGCCATCTTCGCGATGCAGGTCTGAGTCCACTTTATAATATCTGTCGGGTCATAAAGCTGGAGGCGATTCCTGTTCTCGGCACTGGGAAAACCGATCACCAGGCACTGAAGAAGATGATTGGCTCATAAACTGGCTCTCTTGCTTGAGGAGACCCCTGACGATTTTGATAGCCTGTTTCTGAAAGTTATCTTGCAAACTTTGCTTGAACTTTCCGGCGCTATTGCACTCATGACCTATGATGGCTTCATGCTTGAGTGTATAGCGATGGCGTACGTTGGGCTCGATGGCGTCGGGGGGAATCCTCATTAACACCGGGGGTATCGAAATGGCGTGACGGTTACCGGGCGGTGGTCTTGAGGGCTATAGACCGCCGAAGCATTTCATCCCGCTTGTCCTGCAAAAACCAGTGTTTGTCCTAACGAGTCAGCGGGACACCTGGTGGAAATCGCAGGTCAAAGCGAGTGGAATCATCCGGGAAATATGGGATAATACCGGGTGCGATCGGATTGCGGCTGCGAACGCGTATTCAAATCCCTGTCAGTGGTGCGTGAAGAAGTGACTGCAGCTGTTGATCTGCTCCAAGTCCCGGGAACACGCTCCATCTCGGGAATAAGGAAGTCATAATTTGGTAATCCAGAGGAATTAATGATGAGACAGAACCGGTTACAGAGGATTGGAGTGTGCGTGATGGCGACGCTGTGGCTCGCCTGTGCAGGCGTGGGCAAAGCGGCCGGAGAGGAAGAGGCCTTGGCTGAAATCCTTGGCTCCAACACCAAAGATTGGAAGCTCACCCACGCAAAAGATGCCGACATCTTCAGCAAGATGCATGGCCAGATTGGGCTCGTCTCAACTGCCAACCGCAGTGTCGAGCTTCACAACGAGATCGACTACCCGGCCAATACCGAGCATCTCCTGAAGTTGCGTTTCCTTTCGCCAAAGGCAGGCTCAATCAAGGTCACACTGGGACGTAAGAACCGGGAAGATCCCGACGAAAAGTGCCTGTCGATCTCTCTAATGGTAAATACAGAGCTTGAGTCGACCATTTTGTGTCAATTCCATAACCCACTAATTGCCAAGCCTGCCCATGCCTATATCCGAAACATGTATTCTCTGCGGGGGCTGAACACGCGTCAGCTCAATTGGCCCGGAGATTTCCGCCTTCGCGTCGAACAGGTTTATTCTGCACTGCCCTCGATCACCGAGAAGTGGTTTACGTTGCGGATCGTTTCTCTCAAAGACCGAGTGCGCGCCTTTGTGGACGATCGCTTGTTCGGCGAATGGATGGTCGACGAGGAAGTTGTCCGAGGCCAGCTCGACATTTCTTTATCCGGCGAAGTATTCTTAAGTTCGCTGCGCACGCGCACGGTGGAAACCAATTCGCTTTATGTTCCCGTTCGACTGGACAATTATGTCAACGCATCGGAGCTCGACGGTAGCACCCTGTCGGGTGATTCGCTGGGGGCCCCCGGCGAGACCGTGCACGTCGGTGGCGTACCCTTCGTATTTGCTGAGCCTGACGCCGGCGGTAACGACCACATCGACGTGGGACAAAGTTGGTGTAAGTTCGGAACGCTCGGGGGATATCTCACCACCAATCGGGGGACCTTTGGCGGTCGCTGGCGCAGCGCTCTGACCGTAAACCCCAGTCGCATTCAATTGGCCCTGCCAAAGGAGACCTACTACCGATTGCACGTACTTGCAATAGCCGATGACGAGCCCGACAGTGTTCCGGAGTTCACTGCCCAGTTCTATCTCCCTTCTTCGGGATTTCCGGTAAATGCCGCCGCGGCAGTACCTGTTTTCAACGCTCCGGCCAGCGACGCCACACGTCTTCCAATAGAGCTTGCCGACGGCAAGCAGGGAGCCTTGTATCTGGTAACCGTTGAACTGGACACCGAGCGGATTGCCGAACTCTGTCGGGTCGAATCGATGTCGAATACCACCAGAAAAGCCAACGGGCGCACCATGCTGGGCTTGGAGTTGACGAAGTCGGTCCAGAGCTATCGCAGTTATCCGGACCCCATTTTATACAGTACGCACGGCGGTGGTTTACCGAGCGCCGTACACGTTTACGCGATGACGCTGGAGAAGCCGCGGATGGAAGTGGATTTTCAGCCGGGTAAGCTTGCCCACATATGGACGGCACCCGAAAAACCCAGCTACCAGGCCACGCTCACAAATCACAGCAAAGCCCCACGTACGGTTTCGGTTGAGCTGCAGACGAAAAGTTATGATTGCAAAGAATCAACAAGGTGGAGCCACCGTGTCACGGTTGGTGTTGGTGAAGCTGCGTTGCTGCCTGTTGAGTTGAACCTGGAGCGATTTGGAAGTCATGATGTCAACTTAACGGTGACCGATGGCGATCAGACTTGGACGGCCAGTCGTCGTCTGGCGCATCTGTGCCAGGACACTCGCATTCGCGGCGATTGGGAAAAAGGGCAGGGGCCTTTGTTCGGATACTGGGGCTATTCTAACGGTCACGCTGGCATCACCAAGGAGCAGGAAACTCTCATCATGGCCCAGGCCGGATGTGAAACAATGTCTTTCGTCACGTTCGGCGAATGCTCTGAGGAAGTGCAGGCTATTGGCGAAAAGTATGGCATGAAAACCTTCCCCTCCTTCAACGGCTTTGAAAAGTTTACTTTTTCGGACTTCGCTCATGATCTCAGGACGGGCATGGATCCCGCCGAGGCCGAAGCCAAGCAGCTCGAAGTTCTCAAAAAGCTTAAGCTGCCTGCCAACAAGCTTGACGAATCGGTCTTTATTAGTTTCTTCGCCGAACCGAAGATTGGGCCTATCACAGACGGTAATCTACCATCCTATTACGGCGAGCCGGAATATGTGCTTACCAAGTCCGAACAAAAGCAATTGGATTTGTACGTAGATACATTTCTGCGCGGCCGGAAGATTGTGAAGAAGCAGTGGCCGGAACTCAAGATGATGTTGCCTTGGGGCGATTCGATGTTTATTCCGCCATTCCTGCGACAACACAAGGAACTGGCCGAGTTAATAGATGTCCAAGGCATTGATGAGCCTTTGTTCGAGCGTCTCCCGGAAGCCCAGATCGGCCAGGCCACAGGCCATCGCAAGTGGCAGTTGCGCCAGGAGTGGAAAAAGTTCGGCGTGGAACCGGAATATGTTTTTGTGGAAGGCAACTTCGTGCCGGCTATACCGGGCGGCGTGACTGAGCCCCAGCAGGCCGACTATATCGTTCGTAATCTGGTCCACTTCCTGGCCTATAACATGTATAACATTCCGGCTGCCATAACCGGTGTGAGCTCCTACGACTACTGCGGAGAAGAGCACTACGGAGGCGGTTATTCGGTCGGGCGCTTGCCCTATTTGTCACCCCGACCGGGGTATGCAGCTTTCGCCACGCTTACGCGACATTTGAACCGCAAGAATTTCGTCAAGTACCTGCCCACCGGCAGCGAAACCGTGTTCTGTGCGCAGTTCAAACAGTATGAGTCCGGTAATTTAACTCATGTACTCTGGACGGTGCGCGGCAAACGGCCAGCAACGCTGACCATTCCGGTTGGCAGCGACGTAGAGGTCTACGACCAGATGGACAACCGCGTCGCTCTTGAACTCGATGGCGGCCAGACCACACTGACGGTCACGTCGTCGCCGCAGTTTGTCGAGGGACTCGGTGGTGCTCCTGAGATTGCGCTGGGTCGGCCAGATCATTCCGACGCCACCCCGGGCAAGTACACCCAGAAGCTGACCAATTTCGGCGCGGGCCGGTGGTCGCTCAAAGCTGCTCGTGATCCAACCTACGAAAACAACCATCCCCTTCAGATGGCCCGCTTTCTGGGAAATATGAGCGCGAAAATTGTTAAAGCCCCCGCCATCCAGGGCGGACAGGCCCTGGCGATCCATCTGAAGCAGCAGGACACCGAGCGAATTACGATGCCGTGGTACACCACGCTCGTACCCGAAAAACCGATTGTCATTCCTGGCAAGGCCAGTCACCTGGGGTTGTGGGTTAAAGCCCACAGCGACTGGGGGCGGGTGATTTACAGTCTCCGCGATGACAAAGGCGAACGCTGGGTAAGCATCGGCACGGCCCACCAGTGGAACTGCGATGACATTCACAGCGCCAGTTCGTTCAATTTTGACGGTTGGCGCTACGTGCGTTTCGAGGCCCCCGCCAATGCCCCTTATGATAGCTACCGCGAGAACGGCAGCACGTGGTGGGGTCATTTCGAGCGGGGCGACGGCATAGTCGATCTGCCGCTGCAATTGGAGAAGGTAATCGTGGAACGGCGCACACACGTGATGTATGTGAACGAACCGGTCAAGGCAAATCCAGCCGACGTGCTACTAGGTGATCTGGTTGCCGAGTACGCCCAGCCAGCCGATCAGACCGACAAGGCCGTACGCCTGTCCCGCCTTCGCATGCCATTGCCAGCTGATGCCCCGGATTTGGAAAACCCGATCGAGAAAATGGCCGCGCAAGGCGTTGCGGTGCCGATAAAGATTACAGGCATTGACCTCCCTTTACATGGACCCGATGGCACCAAGTGCCACGTGAACTTCAAGCTGGTGGATGGAGCGAGGAATTACAATGTGTGGGCGTCTCCGTTTGCCGATGGCCGCGGCGCTATGCTTCTGGGACCGAATCTAAGCGAATCGGGCCAGCTGGTGACAGGCTTTTATCCGGAAGTCGATTTCTATTTGTTTGTCGTATATACCGACAAGGACGGCAAAGTCTCCAAGCCATCGGCGCCATTTAAGATTCGGCTTCAAGACTTGTTCTTGCAGAAATAAGAGTTGTGTCGGGAAAGGCCGGTGTCCCGCAGGCATAACCGGGGGACATCCCTCCCTGTTTTTGACCAATTCGCCGTTGGCGTTGGTAGTGTGAGGTCTTTCGATCAGTTCGTCGATCAACAGCTCAGCCGGTCAGTCAACAGGTACGCGTGAAAGTTCACGACACCCGGACCGCGGGGGTAATTTACACGTGGTTTCGACAAGCTTATACTCAGCCCACTGCTTCCAGACAGGTCAAGACACACTTTTAAATACACTCATCAGTTGTTTCAGACTTTGTCTTTGGAATTTCGAATTCTGTATTCGGGAAGTATCCCCAGGCCTGTTTGGCCTGAAGAAGTCGCTGTACGAACAGGAATGATAGTATTGCCATGACATCGTTTGACATTGCGGTGATTGAAGGAGACGGCATTGGCCCCGAGGTGACCGGTGAAGCGATCCGGGCTGTTGAGGCCACCGGTGGGTTGTCGGACGCATCGTTCCAGTGGACTCGCTACCCGTGGGGCACCGACTACTACCTCCAACACGGCCGCATGGCAGACGATGATTATCTGGACCGGCTGGCCGCGCACGATGCCATCCTGCTGGGTGCGGTGGGACACCCGGACGTACAGGACCACATCACGCTCAACGGGTTGCTGCTTCCCATTCGGCGGCGGTTTGATCAATACGTTTGCCTCCGCCCGTCGCGGCTGTATCCGGGGATCGATAGCCCCCTGCAGAACAAGCAGCCCGGATCAATTGACATGTTGATCTTTCGCGAAAACACCGAGGGCGAGTACGCCAACGTTGGCGGCCGGGTGTACCAGAACCAGACCGACGATATCGCTATCCAAACGGCCGTTTTCACCCGGCGCGGGTGCGAACGCATTATCCGGGCCGCTTTTGAAAAAGCGCAAACCCGCCCAAGAAAACATGTCACCTCGGCCACCAAGAGCAACGCGCAAGGCTATGGGATGGTGTTGTGGGACGAAATCTTTGCGGAAGTCGCCGGCGAGTTCCCGCAGATCAAAACCGACTCACTGCTGATCGACCGTGCGGTGATGGAATTCGTTCGCCGCCCCGAATCGTTCGACGTTGTTGTGGCCAGCAACTTGTTCGGCGATATTTTGACCGACCTGGCAGCGATTGTCGTTGGCAGCATGGGACTGGCGGCCAGTGCCAACATCGACCCGACGCGGCGGGGTCCCAGCATGTTCGAACCCGTACACGGCTCGGCACCCGACATCACGGGGCAAGGTATTGCCAACCCGCTGGCGGCGATCCTCTCGGCAGGATTGATGCTCGACCACCTCCAGCTCGACGCGGCCGCAGCGGCCGTCGACTCTGCCGTGGCCAACTTGCTGGCCAACGACGGCCCGCGCACACCCGATTTGGGTGGCACCGCGACGACCTCTGAAGTCGGCTCGGCGGTAGTCGAGTTGATTCGGTCCAACTCCCGGTAGCTGGCTTCCAAGTACCGGGATCTGGCAGCCAAAACTATTTTGTTGGCCCCTTTTCACCATTAAGTGGGCCCCGAACCGGAAGCTGCAGTCGGTGTACGGATTGGTCCCCACACCAAACGATATCCCCACCAGCGTACCACCAACATGATCGCACTGAAAGAAATCCACAAACCAGCGAAAATGGGGCTAACTGCCATTACTATTGTCATGGGCAAATACCCTGCATCCCGATTGGATTCGGCTACCTCATAACGGATATACAAGGGACCCAACCCAAGGGAAAAATCGATGATACGCTCATACAGTACGAAAATGGCCCCCACGAAAACCAACAGTTGTAGAATTGCGGTCACCAACAAGGCCAGCCACACTCGCCGGGCATGCAAAGTGGCTGCCATCAGCGGCAACACCACGAGTAGACTAATACTCACAGTCCAAATCGCACCTATTAAGGTCCCCATCAACACGTCATCCGAAGTAGGTAGCGCGTGCACCGACCGGAACGAGTCATCCAAACCGATCATCGCTCTTGCTATCTCCGCAGCCCCAAAGGCTATCGCGACGACCGTCATTCCGATAAAGATATCTCGCGTCCTAAACCCTTCATGGCGCTCTTTCGCTTCCATGGGAACCGGGTAGACCATCCGCTGTCGATCCCACCCTCGGTCAGGCTCTCCTTTAAATCGGCTCTGTTTCAGCGGGACGATACGCCATCGCAACCAGCCTTGCACTATCCACAAGGGTGCGAGAAACCCAATTGCGAGTAATGGCACCAGCGCACATCCAATGGTCGCGTCTTTGTACCATCTATGCGTAAGGAAAGTATTTAACGAAAATGACCATACCGACGTGGCCAACCAGGCAAATCCCATTACGGCCGAAGTCACGATTCGAAAACTCAGCGGAAACGGTGCCAAAACTATCCAGCTGGCAAGAAGGCCTGCCTGTGCGATGAATGTGCCTAAAACCATTTTTCCCAACACACCCGGCATTACAGCGTCCATTACCGGCCAAACCAAAAAATCCACCGCCATGAACGAAAAGACAAATGCCAGCCAGGCTCGCCTGGCAGCGTAATTTGGTAGATCTGAAGATTGCACGACTTCTCGCTTGCTCCGCCGGGTCCAGCCCTAAACCAACAACAGGTCAATTTTAATAGAGCCGGTCGGTCCGTCAAAGGGACGTGGCGTTCCAAAGAATGACGCCGGACCGCTGCGGCCAAGCGGGATATTCCTCGAGCCAGGAGATTTTCCAAAGCTGGAAATCAAGGTGCTAAAGAACCCAGTACTTCCTGAATCGAGTCGGCCAGGATCTCGACCATACGGTCGAGCTGATCGTCGGTAATCACAATCGGCGGTGCCAGGCAGAACACATCTCCGCTCACCCGGCTGAACAGCCCGCGCTTTTGTGTTGCGGCATCGATGCGTGCTCCAACCTGCTCCTCTGCCGGAAAACGGGCCTTCGTGGCCTTGTCCTGCACCAGTTCGACCCCGCACATCAGCCCCTTGCCGCGCACCTCGCCGACATGCGGGTGATCGGCCAGTGCGACCCGCAGCTTACCCTGCAGCGCCGATCCCTTGGCTGCTGCCTGGGCCGGAAAATCCTCTTCCTCGATGATCTGCAGATTACGCAGGGCCACTGCGCAGCCGACCGGATGCGCGCTGTAGGTGTAGCAATGCATCCACACGGAATCCTCTCGATCGAGGACCTCGCCGATCGCGTCGCTTACCCCGATACCACCCAGAGAGAAGTAACCCGAGGTGATGGCCTTGGCGAACTGGATCATGTCCGGTTCGACACCCCAGTGGTCGAGGGCGAACATCTTGCCGGTGCGCCCGAAGCCGGTGATTACCTCGTCGGCAACCAACAACACGTCGTAAGTGTCGCAGATCTCACGGATGCGGGGGAAGTAATCGTCCTGCGGTACAATGACGCCGCCGGCGCCCTGGACTGGTTCGGCAAAGAACATGGCCACGGTGTCGGGCCCTTCGCGGAGAATCGCCTGCTCGAGTTCGTTGGCCGCAGCGATCCCCTGCGACACACCCGTCGGCGCCTCGTAACGATACGGGTACGGCGAAGGGATGTGCAGGAACCCGGGCACCCTGGGCCCGAATTCGGACCAGTAGCGGCTTATGCCCGTGGCGCTCATCGCCGCCATGGTAACGCCGTGGTAGCCGTATTCCCGGGCAATCACCTTGGTCTTATCCGGTTTACCCAGCCGGCTCCAGTAATAGCGGGCTGTTTTAAAAGTCGAATCGCTGGCCTCGCCGCCGCCGGAGGTGAAAAAGAAACGGTTGATTTGGGGGTAAGTCAAACCGGCAAGCTTTTCTGCCAGTTCGATGGCCGGTGGGTTCGAACTGCCGGTGTAACCCGAACAGTAGGCCAGGGTTTCCATCTGTGTGGCCGCAGCCGCGGCCAGCTCCTTGCGGCCGTGGCCCGCCACCACGTTCCATAAGCCGGCCAGGCCGTCGATGTATTCCCGGCCGTCGGCATCGACCAGGATGGCCCCGTCGCCTTTAACCCAAACGTGGCCCTTCTCGTGAACCTTGCAGCTGTGGAGCGGGTGAATCAAATGAGCCAGATCGCGGCTCAGGAACTCGGTTTTTTCCATCAGACGGGTCCACCGGTTGGGGGTGATTTCTTTTCATCGGTAACTCGGATTTTCGGAAGTATGCTACGTTAATTGGAGATGCCCGGCAAGGAGCGACCACCTGCTACGGGGGGTGATTACCAGCCGGCCAGGACAAGAAACTGCATCTCGCAAACGAAGCTCCGCAGCAGTTGCGATTGATCGTCGGTGCCGTACCGACAACGAGCAAGTGCACGACGTATTGCTTAAAGGCAATATGAAGAACTTTGTGGAGCACTATTTCGAACATTCCATGAGGGAAAACCGTCAGGATTAGTGGTGTTAACATCGCGACTGGCAGACCCCGGTGTCCTCGAAAACACGAGTCGATTCATGTACAATCAGGCCCCCTTTGCAGGGGGCCATGGTCATGGCTTGGCGCTTCGTTGCTGTCTTCTGGTTTGTCAGGTGGTTCTATTCCACGCATGCTGGTTACGGTACAGCGGCGATTTGCCAACCGACTGCAATCCTACGTTGGGGCTGGGGACGCCTGCTGCTGACTTTACGAAGAAGGTTTGCAGTACAATCCGTTTTTCAACGTTACTGTAGTTTTTCT
>Ga0315336_1003568_pt1 | contig 20362 bp, 15 predicted proteins | sample ASW5metaG_FD_204512 | JGI IMG/M metagenome (GOLD analysis project Ga0315336, IMG submission 204512) | Ammonia-oxidizing marine archaeal communities from Monterey Bay, California, United States - ASW #5 | ecosystem: Environmental > Aquatic > Marine > Intertidal zone | place: USA: California... | reverse complement strand
CCAAGAGAAAGGCACGTAAAGGCGCATTGGAAAACGTAAATTCACGCCTTTTGCGCGGACCGCCGCAGCGGCGAGGCTGCGATTGTAGAGCAACCGCTAGGGAGTCCCGCGCAGAATGGGGGAGATTTGCACGAAAATGTGGGACCCCTACGGGGCGCGCAAAATAGCGAGGGCCGAGGGGAATGCGGAATTGAGTGGAGGTTTTTCATCGCGGAATACAAAGTCGAAATCCTAGAGCCAGGGGGCAGAGGAGTAGCTGGCCCAAAAGAACCATCGACGGTTTAGTCGGCAGTTTCCTCGGTATCCTACTCATCAGCATCGCACAATGCAGCTAACTCCTTCGAATACCTAACCGACTCCCTCCTCTGAAAGGTTCCAAGAGCACCGGCAGTAAGATACAATGCGGAATGATTGTATTTCCGCTGTCGTGAAGGTAACGTCTGGCCGTCCCTCAACAAAGGCAACCGCTGTGAGCAACTCAGCCGACTCCATTGGTCGTCAGCGACAGTTGGATGCGGTGATCGCCGAATATATTCGACGTCGGGCAGTTGGCGACGAGGTTTCTAAGCAATCGTTCCTCGACGCCCATTCGGAACTCTTACCAGAACTGGCTGAAGCACTGCAGCAAGTAAGCGAATTTGGTGCAGCACCTCAGAGTACCAATCGGAGACACACTCAAGATGCTGATACGATAGATCACGCCGATTCGTCCACCGGATCGGGCCGATTGATTGTCCGGTGCCCGGGTTGTCATGAGCCTATTGACGTAGCGGTCGATACTCCGGCCACCGAATTAACGTGTAGTTCCTGCGGCATCCACTTCAGCTTGGTCGACAGCTCGTCCGAGACCAAGATGGCCTCGTCGATCTCTGCGGTTGACCACTTTGAGCTTATCGAGCGTCTCGGTGTGGGAGGTTTCGGCACGGTCTGGAAGGCACGTGATACGAAGCTCGATCGCACTGTAGCAGTAAAGATCCCACGCCAAGGTTTTCTTGATGCCGAGGAAGGTGAGAAATTCCTCAGAGAGGCCCGCGCGTCGGCCCAATTGCGACACCCCAATATAGTTGGTGTTCACGAAGTGGGCCGTGACGGCGATTCACTCTATATCGTCAGCGACTTTGTGCGGGGCGTAACGCTGGGCGATTGGCTGATGGGCCAGCACCTCACTGGTCGCGAGACAGCTGAATTGTCTGTGAAGATCGCCGAAGCATTGGACTACGCCCACGAGCAAGGTGTAGTGCATCGCGACCTCAAGCCTGCCAACGTCATGATGGACCTTAAGAGTGAGCCTCACTTGATGGACTTTGGATTGGCTCGCCGCGAGGTCGGTGAAATCACTCTAACGATGGACGGCCAGGTACTTGGTACACCGGCCTACATGTCGCCGGAACAGGCGCGAGGCGAAGGTCACGCCGCAGATCGCCGAAGCGACGTGTATTCGCTAGGCGTGATCATGTTTCTGATGCTGACAGGCGAGCTGCCGTTCCGGGGTAGCGCGCAGATGTTGCTCTTCAAAGTGATCACAGAGGACGCCCCTAGCCCAAGGCGCCTCGATCCTATTATTCCGCGAGATCTGGAGACGATCACACTTCAATGCCTGGAAAAGGATCCGAGAAATCGTTATCAGACCGCGCAGGAAGTTGCTGACGAACTGAAGCGGTGGCTCGGGGGCGAGCCGATCCAGGCACGGCCGCTAGGCCGACTGGAACGCGGTTGGCGGTGGTGCAAGCGCAACCGAGCGAAAACTGGGCTCGCTGCCACGGCAGTAGCGACGGTGTTGCTGCTTGGCCTGTGGGGGATTCGTGAAGTACGAATGGCACGAGAGTTTCGCTTTCAGTTGAGCGACAACCTCATCACGACGGCAGAGCTTCAGGGTCACCGAGGAGAGTGGAAAAAAGCGCTCCCCTTACTAGAGACCGCCGCTTCATTAGGCAATCGAGCCCCAATACGTCTGCAGTTGGTTCGGATCAGAGCGCTGAGCGCCCTGACTGGAAGCGAAGGCCGCGCTGAATTAGAAAAACTAGAAGGCCGTTCTGACCTGGGAGAGTATGAGGCCGAGGTTCGCCTGCTACAGGGTATCTTCCTTTTGACCAAGGAGGGAATGTCAGCAGCTCGCCCCTTTTTTCTTCAAGCCAAAAACTTTCAGACTCTATCCGATGCTGACGAAGCTTTGATCGATGGACTTCTCGCTGAAAATTCTGCTGAGGCGATATCTCATTTTCGAAGAGGTGTGGAAAGCGATCCATTCAACCAAGTGGTGCGCCGCTTCTTGTTGTTCTCACTGATCGTCTCCGGCAGGCAGGACGAAGCTTTTCGGGCGGCAGAAGCTGGGCAAGCGTTCTTCCCTGAGGACCCGAATTTTCCGTTGCTCACGGCGTTTGCTGCTTCGTTCTCAGGGAATGCTAAGGAAGTAACGCGTCAGCTCAACGCAAAACCACTCCGTCAGTTGGACGCGGAGCTGTTGCAAAAGGTGGAAGAGCATTTGCACAACTTGGCGTCCTTTCAGCAGGAGATGGTCGATTTTTGGGACTTTTCCAAACTGGCAGGTAATCGCGACATGATCGATCCCCGATTGCAGGAGAGTCTTTTGGAAAACATCTTCTCGGGAAACATTATCCGGGACGATCATATACAAAAAGCGCGGGATCTGAGGACCCAATTAAATGTGATTGGCATGCTCATGGACCCCACTTGGAGAAAGTTAAGTGCAACATCGTACGGAGACTCAATCAAGCGAGGCCTCAATTTTACGGCCATCGCGTTTGAGCCTATAACTGATATTCACTCCCTGCGTACAGTAGGATTCCTCCGAGAAGGTAAGGGGAGTGTCGAGAGAATCGACCAAATTATTGACCATCTGCAGGTTGCTAGCCGCGCCCATCCAGACAGCTTCATATTTCATATGCGAGGGCAATTGCTTTATGTGCGCGGTCGCTTTGCAGAAGCCGCTGAGGCATTCTCTCTTGCGACTGAGCAATTCTCTGTGTTTGGCGACTATGCAACTCTTTCGTCGTTCGCCGCTGCTAGTTGTGAGTTCCAACGCCATCGTCGAGGTGTCGAAGGTTCACTGCAGCGAGCGACTAAGCACTTGCAGGAGCGTCTCCGACGTCTCCCCATCAAAGCGCATCATGCCGAGTCACTCTTTGGGATTGCAATGGAAGCCAAAGACTACGACTCGGCCCGAAAACTGTTAGATATTCTCTCGGATCATGATTTGCCCGTCGATCTGCTCCTGCTACGTCGAGCACAGGTAGAGTTGCTCAGCAAGAACTATCTCCCAGCCCTCAGACTTGCCGGCAGAATATCGACCGACTCGAAAGAATTTGAGCAGGGACAGAAAGTCCGGGAACGAAGTCTTCAAGAACTTCGAACGATTCTAGGCCCCGGTTCATTGGATATTTCGCCTGAAGGAGAACAGAACTAAGGCAACGCTGGGGTCGGTTGCATCGTTCTCAGTCAGCCAGGTCGACCGCTAATAGAACGGTACGTCACTCTTGTGTGAGGGCAATTTCTTTAGTCTCAGCCTGAATGTCTTCGAGTTGGATTGATATGGGCGGCGGATCTTTGTCTGCGTCCGAATAGTCCCCGCAGCCACAGAGCCCAACTCCGAAGAGGGCCATGAGCAGAGCATTCGTCAGGTACTTGGTCATTCGAGCTTGACTCCCCTTCAATAGGCCGTTTCGGATAATAAATCTCCGTCGTTTAGGCCGCCCAGGGCATAGAGGACAAATTCGTCGATATCGGTACTGGTACCTCGAACACTACCGTCGCCGAAACAGAAATTCACCAGGCCGGGATGGTTGCTGCTAAAAGTATCCCATTCTGCATTTCCGGAGACAGCAGTTAACTCAACAAGCCCCTGCACGAGTGGCAGCGCCCCACAACCCATCCAGGAATAAGAAAGCTCTAAGTTGCCTTGTGCCTGCTGGCCTATTGCTTCCCCCATCATGATGGTACGGGAGCTGCCATCCATGATCTGGCCGATTCGAACTTTTGAACGTGTGTAGATCAGCCCTAGGTACTGCTGGGGAACGGCAGGCGATACGTCACCGAAGTGGCCCATCGAACCGAAATAATTGGTGCCGCCGAAATCCTCCTCGATGGGAGCGCTCTCCACAACTAGTTTCCCCTGGCCCTTTGCATTGTAGTAGGCGTTGACAAACATCAGCGTGCCGCGAGAACCTCGGCCATGTTCATTGGAGGGGCAGTGCAGCAAGCTGATCTCAGCTGTTGCCGCTTCCACGGTGTCGAAGTTCAATATCCAAATCTGCTTGAATGGTTCTGCATCGATATCCAGCATGTCTGAACCAATCGTAGCGTATACATTGGTCTGCTCTAAGTAAGGCAGCAAGAAAGGGATCATCCCTATCAGTTGATGATCTCTTTCGTTAACTTGCCGATTTCTAGTGACATTGCGTGGCGGGGTCGGGCCGAGGTTTCCTGGCGGGAGATGTCCACGAGCGTCTTCAAACTGTAGGGCCGCAAGCCCTACTTGACGAATATGGCTCAGACACATTGCCCGGCGCGCACTTTCACGGGCCGCTTGCACGGCCGGAAATAGCAGCGCTATGAGAATGCCAATGATCGCGATCACAACCAAGAGTTCGACGAGCGTGAAGGCAGTTTTTCTCATCGATTGTTCACAACCTGTTGACGTAAAAGCACCTAGGCAGAAACGCAAGAAATCAAATTTCATCCATAGTGGTCAGACAGTCAAAAAGAAAAGAAGAAAAACACTTTGAAGTTGGCATAAATGCTTTACAACACAGGGATTTAACTCTACGGTAGTGCTGTGGCCCCAGTGTGTGTCATGTGTCTTCCTTTCCCAGAGAGTGTAAAGGGGTCTCGTGCAATGATCAAGCAAACAGTCGCACGTTTTGATCTTTCCTTGCGTTTCGGCCTTCTCTCGACTGCCTGGCTGCTCTCTTCTCCTGCTGTTGGGCAGAGTTACAGTTATACAGATTTCGTGGTTCCGGGTGCAGCAGATACGATCCTTGCCGGCATCAATAACAGTGGATCCGTTGTCGGAGTCTACGGAAACAGTATTAACGTTGTGCAGCCGATGGAAGTCGGTTGGAACGCCTTTCTCCACAATGGAAGTAGCGTAACAACGTTAGTGCCGCCAGGTTCGCTCGCTGCTGAAGCTTCCGCGATCAACAATAACGGAACAGTGGTTGGTACCTATCTCATCGAAGTGGCAGGTGTCCAGTCGACACGCGGATTCGTCTATGATGGTTCGACCTATCAGACCATTCTAGTCCCCTTCGCCAATGCACTCGACACGACGATCGCCTCGATTGACGACAACGGAGTAATCGTAGGTTCTTATGCGGAGGATTTTCTCTTCGGACTCTCTCTCACTACACTTGGTTTTCGCGGAACTCCTGATGGGATTGGTGGATACACCTATGAGAGTATCGATCTGGACGTCAGTAACGAGTTTGATATCACATTTATGAACGGGCGTAACACTTCCGGTCAAGAAGTTGCGACCCATAGCGATGGAGTCTCTGTTGTAGACGGTGTCCTTTTGCCAGAGGCTATCACAGTCGGTTACCCTGGAGTGGGAGTGACTAGCCTCACTGGTATTAACAACAATGGCTTAGTCTCGGGGCGCGCTACTTTTGCGAATCCTGACGAGAGTCTGTTTGAGATCGGATTCGTTGTCGATTCTGCGGAGATCCTCACTTTGCCACCTGGGCAAGTAAATTTCTTGGATGTCCAGTTGCCTGGTAGCGGCTGCACGTTCTCGACCGGTCCTTTGGGCGTCGATCCAGATTGTCACAAATCGATTCAAGGACTCAACGATCAATCCACGATTGTAGGCTTCTACGACGATGGGGATACGGTTTTCAAGGGTTTCATTGGTACGCTAGATTCCACACAGCCCGGTGACTTTGACGGCGACGGGGACGTTGATGGCGATGATTTTCTCGAGTGGCAACAGGGCCTCGGCACGATCTATGACGCCGATGACCTGACAGACTGGGAAACGCACTACGGAACGGGTGTTGTACTAGGAATTAGCGATGCGACATCCGTACCTGAATCGACCAGCTTCGCTCTGTTTCTGACGAGCTTAGTTTGCGTGGCGATCCGGCGGCGCACCTAAGGTCGCAATAAGCAAGAGACAGAAGCGGGCGACATTTCTTTGCAAGCATCTTCAATTGCAACGGTGTCATTCTTATTGTCCCATTCAGCTGAAGAGTCCAGAGTCTAGGATTGAGAACCAGAGGGAACTTCTGATTTCAGACAGCGATTGGCTAATGGCCAATGCAAGGTCTGGGGGCCGGAGTAAGTAATAACGGTTTGGACATCCGGTGGGTTGTGTGAAGTTTGAGAAAGCGGAACCTGCTTCGTTCTGCTTTGCATTGTCGATTCGCGCGGTGAGACTCCTGGCGAACCGTCGCGAATTTTGGTATAATGCGGTTCACGCGAATGGTGTCCGGCGGTGCGGACTGTGGTGCTCTCACGATGCGGAGGGAGTTTCCGATGGGCGGCTTGCGCCCAGAAATGTCTCCGAAGATCAGAAACCTTGGTTGGCGAGTCACGCTGGCCGGCTTGGGTGTCAATCTTGCTCTAGGTATTCTCTACACTTGGAGTGTCATCAGCAAACGCGTTCCAGCCGAATGGGAGTGGTCTCAGGCCGATAAGTCTTGGCCCTACTCGATCGCCTGCCTCGCGTTTTGCTTAGTGATGGTCCCTGCGGGACGAATGCAAGACCGCTTCGGGCCGCGGATTGTCTCGACGTTGGGCGGTGTACTGGTGGGCCTTGGGATGGTGTTGGCCAGCTTCACGACGACGGTGCTGGGCTACACTTTCTTCTTTGGTCTGCTGACAGGCGGAGGCATCGGCATGGCCTACGCCTCGGCGACGCCACCAGCGGTAAAGTGGTTTCCCGCGGCCAAAACCGGCTTGATTGCTGGCGTCGTCGTGTCGGGATTCGGTCTGGCCTCGGTCTATGCCGCACCGCTGTCTGTGTGGCTAATCGGAGAGTTTGGACTGCAGCGGGCCGTGATGATTCTCGGCGTTGCCTTTTGCGCCGTGGTCATCGGACTGTCGCAACTACTGGTGGCCCCGCCCGAAGGGTTTGTTCCTGCTGGATCGCCGTCGAAGCCTGGCATGGCGTCGTCGACCGACGATCCGGCGTATTCAACTCGAGAGATGTTGGGTACCTGGCAGTATTACGCGTTGTGGTTTATGTACGCCTGTGGCGCGGGCGCGGGGCTGATGATCATCTCGAAACTGGCGAAGATAGCTTTCGAACAGGCAGGGTTGACCTTGGGATTCGTGCTGGTTGCCGTGCTAGCCATAGGCAATGGCGCCGGACGCGTTGGGGCAGGTGTGGCCTCGGACAAGCTCGGTCGCAGAGTGACGTTGGCATTCTGCTTCATTCTGCAAGCGGTGTTGATCATTGTTCTCTCTCAAGCGACGGCAGGCTCACTGCTGGCTAGCACGGCCGTATTGGCCATGATCTCAGCGCTGATCGGCGCCAACTACGGCGCGAACCTTGCCCTGTTTCCTGCACTTACCAAAGATTACTACGGTTTGCGAAACTTTGGCATGAACTACGGAATGGTTTTCACGGCCTGGGGCATCGGCGGCTTTATGCTGGCGTTGCTGGCCGGGAAGGTTTACGACGCAACTCAGAGCTTCAACTTCGCCTACTACACCTCGGCGGGGCTGCTGATCGCGGCAGCGATAGTAACGGCACTCATCCGTCCTCCACAGCGACAGCCGGAGCGGCTGCCGCAGCGAGAGTCGGAACGACAACCGGCAGAACTCGTATTGCTCCGACGGGACACGGATCTCAGCTCAGAAATCCCCGAAGGCCATTACGTGCCCAGTGAAACACGTTCCAAATGAAAAGCAGCGAAGGGGGTCGGCAGTTCTTGGCTTCCTCCACAGCACTGCCGGACAAGCCGGAGAGCGGACTGAGCGGGGAACGGTGTTTTTTGCCGAGTCGGTGGACAAGCTGGCTGGCTTGCCACAAAGTAGAGGGTTGGCCGTGCGGCCGAAGTGGTTTTGTCCGTTTGACCTTCTGCTGGATTGTCGATGTCTGCTTGCCCGGTGTGTGTTGCCGAGGTCTCCAGCTATCGCTGGAACGAGGGCTTGAACGGGCCGTTGCTGGTGGGCTTTTTATTGTTTGCTCTGGGGTTGCCGCTGTTGGGTTACGTGTTCATGTTTTTGGACATCCGGCGGTATCTGCGTTCGTTGCGGCGGGCGCTGGTGATGGTGGCCGAGGCGATGCCGGGGATGGCTTACTGGGCGGCCATTCGGTCGCGGCCGCCGTGCCTGATTGCGCTCGACTTGCGGCTGCCCTGCGGTGAGCAGGAAGTGCTGGCGGCCTATCGCGAGCGGGTCAAGTTGCTGCATCCCGACCGGGGCGGCGATCTGCAGAAGTTCTTGAAGCTGCAGCGCGATTTCGAACGGGCAATGCACTTGGTACGCGGCAATGCTCAAGCCGGAGCGGGTTCGGCCGAATAGTGGGGGCTGACGAGATCTTGCAAGGTGCCAACCTGAGTGCCTGCATTTTCTCAAGAAAACTGCAGCGATAGCAAGAAACGTCGGCACGTGGGTGTGCACCTTGCACTAGCAGCCAGTTCTGCTCTTGTTGGGCAGCGGCCCGGGGCGGTACGATCCAGCGACCCTCATGGAAGGATTCTACCAGTACGGGGGCCCCGACCTGCGCGGTCGAGGCGATCATGCTGTCACTTGGTCCGCGCGGTGCGCGGTCTGATCGGAAAGGATTTTTTGGATGTCGACCAGCCTGGCGGACCTTGCCGAATTGGTCGGCGGACGTGTGTGTGGCGATGCAAGCTTGAGTGCCACAGGTGCGGCGACGCTGGCCGTGGCCGAGGCGGGGCAGATTACGCTCGTCGATCATGAGGACCGAGCTGCGCAGCTGGCCAAGTCGGCCGCCGTCGCGGCGATTGTGCCCGTTGGTCTGCTCTGCGAAGCGAAGGCGACGATTGAAGTCGACGACGTGCACGCCGCGTTTTCTCAAGTGGTGATTCACTTCCGCCCGCAGCGGAAGCAGCGGCGCGTCGGAATCTGTCCGGGTGCCCAAGTGAGTCCTACGGCACAGATTGGCGCGGATGTCGACATCCATCCTGGGGCGCGGATCGGCGATGAGGTGACGATCGGCCCGGGGTCGACGGTGCACAGCGGCGTACAAATTTTGCCGGGCTGTGTCATCGGCGCGCAAGTCACGCTGTTTCCTAATGTGGTGCTCTACGAGGATACGCACATTGGAGCCCGCTCGATAGTACATGCGGGGGCAGTGGTGGGGGCGTACGGGTTTGGCTATCAGCAAGAGGATGGTCGGCACGTGCTCTCGCACCAACTGGGGAATGTGGAGATTGGCGACGACGTGGAGATCGGCGCCTGTGCGACGATTGACCGAGGGACGTATGGCCCGACGATCATTGGCGAGGGGACGAAGATCGACAACTTGGTGCAGATTGCCCACAACTGTCGCCTCGGCAAACACAATCTAATCTGCTCGCAGGTCGGCATCGCCGGCAGTACGACGACCGGCGACTATGTGGTGATGGCAGGCCAAGTGGGCGTCCGCGATCATGTCCACATCGGCACCGGCGCGGTGCTGGCCTCGAAGGCGGGCATTGCCAACAACGTGGGCGAGGGCGAGACGATGCTGGGTCAACCGGCCACGGCTTTGCGGCGGCAGAAGCTGCAGATGGCCTCGATTGCCAAGCTGCCGGAAATGCGGCGCCAGTTTCGCGCCATGCAGCGGCAGTTTGCCGAGTTCACCGAGCAGTTGCAGCCACCGCAAGAGGCGCAAGAAGAAGGTCACAACGATCAGGCCGCCTAGTGCAAGGTGCACGCCCATTGGCCGACGACTTTCGCTGTCACTGCGTTCTTATTGAGGAAACGCGGACACCCGTTTATTGTAAGTTGCTCAAATAGGCCAAGTGGTCGCTGCAGAACACCATGCACGCCGAGTCCCTCAACCCGGAAATTCCAGCAGGCGACATTCGTCGGCCCATCGGTGTCATGGCCGGTTGGGGTCGGCTGCCGTTTGCCGTGGCCCAGGCGCTACGCAAACAGGGACGACGGGTAGTGGGCGTTGGCATTCGCGATCATGCCGATCCGCGATTGGCTGAGCTGTGCGAGCAATTCGATTGGATTGGCGTGGGAGGTATCGGTCGTGGGATTCGGCTGCTTCGCGGTTGGGGCGTGACCGAGGCGGCGATGGCCGGCAAGGTGCACAAGACAATGTTCCTGCGGCGCGGCTGGTGGCTCCGCCATTTTCCTGATTGGACCTGTATCAAGGCTTTCTATCCGCAGCTGTTGACCGGTTCGAAGGACCGAAAAGACGACACCTTGTTGGGCACGCTTGTCGCGGCCTACGCCCGCGGCGGCATTACCTTTCTTTCAGCCACAGACTTTGCTCCGGAGTTACTCGTGAAAGCGGGACAAATCGTAGGCCGCCCTTTGACGGCCAAACAGAAAAAGGACGTCGAGTTCGGCTGGCAGATTGCCAAAGAGATGGGCCAGATTGACGTCGGGCAGAGTGTCTGCGTCAAGGATCAGGCAGTGATCGCCGTCGAAGCGATCGAGGGGACCGACGCCTGTATTCAAAGGGCGGGCCAGCTTTGTGAGGCGAACGGATTCACGGTGGTCAAGGTGGCCAAGCCGCAGCAGGACATGCGGTGGGATGTGCCGACTGTGGGTGTGCAGACACTGGAAACGATCGCCAAGGCCGGTGGCCGGGTGTTGGCCATCGAGGCCGGTCGCACGTTCCTACTGGACGATCAAGACTTTCGCCAAGCTGCCCAGCAGCTGAAGGTTTCAGTTGTGGCACTGGACGAATCGTCGGTTGCCGAGGCGGCGGCTTGAGGACGAACTCGGTGGCACCTTTGCATTACCCAGCAGTGAATTTACCTGCACCTCCGACCTCAAACCTCGCTCCACGCCACTGCTACAATTCGCACAGAACGACTCTCTTCTCATTTTTCTCTGATCTGTCCAGGCAGCTCTCGATTCTCAGATTGCATGGATGAGTCCGGATCGGCAGCTCCTCTTCTCCTTGGACCTCAGTTGGCGATTCCCGAGGATATCGATGTAAGTCCTTATTGGACCATGGCTTCTGATCACGTTGCGGACTGACTGCCGCGAGACCCCCACGGCGGTGGGCCCTCTTATCCCTCCTGAATTACCGAGGTCCCGTAATGCTCAGCGTTTGAGCGATTCGTAGCTGTTGTCTAGAATGCACGCTGGGGGGAGTGAGCCGAGTTAGCGGATCACTTACCTAGAATGTTCGTCTAGTGATTACCTTTCTTCACCTACAGGCTGGGCCGCTAGTGAAATGGATACCCACTGTTCCAAGCCAAAGTCGTCTCAAGGGCAGCGACCGTGGAGCAGTATATGAGTACTGCAGGCCAGGTTAAGCTGGTCTGCGTTGGAGTTGAGAGAGATGGCAACAAAGAATTCTGATCCGCTGGGTGCTTTCCCAGCGGTCCTCGCTGAGGCTACAGCCGACATGATCATCGGCCGCGACCCCGCAACCAATCGGGTTGCGCACCACGCCCAGCGTGCTGCGCAGGTCGAATGTACCGTTCTGATTACCGGCGAAACCGGAACCGGCAAAGAAGTCTGGGCCCGGTTGCTGCAACGCTTGGGCCCGCGCAAGAAGAAACCGTTTGTACCGGTTAACTGCGCTGCGCTGACGGCTACTCTTGCTGAAAGTCAACTATTTGGTCACGTGCCAGGCGCGTTTACCGGCGCGGCCGGCGCAAGCATGGGCGTGTTTCGCTCGGCGAACAAAGGAATTGTCTTTCTCGACGAAGTGGGCGACATGCCGCTGGAATTACAGCCGAAGCTGTTGCGCGTGTTGCAGGAGGGCGAGGTCACGCCGGTAGGCTCGGCCCATCCGGAATATATCGACGTACAGATCATCGCGGCGACGAACCGCAATCTGGAACATGACGTCGAGGCGGGCCGCTTTCGTGAGGACCTCTACTATCGGCTTAATCTGGTCGAACTGCGGATGTCGCCCTTGCGAGATCGATGCGAGGACATTCCCGCATTTGTCACTTATTTTTCCGAGAAGTTTGCTCAGCGCTACTCACAACCTGTCTGGGAGCCGACGGCCGAGATTCTCCAGCATTTCCGCCAGTACAACTGGCCCGGCAACGTTCGCCAGCTCGGCTATGTGATCGAGCAGGCCTACGTCCTGCAGTGCGAACCGTCGCTGCCCGGTTCGGCGATGAGCGACGACGCGGGCGGTCGGATCACGCTTCCCTTCACCGACCTGGACAAGCTACGCCAGGCCGCCGTCCAACAGGCATTGCGGACGACCGGCGGTCACAAAGGCCGGGCCGCCCAGCTGTTGGGCGTTCATCCCAACACGCTCACTCGGCTACTGTCGCAGCCCGACTCCGAGTGATTGGCTCTGCTCGCCGTTGCGACAAGGCAAAAAAACACCCAACGGGCGGCTGGGCCTAATTCAACTCGACCGTCACCTTCGAAATCTTTCCGGTGAACTTGTTGTCGCGTTCCTTGTACTCCTTGGTTACGGGTGTAGCGTTATCCACGCCTACGTCTGCGGTTTCGTCGGCGGAGAACACGAACGGGACCGTCTTCTCGATCCGGCCTTCGGCGACCTTTTTCCCGTTGACCGAGATGGTGCCCTTACCACCTGAGCCCGGTTTGCCGCCGTCGTAGGCGAACTCGTAACGGATTGTTGCCTTGCCGGCGGGTAATGCTTCTGGGGAAGTGATCGTGTAATAATCCTTGTCCACCCAGTTGTGGACGTAGGAGACCTTGCCGTCTTTCATATAGAGGCTCCAACCGGCAAACCGCCCGCCCTGGCAGAGGATCACACCCTCTCCGCCCCCGGGTGGGATCTCCACTTCGGCTGTGATTGTGTGGGAACGGTTCTTCACGTTGAGGAAAGTGTTTTCCGTGATGCCGGTCATGCCCTCGTACACGGTGAGCGATTTTCGGTCGCCCATCAGGTCTGGCCGCCCAGCAATCGCGGCATTGAATCGCTCAAATGTGCGGTCGTCCAGCGGCAGTACGTTGTACAAGACCGCTTCCCTATACGCGAGTGCTCGCATCTCTTCGAGCTTGTCTGGATTCGAGGTCGCGAGATCGTTGGCCTGGCTAAAGTCTTCCGCAACGTGGTACAGCTCCCATTTGTCCTCTGCAAGCGGCCCATCGGGTGCATCCGCCCACGGTGTCCTATGCTTGGCGGCAGCCACCCAGCCCTCGTGGTAGATGGCGCGGTTGCCGAACATTTCGAAGTATTGCGTTGTGTGCCGGTCTTCGGCCTTCGAGTCGTCGAACGAGTAGATCATGCTGACGCCTTCAAATCGCTTTTGCACAGCACCATTTACCGATTCTGGGAAGGGCAAACCAGCGGCCTCCATCACGGTTGGGCCGAGGTCCGTCACGTGATGCCACTGCGTGCGGACTTCGTCAGTGGCCTTGATGCCATTGGGCCAGTGAACAACCAACGGATTGCGGGTACCGCCATAGTGCGAGGCAACTTGCTTGGTCCACTGGAACGGCGCGTTGCAGGCATGCGCCCAACCGGCATGGAAGTGGCCGTAGGCAGTCGGACCGCCCATTTCATCGAGGCGTTTGAGCTGATCCTCGACGGAGTCGGGCAGGGCATTGAGTACGACCATTTCGTTGAACGTGCCGGTCAGTCCTCCTTCAGCGCTCGCCCCGTTGTCACCGAAAAGGTAGATGAAGAGCGTGTTGTCCATCTCGCCCATGTCCTCGATGGCACTCACCAGCCGGCCGACCTCGTGGTCGGTGTGTGAGGCAAACGCGGCGAAGACTTCCATCTGGCGGGCATAGAGTTTTTTCTCGTTGGCTGAGAGCTCGTCCCAGTCCTTAATGCCCCCTGGCTTGGAGGAAAGCTTGGTCCCGGGCGGCACGACGCCCAGCTCGATTTGTCGAGCCAGTGTTTTCTCCCGGTACTTGTCCCAGCCCTCATCGAACTGCCCCTTGTACTTGGCAATCCACTGTTTGGGTACATGGTGAGGCGCGTGTGTTGCGCCCGTGGCGAAGTACATATAAAACGGCTTGTCCGGTGTCAGCGACTGCTGGAAACGCATCCAATCAATTGCCTGGTTCGTCATGTCGGTGGTGAAGTGGTAGTCGGGATCCTCGGGCAGCTCCACTTCCGTGGTGCCGTCATGGATGACCGGTGCCCACTGATTGACCTCGCCGCCGATGAAGCCGTAGAACTTGTCGAAGCCGCTGCGGGTTGGCCAGCGATCAAAGGGGCCGGACGTGCTGACTTCCCAAGGCGGTGTTTCGTGGTACTTGCCGAATGCCGCTGTACTGTAACCGTTGAGGCGTAGCATCTCCGCCACTGGAGCCACGCTTGCGGGTCGGATCCCCTGGTTGCCGGGAAAGGCGGTAGCGACCTCCTGGACAGAGCCGCAGTTGGCCGAGTGATGATTGCGACCCGTTAGCAAAGCCATACGGGTAGGAGAACAGAGAGCCGTGGTGTGGAACTGGTTATAACGCAAACCTTGATCGCCGAGTCGATCCAGGGTCGGGGTCCGGACGCCGCCTCCAAAACTGGTCGCCGTCCCGAAGCCGATATCGTCAATTAGCACGATAACGACATTGGGCGCGTTCTTCGGTGCCTTGACCTCAAATCGCGGCGGGGCCGTGGCTTTACGGGCGTCCACCTCAGTGATCGCCTTGTAGGTGGGCGCTTGAATCGGCAGCGTCGTGCGATCGAGAGATCCGGCCTCCGTCCGAGCGTTCAAGTCGGAGATAGGTCCGGCTATCGCCATCCCGAGCATCAGAAGAGAAATCTTCAGGGGAACACGGCTCATGAGTCGCCTCCTTCAGCGCAATCTGTAACGTGGACACGAAGTTGCCTCAGCCGAAGTCTATCGCCTTGATATCCGCAATGCTAGCCACCGCACCTCGTCGCCAAATCTGGCTTTCGCAGCGTCTAAATCGACGGGCCAGATGCGCTTGGTTTCTAAACAAGAAATGTCTGTAAGTGGATACGCTCTGCTTTGCACGGATCTCTCGACGGCACGATCTAGACCGAAGGTCTCCGATAATCACTAAGCGTTTGCCCGGCACTAGCGAGACCTGCGGTGGACCGTATCGACGAAGTCAGGAGATCTGCGCCGAGCGCGGACAGGGGCCTGTGCCGAGAGCGAGTGCCCGTCATGAGGCTGAATTCTCGCCAGTCCAGCTGTGGGAATGCGAACCGAGCACCATCAGCGCCCACGCCGTTTTCGACCTTCTGGCGCAGGTTCTACGCCGGGGTTGTGTGCTCCGGGCTTCTTGCCCGCCTGGCCCTGCCGCCAGTCCCACCAGGACGGTGACGGCCCACCAATACGGTGAATCAGCCCCTGGCGGGCTTCTCTGCCAGCACGAATCGTCGGAGGGCCCCATTTTGCGTCACCAGATTGGGGAAACCGCCTGGCAGAGGCTGCAGGCCATCGGTCGTTCGGAACCTCCTGCCCGCTAGTGACTTAACTCTCGCTCGCGGTGCCGACTGACATTCGGGCACATCAATCGCATTAGACCTTGTCGAATTCGTTCCAGCTAGCTGGTGCCGCGAACGGTCGCTGCGCAGGCGAGTTGGTGAGTGCTTGCAGCCTGCGCGTTGGCGTAAGTGGCAAGCAACCCTTTCATCAAGGAGCAATGACAATGAGCAATGAGCAACAGTATGAGATGGGTGATATGGAATACTCGGCGCCGGGAGTTCGGCACACGAGGCGTACTCCAAGTTCCAAGACTCTTCGGCCCATACAGAGTCGACGTCGTGGCAAGGCGCCGCAATCGATGAACGGAATCCACCGTCGTCGTAAGCGAAAAATGGCCTGGTAAGGCGCGAGTTACAGGCTGGCTAGCGCCGGCAAGCGCGAGTTGGGTTGGCTCGTCGAGCAAACCCAGCTGGATGGCTTGCCACGGTTTGGCCGTGCGCGTGGCGTTCGGCTGCGCCCCATGCTGCCAGCGGAAACGGTTTCAGCGGTAATTGCCTCCAAGCTTTTTAGGGACGTTCTGCTAACAGTTGCAGTGCGTGGGATTTGGGCGTGCGAGTCCGTTGCGATCGAATAATCGAATATGCGTCTGTCTGTTCGCGGCTTGTTGCTGCGCGCAGAGGGTCCAAGCGAAGGAGACGTCTCAGAGATGCGGCCGGTCGGTAGATCGCGCTGTCCGCAGTTTGAAGCGCCGGAACGGAGTGGAATGTGGTCCTAGTACTTAGGTGGTCGGTGCCAGCGTGCGCTCCACTAAACAGCAATCGAAATCTAGCAACCTTGAGGTTTTTATGAGAGCGGCAAGTTCCAATCCAAGATCCCAATCGCGTCTTGCACCGCAAGGCGATAAACGGCCCGGTGCACTTCCCGGTGCGCCACCCGGCCTGTTGCGATGTTTACTCGTTTCCGCATCCAAAGACCGGGCTGAGCTATTGCGTTCGGCTGCGGAAAAAACGGCGTGGGAGGCGGCCGTTTGTAACAGCACCGAGCAGTTCCTGCGCGAGCTGTTCAAGCTGAAAGTACCCTTGACGATTATCGACCTGCCCGTGACCGGCAGCTCGGCTTACCCCGCTTTTCGCGAAGCAACGGGTCGAGTCGGCGAGATCAACGACGCGCTGGTGGTCGTCTGCGGGGCGAACGGTCATGGCTCCAACGGAGCGGGAGCCGAAGAGGAAAGTTGGGCTCGGCAGCTTGGAGTCTGGGCTTATCTCCCTTGCGCAGAAGCGAGCGACGGACTGGAAATGGTCTTTGGCCAGGCACGTCAGGCGCTAGCCAAACAAGCGACTGGATATCTCGATTCAAGTGGGCAATGGAAATGAAAAACCGGAGCCCGAAGAGTCTGTGACGGAAGTTCCCTACGTGGAACAGAGTGGTGAGTTTGAATGCGATAACCCCGTACCTGTGGAACGATTATCGACATTACCAAGGAGAACAAGGCAATGAAGAACGAACGTTATGAAGACCGAGACGACACCGATTCGGAATCTAGTGGAATCAGAATGGGTCGCTGGTCGCGGCGCACCAAGAGCCGCCGCGGTTTGGCGACTCGCAGCCGGACAGCGCGACGTAAACGGGCCGTGCCGGGTGGTATCCACCAGCGGTCCAACAACCGAACGAACTGGTAGCCCAGCGCACCATGGTTGAGTGCGCAGCTGCGAGGCCTAAGGGATCGCCCTTGGGCAGGCCAGGATGATGCGCAACTGCAGGCGCTGAGCTTACGAAGACTTGAAGACTTGATGTTACCGGAATCCGGCAGGGGCCCGATTCCTTGGTCGTGGCAGGCGCTCAATGTGCGCTGTCGGGATGCTTTATAGTGGAAGGACAATTACTTCATGCGACGATACGCAACTAAGATCAAAACGTGGCTGCTGATTGGTGCCATGGGTGGCCTGCTCTGGACGGCACCTCTGCAAGCCGGCTCGATCGGTGTCTCCCCCACCCTCGATCCAAACAGCAATGATTTTGTCCTGCTTGACGATCTGGTCTCTGGCGAATCGCCTGGGGTGATTGTGGGCGACAAATGCTTTACTGAATTCTTTTACTCCGGCCTGGGCGACATGCCCGATGCCCAGGAGGTTAAAGTCTACGGATTCGAAGATGTGAACGGCAATTTTGGGCTGAGTTTCCACGGGACGTTCATCGACTTGCCTGGCAGCGCAGCTTCAGACGCCTTGCTGCGGTTTACAGTAAGCGTCATGCCCGATGCTTTGCAGCAAGGGTATCGCATCTCTGACGCTCATTTGTTTATGGGCGGAGCCGGAGCTGGCGACAATTCGGTTGTGACTGTCGACGAATCGTTTCAAGAGAACGATGAAACGCTCAACGTGTTCTTCTCCACGTTGGGTGAGGGCGGACAGCAGACCTCGGATTGGGTCTTCTTCGACGAAGTGTACGAGAGTTTGCGAGTGACCAAAGACATCTTTGCACTGGCCGGTAGCGGGTCGATTCGGCAGGCGGGGACGTCGGTGATCGATCAATCTTTCTCGCAGACTCGCGAACCAGTGCCAGAGCCGGTCACTGCGGTGTTGATGACGTTGGGAGCGCTCAGTCTGGCCAACTTGGCCCGCCGGGAACGTTCACCTGACGTTGGCTGAGTATGACGGACATTGGCTACACCCAGCGAGTGCCACAGCGACCTTGATCTCGGTCAAGTACGCAATTTCTGCGCGTTTTCTGCGCCGTTTAGGGATGATCGTGTTCCCTTTGATCTGGTAGGATCGGCAGCGAGTTCTTCGTTCGAAACTGCTGTGAGGGGACTGCGAGATGATTCGAATGGCTTTGCATTGGCAGATTCTTATTGCCATGCTGGCGGGAGCCGCTTTGGGATTGGTGCTCAACGGCACCACTGCGCTGCGGCAATTGGCTGAGCCGGTGGAGGTCGCCGAGGGCACCGTCTGGCAGATCGGCATGGCCGAGCCGGTTGACGTTGCCGCGGGAAACCTCTGGTCGCTCGACTCCTCTGAAAGAATTCTAATACAGCTTGAAGAATCCGATCCGGAAGGCGCAGCAGGTGATGCGGCTAGAGTGCGGCGTGTCGTCGTAAGCGACGGCATTTTGGCGGAACAGCGACTCCGCCAGGGACGCGAAACTTGGCCCCAGCTTGCTGATGACATCGCGGACGAGCAGATTACCCGAACGGTGGTCCCCACGCTTGGGGTGCTGCAAAAGACCGACCCGCAAGCCTATGTGGGTTTTATGTCGCACGGCCGGTCGTTCGCCCGCCGGGTCGGCGACGGGGCCCAGCTGTTGGGCGGCCTGTTTCTGCGGATGCTCAAGATGATTTCGCTGCCGCTGATTATCACTTCCTTGGTCACCGGCATCACCGGCTTGGGCCAGGCCGGACGGCTGGGGAAAATGTTTGGCCGCACGATGCTCTATTACCTGACGACGAGCATGTTGGCGATCACCATCGGCCTGTTAATGGTCAATCTGATTCGCCCGGGTATTGTGGAGCAAAAGGCAGGCGCCGCGGCCGTTGGTGCGGTCGGACCCGAGGAGCCTGCAGCAGTGGCAGAACCGGCCGGTGGGAAGCAGCCCAAGCAGGGTAAACGGCTGTCGGTGGTGTTGTACACACAAGTGAAGAATTTGATCCCGGACAATCCGTTCGAAGCAGCAGCCAACGGCCAGTTTCTGTCGATCATCGCCTTTAGCTTAGCCTTTGGGATGTGCACGATTTTAGTCGGCGGCGCTGCTGCCGAGCGGATCAGCGAACTGTTCGAAGCGGCGTTTCAAGTGATGATGAAGCTGACGATGTGCGTCATCAGCCTGGCTCCGTTGGGAGTGTTTTGTCTGATGCTCTCGGTCACGGCGACGCAGGGAGCTGGCATTTTCAGCACGCTGGGCTGGTACATGTTGGCGGTGGCGTGCGCGCTGGCCGTGCATGCACTGGTCGTGCTGCCCGCGATTCTGCATTTTGTAGCGCGGCGCAGCCCGCGGCGGTTTGCTCAGGCGATGAGCCCCGCCTTGCTGACGGCGTTCAGTTCCGCATCGAGCAACGGCACCTTGCCGCTGACGCTTACCTGCATGGAGCAACGCGCAAACATTAGCAATCGGGTCGGGTCGTTTGTGCTGCCGCTGGGTGCGACGATCAACATGGATGGCACCGCGCTATACGAAGTGGTGGCGGTGCTGTTTATTGCCCAATTCAGTGGAATCGATCTGTCGTTGAGCCAGCAGGTGATTGTCGCTTTCACGGCCCTGCTGGCGAGCATCGGCGCTGCTGGTATCCCACACGCCGGGCTGGTGATGATGGTGATCATCCTGCAGGCGGTTGGCATTCCAACGGAGAGCCAAGGTATGATTATCGCGGTCGACCGCGTGTTGGACATGGCCCGAACGACCGTCAACGTGTGGAGCGATTCGTGCGGCTGTGCGGTCATCAGTCGCTTTGAAGCAACCGGCGGCAGCACGGCAGCACTCTCCGGCGAAGGATCGGTTTCCGTCTGACGCGTTTCCTTCGGTCGACTTGACGCTCAGTCCGCGTGGAGTAGACTCGACGGATTCCTGGCTTCGACAGTGCCAGGCGATGGGCTCGTGGCGGAATTGGCAGACGCGCATGCTTGAGGGGCATGTGCCCGCAAGGGCGTGCTGGTTCGACTCCAGTCGGGCCCACTCGTGCTTCGGCGCTTGGCGTCGGAGCTTGTTGAGACTGAGGCTCGTAGTCAAACTGGCTGCGAGCTTCTTTCTTTGGGCTAGGGCACCGTGGACAGCGGACCTCGCGGCTTTACAATTCTACATGAGGCCCTATTGTTGAAACGCCGTCGCGACGCGCACCGGTTCGACAGCCTTACAGCTTCGTAAACGGCACTTTTTACTCCCATCAAGGAATTCGTCCGATGCTCAATCAGGTGATGCAAGACGCGATTAAC
>Ga0315336_1003567_pt1 | contig 20363 bp, 12 predicted proteins | sample ASW5metaG_FD_204512 | JGI IMG/M metagenome (GOLD analysis project Ga0315336, IMG submission 204512) | Ammonia-oxidizing marine archaeal communities from Monterey Bay, California, United States - ASW #5 | ecosystem: Environmental > Aquatic > Marine > Intertidal zone | place: USA: California... | reverse complement strand
GCATCCCGCCTGGACTGCGTTACCGAATCGGCTTCGATCCTCAACGGGTGAAAACACCCGCCTCCGGTCGAAACCGATCCGGCGCCTTGCTAGCCGGGCGCCTACGCGCTCTCGCCACGGCGTTCATGAATAATCCGGGCTTAGTACACGATTTCGGAAGTACTGTGAAATACCATGATCGAGCCCGTGCCTGTGCCCGGAAAGGATATGAAGTCGGGCTCGGGCACGGAGTAGACGTCAGCGAACCCATGGGTCAGAGTAACCAGAAGAAATTACAGTGAAGGAGTGCGCATTGATGTATGCCAGTCGCCTACGCCGGAAAACCCTGTGGGGAACGATGCTTTGTGTCGTCGCTGCTGGCTGTACGCCCGACTCGAAACCGCAGCCATCGGACTCCGCTCCTCGGGGCGAGGCGCCCACACCCCGTTCTGTGGCGGCCTCGCCCTCAGACGGATCATCGAACGGAACGACCGCCACCCCAACGAAACAGCCGCCAGAGGACGCACCGATGAGCCTGGAGAATGCGGGGCTAAGGGCCCTCATTCCTGCCACCGCCGATGTAGCCAAGGAGCTTGTTACCGCATTGGCCGAGGGCAACGTGAGCGCGGCGGAGAAGCTCTTCCTACGTAATGAGCAGCTCGGCAAGGTTCTCACCGAGGGACATCGAGCCATCCTCGGGGGGCATCTCGTGCTCAAGAACGAGAAGAACCTCGAAACTCTGAGCCAGGTGCTCCAGGGGAAAAGCCCGAAGCACACCTTCGAGCCGGGAGCCATCTCGTGGAGTCCTTCCAACGCGTTCCAGGCAGGGATCCCGGTCATGAGCAAGGCCACCGCCGGAATCGAGGTGGATGGCATAAGCATGCGTCTGGAACTCGAGCTTGTTCACCTCGAGAAACGCTGGCTCATTTTCCGCCTCAGCGATGCCCGTGAATGAACCGGGTTCTTTTTCCCTTCATTGTGGTGCAGGCGTCTTGCCTGCTTTCTTGGTAACCAAGCTGCGGGCTTGCAGGCGGGATGCCCGCACCACAATGCGTGGACGATGAAAAAAAGGACGTCTCAGAGGAGTTAAGACGCCCTTAGAAAAGAAGTGAAGAGAAAATCTGATGGTCTAAGTTAGTATGGGGCGTGAGGCAACGGCTCCGCCCAGAGATGCGTACTATATCCGTGGCCCCTCGGATTGTCAAGGGATCGAGAGGTGATTTCCCCAAATTCTCAACAGCGACATGACGCAGCCTAACTTCCTGAAGAAAAACGGGTTACGGAATATTTCATCCGCCGTCGAGGAAGGATTTACCGCCGCCCCCCTGGGTGGGACCGAAGGAAATCCACAAGGGGCCGGGGAGCTTCAGCGGTCGTCGTGGGAGCGACCAACTTCTGCGGGGTGAAGGAGGGATCGCCTCGCGATCCGAGGTCGCCAGGCGATCCCCATCAGCGCTGCGGGCAGCCTCTCCGAGACGCTGCGTTCGATTTCCTCGGCGCGTCTGGCATATTCCTCCGCAAGATCTTGCTTTCCCCGTTCCTTGTAGATCCGCTCCATGTGCTGCAGGACCTCCCAGCTGAGGCGCGGGCGCTTTCGCGATTCGGCGCCCCCGAGAGCCTGCTCGAGGGCTTCCAGCGCGCGCAGAAAATTCTTCCGGGGGTTGCGCCGAGCGCTCTCGACCACCCCGACGAGGTGAAGCAAGTCATCGAGAAGCACCTGGAGACCCCGCGCTCGAGCCAGCTCTATTCCTTCCCGCCCGAACCGTAGGGCCTCGGCGAAGTCTCTCTTGTTGTAACAATCCCAGCCAAACTCGAGTTTCATTCGGCAGGATTCGACGGGAAGATCCATCTTTTTCGACAGCTCGCGCCAGCGCTCGGTAACCCTCCCCGACAGACATTGATCCCCGCGGCGCACCGTTGCGGCTACCACGTGTCGCCGGGCGCTGAGCTCCCACCGGGGAAGCTCAGCGACCTGGGCAAGCAAGAGGAAGGCCTCAGCCATGTGCGTTGCAGCGGGAACCATGCCGACTTCGTTCAGAAAACTGGACATGCCCTGAAAAGCGCGCAGCACTCCGTTGATGTCTCGGTCTTCCAGCACTGCCCACAACCCCCTTACTGTGTATTCGAACGAGCGTTGTATGTCCCCGCGCTCGAGGCAAATGTCGCTCACCGCGAAATAGGCTTCCCTGAGGATTTCGCGGCTCGGGGTCTTACCCTGATACTTCAGCCCTTGCTCGAGGAAGCGAAGTGCTCCGTCGAAGTCCCCGCGCAGCTCCTCGATCCGGGCAAGGGCCTGTGCCGCCCGGCTCCTGAGCATCGAGTCTCCGGCAAAGTCGCGCTGCAAGCAATCCTGGTAGGCAAGATGTGCGTCCGTCAGGCGGCCTTCATCTTCGAGCAAGCGCGCAAGCTCGAAGGTGCGGCTCGCTCTCTCGTGCGCGCTCTCCGTGCCAGGTCCCTTGCTTTGTAGCTCGCGGATACTTTTGCGCCGCGCACTAGCCGTGAGGCCAGGGGGAGCCTCGGGTTGCTGCCCCGGCCGGCCTTCCGTATTCCAGGTGCAACCCTCTGCCAGGACCGTCGCTCTCTCGACGGCATTCGCGAACCGCCCGAGCTCAAACTCCAGCCCGAGGACAATGAACCCGACGTCGTGGGCGGCGTCTGCCCTGCCGAGATCCGCCATCAGGCGACTTGCCTTCTCGAGCTGCTCGAGCGCTGCCTCGACCTGGTTCCGATCTCGCTTGAAGAGTCCAAGAGACTTCAAAGCCTGCGCCAGCAGCCATCTCGAGCCACTCGCTTCTGCCACTGCGATGGCCTCGAGGAGTCGAGCCTCGGCTGCGGCCCAATCGCCAGCCAGCGAGTAGAGGTGGGAGAGGTGTTTGAGGGACCGCAGCTGTCCAGGAGCATCACCTTTTTCCTCGTAACAGCGGAGCAGCCGATTCTCGAACTCGGTCGCCTCGACATAATGAGAAAGGTGAAAGTGGACTTGTTCGGCAAGTTTGTACACCTCGTGATCGTGCCCGTCGGCGGAGGGGCGCTTCTCCTCCAAGCGCTCGAGACATCTGTCGAGGTAGCCAAGGCTCGCTTCAAGGTCTTCCGCTTCGAGATAAAATTTCGCAAAGGAGGCAAGGGTTCTCAGGTTCTCGAAGGAACGATTGTCTTCCCCGACCTCGCATAGGGCGGCGTTGTACTCTTCGAGCTGCCGCTCCTGCTCACCAAGTCTTCCGTGGATATCTCCGATCAGTCGATGCAGTCGGCTTCGCTCCTCCACTGCAGAAGACCGCGAAAGAAGCTCCTTGTAGATCGCGATGGCTTCGAGAGAGGTGGACGTACGGTCCAGAATTTCGGCTCGATACGCCTCGATTTCAGCCGCCAACGCGCCGTCACTCGGTGAGCACACATCCACAAAATCTGTGAGCACCTCCAGGGCCTCGATAGGACAACCCATGCGTTCCAGGTGCTGCGCTGAAGGCATCGCCAGACGCATGATCCCCGAACTGTCGCCCGCCCAGCGGAACTGCTGGAAGGCATGCGCCACGCAGCCGTTGTTTTTCGTCTCACCCGACTCCTGCTCGAGGACGTCTCCCAGCCGGAGGTGAATATCAGTTCGCGTTGGGCGGTCGAGGTGCTCGAGTACGATGTCACCAACGTCAGCGTCAATCACGCCCAACAGGGCTGGCAGGCCCCTACCGTCCGCCTTGGTCCATGGCCCCAGTCCCGCGACCCAACCCCGTGTGTAGAGGTTGTCAGCTGAATCGGCACGCAGCGTGGCCGGCAGTTCCCTCGCTCCCTTCTCCTTTCCGTCCGCGGCTCCTTCGTAAGCGTCCACCAACCCAGCACCGCGGAGAAAAAATTTCTGCGGGCATGGACGTCCTGCCGCCGCGAGCACCGAAACCCAATGTTGCTCACCTTCTGGTAGATCAGAAAACCTTCGCTCAACCAGGCGCCGGAAAGAGAAGTCGGCGTCGGAATGACCGGCGCGGAGGTCGTGGAGCCCACCGTTCTCACGGATGTACCAAAGAAGCCAGCGGATATGCCTCACATTGCCCCCTGTAAGTCGATAGACCCGTTCCCGAAAGGAAAGCGGCGCATCCTCACCGAGGATCGTGAAAGCAACCTCCCGCAGGTCCTCCCGGGAATAGCCTCGAGCCAAAATTCGAAATGCCTCGAGGTCCGTTGAGGGACCCTTCCAACCTCTCAACAGTTGCCCATCACTCTCGCCGGCTGGAACGGAGGCTATAACGAGAACCCGTGGCGCACATTCCCAATCGCGGCGCAACCGCACCATGCAGGTGAGCTGCCGCAAAACCTCGAGGGACAAGTCATCGGCACGCTCGAGGTTTTCAATAATAATAAGAAGGGGGCTGCCGGAACTGAGCTCGAGAAGAGTGGTGGCCATCTTGTCTACCAACCACGAGCGGTCCAGCTCCGGCCCAAGGGATGGCAGTGCTGATATCAAAGAAGAAGAAGGAGAGTGCCCAACGGATGTGGCGATGCCACGATTCTCCGCGTCCGGTGCGGAGTTTTCGAGCCCCTGATCGACCAGGTCACCCATAAATCCCGGAGGAAAGGAAATGTGGCGCGAAGCGCGGCTCCAGAGGACGCGAATGCCGAGATCTTGACACATATCACGGACTGCGCCGAGGGTCTCGGTTTGGCCCTGCCCAGCCTCGCCCTCCAGGAATCCGAAGAGGCCTGGAGACCCATCTTGGGTGGTCAGGCCGTCCAGCCATTCATGCAGCCCGGCGACCAGGAGGCGCATCTCCCTCTGGGGCACCCCTGATGTACTGCAGGGGAAGCCGGTGGCTGTTCCGTTCTCAAACAAGACAGTCATATGGAGAAATGCCGTGAAGGCTTGAAAGCCATCGGCTTGCGGAATCAGGCTCGCGGAGACTCACTTGTGACATGGGTACGGTTACGAGAACGTCTCGAAAGTTTCGCGCTGACACCTTACGGCTGCTAACCTCAATCTCTTGCCAAGAATACAACACCGTCGCGACAGTGGCCATGACCCGTGCCGGTTGCAAACGTGCCCGAGTAGGATAGATTTCCCCGGACGATCATTTCATTTCGTGGATTCATAGCAGTCCGATAACCGCTCAGCGAGCCAGTTCGCGCGGTGTCAGACCGAGCGCGCGACCCAACGGTGAAACATGGCCATTCAGGGCAGCCTGGAGACAATCAAGATTCCGGAACTCTTCTCCCTCCTGCATCAGCTCCGCAAGACCGGGATGCTGACCCTTGTTTCGGAACGCGATGAGAGGGGCTTCATCTTCTATCGCGGCGATCTCATCTACGCCACTGCGAAGGATGGTTCCCAGCAACTGGGTACCTTTCTCGTCCGGCTTGGAATCCTGACCCCTGAAGAGATCCACCCGGAGACCTTGCGGCCGTCGAGCACGGGAGCTTACTTGGGTCAACGACTTGTCGAGTCGGGACGGATCTCCAAAGACGACCTGGATCACGCCGTTCAGGAGCAGGTCATGCAGCTCACGGAGGACGTGCTCTCGTGGCTTACCGGAGCCTTTCACTTCGAGGAGAACGAACTGCCGTTTGCCATTCCGGACGGAACCCCTGTTTCCACCCACTCCATCATCCTGGAAGCCACAAGTAAAGCCGACGAGAGAGAACATATCAGAAAGTCCTTTCCCGACCTCAACGTGATCCTTGCCAGAGGCTCGGGAGAGAACGGAGAGGGCGCGGTTGTCGCCGACTCCGAGAAAGGACAAATACTCCGCATCGCAGACGGGACGCGAACGATCGAGCAAATTCTGTTTTCGAGCCCATTCGGCGAACAAGAAACGGCAAAAAACCTTCATGAGCTGGTCACGCAGGACATCCTCCACCAGGTTGGAATTCAGGTAGAGGACGGGTTGCCACCTCCCGTACCAGAACTCTATGGCCTACCGGTCGCCCCTGATGTCCCCGGAAAGCTCTTCAGTGTTTTCAACGGAGACGACTATCAAATACCCAAGATCGCGGAGATCGTCTGCAGAGATCCTATTCTCACCGCAAAGATCCTGAGAATTTTGACTCTCAGCTCCACGGAGCTTCCCCGAGCCAAGATGAGCGTCTCTGCGCTCGTGGAGCAGTTAGGAACGTTTCGACTCCGGTCGACGCTGGTCCCTGAGGCCATTCGCGGACTATTCTTCTCACGTACCCAAAGCTTCTGGAGGGAGTGCTGGGAGCATTCCCTTCTTTGCGCCCAGCTGAGCGAGCGCATAGCAACCTGGGTTGAATATCCTTACCCGCAGGAGGCGTATCTCGCCGGTCTACTGCACAACCTGGGTGTCTTCATTCTCATGGACCATGATCCTGTAGTTTACCGGGAGCTCGTCATGGAATCTCTGCATAACGAGGAGGACATCGAGAGCCTCGAAGAGGAGCAATTCGGAATCTCCCATACCAAGCTGGGAGGGGTCCACGCTGATAAATGGAAATTTCCTAGGGCGATCGTTCTTGCGATCAAGGCCCATCACAGAATCGAAACCAGTACGCAGAACCCCATTCTTGACATTGTTTCCGTGGCGGGCGGTATCGCCGAAAACTCCGGCATGAGTATTGGCCATTTGCCGTCAGCCGAGAGTCAATTCAAGCATTCGCTCAAGCGCTTACGCCTCCAGCGTAAGAAGGTAATGGCACTTGTCAACCGCGTCCCGCGCGCAGTTGCGCCTGAGTTAGCGTTAGAGCGGGATCTATGAAGGGAAGGAAAACGCTATAGCATCATGGCAGTCAAGTTCACCGAAAAAGCTGAGCAGGTCCTGCTCGCGGCAGGCCGTGAGGCTAAACAACGCTCGCACGACTACGTCGGTACCGAGCACATGCTTCGTGGCATCCTCCTTCAATCCGACAGCGTCGCGGTTCAGGCAATCCTCAGCTGCAGCGTGAATGCAGAGGATCTCGAGAAATCCGTCCTCGATGCACTCGAGCGTCTGCCAAGCCAGCGGCAACCATCGACCATCCCCTTCACGCCACACGCCAAACGCTGCCTGGAGCTGGCGAGTGACCAAGCAGTTCGATGGGGACAGTTCTACATCACCACCGAGCACCTCTTTCTCGGACTCTTGCGAGAGGAGGAAGGAGCCGCGGCGCAGATACTTGCGGAGAACGGGGTGCGTCGTGACCACGTCCAAGAATTCATCCACTCCATGCTCGGGGAGCCCAAGGAACCGTCCAAGGAACAGAAATACCAGTTCCTCCAGTCCCAGTCGTCCAAGCTTACGGTTCTGGAGTCCTTCAGTATCGATCTGACCGAGCAAGCAGCGCTAAACAAGCTGGATCCCGTCATCGGCCGGGACAAGGAAATTCAGCGCATCATTCAGATCCTCAGTCGCAAGACCAAGAATAATCCAGTCGTCCTCGGCGAACCCGGAGTTGGGAAGACCGCAATCGTCGAAGGCCTGGCTCAGAAAATCTCGAACAAGGAGGTTCCCGAAGGCCTGGCTCAAAAAAGGGTGATCAGCCTGGACCTCGCCGCCGTTCTGGCTGGCACCAAGTACCGCGGTGAATTCGAAAAGCGAATCAAGACCATCATCAAGGAAGTCGTCGATGCTAAAAACGTAATCCTCTTCATCGATGAACTCCACACGATGATGGGTGCCGGAGCTTCGGAAAGTTCCCTCGACGCTTCCAATATCTTGAAGCCACCTCTTTCTCGCGGCGACATCCAATGTATAGGTGCCACCACCCTTGACGAGTACCGCAAGCATATCGAAAAGGATGGCGCCATGGAGCGCCGCTTCCAGGTCTTGATCGTAGATCCCCCCTCTGAATCCGAAACCGTCGAGATTCTCATGGGTCTGCGAGACGGATTCGAGGCGCATCATCGGATTCGGATTACCGATGAAGCGGTTCATGCAGCCGTCGAGCTCTCGTCGCGGTACATCTCGGGCCGCTTCCTGCCCGACAAGGCGATTGACGTTATCGACGAGGCTTGCTCGCGAGAACGGCTTTCGCGGACAACCAAGCCGCCAGACGTTACCAATCTCGAGAACAATATATCGCAGCTGGATCGAGAGAAGGACCAGGCGGTTCATAATCAAGACTTCGAGCTGGCGGCTCAACTTCGGGACAAGGTCGAGAAGCAAAAGCATGAAAAGGAGGAGATTCTCCTTCAGTGGAGACGGTCCACGAAAGAGATCGACGGCATGATTGACGCCCGCGGAGTGGCCGAAACGGTCGCCTCCATGACCGGTATCCCGAGCTCCAACCTGAAGGAAGAAGAGACCAGACGGTTGGCGAGAATGGAAGACGTCCTCCATGAGATGGTGATCAACCAGGACGACGCGGTGAAAACGGTAAGCCGTGCCATCCGCAGATCGCGAGCCGGGTTGAAAGATCCGGACCGCCCACTGGGCTCGTTCGTCTTCGTCGGGCCGACGGGCGTCGGGAAGACCCTCCTTGCCAAGGCCCTGGCGAAATTCCTCTTCGGCAACGAGGACGCCCTCATCGCCCTGGACATGTCGGAGTACATGGAGAAGCACAACATCTCACGGCTGGTCGGCTCACCCCCTGGGTACGTCGGCTATGAGGAAGGCGGCCAGCTCACCGAGAAGATTCGGAGAAAGCCCTACTCCGTCGTTCTCCTGGATGAAATCGAGAAAGCACACGCGGACTTTGCCAATATGTTGCTGCAGATCCTCGAGGAAGGCCGCCTTACGGACAGCTTTGGCAGAGCTATCGATTTCAAGAACACCATCCTGGTGATGACCTCGAATCTGGGAGTCGGGCAAGCCGTGGAGCAGGGCGGCCTCGGATTCCGCAAATCCTCTGACCGTGCGGACGCCGACAGGCAACGCAATCTCATCTGGAGAGAGCTGGAGGCGAACTTTCGACCTGAGTTCTTGAACCGTCTCGACGCTGTAGTCAGCTTCGAGTACCTGAGCGCCGACGCAGTCAAAGAGATCTTTGAGCTGGAGCTCAAGAAGGTGCAGCAGCGACTTGATAAACGCGAGCTCAGGGTGGAGATTTCATCGGAAGCCGCCGAGCACCTCATCAACACAGGCTACAGTCACAAGACGGGTGCGCGTGGTATTCGCCGCATTATCGAAGAATGCATCGAGGATCCACTCTCAGAAATGATCATCCTCGGGCAGGTCCGGCCAAAAGACGTTACAAGGGTCGATCTCGAAGATGGAGCGGTTCGGGTGAGCGTTCTCGAAAAGAACAGGCAGAGTTCGTAGGTTACACTTCTCCCTTCCGACTGGGCGCTGCACCCGGTACGATGGACTCGCCATGGACGATTGTCCTCATTGCGGAGAACCGCTTGACGAAGGCGCTGAGTCCTGCCCTCATTGCGGGAGTGACTCTGAGACCGGATGGAATCCCGACAGCGAGTACTACTCGGTCGAGCTTCCTGACGAGGAAACCGTTGAATCGGAGGATTACGGCGTAGAGTCAGCGGACACGGGCTGGGAGAAGCTCGTAAGCGCTTCTCTCGTGTTGATGGCGTGCGTGCTGTTTCTTGCGATAGGGACTGGGCAATACAAGAAGCTAGTGCTGCCGTTTCTCGGCGGCCTCCTTGTGTGCATGGTGTTCTACTATCGGTGGTTGCCGCCGAGGCGCAAGGCCGGTGAATAAGCAGGGATTTCTGTTGTGGGCGGGTCTCCCGACCCGCCCACGCAACGGTCCGACCGGTGGGGCGGTCGGGAGACCGCCCCACAACGCGAGACGCCCGCACCACAATGTTCACCCCGCCAGCCGCCGGTTGTACACGTGCCACTCGAGGAGAAGAAAAGCGAGTGCCGCAAGCACGAACCACTTCCACAAATCCTTGCCGACCGCGCCAACGGCTGCCTGCACCTCCACCTGGTAGTCTCCGAAGTCCACCGCCACAGAAGGCTCGAGCCGCGACTCCGAAGGGTTCAGGAGAGCAACGGGGAGCCTCTCGAGGACCTCGCCCCCTCCAACGACCTCGTAAACCCCGACCTCTTCAGCAGCGCCGAGAGTGAGGGAGCCGCTACTTTCCTGTGAGGGAATCAATAGCTGGCCCGAGGGGGATCGAAACCGGATACTGGTAACGTCGACCTCGGTCTCAATCGCCTCAGGGTCGTAAATGAGTGGCTCTCCCGCGCGAGTGCGTGCTCCGCGCCGCCCCTCGATCCCACTCCCGAGCCAGGAAATGGCGTTCGAGAAGAAGATCGGAAACGAGTGATGACGGACGGGCCAGTTGGTTTCGATGACATCAAACCCCATCAGGATGGCAGAAACTGGACGGTGCCCGGAGCGATGGAACCTCCTGACCCCGATGAGACTGCCGGCGTCGGAGTCGACAAGAGAGCGGTAGTCCTTGCTGGGACCAAAAACGATACTCTTCTCGATGTAGAGGTCCAAGAAAACGAGAAATCGGTTCACCGGATGGGTTCTGTCCCAATCCACCACAGTGGGAAGCTCTGCAAGCTTGGCCTGTGTCTCACCAGCAGCCTGTACTCCATCGGGGGGCTGTGTCGCCGCAGCAAGAGGCGGATGGCAAGCGATAAAAATCGCTGGGAGAGGTGGTATTGCGAGTCCGTCATCCGCCCCCTCCTCGAAGATGGAGACCCTATCGAAGAGCAAAACGTCCGCGTCCAGCTCATCCTTCAGCTCATCCAGCTGCAACGTAGAGGTCAAACGAAGGAACTCCTGTTCTGGCATGCGCCTGTGTGTCATGCTCGTCGCGGCAGCGAGGACGAGATCGATCCAGGGATTCGGCTTGCCGACGACCAGCACTGTGAGCTCGCGAACCGGTGCGATCTCAACCCACGCCTCGTTGTCAACCGCAAGCCCGTCGTCAGCGTCAATCTCGATCCGCGCAATTCCTTCTCCCATCCCCGTAGCGTCGAAAACCACTGCCACAGCTCCCCCCGCGGGCACCTCGCGCTCCCCGAGCTCCCCGAGCTCCCGCGCGTCCTTCAAGTCACCTTCCATATACAGCGATGCTATGAGTCGAGCGGGAGCATCTGTGAAATTCTCCACCAGCGCAAAGACCTCGACCTTGCCTTGCGCCTCGAAGGTCCTGCGGACGTCAGCTTCCGTAATCGCTGCATTGCCGAGCGGCGTACTCCGCGAGACGAACTCCACGCTCATGCGCTTGGCTTCAGGGGGCAAGCTGGAAAGATCGCCGTAGCAACCATCCCCGAAGACGTGCACCGTGGAGTCAGGCAGGGTCTCCGCAAGCGAGTAGGCCACGACCAGCGCCTGGTCGAGGTGGGTCGGAAGCGTCACGGATTGAATCCCACTAATTTGTGCCGCAAGGAGGGATTTGTCGCCGGTGAGCGGCTCCAGTGTCGTGGTCTTGGAAGAAAACGTCAAAAGCGCCGCGCGATCTGCGTCGTCCATGTTGGAGATGAGCTCAAGAGCCTCACGCTTCGCGAGGTCAAGCCGCGTGCCCTCGTCTTCATGCGCCCCGGTACTCGCCGAGTTGTCGATGAGCACAATCAGATTGCTGCCGCTCATGTGGTCCCCAGCGAACCTCAGCCGCCACGACGCGGCAATGAGTGCCATGAGAATCAGAAGCTGCAGGAGGAGGAGCCAACTTTTTCGCATCCTCTGAAACGGTGCGTTGACGTGTAGGTCCTCGAGACTTCGCTTCCACAAAAGCGTGCTCGAAATTACCACGTCCTGCCGCTTGAGCTTGAGAAAATAGAGGGCGACCAGCGCGGGCAGGAAGGCTAAAAGCCAGAGGATCGGAGCCCAGGTCATCGTACTAGCCCCCTCCTTCGCAAGTACTCGAGGACAAGCTTGTCGAAGGGCACCGCGGTCGAAGTGAAGATATAGTGGAAGCCGTGTCCCGAGCAATAGTCACGCACTTCCTCCCTGAAGAGCTCCAGAGTACGCCTGTAGCTCTTCAGGAGCGGTGCGCTGACGGAAATATCCACCGTGACGCCGTCCTCCACGTCCGTGAGACGAAGGTCCCCTGCAAGCTCCGGCTCGATTTCCTGTGGCGACAACACGTGGAAGACGTAGATCTCGGTGGACCTGCTGCCGGCCAGCAGGTATCGCAGTCCGGCATCAAATCCGGCCCTGTCCAGAAAATCGGTGATGACGAGCAAAATCCCACCGCTGCGCTCCGCGGCGGCAAAGTCGCGGCACGAACGCTCAAGGTCGGTGGACTCCCCCTCATCCGCCTCGAGCCCTTGCAGCACGTCGAACAGCCGCTGGACCTGCCGGCGCCCGCGGGCCGGACCGAAAAGAGGCCGGGCTTGACCCGCAAACCCGGAGATCTGAACGCGGTCCTGGTTGATGAGCCCAATGTACGAAAGGGCGGCGGCGATTCTTTTTGAATACTCGAGCTTGTTTGGATCCCCGAAGTCCATCGATGGGCTGGTGTCCAGGAGGATCCTCAGACGCAGGTCCTCTTCCTCCAGGAAGAGCTTCAAAAAGAGCCTGTCGAGTCGTGCGTAGATGTTCCAATCGAGAAACCTCAGATCGTCTCCCGCCGCGTAAGGACGGTAATCGGCGAACTCGTTCGAGTATCCGCGCCGCTTGGAGAGTCGGTCCCCCTTGAGAACCCCCGAGATGATCTTGCGAGAGACAATTTCGAGCTGAGAAATCTTGGCGATGAATTCGTCATCGAGGAGTCTCTTCTTGGATCCTCGCACTATACCACTCACTATGTAGCCTCCAGCTCGGGCGTCTTTTCGAGAACCTCCTTGAGGATCGCGTCCGGGGTGACGCCCTCAGCTTCGCCCTCGAAGTTGAGCAGAATTCGGTGTCGCATCACGGCTGGCGCCGACGCGCGCAGATCGGCAAAGCTGACGTTGTACCTCGAGTCGAGGAGCGCTCGGATCTTAGCCGCGAGCATGAGTGCCTGCACACCGCGAGGACTCGCGCCGTAGCGCACGTACTTGTTGGTGAAGGGAACCGCAAACGGCCCTTCCGGATGGGTCGCCAGGGTCAGTCGCACGCCGTAGTCTCGAACGTGCGGCGCGACGACTACCGAGAGCACGAGGTTTTTCCATTCCTCGATCTCGGCACCGTCCATGAGGACGCGTCTCTCCGACTGGAACCGGTCCACGGTCCGCTCGAGAACGGTGCAGAGGTCTTCTTTCGACGGATACCCGACCAGGACTTTGAACAGAAACCTGTCGAGCTGCGCTTCGGGCAGAGGATAAGTTCCGTCCATCTCGAGCGGGTTCTGCGTCCCGATTACGAAGAAGGGGGGGGCCAGGTCGTACGTCGTTCCGCCCGCGGTAACGGTCCTTTCCTGCATCGCCTCGAGGAGCGCCGACTGCGTCTTCGGTGTGGCCCGATTGATCTCATCGGCGAGGATGATCTGCCCGAAAATCGGCCCCTTCTGGAACTCGAAGTGCCGGCGGCCCTCGTCATTTTCGACAACCATGTTGGTACCGATGATGTCTGCAGGCATGAGGTCCGGCGTGAACTGGATACGGCGGAACTCGAGATCCAGCACCTCGCTGAGTGTCCGTACGAGCAGGGTCTTCCCCAGACCCGGAACCCCTTCGAGGAGGCAGTGCCCCCCGGCAAAGATACCGATGAGCACCTCATCAATGATGTCCCGCTGGCCGACGATGACCTTTCCGACTTCCTCCCGGATGCTCGAGAATTTGTCGCGAAACTCTGCTGCTTTGGCTTCTATCGACTCGGTTTGGGTGGCCACGTTTCGTTCTACTCCACGAAGGTCCTATTCTTCCCTTTTCTTCAGAGCACGCCTCTTTGCCTCGAGGAGGCGTCCGGTATAACTCGATTCGTCGTCGTCTTCTTTCTCGGGCCTTTCTACGACCTGCGTCACGGCAGGTTCGTCGGACTGCTTTTCTCCCAACATGGCTCCCGCGTCCGTGAGCGCCGTGGAAACTGGCCGGCCCGACGCGGCGGGTTCCCTTTGTCCCGGCTGGTAGCGGGTAGTGGTCGTCTCGCGCAACTGTGCCTTACGTTCGAGTAGCGTTGCCAGCCTCGCGTCCACGGGCAGAGGCGCGGCGCCTTGCCCGCGCACAAAACCTGCAACTCGCGCTACCGCCGTCACGAAGACCTTCCTGTAGTCCACCACCACTCGACGTACGAAAACATCGATGAAGAACAGGACCACGGCCAGGATGAGCAGGTTGCGCCAGAAATCCTCAACATTCCGCGTGACCGGAAAGTCACGCGTGAAGAACTCGGCCGTGGCCGGCTCGTCGTGGTACTTACCCCCGCTGGCCTCGCTCAGTTTCCTCAGCCGCTCGTGATCCGTCTCGAGCCGACCGTACTCGGGAGAGTAGGGAACGCTCAGGCCCGTCACGAAGGTCTTGGGCGAGCCGTCGCTGTCGTAGTTCAGTGCCACGGTATAGGTACCCCGCTTGTTCGCGGGGAATTCCGCCTCGTAGCGCCCTGGGCTCACCTGGCGGACGGAAACCTTCTGTGTCTCGAAATCAGGGCCGGTCACCTTGCCTTCGAAGGGGATGCCGTCGAGGAAGTGCCCGTCGGGAGTGATGGCGTCGATGGACACCGTGCCTTTCTCGCCGCTGATCGTGCGCGTCACCCGGAAACGGTCATCGTTCTTCGATCGCGAAACCCAGCGGATGCACTGGCTCCAGAAACGCTGGTAGCCGCCCCAGGCGGCCCAGGCTTTTCCCCAGCGTCGGCCGGCATCGGAGGTAAAGGCGATCGACTTCCCGAGGCCGTAATTCCACGCGGCGAGCACCGGATCCTGCGTCGGGTCCTCGTTGCCAGGGGGATGGAGGAGTAGCATGGAGGCCAGCGCCTTCGGCGAGGTAATCACGAAGCCTTCAAGCTGGGGGAAGTCCTCCGGGCCGAAGCCTTGCAGGATGGCCCCCCGGGATGCCAGGAGCGGCACGAAGGCCTGTTCCGATATGAGAGATTTCTGCACCGTGGTAGCCTCCCGGATGAAGATCTCGGGGAGGTTCTCGGGGCTCTGCAGGTAGTAGAACTTGCCACCACCCTGCTGGGCGAGTTGCCTCATTCCCGGCGGAATCCCGCCGTGCGCGCCGTAGCAGATGGTCGAGATCGTGATGCGCGCGTTCTTGATCGCGCTGATAGTTTTCTGAGTCGGCATTTGGGGGTCGCCGTCAGACAGGATTATCATGTGCTTGATGGAGGCCCTGGTACCCTGCAAACCCTGAAGCGCCATTTGTGTGATGTTCTGGAAGGACGGCATGTCTCCGGGATTGAAGCCTTGTAAGCGGGAAAGCATCATCCGCCTTTTCGAAACGGGCGTCATGGGGAAGAGCCAGCGGTCCTGGCCCAGATTGTCAAAGTAGATCACCCCGGCGTAGTCCCGCGGTGACAGAATCCCAATGGCCTGCTGGATCACCCGATTCGCCCACCAGTTCCCATTGGTAAGCTCGCAGGAATGCACCACCACGGCCAGTGCCCCGTTGGGCAGCACCTTGCGTTGCTTGACCTGCATGTCGACAGGGAGGAGGCGCTCCACCGCAGTGCCCTGGTATCCGCCGGCTCCGAAGCTATTTTCGCCGCCGATCATGACGAAGCCCAGCCCCACGGCGTTGACGAGGCTCTCGAACATCTTCATCTGCTCCTCGGAGAGCTCGTGGGCGCCGACGTTCGAGAGGATGACGGCCTGGTACTCGAAGTACTCCTCGATCGCGCGCGGCAGAAAATCGGGAGAGAGCACCTCCACGGCGATCTTATCCGCGGTGAGCGCCGAGACGAGAGCCGTTTCCAGCTCAGGCTCCGGCGTGCACAGAAGCACCCGGGGCTCGCCCTGGACGAAGGTGAAGCCTCCCGCGCTGTTGTTCTGGAGGATGCTGTCGTCCCCAGGCTGGAGGGGCTCAATGCGGGCCTGGAAATCATACTTTCCGGCCAGGTCGAGCTGCTGCTTGAACTCGACGACGGTTTTTCCCGGCCGCAGCTTGAGCGGCGGGTCGTCCGGATTCAAGAGCGCGTCATTCCGGAACAACCTCAGGATGGCCTGCGTCTCCTTTGTAGAGTGCACCACTACGGTGACGGTGAAGGGCTGCCCGACATGGAGCTCCGGATCGACGAAGATTTTCTCGACATAAATCTCCGACTCGTAGGCGTAGGTGATGGGGACCACGTCCACGGTGACTCCCTGGGATCGGGCGACGCGCACGTCCTCGAGGACCGACTCTCGATTCTCGTTGCCGTCGGAAAGAATCACGATGCGCTTCCCCACACCTTCGGGAAAAGCGGCGACGGCAAGACGGATCGCCGCGGCCATGTTGGTCGCCTCAGGCTCGATGAGAGTAACGAAGCTCTCGAGGTCCAGCGGCTCCTTCCGGGGCATGGACTCGATGCCCGCGAACTTGCCGAAAGCTACGACACCGACGAGATCCTCGCGCACACGGTCCCGGGCCTTTGCCACTTCGAGAACGTACTGGCGTGCTGCTTCCCTCTGCTCCGCGGGGATACTCTCGGAGCGGTCCAGAACGAAGATCACCGCGAGCCGGTCGTTTGTTTTCAGGATGCGAAATTCGGCGAGTGCCAGTATCACTAGCAAGAGAACAACACTTCGGAGGACGATCGAAACGACCCTCCTCCGCCCCGCCAAACCTGCCAGGCTCCGCCGCGCCAACCAGTATACGAGCGGCAGCAGAGCCAGGAGCAGCAGGTACCAAGGGGAGGCAAACTCGAACGGCAGGTGCTCAGCCATCAGTGGCTTTCCTCCCGTTCCCGATCGTTACGGGTCACTATCACTTCGCTGTCTTGCGCTCGGAAACGGGAGGAAGAAAGAACGTTTGGCCACTGAAACACCTGAACGCGGTGGTTCCCGTAGTCCGCCACGTAGATCCTATCCTCGGGTCCCATCTCGATGTCCCAGGGAGTCGCCAGCTCCCCCGGACCGTGACCCGCCCTACCCCAGAGCCCCTGGGACTCACCATCAGCACCGAAGCGCTGGATGCGATTGTTCCCCCACTCAGCAACGTAAATGGCGCCGTCACGCCCGACAGCGACCGAATAGGGAAATCGCAGCTCCCCCGCCCCGCGTCCGAGCTTGCCGATCGATGACAGCCACTGGCCTTGGCGGGAGAACCGCTGCAGTCGGTGATTAGCGGTATCTGCAACCAGAATCATTTCGTCTCCCCCGCGGTGCTCGACGACCATGCCCTGCGGACGCCGGAACTGACCGGGCTCCTCACCCATCCCACCCCACTCGAGCAGGTACCGCCCATCGCGCGAAAACTTCTGGATACGGTCGTTGAGGCCCCCGTAATCCCCCGCGTAGATGAACCCTTCGGAGTCCACGACAACGTCACGCCCGAAGGTGAACTGGCCGGGCCCGGTCCCCTCCGTCCCCCACTGGGCGAGAAGCTTCGCACCGTCCGGGGAGTAGCGTAGCAGGCGATGGTAGTGGCTATCGTTGACGAGAATATTGCCATCGTCCTCGATCGTGATCCCCACCGGCTGTCCCTGCTTGTACTCCGGCAGGGACCACTCGCCCATCGGCTCCCCCTCCTGCGAGAAGCGCTGAATCCGCCCGCTACGGTCCACAACATAGAATTGACCGGTTATTCGGTCTACGGCCAGTGCACGCGGCTTGACAAACTTGCCCGCTCTCAGCCCCTTCGAACCCACAACTAAAGTGGGCAAAGCAGGTCCTTCCGTCGACGACGACGTGCAGGAGACAAGCGCATAGCAAGGGAATAAGAGGCAGAGCATGAACGAAAGGGCGACGCCTCTTGCAGTCCGCCCGAGAAGTGCTTCGTGGCGAGAACCGAGCAATTTTCGTCCAGATCAAGGAGCAAAACGGAGGCGATATAGGAGATCTCGTCGAGTATTTGCGACGCAGAGATGGGCGACAGAGATGGGAGAAAGGGGGGCCGGTTCTCGTAGAAATGACTTCTTCAACGGGCTGTTAACCTCCCTGGCCTCGCGTCTCATTATTTTTCTGGCTCGCCGCGGAGGAGCTCTTGAAAACGCCAAATATGGTCGCGGTGTTCGATGGGCAGCGGCTCCTTTCCGACTTCTTCAGATAGTTCCTGGACGATACTCTGGAGCGCTGGCCCCTTCTTCAGGGTCGCCTCGCCAGTGAGTGAGGGGCCGTCCACGGTAAGCGTGCTTACGGGCACGCCGCGTGGATCCATACCCGTCGCCCGAATTTTTTCGCGCTTGAACGAAACCTTCTCCGGTGAGCCGCCATCGCGCTCACCCGCGCCTATACCCCCCATCGGGCCTGTCGAGTTGCTACGGGAGTTCGATTGTCCGAGCCGTGCGGCCAGGGAGCTCCGACCGGAGCTCTTTCCGGAGCCACTTCACGTGCCTCCGGGTTTCCCCGAGCCCTGTCAGGTGCCGCCCGGCTTGTTGCCGAGCTTCTTTCCACAGTTGGGACATTTATGGGGTTTTCCGAGTTGCGCTTTTGAGGCCTGGACATACTTGAGCGCCTGATCGAGCATCTCCATCTCGTCTGTAAGCAGAGCCAACGACTGAAGATCCATCTGCAGACCGCTCAGGCCTGCTTGCGCTCCGGAGAGCCCACCTCCCCCGAGCGGAGAGGACGCCCCGGCAAGGGCGGCTGAGAAGCTCGCGAACGCTTTCGAGTCGCGCGCCAAGCGCTTCAGCTCCTCGGCCAGCTTGCGCAGGCGCTCTCTTTGCTCCGGGGTCAGCTCGGATAGCTTCTTCCCGGAGAGCTTCTCGAGATCAGACTGAAGCTTCTCGAGTTCTTTCTGCGCCTTTTTCAAATCGCCCTTCTTGAGGGCATCCTGAAGTTTCTTGGTGACCACAGGCTTCTTCAGGTCGAGACCCTTCATCTCCTCGAGGGTCTCCTTGAGGCGCTGATATTTCTTGCCATTCAGTCCTTTGCGGATGGCGTCTTCGCGGCGGGTCATCTGAACCATCGCCCGCTTGCGTGGATCTCCCACTGCCTTTTGTGCCTGGGTCGCTTCCGTTTTCTCGACCTGGCGCGTTTGCTGCGCAAGCAGTTCGAGGAGCTTCTTCGCTTCGGGGAGCTTCTGCTCTTCGGCCTTCTTGGCGATTTCTTTCAGAAGCTCTGCGAGCTTCTTCTCCTCCTCACTGATCGTGTTCCTCTCCCTCGCAGCGGCCTCCTTGCGGCCCCCGATTCCGAGGAGGTCGAACGAAGGAAGCCACAGGAAAAGAGCACCGCTCATGACAAGGGGCAACAGAACCCAGGCGAAGACTCGCGGCATACGCACCGGAAACCGCTCTCGAATGGGAACCTTCTCGATGGAGCGGGCGGCATCATCCTCGATAAGTCGGAGCCACTCTCGCCGACGTTCTGCATCCGATCTTGCATCATCCTCGCCGCCGCGAAAGCTCTTCAGGTACAGAGCGCTCGAGACGCGTTCCTTCAACCTGAGGCGTTCATCCGCGATGGCCGCCGTTTCGAGCGAGGTACAGCTGTTCCAGAGGAGCGTGCGCAGAGCGCTCACGAGCACGGAAGCGAGAACCAATCCAAAGGACACGAGGAGCGTGGCTATTCCTGGAAAAAAGGTTCGATCCAGAAAGAGCAAGACCACAAGGAGGGAGCTGGCGATGATGAGATCGACAGCAACGTTGTGCAGGAAACGGTCCGCAAGGAGCCTGCGCCGCACCTGCGACAGAAAATTCATGAGATTCCCGGATGGGGCCGGCCGCTCGAACGCACCTTTCTGGCTCATGGACTTGCCCTCTATGCCGTTTGCTGCTGGCGGATGATTTTCCGGTTACGTGAGTCTAAGACGAGTCTCAGAGTCCAACAAGAAAATTAGAACTTAATTCCCCGCGAAGCATTGTGGTGCAGGCGTCCCGCCTGCAAGAAAGAAGTCTGGTTACTAAGAAGAAAGCAGGCGAGACGCCTGCACCACGAAAGACGGCCGAGCGGGCATGAAATTGCCGTATTGCGTTTACGCGGGCTCGATAATGTACGAGGCGTAGTTGTTCGGATCCAGCAAAAGCCGTATCCGCTCCTCGAGCATCTCCTGATCCAGGCGCGCCAGGATGTCAACGCTCCGAAAAAGATCAAAGTCGTGGAAACGAAAGTAGGTGTAGTGGCTGGCGATGTATTCGAGGGAGTTGAAGCCCCGAATGAAGCCCCCGATGAACCTTCGTTTCTCGCGCTCGAAATCTTCGGGATCAATACCCTTTTCAGTGAGACCAGATATCTTTCCGAGAATTTGTTCGCGCAGGTCATCTGGCCGGGGGGTATCTCCCCCGACGACACCGTACCCGATGCCGGCACCCATGCTGTAACCGGCACCGAAATCGTCAAGAATCAGCTGGGCTTCGTAGAACTCCCGAAAAATATCGCTGCTCTTCCCGAACAAGAGCTCGAGGGCAAAGGCAGATGCGAGGTCGTGCAGCACGAACTCATCCCCGTGCGACGTCAGGTTTACTTCCTTGAACCCGAGCAGGAGCTTGGGCAGGGCCACCTCCATGCTCTTGCGTGTCTCGCGCCGAAACACGGCTGCTGACTCGCTGGGATAGAGCCTCTGGACCTGCCCGGCACCACCGTCCCGAGTGGACCCGGAGGCAAACCGGGA
>Ga0315336_1003566_pt1 | contig 20364 bp, 18 predicted proteins | sample ASW5metaG_FD_204512 | JGI IMG/M metagenome (GOLD analysis project Ga0315336, IMG submission 204512) | Ammonia-oxidizing marine archaeal communities from Monterey Bay, California, United States - ASW #5 | ecosystem: Environmental > Aquatic > Marine > Intertidal zone | place: USA: California... | reverse complement strand
GTCAAGACGATCGCGCAAGCGAAGAAAAAATCTATCATCATGGGCTCGACCGGCTTCGGGTCCGAGACCTACATTCTGCCGAAATTCATGAACGCGACGCTGGGCACCAAATTTAAAATCATTCGCGGCTATAAGGGTGGTGCGCCGATCAACAAGGCCATGGAGACCGGTGAAGTGAACGGGCGGATGAATTATTGGACCGGTTGGACGACAGTGAAGAAAAAATGGTTGAAGGAAAAAAAGATCATTCAGCTTGTCCAATATGGCCCAAAAATTCCCGCACTCCCCAACACACCCCATTTGCGTGATCTGCTTAAATCAGACGTTGACAAGCAGATGCTGACATTCATTGAACTCAGCGAGCATCTGGGAATGGGATTTTATCTCCCGCCGGGTGTACCCAAGGACAGGATAGCGGCAATGCGCAAATCGTTCGTCGCAACCATGAAAGATAAGGCCTTCCTCGCCGATGCCAAGAGCAAACGAGCTCGGGTGGAGCCGATTTCAGGTGCGAAGATCGAGAAATTAGCTAAAGCGGCCTTTGCTACCCCAGAGCCGGTGATCGCAAAACTTCGGAAGTATCTCGGTTTCAAGAAAAAGAAGTAAATGCCGTATTTGGGATTTCTAATTTAGGGCGCCCCTAGAGGGGCGCCCTTCCTTTGCCGGTTGTTCCTTCCCGTTCAAAACAAATTGAGCCAATTGGACGACCGGAGGGACGGAATCCAGATTCCCAACAAGGTATGGGGCCAGGGGATAATCAACACTTTATGGAATAAAACGTAAGACAACCCCCAGAACGGGACCACCACGGCCAAGGTAGTTATCCAGCTTTCCTTCCCCTCGAACCTGATATAACCGATGAGAAAGAGGGCCATCGCCGGCATGAGTCCCACCACGCCAGCAGCAGCGAGGAAAAACAGGCACCAAGAAAAATAGATGGCGGCGCGCCGCACGATGGTCTTCGGTTGCAGGTCGCCATAATCGGCGGTGATATCGAAGTGCACACTTTCTTCCGGAGTCGCTGCTGGCCCTGGAATATTTTCGATATTCGGCGTGAATTTGAAAGGCACCTCGGCAAAAAATAGTCCAGTCACCAATAGATAGGCTGTCAAGCTCACGGCTGCCCAGCCGATTACCTGGGGTACCAGCTTGGCGCCGAAATCCCAGCTCCATGAAACATAGAGGGTTGCGGCGAAGGCTATCAAAAGAACCAAGGTAAAGAAGGTATCCGCATTGGGTTTGCGGAATTGGAACTGCGCTGCCGAACGTATTCCATCTGTCCGGCGCCTGGCCAGGTAGGACTTCACGGCGGGGGCAAAAATTCCGTAGAGTGTTATCGCGAATAAGACCGCAACGATTGGGCGTGTCAGCCACGTAAACCCATAGCGTTCGACTGATATGAACATGCTATTTTCGAATATATCACCGAGGACAAATCCGAGGATCAGCGGCGGGCGCGGCCAGCGCAGCCGTTTCATGGTCCAGCCCACGATACCCAAGCCAAGCAAGACAAAGAGATCGCCCCATTCCTTGGAGCCCTGGAAAGCGCCGACGTAGGTGATGGCGATGATGACTGGGGCGAGAATTCCGATGCGGACCAAGGCGATTTTGGCTAATTGGTCGGCGAAGGCGAAACAGATTCCGGCACCGATGATGTTAGCGATGGCGATAGACCAGACAAGGGTATAGGTGACGTCGAGGTTCTTGGTGAGCATATCCGGGCCGGGGTTCAGCCCGTGAATCAGGAAGGCCCCCAAGAGTAGCGCCATGGATGCCGTCCCCGGCACGCCGAACGCGATGGTCGGAATGAGCGCGCCACCCTCTTTGGCGTTGTTCGAGCTTTCCGATGCGATGACGCCACGGACATCCCCCTTGCCAAAGGTCAGTTTGGCGTTCTTTTCGGTTTTTATGGCATGAGCGTAAGCGATCCAATCGATCACCGAGGCGCCAATGCCGGGGATGGCGCCGAGGCCGACACCAATGGTCGAGCATCGGATCACCAGAAACCAATTCCTGAAGACATCGAATATACCCTGAATTTGGTGTTTTCGTGGCCCGCCGCGATGGTCGCCGGCAATGGCCTTTCTGTTGATCGCCATATCCGCCAATTCGGGAAGGGCGAACAAGCCAAGCGCGATGGGTACGACATTGAAGCCGTCGAACAGGTACATCGAATCAAACGTCCAACGCAGGGTTCCGGTCTGGGAATCATCGCCGGCGGTAGCCATCATCAGACCTATACATCCCGCACCCAACCCCTTGATTGGCGTGCTGCCGCTTAATACCGCGACAAGGGAAAGACCGAACACTACAAATGCCAGCACCTCCGGCGTTTCAACGTAGAACAAAAGGGGGCGCAGGATAGGCATGCTCAAGGCAAGCAAAAGCGCGCCAAATAAGCCGCCGAAGACCGAAGCTGTAAAGGCCGCGCCAAAAGCCCGGCTGGCTTCGCCGTTGCGCGCCATGGGATAGCCATCGAGGATGGTCGCAGCTGAACCCACGGTCCCGGGGACACCGAACAAAACAGCGGGAATAGTGTCCGATGTCACTACCACCGCCTGCAGGCCCATCAGGAAAGCCAGTGCGGTGTAGGGATCGAGATTGAACGTGAATGGTAAAAGTAGGGAGAGGCCAACCAGCCCGCCGAGGCCCGGGATCACGCCGAGCACCAAGCCGATGACCACGCCCAATGCCAAAAAAGCTAAACGCGTGGGATCGACCATAATTTCAGCGGCCTTGATGGCCATACCAAGCATGTCGACTTCCATGTTCCCCTCCGTTGTGATGATCAACCAGGGAGGCAAAACGCCACGTCCGAACTGGATATCAAAGGTTTCTCAAAGTCAAGTGAGCGGGAGGGAAGACAGGAGATTCGCTTTTAGATCATCGGCGTGACTAACATGGGTCTTGGCTAACACTTCGGAGGGAATAATGGCTAACGTTCAGCCCAAGACGGTTGTCACCATGGCGATGGCGGGTGATTGCCCGTCTCATGCGCGCACCGATATCTCGGTACGAGATCTTGTCGTGTCCGTCGATGAACCGCTTGAGCGCGGCGGCACCAACGCCGGGCCATCACCGACGGAGACCATGATCGTGGCGCTCATCGGCTGCACCAACGTCATCGCCCGGCGGGTGGCAGAAAAGACCGGAGTAGAAATTCAGGATATGGCGGTCAAGGCCGAGGCCCAATTCGACCGGCGGGGCGTGACCTTGACCGAGGAAGTGGCTGTGCCCTTCCCGGAGGTCGTTCTGACCATTGATTTGACCACCGGTGCAGATGATGCTGCCATGGAAACGGTCAAAATGGACCTAGAAAAATATTGTCCTGTCTCCAAGGTTTTCAGCGAAGCGGGCACCAATGTGATCACCAACTGGAACATCAGCCGGCCCTAGGCGGCGATGGCGACGGCTCGGTAGCCCAAGCAGAATTCCCTGGTGCTGCAAGCGACTGTTTTCCCGTCTGGAAATGATGGCCGAAGCGCTTAATTGCCGGCAAGCACCTTTTTGGTATCGGCCTCGACTACGGTTCCCTTGAAGAAGTCGCGATTTAGGCCAGCCTGCAAGCGAACGATGTTAGCAAAAGTGAAGTCCTTGAAGTCGGCTTTGGTGATCAGATCTTTTTTGACCAATTCATAGGCCTCGGCCAGGGTCTCGGTCATGTCGGGTACGTCCCAATGGGAGACATCGGACGAAAAAATAGCCTTTAGTTTTGCACCCATGTGGTTGGCGCGCCCATCAAAAGCGTGGGAAATGGTCTTGTCGTCGGCCTCGCAGCCAAAATAGAAGTTAGGTATGAATTGGTCATAGATGTCCTCGATTCGGTCGATGCCCGTGGCTTTCCAATCGTCGAGGCAATTGGGGTCTTCCGGCGCGGAACCGGGCCGCGCCCCCGGCGAACCATCGGCCTTGGTGAAATGATCGAGGTACGGTTTCATCTCTTCGCCGCCGTAGCGCATGACCATCTCGGCCAGAAGCTCGCGGTCGATGACGGCGGGGTCGAGGGTTTTTCTAAGCTGGTCTATATTTCTCTTTTCCCAGTGTTCGAATAGGTCGTTGTACAGTGATACGGCCCAATTGACTCCACCCTCGAGAAATCCAAACCGAAGCTCGGGGAAGCGATTGGTCACGCCACCGAGAAACAAGGCCTTACAGAAGGCCTCACCCGCGGCGGCGAAGTGGCCGATGTGATTGTATGTGTAGTTTGTTACGCTCTGGCGGCTACCCCAGCCTTGGCCCGATGAATGGGTGGTGGGCGCGACCTTGAGATCGACGCATTTCTGCCAGAATGGGTCGTAGTCGTGGGCGGAATCCAGCGCGAGTGCGTCCACCCAGGTGGAGGACGTTGAAAGCTCCGGCGCCTCCCGGGCAATCGCTGGTACCGGGCGAAAAACAACGCCGGTGATCTGGACCGCCTTGTAGCCGAGCTCGTTGACGCAGAATTCCAGTTCCTCGATGCCTTCTTCCGGCGTGAACAACGGAATTACGGCTGCCGGGGTTATGCGGTCCGCGTGGCCACTGAATCGATCCCAGTTCATCAGGTTGATGGCCCGGCAACCGGCCCGGCGGATTTCGTCGTCGCGATGGCGGATCATGTGCAGCTGTGAGGTATAAACCACGGCGAAATCGATCCCCAGATCGTCGAGTCTGGTCCTAAATAAATTCGGTAGCATGGACGTGGCGAGATCGAGGGTATTCTTGGCGGGCATGGTCCAGAACGGCGGGCGGTGGATACGCTTGTCGATGCGTTCCTCGGGGCTCGCATGATGCCAGCGGCTCGACCCGATACGGCTGTTCAGGTACCGCTCAGTTACCTCCTTGCCCGCGATCTCACGCAGATATTCCACGAAAACGGGGTGGTATTCTTGCGTGTGCCCGTCGCCATCGATGACTGGATGATCTAGGGTTTCACGCAATTTAAGAGATTTAGATTGGGCCTGATCCAAGGGCATGGCAATTGCTCCTAAATGGCGGGGAAAACATGAAAACCAACGTCATCCAGAAGTCAGACGCGGGTTTAGATGTTCTGAGCGCAGCCTTCTCACTGCGCTACTTAATAGTCATTAAATTTTATTCACCTGCGGCATTTATGATTTGTATCTGCATCGGGTTGCTTAATTAGGTTAACCTCTACTAATGCGCAAAAGAACCATACAACACTTAATCTCCAAATTCTTGGTCATGGTGGCCATCGGAATGATTCTTACGCCCGATGTTGCCGAATCCCAGGGTCAGGGATCGAAGCCCTGCATTTTGCCCGAACGTTGTTTTGTCCGAATGGATGTTGGGGCCGGTTTAAAGTTGCCTGTTTATACAAGTCACCCGTTCGACCGGACTAATTCTCATATTCGCAGAGCCGTTATTGTTGTTCATGGTAGTAGTCGAAACGCCTATGGTTATTTCAAGAGCATGGTGCGCTCGGCAATTATGGAGCGACAACTCGATGAAACCCTGATTGTTACCCCATGGTTTTCGATCAAGTCTGATACGGACAGGGGGCATGGAATGGATGCGCGCGAACCGGGGGATCTTTATTGGAGGCGCAGTAGTCATTGGAAAAAGGGCCACCGTTCAGCCAGGGTAAACTTTCAGCGTATAAGCTCTTTTGAGATCATAGACAGCCTTCGAACACGGTTGGCATCTAAGAACATCTTTCCCAATCTTGCCAAACTGACAATCATAGGATTTTCTGCTGGCGGTCAGTTTGTGCAGCGCTATGCGGTTGGATCTATCGGCGCGCAGGAATTGAGCACACGCTTTGTGGTAAGCAGCCCGTCATCCTACATGTATTTTGACCGCTACCGCCCGGCGCAAATGGGAACAGGATTCGAGGTGCGCCTCGACACTTCTGACTGCCGTGTCAACCGTTACAAGTATGGGTCCGAGGGACTCAACAGTTATATGAATAACCGTTCCCTATCTAGCATGGTCAAAAGTTACCGATACCTTGATTTGGTTTATCTCATCGGCGCAGACGATAATGACCCAGAGCATGGGGGGCTTGACACGAGCTGCCCGGCGCTTGCACAAGGCGCTAACCGCGTGGCCCGGGCACTAAATTTTAAGGCTTATATGGATCGCTTTCATGCACCCCATAATCACAGGATTGTGGTTGTGCCGGATGTAGCGCACTCTTCGGCTAAAATGTTTCGCTCTAGTTTAGGTCGCGAGGTCGTATTCAATTGGTAAACATCGATTTTAAGTGATTTGGCAGACCTCTTCGACAATCAGTTTTTGTGAAAATTATGCAGGAGGATCAGTTCCCATCACTTTGTTGAAGTGAACAATTTCTCGTTTATATGGGGCTGATTTTCACCTTCGGCAGTCCCAATTGAAAAGTCGTTAAGTCCCAAATCATCCCCGTCAAGTGGGACAATTTGGATCAATTTTGCACCAAGGCTGCGAAATACGAATGGAAAACACGATGAACGAAATCATAGAAGAAAGCGGCTGGTTGCACGTACCCGCTTTACCCTGTTCGATAGCGCTTCCATATACTCAGTTTGTAAAACTTCGCGATAACTTGCGCTCAGCTCGGCCGGTGGCATGAGTGGCGCGTGCCGGTACGATTCATGAAGCCATGATCTCTCTCGATACCGATCATCGATTTGCCGGCGGTTACCACCGCGACTGCTATGTTCATCCTGGGGATGATACCTTGTGTATCAAGGTATCGTTGCGGGGCAATCACCGGGAAAGTGCGCGCGAGGCGAGATATTACCGGCATCTTCAGAGACGGCGGGTTCCCTGGGATCACCTGCCACGGTTTCACGGTTTTGTGGAAACTAATCTCGGTTCCGGCGCTGTGTTCGACCTAGTGCGGGATTCCGACGGGAAGGTATCATCGACCCTCGAACACTATCTGCAATCACCGGCTTTGACGGTGGCCAATGTCGAAGAGCTGACTCAGGCAATATGGTCCCTCAAGTCATATTTGATCGAAAACAGAATAATCCCAAGGACCTTAAAGGCCAAGAATATCGTCTATCAAAAATCTGATTCTGGGACCAGTCGATTGGTGATTATTGACAATATCGGTAATACGGAATTTTTCCCCATTTGCAACTATGTCTATTTCTTTGCGAGCCGGAAAATTTTGAGAAAATGGATGCGTTTTGAAAGGGACGCTTTCGATAAATTAGAGGCTAATGATCTCTCTGCGCCGAACCCTATGAGAGCTGCTGGCGTTATAGGCAGGGCGGCAGTGATCGATCTCGATCAAGCGCAATGGATAGGGCGTGGGTGGAAACGAGATTGTTATCTTCATCCTCTTGATCCCGGCCGCTGCATTAAGGTCGCGAGCAAAGCGCCTTCTGGTGTGCTTAGATGGCGCGAACTGATGGTGTCCTGGTTCCGCGCGGAAAATTCCGGGGATACCCATAATCGTCGAGAATGGCAGGCATATAGCACCTTTGGGCACCTGTTGGTGCCTTTTGTCCCGCGCTATCATGGTTTTATCGCGACATCCCATGGCCCGGGGCTGGTTGTTGATCTTGTATACGATGGGGACGGCGTGCCCTCGGCACCCTTGCGTGATTGGCTGCATCAGGGTTCCGCGGACCGTGGCGCCGCGGTATTGGACCAATTCCGTATTCTTTTTGACTTGTTAGCGGACCATGACCTTTGGCTGATGGACCTTAATCTCCAAAATTTTCTCATTCAGGAGGCCGTGGATGGCACCGAACGTCCTTGGCTGATCGATTTGAAGCGGCTAGTCGACAATAAAGAAATATTCCAAGTGTCGGGGTGGTTTACCACCTTCAAGCGTCGCAAGCTGGCCCGCCGGATTGATCGTTTCAATGCTAAATTCAAGACCAGGTTAGGGTCCTAGCAGCGCTAGGGGTAGCCTGGCCAAGGATAGCGTGTGACTGCCTAAAGGATTGTGTGTTAATCAGGTTCAAATCGGTAATAGTGGAGCGGGACCATCCCTTTTGTGCAATTCATAGAAGTTTTCTTTAGGTCATCAAATTGTGTCGTAAAGGTACCATGTTGAGTGCCCTGCCAGCCGGTGGCGGGAACCTTCCCGAGGTAGTCGTCACTAATTTCGACCGGGATTTTTCAGGTGTCTCTGCAACCATCGCAAATGTCCTTCCGGTCCAGGCCGAACAGTTCGACGTGGGCTTGCTGGGCCGCGAATTGGGGCTGATCAATGTCCGGCGCATTGATTGGCAGGACGTTTTCCGCCATGGCTGGGTCAAACCCGCGGGCAAACCATTTGCCATCTTGCATGTGCGACGAAATCTCGAAATGGAATGGGCCATTTTTCTCCGTGATGTACTCCGCATGCCAATCCGGACCGTCTTTACCTCAGCTTCTAAAAGGCGGCATTCGTTCTATCCTCGTTGGCTGATTGGTCGCATGGACGCGGTGGTGGCGACCACCGACGAGGCGGCATCCTATATTTCCAATACCTGGTCTGTGGTGCCTCATGGTATAGACACACGCAAGTTCGTTCCCCCCGGCGACAATAAGGTAGCTTGGCGGGCGCTGGGGTGGCCCGGGGAGATAGGCATAGGAATGTTCGGCCGCGTACGGCCAGCCAAGGGGACTGACCTGTTCGTCGAAGCCCTGTGTCGGGTCTTGCCGGAGTTTCCCTCCGTGACGGCATTGATTAACGGCATGGTCAAACCGCGACATGCTCTCTTTGTGCATAAATTGCGCAGAAAAATTGCCGCGGCTGGGCTGACCGAGCGCGTCATATGGTCTGAAACCAATAGCTACGAGGAACTAATCGCGCGGTTCCAGGGCATTTCTCTGATGGTAGCATGTCCGAGGCGCGAGGAATTCGGTTTGACGCCTATTGAAGCTATGGCTTGTGGTACGCCAACACTTCTATCGGATACTGGAGCTTTCCGCAACATGACTAGAGAGGGTGAAACCGGCTTCATAGTACCCACAAGTGACATCGCTATCCTATCAGCGCGTTTGCGTGAGATGCTATCGGATCCCCAGAGGCTCGATGCCATGGGGCGGACGGCGAGGCTTAAGGCCGAACGTGAACACGATGTCCATCAGGAGGTGGCGGGCATCTGCTCGGTCTATGATCGATTGTGGGCGGCTGGGGCTTGAATTGCCGCCAAGATTCTATGGAATATAATTTCCCTTCTACCCCTGTAGGTTTGTGCTGATAACCAAGTGTCTCCCGTAGATCTGTTGATCGGTGCCAGAGGTTTCCCAATACTGGAATTTTCTGGGTCTCTTTGAATATAGCCTTGCGTCTGGAGTATCGTGCTTGCGGTATTCCAAAAAATTTATTGGCCAACTAATGTTAGGGCCTACAAGCGCAAACGATGTTGCCGACATAGTCCAAATTGGTTTTTACGCTAGGTTCCAATATTCACCATCGATGTTTACATCTGACCGGCCTGGAAAATATGGCTGGAATGGAATTTATGTGGGGTATAATAATTTAAATTCTGGTGCGTTGAGATCGCCAAGCGGAACGCATTTCAGAGTATAAGGTCTCAAGCCAGATCAGCTCTTTCCTAAAGGCCCTTTTGGACTAACATAGAGCCGTGCCCAACCTATGGGGTAGGACAGTCTACGGTGCAATTTCGGTTTTTGTTGATGGATCATGAAATCTTATTTTAGACCGTTCAGACATGCTGTCCGTAAGCGTATACGTGCGTATCGTGGCATTTATAGTCAGTTTGACACTATTCTTTTGTATTTACTCAAAACGAATTTACAAAATACCAATACGGCTCCGGTCATTTTTGATGTGGGCGCACATTATGGCGAGAGCATTGAACGATTTAGGAATCTTTTCACAGAATCTATTATCCATTCGTTTGAAGCGGATGCAGATAATTACAAAATCCTAAAAAAGAATTGGGGAAATAAAGGTGATATTACACTGAATAATCTAGGCGTAAGCCGAGCTAAAGGCGCCTTGCTATTTCATCGAAATATAAAGCACAACACATCTGGCTTTCATGCCGTAAACATGGAATCTGAGTGGGTAAAAAATAGAAGTGCCCGGTTTGATGTATCACCTGATCAGTTTACGGAGAAAAGTTACGAAGTTCCGATTATCGATCTAGATTCATATGTTAAAGAATTCGAGATCCCTCATATCCATCTTTTGAAGATTGATACGCAGGGACATGAAGATGAGGTGCTTGCAGGCTGTGAAGATACTTTAAAAAAAGGGATGATTGACGTTATTGAAACAGAGCTGATTGTTGGAAATCCCTATATAAAATCTCTTCAGTTTTACGATATTGAAAAAACGCTTATTCCCCTCGGATTTCGATTTTATGGCATCGATAAGGGCGGCGACCTATTACAAAAACCATCTCTAGGTTTCAATGTTATCTATGTTCATGAAAGAGTTTTAGCTTAGGTTGTTACCAAAGTTCCGCTGGTCTGGAATTCGCATTTGGTTGGAGAAAAAAATTACAAAAATTAATTCCCGTGGGGTTAGAGACAAACGGTTAGCACTCTTTGACCTTGATGGTGTGCTGCTGGATTCCAAGGAAAATATGCGCCTGTCTTGGGATCAAGTTCGAAAGCAGCTAGGCGTTACCGTCGAATTCAGTTCATATTTTAGCCGGATTGGCCGCCCGTTCAAAAATATTATGGATCAGCTTGGCCTTTCAGAGCAGGCTAAAGAGATCGAATCTGTGTATCGTATTTCTTCGATGGAAAATCTCAAGTTGGCCCAATTTTATCCAGGGGCGCTAGAAATGCTCTCGAATATCAGTGCATCGGAGGTGAAAATTGGAATCGTAACCTCCAAGGATAAATTACGGACGGATGCGATCCTCGCCATGTTACCGATTACATTTGCTTCCGTAAGGACACCCAATCCGGCGATCAGAGGCAAACCGGCGCCGGATCAATTACTTGCTGCAATGGCGGAGGTTGGAGTCGATCCCGCAGACACTCTTTATATTGGTGATATGGCCGCTGATCACGAAGCCGCTGTCCGCGCTCGGGTTGACTATATCCATGCCGAATGGGGATACGGCTTAGCGCCCGTGGATGGGAGTCTTATCGTGTCAGAGTTAAGTGAATTGAGTGCGATGATCTTAGGGTGCGAGCCCAAGCGTGAGCCAGAACCATGAAGATAGTCGGTATAGTCCCTTGTCGCTATGGTGCGGTAAGATTTCCTGGTAAGTCTCTTGCAGATATACATGGCAAGCCGATGATGTGGCATGTCTATCAGCAAGCGTTGAAGGCGGAATCGCTCGATGAAGTTTTCATCGCCACCGATGACCAACGAATTCTCGATGCCTGTGACGGGCTTGGACTCAATACTATTTTGACAAGCACAGAACATGCTACGGGTACGGATCGTCTGGCCGAATGCGCGACTATTATTGATTCTGATATCTATGTGAATGTACAGGGCGACGAGCCGATGATTGTCCCTGAAGCCATAGACAGGGTTGCACGAGGTATTTTGGAGAGCGATGATTCGGATATGCTCGCTGCCAATGGTTTTAACGATATCCACGTTGCGACCGATGTTATCGATACCAATGTTGTAAAGGTCATTATAGATATTAAAGGTCGCGCACTGGCCTATTCGCGGCAGCCAATTCCTTATCCGAAGGATGGCCCAGTCCAATATCACAGGCAATTAGGTCTTTACGCATTCCGAAAATTAGGCCTGGAAACATTTTCTGCCAAGCAACCGGGTCCAGTGGAAGCGGCTGAAGGCGTAGAAATGCTAAGATTTCTCGAACATGGTTACAGTATTAAAATGGTCCGCGTGCCTGATGATGACGGCATCCCGGTGGATACGCCGTCCGATTTGAAACGTGTCCGAGATATGATGGCAAAATAAAATCATCATCTATTCGAATTCCAGATTTTGCGGGTCGGCGTGTTACGCCTAAACCAAAAAGAAATTTATGTTAATGGAACGCCGCGCAGCGCCATGAGGGAGCCTCAATAGGCGGAGACCATGCCATGAGTTAGAAGATTTAACGAAGCCGACAAGTTTGTTGGGCTCGAATGTCGAGACATAAAAATTTTCGTGGGCGGCATAAAATTTGGCTGCCTCATTATCCGGAAGCATCCCGACTTTCCAGGCATCCCAGGCCGGTGTTTTATTGCGTCCGCAGTAAAATTCCGTTCCTGCGGATTGATCATAATCGACCCCATCATCAGGAAAATAAATCATGAGTGAGATCAGCTTTTTGGCGATGTCGGTATGGGGCGGAATATAACACCCATCTTCCAGGTGAGATAATTCAAATCCTATGCGAACCGGTGTGTATCCGCCAAGTTTTCCCTGCAAGCGTGCCAGCATCTTTTCACGAAACCCGAGCGCCCCAGATTGTCCTGGATCGACTACAAGCTGCCACTGTCGTGTTTGACTCTGAGGGCGCTCCGATGCCACGGAATGTGTCAAGTCGTATAGTTTGGTTGCTACATCCGGGGTGCAGAAATGTTCATATAATTCGGCCCAGGATGGCGCTGATTCTATAAATTTATTAAACAGCGGCATCCTGTTGGTTAGGTAGCTTTTCCCTCCCCTACTGTCATGTGATGATGAAAAAAAAGTCTTGTCTGGAAACTCATTTTTGAGGGCATTTATAAATGGCTCAGGAAAGAAGTTTTTGATCTCAAATATGAAGAACGGTTTAGTGATCTCCACATCTAATTTGGTTCGATCTAATTTATATATTGGGAGCATCTTTTCTCGCTATCGTTCAGCAGGCATTGACGAACTGAAGGATCATTAGTCAATGATAAATGCCTTCACGGCGATGGGAAAGCCAGTTCCGCAAACTACCGCATAATTCTACGGTATGTGGCCCCTTGCTCTGGACGTTGTGGGCTGGGAGATTTAACCTAGAATTCAGAGATTGAGGGTTTAAATCTATGGCTAACCGACCGGCATTTATTTCGGAACCGCTTTGGCGGAAGTGCCGGCTAGGCGCCGACCGCCTAAAAATAATCAAACGTCAGGTATTGCGGCTTCCGAAAAGCCCCAGGCTTGTAATCGAATATTCTGCGTATAGGCAAGCAATCAAGAATCGCGACTGGGTGAAGGTGCTCGTTCACGTCAAATGGATAACCGAATTTGCCTTGAATACTTCGGATCGACGATTGATTTCTGAGATGGCATCTGCCCTGGAGCGCTTAAATTGCTACCCTGATACTGCGACCCTTCACCTTGCCGCAAGACAGTTCGTAAGAAACAAGCCACCTAACGAATGGGGCGGAGAGGACCTGTCCGGAAAGAAGCTGCTCGTCAACCTCAGAGAAACGAAAAAACAAGGTTTGGGGTTCGCCTACAGGGCTGCAAATCTTATCGCGAAGGTGGCTAAGAGGGCGCGCCATGTCAGTGTCGTTGTTGAGCCACGATTGCTCCAGACTTACCGGCGTAGTTTCCCTGAATTAGAAATTGTGGATTTCATGGATGAAGACAAAATGAGCTGGTTTGACTTTGTGGCAGCTTTTGGAAATTTGGCGGGCGTTTTCGCGCCAAAAGCAAATATTCCAGACCCCGATTTCTATCCTCTTTGTCCCGACCAGGCGAGGGTGGCTGCGCTCCGCACGCGGTATGAGACCGAGACGGCTAAACCGTTGATAGGTCTTTGCTGGTACAGTGGGCATCATGGAAAATTGTTGCCAGAATTATTCCAATGGCGAAATTTTATTGAAAATACCGATGCTCTATTCGTTTCTCTGCAATATGGAGATGTGTCAGAAGACCTCAAGACATTTGGTTCTGATCGCGTGATTTCCGATCCGTCTATCGACCAAATGGTCGACATGGATAGATTTGCCGCTCAGGTAGCCGCACTCGATGGCATAATTACGATTACCGCGACCTTGGCTCATGTTGCGGGTGCCCTGGGTGTACCAATTGTTGCCATACGTGATGATTGGTTCCGTCGTGAGTGGCCGGTCATGAGTGACCGCGTGCCCTGGTATCCTAATCTGCGAGTTGTCGGCAAGGATGGCCGGGAATGGGATGTAGTGTTAGATGAAACCTGGACCACAATACGTGGTCTTATTGCCGATCGAAGCGAGAGATCTTGAAGGGGGCCTCTTCAGTCCTCGCCAGGCCTAAATGAAAATGATACGATTCGGTCCTATGAAATGGTGCACGGGTAAAATCCGTAACGGGTAATTGTCGGCACTTGAATGTCGCTGTTGCAGGGGAAACCAGCCCTCGGTGCAATCCTCATAAATTTGATTGACCCCCTTCTAAGGTGGGAGCGACTATCAATGATCAAACACCGAAAACGAGCTTAAATTATTAGCATTAAATGCATTATTTGAACTTCAGCAAAAAAAAGTATGTCTTTCGATCTGCGGATGGATATGCGGTTTCAATACCAAAATCCGGACGAACCTGGCTACACTTTCTAACTCAGCATTACCACTGCACCAAACGTGGAATTCCTTTCACCTTGCATCCAGACAGCATAGGAGAACAGGACTTTCCTAAAATTCTGTATACCCATGACCTCTGGACCCATAGGTCGTCGAAGAAGTTTATCGAACGGCTCAAAGGGAAGAATTTGATCCCAAAGGATTGCCGCTCTACCAAGCCCGTTCTTCTGCTCACCCGGGACCTTCGCGATGTCATGGTATCGCTGTATTTCCAAGTGACCAAACGCGACCATAATTTCTCAGGAAACCTTTCTCAATTGCTAGTTCATCCCGTTTTAGGTGCCGAGGCGACGGTTGATATCATTAATTTGTGGTGGGATGAGTGGCACGAAGACGATCTATTCATGCATACGACATACGAGAATTTGAAGGAATCAACAGAGGTAGAATTGGTTCGTATTCTTACTCATTTTGGGGAAGCGAGCCCCGACGCGGACTTTGTTGCACAAGCTGTAAAATTTGCCAGTTTTGAAAATATGCAGGGTATTGAAAAGGGACAGGTGATTTCAGATAAAATTATAGAACCGGGTGATGTGGGTGATCCGGATTCGTTCAAAGTCAGGCGTGGGATTCAGGGCGGATATTTGGATTATATGTCGGAACAAGATATCGCGGTTGTGGAAAAGGCGATGAATAGATTGAGGCTCAGCCCAGCGGCTGATGTATCATGACTCCCTATTATTTATCGCTGTTTGGACGCAGGTATTCGGATGGCAAATATAAAACTTAATATCGGATGTGGGTCCAAGCCGCGTGCCGGCTGGACCAATGTTGATAAGTATCCGAGTGGCCATGAAGATAGGCTCGGCGACATCTGCGCAGGGCTCGACCTACCGGATGGCTGCGCCCAAGAAATCCTGTTGGATAACGTCATCGAACATCTCGATTCCATTCCCGACGCCATGGAGGAACTATTTAGGCTGCTTGCCGTGGGCGGCCGGCTAAAAATTATCACCCCCCATTATTCATCCGCTGCGTCGTGGAGCGATCCGACTCACCGCTGCCATTTGGGTTTTTTTTCGATGGATTATTTTTGTTCCGACCGCGGGAACAACTATACAGGCGATTACAAATTCCACCTGGCGGAGCAACATTTATCTTTCGGCGGCAACCTGTTGGGTCTGATTGGCCGGGGTCTGTTCGCCCTTTCGGCCGATAAATGGGAAAAACGTTGGGCGTTTATGTTCAGGGGATCAACCCTGACATTCATTTTGACTAAGCCGGTCGCGGGTGAAGAGGCGACCATTGGTTAAAAAATGTTTTTTTTGTGGGGTGTCTATATTGAATCCCATAGAGAACGTTACACGCGGACATGCCGATGTCGGCGTCCCTCGGTGAAGTGTTGCAAAAACTGATTGTATCTAATATCGAACGCAAGGAGTTATGGGGGAGTTTGATCAGTTCAGTTGGCATTATCATCGGCGGTCGATGTCAAATCACTTTGTCCAGGCGACTTCGGTTCTCGCCAGGTGGAAATGAAGGTGATAGGTTTCGGCCCATTGACTGGGTGATACAGGTTCTGCCTTGGCAGCGGTCGCCGGAGCCACTTCACGTAATTCGATAGCCCCCGATGCCCAAAAAATCTTCCATCAGCGCCATTCTCATCACCAATAACGAGCGGGAGAACATCGCCGAATGCATGGGTATGTTGAAGTTTTGCGATGAAATCGTCATCGTTGATTCTGGCAGTTCCGACGGTACCGTAAATATCGCCCAGGACTTAGGCGCCAAGGTGCATGTGAATACTGATTGGCAGGGATTCGGCGTCCAGAAACAGCGGGCGCTGGACCTCGCCACAAGTGACTGGGTGCTGTCGGTGGATGCCGATGAGAGGATCCCAGATAAACTGCGCCAAGAGATTAGGGTGGCGATCATGGACCAGCGCTATGAGGGCTATCAGATCAACCGACTATCGTGGTTTCTAGGTCAGCCCATGCGCCACGGTGGCTGGCACCCGGACCGCATCTTGCGGCTAGCCCGCCGTGACAAGGCTCGGTTCCTGCCCGCAGCCGTACATGAACGGCTTGACGTAGAGGGTCCGGTTGGCCAGCTGGGCGAGCCGATGGTCCATTATAGTTACCGGACCATTGACGACGTGCTCGCCAAACTCCGCCAATACTCGCTGGCATCGGCGGAGGTGCGGCGTCGCGATGGCTTCAAGGGTGGACTCTCATCCGCCATCTCGCGGTCACTGTTCAGCTTCTTTAAGGCCTATTTTTTGCAGGCTGGTCTGCTTGACGGACGGCGCGGGTTCGTGGCCGCGGTGTTCAGGTCCCAAGAGACGTTTTGGCGTTACCTTGCTGTAGGCTGGGATAAATCCCCGTGAACCTTGTCATCATCCGTTGGCGGATAGCATCGAGCGGCGGCGTTGAGAGTTTCATCTTTGACATCGCTGACGCTCTTGACCAACGCGGGGTCGAGGTGACGCTTATCTCAGAGCAATGCGATCAATCGGCAACTTTCAAGGGGCGGTTCATTAAACTTCCCATATCCAGGGGAACCCGAAGCCAAAAGTATCGCCGGTTTCAGGCATCGGTTGGTGAAGCCATCGCGCGCAATAGGTTTGGCCTCGTCCAATCTCACGAGCGACTGTTGACGGCGGATCTCTACAGGGCCGGCGACGGTGTGCACGCCGCTTGGTTTGACCGACTAAAAAAAAGCAGGCCCTGGTGGCGCGGCGTTGGGATGAATGTCAATACCATGCATAATTTGTATCGTGATATTGAACTAAAAATGGCGAGAGAGAGCGATATGATTTTCGTCGCCAATAGCACCCTTGTTGCCCGGGAACTGCACGACTGGTTAGATCTCCCCGCCGCGCGGATCCGCTTAATCGAGAACGGTGTGGACCTCAATTATTTTACTCCCGCGGCACCCCAGCAGCGCGTCGATGCCCGTGCCGCATTGGGGATCGATAGCACTGGTCCCGTGGCGTGCTATGTGGGGTCGGGATTTGAGCGAAAGGGCGCATTCCAGTTGGTTAGGGCTTTGGCAGACCCCAGCCTCCAGGACGTGACAGCGGTTATCGCTGGCCGCGACAAGGCAGAACGCATGCTGATCGGGTTGGCTAAACGATTGGGGCTTTCAAACCGGTTGGTGGTGACGGGGCCGCTCAGTGATGTTCGTTCCGTTCTTCATGCTGCGGACATCTTCGTTTTACCGACGCTCTACGACCCCATGCCCAACGCCGCCCTGGAAGCTCTGGCATCGGGTCTGCCCGTGGTAACCACTGCCGATGCGGGAATCGCCGACGCTATTGATGACACAGGTGCAGGCAAGGTCACTACCCGTGATCCCGAAGCCCTCGCCGATGCGATGGCTGCCGTGTTTGGAGACCTGGCCATTGCCAGACAGGCCGCTCTCGACCTCAGGCCACGGTTCGCGCTATCTGAGACCGTCGCCAAGTGGCTGGAGCTATATGGGGAACTGTCATGACGGCTGCGAGGCGGCTGCGCATCCTGCACACTGAAGCCTCCCTCGGTTGGGGCGGCCAGGAAATACGTATTCTAACAGAAGCCCGCCAATGCGCATCAAGGGGCTACGATGTGCGACTGATTTGCGATAGAGACAGCGATATTTTTCGCGCCGCTCCCGGTTTCGGACTAGAGGCCACCATTATTCCCTTGAAGCGCAAGAGCATTAAAGCCCTGAATGCCATGCGCAGTGTGTTCACGGCGTGGCAGCCCGATATTGTAAACACCCATTCCAGCATTGATCATTGGCTTGCTGCAGTGGCACGAATGGGCCTTTCGCGGAGCCCAGTATTGGTACGCACCCGACACATCAGCGCGCCAGTATCTCGTAATTTACCGACGAGATGGCTATACAATAAGGGGTGTGAATGCGTCATGACGACGAGTAAGGCAATGGTCCAGGAGCTGACGTCCGATGGATTTCTTAGCCCCGATCATGTCGTGGCGATACCAACAGGTATAGACACCGACCAATTTTCTCCGGGCGATCGCGCGGCCGCTAGAGACCGGATTGGCGTGCCACAAGACGCATTTGTTTTTGGGTCTGTTGCGACGCTCAGGTCCTGGAAGGGCCACGGCTTTCTGCTCGATGCGTTCGCCAAACTGGAAGGTGGAAACACCTTTCTCCTATTGGTCGGCGACGGTCCTCAGGAAGCCAATTTGAAGGAACACATCGCTCTGCTAGGTATCAAAGACCGAGTGCACATGGCTGGCCGCCAGGATGAGGTAGTTCCCTATTTCAGGGCCATGGATACATTCGTTCTTCCAAGCACGAGAAATGAAGGCGTCCCTCAGGCGCTGCTCCAGGCTATGGCTTGCGGGGTGCCATCTGTGGCCAGCCATATAGGTGGTGTGCCGGAATTGGTCCAAGGGCTTGGGGGCGTGGCTGAGGTTGCGCACGAGGATGTTGACGGTCTGGCCAAGGCTATGTCCCAGATGATGGAGGCCCCGTGCGGCGAGACCGCACGCGGTGCGCTACGCCAAAGGATTGTGGCCGGCTATGCTATAGACGACATGACCGACCGCGTAATCACGGTCTTTGAGCAAGTTTTGTCCAAGGCCGAAATTCCTTGACCTATCACCGCCGCGTGGAAAAGGATCGAGCCGTCCATCATCCAAAGAGTCCGTCGTGAGATACCTCATAGTTTCCAGACGTAACGGTTTCGGACTTGATCGGGATGTCCGTATCCTCAAGGGCGCGCTGGCCGAGGCCGGAATAGACGCGGCCGTTGCCCGGCCCCGGGATTTGGGACTTCTGGATGTGCTTCGGGGCCGCAGTATGGCCGACCGTATAATCCATGTCGAGCGCTTGCACTGGCGCTGGTTGGGCGCTGCCAACGAGCACTTTGTCGTGCCTAATCAGGAACGCTTTCCGCCACGAAAATTGAGGGCGCTTAGACGCATCGATCATGTTTTAGCCAAGACTCGTCATGCGGAATCTATATTTTCAGCACTTGGTCTTTCTACGTCTTTCATTGGATTCACATCGGAAGATTGCCAAGTCCCCAAGATCACAAAAGTGTGGTCGCGCTGCCTCCATGTCGCCGGACGAAGTACCATGAAAGGCACCGAAGACGTCATAGCGGCATGGGAGGCGCATCCCGACTGGCCGGAACTAGTCATCGTCCAGGATCCTTCCATGCCTGAACCTGAGGTCCCGAATAATATCACCTTATTTCGGGCCTACATGGACGAGGATGAATTGCGCCAGCTGCAGAACGCCTGCGGGATTCACCTTTGCCCATCACGTTCCGAGGGGTGGGGACATTACATTAGCGAGGCGATGTCTTGCGGCGCAGTCGTGATCACTACCGATGCACCGCCAATGAACGAAATCATCGACCATTCCACGGGTCTGTTGGTGCCCTATGACCGCTGCGAGACGCGGCATCTCGGCCAGTGTTATTTCGTCGATGCGAATGAGTTGGAGCGCCGCATCCAAGAGGTTCTGATGATGGGGGCAGATGCCAAGGTTGATTTGGGACAAGCCGCACGCCGTAAATATGAGGAAAACGATCGCCGTTTCCGCGGTCAAATTCGGGCCTTTTTTGCCCAAACCCTGGACCCAACCCAGTAGTCTTCTATTAACACCCGCCTCACGATTAAATGAGTGGCCTGATTCCACACCACTCTATTTGGCGAAACTTTCAATTCGTTTCTTCATGTCCGTTAGCCAGGGCGCGCTGGCCGGCGCGTCGTCTACCAGCCGGCGCCAGATGGCGAGCGCGCCTTTGCTATCGCCAGCCTGCATCTTGACCAGTCCCATATAATATACGGCCGCCGGCTGTCTGGGTGCGAGTGTCAACGCGTGGGCGAATGCTGCCTTAGCGCGCGGCACCACCCTGCCGCCGTTCATGGCGACCAGCTCCTCACCATATCTGATAGCGATTGATGCGGCTCGGGGCTTGTCGGCGGCGGCGAGGTCCAGGGCCCGGTCCAGGGCCTTTTCTGCATCTGTTGTGCGGCCAAGTCGCAAATACGCGGTTGTCAGTATGATCCAACCTTGGATCTGTTCGGGTTGCTTGGCGAG
>Ga0315336_1003565_pt1 | contig 20382 bp, 15 predicted proteins | sample ASW5metaG_FD_204512 | JGI IMG/M metagenome (GOLD analysis project Ga0315336, IMG submission 204512) | Ammonia-oxidizing marine archaeal communities from Monterey Bay, California, United States - ASW #5 | ecosystem: Environmental > Aquatic > Marine > Intertidal zone | place: USA: California... | reverse complement strand
CCTCGTAGGGCTCATCTACACCGTGCTAGCCGTGACGAGAAAGGCATTCGGCTTCGGGATCCTTGCCGCGCTGGCAGCAAACGGGGGGCTGTGGTTTTTCCTGCACGACAAGGAGGGACTGACCTTTCTCGAGCACCCGCAGCTCTGGCTGATTCCTCTCGCCCTCTCGATGCTGGTAGCGGCTTACCTGAACCAGGACCGCCTCGGGAAGACACGCATGACGGCCGCCCGTTACGGCTGTTTGATGGTCGTATACATCTCCTCGACAGCCGACATTTTCATTGCGGGCGTTTCAACGGCACCCTGGATGCCGCTCGTGCTGGCCGTCCTCTCGGTGGCCGGCGTGCTCGCGGGAATCGCGCTGCGGGTAAGCTCCTTCCTCCTCGCCGGCTCCGCGTTTCTGCTTCTCTCACTGGTAACGATGGTCTGGCACGCCTCGGCCAGCTTCGACTGGATCTTGCCGGTGGCGGGAATCGCGCTGGGCGTAGCCCTCCTCTTCGTCTTCGGCCTCTTCGAGAAACGGCGGAGCCGCATGCTGGAGCTGGTCGACGGGCTGAAGCGCTGGGAGATGTAAGCCCGGATTATTCATGAACACCGTAAGGAGAGTGCGTAGGCGCCCGGCTGGCAAGGCAGCGGATCGGCTTCGACCGGAGGCGGGTCCTCTGTGTCAGATAATTGGCACCCGTTGAGGATCGAAGCCGATTCGGTAACGCAGTCCAGGCGGGATGCATACGTGCTCGTAGCAGGTGGCTCGTGAATAATCCGGGCTCAGAACTGCCGGGCAGCGGATACTATCCACCCATGAATTCTGGGTTGGTCTATCTGCTGAGAATGGGCGCAGTGGGAAAGCTTCGCTACCTCCGACGCCGCCTCAGGGGAGTCAAGGGCTTCTTCATCGTCGCCGTCGTATTGATCGTCCTTTTCGTGATACTGGCTCCGTACTTGGTCTCCATGTTCGGCCCCGAAAACGTCGAGCGGGGGAGAGCCGGGGCGGAGAGTATGCACCGCTGGGCACCATCCCTCTTGCTCGTGCTCGTTCTGGTGGGTGCCTTCTCAGGGCGAGGACTCTACTTCAAGCCGAATGAGGTCGATTTCCTCTTTCCCGCTCCGGTCTCCCGACGCGAGCTCCTCTTCTACAACATTCTGGGAAAGCTCGGAACTCTTCTCCCTACCTACCTCTGCATGTGCCTATTCTTTCTGCGACACGCGCCCCACTGGTTCTACGGTCTCGTGGGGATCTTTCTCGCCCTGGCCTTTGCCCAGCTCTTCACTCAGATCGCAGGCCTCCTCCTTGCCTCCGCTTCCGTGCGCGTGGCGCGGCGGTTGCGCCACACCTTGCTGCTCGGCCTGGGAGCGCTTCTCGCCATCGGAGTTTTCCTCGCGAGGCAACGCCTCCCCGCCGACGCCGACTTTGGCGCCGTGGCCCGCGACGTCGTGGAATCCTCCGCGGTCGAGGCCTTGACCTTGCCGACTCGCGTCTACGTGGAAGTGTTTCTCGCCGAGACGGCTGGCGGCTTTCTCATCTGGGCTACAGCCGGCTCGGGAATATTGGCTCTGATCATCGTCCTCATGGTGTTTCTCGATGTCGCCTACCTGGAGGGAGCCCTGGAGCTCAGTCGCAAGGTAGAGGCGCGGCTGAAAAAAATGCGGACCGGCGGAGGAGCCTTCGGTTCCCTGAGCTCCGCGAAGGCGCGCTTCTCCATTCCCATGTTCCCTCGCCTCCGAGGAGCCGGGTCGCTCGCCTGGCGGCAGTGCGTGGAGATGAGCCGAAACCTTCGAGGGTTCGTCCTCCTGTTCGTGTTCCTCGGTATCGTCCTGGTGCCTTACTTTCTCACAGCCAGGAGGGTGCCTGCGGACATTGGAAATGCGGACCGCTTTCCCATGGCGATTATTTTCGTCATTTTCTTCACCATCCTCATGACCCAGAACTTCCCGTTCGATTTTCGCCGCGATCTCGACCGCATGGGATACCTGAAGTCGCTACCGCTCACCCCGCTGGCCATTGCGGCCGGTCAGCTCGTCCCGACAACGGTGGTCTTTTCGCTCCTCCAGGGGTGCGCTGTAACCGTCGTGCAGCTAGCTGGCAACCCCATGCCCGTCGCCATCTACCTATCCATCCTTGCTTTCCTCGTGCCCCTCAACTGGCTCGCGGCGGCAATCGATAATGCCCTGTTCCTTCTCCTGCCCTATCGCCTCGCTCCGAAGGCTGACGCCAGCTTTCGTTTTGCGGGCAGGGCGACGATCACTGTTTTCTTGAAGCTCCTCGCGCTGGCCGTGACACTTGGCCTTTGCTTCTTTTTCGGCTTCTCGGCCTGGACGATTTTCGGTGGCTCCCTGGTTACGGGGGGCCTCGCAGCAGCGGCCTGCATCCTGGTCGCTTGCTTCGTCTTCACCTGGCTCGTGGCGCGCTCCTTCCAGGCCTTCAATGTCGGCAAGGACGCACCCGGGTAGCCCAGGGCTTGTTATCCCGTGAAGGTTACCGTCGGCTCAACCCCATCGCCGCTTTCACAATGCGCTCTGCACTCGGCACGTACTCGCGCTCGAGGGCGGTAGCGCAGGGCAGGGGTGTGTCGGGGGCCGCAACGCGCCGGATGGGCTTCTCGAGGCGATGGAATAGCGTCTCGCCGAGGCGCGCGGCCACCTCGGCTCCCCAGCCGCCGGTGAGGTTGTCCTCCTCGACGATGAGGACCCGTTTCGTCTTCCTGGCCGACGCCTCCACCGTCTCCATGTCGAGTGGAAGCAGGCAACGCATGTCGATCACCTCCGCCTCGATTCCGCGAAGGGAAAGCTCTTCTGCTGCTCCAAGCGCCCGATGCAACATCAGCATATTCGCCAGGATGGTCAAGTCCGCTCCACTGCGGCGCACCGCGACGGAGCCGAGCGAGACCTCGTAGTCTCCACACGGCACGTCCATGACGGGGTCCACCGAGGTCTTTTCCTTGCGGCCGCCTTTGCCACCATAGAGCAGCTTGTGCTCGAGGAAGACGACCGGGTTGTTGTCTCGGATCGACGCCAGAAGAAGCCCTTTCGCGTCGTACGGATTCGAGGGGCAGACAACTCTCAATCCGGGGGTGTGCAGGAACCAGGCCTCGCTCGATTGTCCGTGCTGAGCGCCACGGGTCGAGGCTCCGACCGGCAACCTCAGAACGAGCGGCGCTCGCAGCCCTCCGTCCGTCATGTAATGCGTCTTGGCCGCCTGGTTGACGACTTGATCCATCGCCAGGAAGACGAAATCGCCGTACTGCATCTCCGCGACGGGACGCATTCCAACCATCGCCGCCCCGACGGCCGCACCGACGATAGCGTTCTCGGAGATGGGCGTGTCCATGACGCGGTCGTGACCGAACTCGTCGGAGAGGCCCAGGGTTACCGTGAACCCGCCGCCGAAACCGCCCGACACACCGATGTCCTCGCCAAGGAGAAACACGGTCGGATCGCCTCGCAGGGCGATGGTCATGGCGTCGCGGAGGGCTTCCGCCATGGTCATGGCACGCTTATCGTTACTCACCTCGCCGGGACTCACGGCGGCGCCTCCCTCTCCGCGAAGATCGGTCCGAAACAGGCTTCCGGGGGCGGCTCGGGACTCTGCATGGCAAACCGCACGGCCGCTTCGACGTCTTCCTGGCACTGGGCCTCGATGTCAACAAGCCGCTTTTCGACACGCCGCCTCTCGTCGATCTCGCATGCCGTCACCAGCTGGTCGTGTAGCCGCGGGATCGGATCGCGGCCGCGCCACGCCTCGAGCTCTTCGGTGCCGCGATAGTTCCCGGGGTCGCCCCGCGAGTGCCCCGGATACCGATAGGTCTTGCACTCCAGGAGCGTCGGGCCTCGACCCGATCGCGCGCGCTCGATCGCTTCGCGGGCTGAGTGGTAAACGGCGGTAACGTCCATGCCATCCACCACGACTCCAGGGATGCCGTAGGCCGCGGCGCGGTCTGCGATGTCGGTGACTTTCGAGCTCAAGGAGATATGCGTTGAAGCTGCGTAGAGATTGTTCTCACAGACGAAAACGACCGGGGCTTCCTTCACAGCCGCCAGGTTGATGCCTTCGTGGAAGGCGCCGATGTTCGTGGCGCCATCGCCGAAGAAACTGACCGCGACCCTGTCGGAGCCGCTCAGCTTGAAGCCGAGTGCACTCCCGGTCGCGATCGGAATGTTGGCACCGACGATCGCATTCGACGGCATGACGCCGGCGGCAACGTCCATCAGATGCATCTGTCCCCCTTTGCCACCCGCGCAACCGGTGGCCTTGCCCCAGATCTCCGCGGTGATCGCCTCGAGCGAGGCTCCCTTGGCAAGGACGTGTCCGACGGGCCGGTGGGTGCTGAAGATGACATCGTCCTTGCGCAACCCGGCGCAGACGCCGACGGCGACCGCCTCCTGCCCCTGACACTGGTGCAGCGTGCCGGGAACCCGACCCTGAAGAAAAAGCTTGTACAGGTGGTCCTCGTAGCGGCGGATCAGCACCATGCGCCGGTACATTCTCGTCAGCGTTTCGGCGGAGAGCCCGCCTCCGGGAAGCTGTGAATCGGACAGTGGGGCTCCGGGCCCAAGGAGATCCTCTGCAGGGGCCGTAGCCTCCACGCCCTGGGCGCACGTCGATCGAGACGCGCGCGAGGGAGTCTCCACTGCGGTGTCCAGCGCCGCGTCGGGTGTAGCTGCATCCAGCGGCTCATCTATCGTGTCCGCGAGCAGGGCGACGGTGCTTCCGATTTCGACCTGCGCTCCCTCGGCGACAAGAATCCGGCGCACGTACCCATCCTGGAAAGCCTCGACTTCGTGCGTCGCCTTGTCGCTCTCTACAAGGAACAGAGAGGTCCCCGAGGTCACGAAGTCGCCCTCGCGAGCCTGCCATTGGACGAGCTTCAGCTCTCCGCCCGTCACCCCGAGATCGGGCACGATGACGCGCGCGATCATTCCGCGCCTCCCGCGGTATCGGCCTGGCCAGCGCTGCCAAAGAGCCGCAGCAGCTCTTCGACTTTTTGCTGCAGCGCGACTCTTCCTTCGACGAGTACGTCGCCCTCCGTGCCCGAACCGAGTACCAGGTATGGATTGTAGGACTCCCCGGTGTTCGTGCAGGCACGGCGCAGCGAAGCAAAATAAGTCTGCTTCAGAACGCTCCCGACGTTGATCTTGCGAACACCGCATTGGATCGCCGCTTGCAGATCTTCGTGAGGGACCGAGCTCGAGCCGTGCAAAACCAGTGGCACGGGCACCGCTCGCGCGAGGTCGCGCAACCTCGCGTGGTCGAGGGAAACCTTACTGCGACCGTGCAGGTGCGCCTGCCCGACGTTCACCGCCAGAGCGTCGATGTTCGTGCGCTCGACGAAGTCCCGGCATTCATCCGGATCACTCAGACGCAGATCTCGAGGCAGGGTCCCGAGCTCACCGGCCACTCCGGGCAGCGGATCGAGCTCTGCTTCGACAGCGGCCCCGGCCGAATGGGCCTTCTCGACGACGCGCGTCACCGCCTGGATCCGCTCATCCGGACCCAGCTCCTCCTGTGAAAACATCACGAGGTTGAACCCCAGGTCCACGGCCTGAAGAACTTCCTCGAGGTAGGGCGACTCGTTGAAGAGGAGGCAGGCGGGCACCGAAATTCGCCGGCACACCTCGAGACCCATGGCGGCGTACACCCCGACGGGATCTCTGACGCGCCGTGAAGGATCCGGCAGATAGATTCCACTGAAACCCAGGATAACGGGGGAACGCACCGCCTCCGCCGCGTCGGCGACCGCCAGCAGCGACTCGAGGTTCCAGCTTTCAAAATAGCCGACGGCGTAGGTGCCCCGGCGCGCGGCGTCCATGAGTTGATCCAGGGCTACGAGCGTCATGGGCTTATCCGAAGCGAATCTTTTTAAAAGCTGCCGCTCGCTCCTGGAGCGGAACTTCCATCGCCATGCGCTCGATGCTCGAACCCAGCTGGACCCCCTGACAGCTCGTGTGATCGAGCATGAACTGGGCGTCGTCCGGATTCACGATAGCTGCGCCGTGCGCCAGCAGGATCACGTCACTCTTGATCGATCTGGCAATCTCGAAGTGCCGCTGACTGCGCGTTGCGGTATCCTCGCGCGAGGAGCCTCCGCCGTAGCCGGTCGAGCCACCACCCGTGATGCCCGCGTGAAAAATGAAGATGTCCGGATACGCTTCCCGCAGCAAGCGCTCCGTGTCCTCTTCGTTGAAAGCGTAGCCGATGGTCAACATGTCGAGCTCCTGGGCAAGCCGGAGCATTTTGAGCTCGTGCTCGTAACCGAGCCCTGTGCCCTCGAGTGTCTTGCGAAACTCGCCATCGAACCAGGCCACGGTCGGGAAGTTGTGGACTCCGGAGATGCCGATGCGGCGGCAGTCCTCGAGAAAGAGAAGCATGTCTCGCAGCGGGTCCACGCCATTGAGGCCTGCAATGACAGGGGTCTCGCGCACCTGCGGCAAGACTTCCCGCTTCGCCGTGTTGTAGACCAGCTCGTTCGCGTCAGCGATCGGGAGCATGCCGGCAATTGAGCCGTAACCTTGCATGCGGAAATAGCCCGTATTGTAGACGCCGATGATGTCTACTTCGCCCCGCTCGATGAACTTGGCGCAAATACCACTCCCGGCCCCCGTCATCACGAGCGGCCGGCCGCGGTCTACCTCCGCCCGCAAGCGCGCAAGAAACTCCTGTCGCGAGTATCGTCGAGCCATTCTAGCGCTCCCTTTCACCACTTCGCATTCGTTCCCGTTCCCGTTCCCGTTCCCGTTCCCGTTCCCGTTCCCGTTCCCGTTCCCGAAGGAGTGTAGCCTGCCAATCGCTTACGCTTAACATCAAACCTAGGAGCGCTCCCTTCTCACCGTCTTTCCCCCATGAGGCCGATAAGCGTCTCGGCCGCTTCGGTAGCGAAGGCAGGATCGTTGATGTGGGTTGCCCGCTCGAGGACCCGGACACTGTCCGGGAGGTGCGCCTTCAGCTCATTCGCGAAAGCGGCGTCGGCCTCGGGATCGTGGAACGGCCCGCCGCTCACACCGTAGCTTTCGTACCCGGCCGTGGGAATCATCAGCACCGCATCGCGACTCGTGTGTTGCAAGCGGTTTGCGACCTCGCGACCGGCGGCCGCCATCTCTTCCGTGTTCAAGCGGACATCGGTGATTTGCGGACTGTGGGGCACGAGGGTGCGGCCCGCGAATTTCTCCGGCACCGTGTGCGGCTCCCGGAAAACCAGGACGTCGACGGCGCCCGGACAGAGAACCTGAGGCAACCCGAGCTTGCCGGCCTGCGTCAAGCGGTCCGGCCCCCCGGCGAGCAAGGCTCCGTGCATCTCGTTCGACACCTCGATGAGACTGAAATCCAGGACCGCGCCGATGATGCCCTCGCGCATCATTTCTTCCATGGCCCGCCCACCCGTTCCGACGGCGTGAAAGACAATCGTCTCGTAGCCGGCCTCCTCCAGGACCTCGGCGGCTTTCATCGCTCCGGTCGTCGTGATCCCCACCGTCGTCACTGCCACCAGCTTCGTGCCAATCTCGAGCGAAACGTCGACCTGCGCCATGCCGCAAGCCGCGCCCGCGGCGTTGGCAAGAATCCTGCGCATGAACGGGTTGAGCCCCATGATGTCCGTGACGGGGTGCATCATGGTGATGTCGCGCGTGTCCACCCAGGGGGCCACGTTCCCGGAAGCCAGGGTCGAGACCATCACCTTCGGGAAGCCATACGGCAACGCCCGCATCACCCGAGTCGCCAGCGTGGTCCCCTGCGAGCCGCCGAGAGCAAGAATGGCGTGCACCTTTCCTTCGGCGACGAGCCCGCTGACGATTTTGGTGGCGCCCGAGGCCATCACCGGGGCGGCCTCCTCACGCGTCGGGTTGCGGCGCAGCTCGCTCATGGGCTTGCCGCCGCGCTCCGCGACTTCCTCTCGTGAGATATCCGCTCTGGCCGCAGGCTCTCCGATGACGCTCGCATCGATGACGAGCGCCTGCTGACCTTGCGCCTCGATCGACTCGCGCAGGTACTGCGCCTCGTGCCCCTTGGTGTCGAGGGTGGCGAGGACGATGACAGTTTTGCGGCTCATGCCCTTAAAGTAACAGAGGGCGCACCTCCTGCCAAGGTGGCAAGAGGCGCGCCCTTCGTAGGGTTTTCCCGGCCAGTCTCCGGCGCCGGGGTCAAGTCCTCGGATACACCGCGCAGCCGAGCTCGTTGCAAGGATCGTCCGGGGTCGGATCGGACCCGGGGTTCGGGAAGAACGGTGGAGGAATGTCGGGTCCGCCTCGGAATTTCCACGCGAGGAGGTAGACGGGGTCCGAGATGTCGATGGCGCCGTCGTCGTTGGCGTCGTGAGCATCGAGGCACATGGACGGGCCGCCACTGAACTGATACGCCAGGTTGTAGACGGCGTCGGAAAGATCCACGTCGCCGTCGCCGTTGGCGTCGCCGCGAACGAAGTCCTTCGTTTCCTCGCGGCAATCCGTGAGGAGGGCCGGGTGGTTGTCCGCGTAGGCCGCGTCGACAATCGTCGCCCGATAGACGATGCAGCCGTTCGCGTTCACCCGCGTGTGTTCGGGAACCAGCGATACGCCAGGCTGACCGCAGGAAACACCGCCCGCGTGCGTGAAGTGGACGGTTCCCAGATCGATCAAGTTCGTCACGGGGTTCACCGGGAAGACGCTGCCGCAGCTGGTTTGTACGCTGACAATCACTCGATTCTCGTCGACCTGGGCAATATGCAGAGTCACGCCATTATTCGTGCAAAAGCGGATGCCGTCCTCCTGACCCACCGGCGGCTCGGGGGTGAGAACGTTCGGGTCGAAGTCGAGAACCAGCGTGGCTCCGGCGACGTCACCGGGGGCGCTGATCTGGAGCTGCACTTCCACCTTGCCGGTGGTGACCTCTGCGGTGGCCAGCGCGGTATAGGCCGGATTCACGCTGTCGAATCCGCGCTTGGTGCTGGTGGGGTCCAGTGCGCACGTCGATGGTCCGGGTACGGGCGGACCGCCACAGAAGGTAGACGCTCGAAAGAGGAGCCAGTCTGCGAAGGTGATGTACTCGTTGTCGTTGATATCGCCCGCGTCGAGGTTGGGTTGCCCACTACAATTCTGCGGAGCAGGTCCGTCATCGAAGAAGTAAAGGATCAGACGACTTGCGTCCGGGAGGAAATCCACGAAGCCGTCGCTGTTCATGTCTCCGCGGATGAAGTTGGTGGAGCTCTGCTGCTGGAAGTCTCCACTGGGACGTTTGTCGACGAAAGTCGAGGTGATCAGAGTACTATACCGTTGCACCCCGCCGACGCTCGCGTCTGCAACAAACTCGAGAGGCGATTGGAGCGCGCACGCAGAGCCGTCAAACCAGATGCTCCCGAGGGTCTGGCCATTCCCCGCCGGAAGGAGCTGCGGATTGCAGCCGGCCAGCTGCAGGGAGACAGAGTACAGATTCCCATCGACGAATTCGCAACTCGGGTCAAACGCTTGAGGATGCAAACCGGGTGCCAGCACGAAGGCCGGATTCTTTGGCGTCAACGCCGAGTCGAAGCTCACGACGAGCTGGACCGCACTCAATGGCTCGGGCGTATCGACGGTGACGACGATTTCCACCTCGGTCGGGGTTACCGTTCCCATGGAGAAGTGGACGGCATAGCCCGGCTGCTCGGAGCCGAAATCGCCTGTGGTATTCGTCGGATCTTGCCCGGGATTCGGAAAGGGCGAGACGATGGCAGGAACGCCACCACATGAAAAGTTGGCTTGACAGTGGAACGCATCGGCTATTGTGATGAATTCGTTGTCGTTCGCGTCGGCGCGATCCCGCGGAGCCGGAATGGGCGTGCCATTGTGGACATGATCAAAGATCGCGATCGTATCGCTAAGGTCGACAAAACCGTCGTTATTCGCGTCGCCACGAATGAAGTCGGGCGGCAGCAGATCGGTGACCGTGACGTCGTCGAAGAAGATGCTGTGGCCGCCGAGGGAAAACGCGTGCACGCCGGTCCGGCCGCTTGTCAGCTCGGCGTCGCTCGTCGTCAGGGTCGCCTGGACACCGGGGTTGGAGGAGAGATCGACAGGAGTCTCACCGGTTGAGGAGACGCGCCAGACAGAAGCGGAAAGCTGGGTCCCCTGAACGGTAAATCGCAAACGGAAGTTCTCAGAGCTGGAGTTCACCGGGAAAGCTCGCGAGGTTACGCGAAAGGAGCCCGGGCCGCCGATGATGCTCTCGCGGACGCGGACTAACTTCAACTGCACGTTCGGACTGTCGGTCAGCTGCGTGATATCGGCCATGTAGGCGTTCATCTTGCCCGTCTGCACGTTTGCACGCGCCACAAAACTGGCCGAGCGAGTCCCTTTTTGACTCACACTTCCGATGGCGACATACCCGTCGATGACCACGTCCGCCACGTCGTTCGCAGGCACGTTTGCCGTGAGCCGGTAACCACCGAGGCTCGTCTGGCGGCCTTCTTTGTCTCCGCCCTGATTGATCGGAAGCGGCGGTGAGGCATTGGGAGCTCCGATACCCGACCCGAGAGCCTCCCGGAAAAAAGTGCCGAAGTAAGCGTCAGGGAACGTGGTGTTGCTCCAATTGTTCCCCGAAGTGTCGAAACTTTCCGTGACCTGGGCGTCCACCCGCGAGCAGAGCCCTACGATAAAGAGAGAGACGAGACAAAACGTCAAAAATGAGCCTTTCATGGTTCACCTCACTGATCCATGGGGTTGGGGTTAGTTCGTTCCGGGCTTTTCATGCCCACGTTCAGCCTGGTACGCGCGGAAGAGGAGCGGCGGGCCTCACGGAAAATCAGTTTTTTTGTGCCGTGGTTGGTTACAGTGCTGTCCGCTCGTTTTTCTCCATGAAAACGCTGCTCCACAAGGGAAGCGCTCATGTCTGCGAATCTTTTCCGCCGCAGGTTCCTCGAAACCGGGGTCGCTCTGGCCACAGCGTTCGGTTTCGACCTGCGCCTCGCGGCGAATCAGGTGCGCGAGCTCAAGATCTCACGGACGACGCAGACGCACAGCGTCTGCCCCTACTGTGCCGTCGGCTGCAGCGTGGTCATCCACACCCTCGGGAGCAAAGCGAAGAACGTCAAACCCACGGTGGTCTACGTCGAGGGCGACCCCGACAGTCCCATCAACCGCGGCACGCTGTGCTCGAAGGGCGCCTCCCTCAAGCAGTTCATCGTCAATGACCGGCGGCTGACGCAGCCGCTCTACCGACCTTCGAAATCAGATCGCTGGGAGGCCATCAGCTGGGAGAAAGCGTTCGAGCGCATGGCCCGGCTCATCAAGGAGACTCGCGACCGGGGGTTCGAGGTGGAGGTAGACGAGCTCACCGCCTTGCCGCTCGACGTCTGGGCGCGAGAGCGAGGCTACGAGAAACTCCAGCCGAACCTTGCCGGAATTTAAGCGAGGCTTGGGGGTGTTCAGTGTTCAGTGTTCAGGAAAGACAGTAAGAGGAAGCTTGCAAAATCGGCGAAACTCTGAATTCTGACATCTTGCTGTGGGGCGGTCTCCTGACCGCCCCACCGGTTGGACCTTGGTGGCGACCAAGGCGGGAGCCACCAACTTCTTCGCGTTTGACCCCAAACCTGTGGGCGGGTCGGGAGACCCGCCCACAGCAGGCTGACATCTGATTCCTGACCCTGAACACTCTCTTGGAGGCTCCGACATGAAAGCGCAATGGAACGGCACTGTGCTCGCCGAAAGCAATGACACCATCGTCGTTGAAGACAATCACTATTTTCCGCCCGACTCCATCAACAAGGAGTACTTCAGCCCAAGCCCCACTCACACCACATGCCCGTGGAAAGGGGAAGCCAGCTACTACACCATCAAGGTCGGTGGAAAAGTCAACGAGGATGCCGCGTGGTACTACCCCGACCCCACCGAAAAGGCGAAGAACTTCAGGGGGTACCTGGCCTTTTGGAAGGGCGTCGAGGTCACCCCGTAGGGCCAAGGAAGGACATCCTCACACCCGAACAAGAAGCTGTCAGCTATCAGCATTTGCTGTAGAGTCCGGCCCCTTTTGTACGCTAAAATGGGTGGGTCTGAATCATCCATATCGATCAAAGGAGTTTGTTCTCGTGGACGCAAGAGTTACCGTAACGCCTATCGCCCTCATCGCCGGCCTGTTTCTATCCTGTCCCGCGGTTGCCGTGGCAGAGGAAGCCGAGAAGCCTGCGGCCCCGGCAGCCCCGGCAGTTAGCATCTTCCCGGACAAGAACCTCGAGGAGGCCGTAAGACGATACGTTTTCGAGAAGAGGGACAAGAAGGACCCTCTGACCGCGGAGGACGTGCGCAATATCTCCACGATCAACGCCAAGGGCAAGAAAATCCGTGACCTCAGCGGATTGGAAAAGTGCGTCAGTCTGGCGATGCTGGAGATCGGTAACAACCAGGTCAGGGATATCCGTCCGCTGAAAGACCTGAAGAAGCTGCAACTTTTGGATCTTTCGAAAAATTCGATCGAAGACCTGACTCCACTGGCTCAGCTTGCCGGCTTGCAGTACATCGATCTCTCTGACAACCAGGTCGCGGACGTCACCCCACTGAAAAAGCTGACCGCCTTAAGGACTCTGTACCTGTCACGAAACAGGATCAGGGAACTCCGTCCGCTGAGCGGTCTCGACAAGCTCTGGTCACTTTCTGCAGCCGGTAATTTGATCGAGAAGATAGAGCCCTTGCGGAGTCTGAAGAGCCTCCAGAAGCTGGATCTCCAAAAGAATAATATCGTGAAGCTCTCTCCGCTGTCGGAGTTGACCGAGTTGAACCTGGTGATGCTCGACAACAACGGGATCAAGGACCTGAGTGTGCTGGTCGCCATGGCCAAGAAGGACGATGCCGGTGACAAGAGGTTCGCGCCCTTCTGGAGAATCTATCTCTCCGGCAATCCACTCACCACGTCTGCGAAGAGTGAACAGATCGAAGAGCTCAAGAAGTACGGCGGCCGATTGACCTTCACGGAGGCCGCTGAGTTCTAACGCGCCACCGGCTTTTCCCTTGCAGTCGTCTCATCAAGCACCTACCCTATACGCCGCATCTTCGCTAGGGGTGCCATGAAGCCGCGTTCTCACGGGCTAAAATGGCTGAGAACAAACCCTTGGAACCTGACCCGGATAGTGCCGGCGTAGGAAACGCGACACGGGTCCACGGTGAAGCCGTGATTTCCCGAATCCATCCTCGCCGCAGTCCGGTTGAGACAATGGTCATGACCAGCGGACGGCCGCGGAAAGGTGGAGTAACGTGAACAAGTTCACAAATTTTCCCGCTCGCACTGCGGGAGAGAGTAAATCAAAGTCTGCGAAGCGGCCCTGGACTCTTCCCGCGGTCGGTGAAAACCCTTCGAGCCGCGCTGAAGGCACCAACCCCGGCAGCCTGGCGCAGCCGCCTGATGTAGGGGGGCCCTTCACCTTCTCTTCTCCGGACTCGCCCGGGATGCCGGCTCCATCCGAGCTCACGGCCATGAACTGGCCCAACGAAGCGGGACGCGCTCCCGTCACACAGCTCGAGTCGGCCCGCGCCGGGATCACGACCCCCGAGATGCACCGAGTGGCCGAGCGCGAACCGCACTTGACTCCCGATGACGTTCGCCGCGAGGTCGCGGCTGGCCGCATGATCATCCCGGCGAACACGATTCACCTCGGCTACAAGCTGGACCCCATGTGTATCGGCCGTGCATCGAAAACCAAGATCAATGCCAACATGGGTGCCTCACCGGTCAGCTCGAGCACCGAAGAGGAGGTCGAGAAGCTGCGCTGGGCCGACCGCTGGGGCGCCGATACGGTCATGGACCTCTCCACGGGTGGAGATCTCGACGCCTGCCGCGAGGCGATCCTGCAAAATTCCACCGTGCCTATCGGAACCGTGCCGATCTACTCCATGATCATTGGCCGTAAGCTCGAGGACCTCACCTACGAGGTCATTCTCGAAAACCTGGAGCACCAGGCCAAGCAGGGGGTCGACTACTTCACGATCCACGCAGGAGTCCTCCGGGAGCATCTGCACTACATTCAGAAACGCCTCATCGGCATCGTCTCGAGAGGAGGAAGCCTCCTTGCGAAGTGGATGCTGATTCACAAGAAGCAAAACCCCATGTACGACCTCTTCGATGAGATCTGCGACATTATGCGAGAGTACGATGTCTCATTCAGCCTCGGAGACGGCCTACGTCCAGGGGGGCTGGCTGACGCTACGGACGAGGCGCAGTTGGCAGAGCTCGAGACCCTGGGCGAGCTCACGGAGCGCGCCTGGGCCAAGGGAGTGCAGGTGATGATCGAAGGCCCCGGGCACGTACCGTTCGACCAGATCGAGTACAACATGAAGCTGGAGCGGCGCCTCTGCCATGGGGCTCCGTTCTATGTCCTCGGCCCGTTGGTCACGGACATCTTCCCTGGCTATGACCATATCACGAGCTGCATCGGAGCCACGGCTGCGGCTTATCACGGCGCGTCGATGCTGTGCTACGTCACGCCCAAGGAGCACCTCGGCTTGCCCAAAAAGGACGACGTCAAGCAGGGTTGTATCGCGTACAAGATCGCGGCGCACGCAGCCGACGTCGCCCTTGGGATTCCCGGCGCCCGGGATCGGGATGACGACCTCACGAAAGCTCGAGCGGCGCTCAACTGGGAGAAGCACTTCGAGCTGTCGTTCGATCCTGATACGGCTCGAGCCTTTCACGACGAGGACCTCGACGTCGACACGGACTTCTGCGCCATGTGCGGTCACGACTGGTGCTCGGTGAGAATCTCGAAGGAGATCGTCGAGTTCGCCTCCGGGAAAGCGGAAGGTTTCGCCCCCGAGAAGAAGGCCGTACGCTCGAAAGCGCTGACAGCGGAACAGAGCGAGATTCTCGAGCGCCGCGACGTCCTCAGCCCCGAGGAAATCCACAAGCTTGCCCACAAGGGCAACAAGTCAGCGTGCCACTCCGACAACGTCCCTGAGGCGGGGCAAGCGATCCGGGTGCAGCAAGAGATTCTGGAAAAGACGGAAGCGGGATAGCAGCCCGTTGAAAAACTCACGTTCTACGACAATCGGCCCTTTTCGACCATCTCTGCGTCGCGAATACTCGGCGATATCCCCGATATCGCCTCCGTTTCGCTCCTTGACCTGGACGAAAATTGCTCGATTTTCGCCACGAAGGAGTTCTTCAACGGACTGCTAGCCACTCCGCGCTTACCCGCGACGAGACCGCCGCACGTACCAGTAGACCGGGATCCCAGCGAGGATCAGTATCGCTGAGACGATCGTGTACATTCCGTCCACCGCATCGGCGTTACCCGCGATGTACCTGCGGGCAAGTTCGGCGGAGTCCACGAAATTGTAGATGATGAACCACGCCGAAAAGATAACGAAGAGGCCGGGTAGCCACGGGTGTCCCGGTGCCCGGAAGACACCGGCGCGCTGGCGGTACCGCCGGCGCAGTCGAAAGTAACCGACCACGGTCAGCAAATAAAAGATCCAGGCGGCAAAGACGACCGCGTCGGTGAGCTGGTCAAAAGTCCCGCAATACACGTAGATCGCGCCGAGGACAGCCTGAGCCATGATGGCAAACAGGGGCGTGAGATAGCGTGCGTGAATATTCCCGAACCTGCGGAAGAAGAGACCATCACGCGCCATTGCATACGACAGCCGAGGACCGGTGAGGACGTTTCCGTTAGCAGCACCAAAAGTAGAAAAAAGTATTCCCAGCGAGAGCAGGGTGACACCAACGGTTCCGTAGAGTCGGAAAGCCGCCTCCTCGGCTACCTGGCCGGGCTCGCTCAAGCCCTGCATGTCCTCCAGGCCGAGGACACAAAGGTAGGACAGGTTAGCCACGAGGTAGGTCCCAACGACCACGAGGATACCGACGATGAATCCGGCGGGAATGTTGCGCCTGGGGTTGCGAATCTCCCCGCCGCTGAAGCTCAAGAGGTACCAACCGTCATAGGCCCAGAAAATCGCGATGAAGGCTCCCTTGAAGCCTCCCCAAAGGGCCTGGCTGGTGGTGTCGCCCCGGACCTCCCAGAAAGGTGAGAGGTTGGACCAGGCTACTTTCCCGGGGAAAGCGAGGCCGACGATAATCAACCCCAGCGCTCCGAGCTTCAAGACGGTCAGCAGATTCTGGATCGCGGCGCCCCACTGGACGCCCATCGAGTTGGCAGCCGCGAGGGCAAAGATCATCAGGACGGGTACCGTCTGAAGCCAGTGGCTGTCCCTCTCCGGCTGCCAGGCCTCGGGAAATAAATTGAAGAGAAAGCGCGCCGAAATCACTGCCAGCGCGGCGATGCTTGCGGAGTTGATGATCAGCAGGTTGGTCCACCCGAAAAGGAAAGCGGGGAGCTTTCCGAAGGACTCCAGGAGGTAGGTATATTGCCCTCCTGCCGCGGGGAAGTAGGAACCAAGCTCTGCGAAAACCAGGGATCCGATCAGAGCGAGGAGGCCGGCGCCAGCCCAGCACACGAGAATCCAGCCGGGGGAAGGAAGCACCGCGGCCACGGTGGCCGGCTTGGTGAAGATGCCGCTTCCTATGATCGAGCCGATCAGGATCGATGCCGCGCTCCACATGCCCAGCACGCGAGGAAGCTCGCGTTGTGGTGCCCGGTCGCTGGCTGGACCCTCCGGTGTCGGCATGGGCGCTAATCGTAACCGAATCCTGCGTCGGAGTAGTAACCCGAAGCGTAAGCGAGGAGACGCAGCGCTGTGAGCCTCGCTGACGCTTCGGGTTATGATAAGGTGGCATTAGCAGCCCAAAAGAACTCAGTCAACTCGAGTGAACACCGAGCGCTGAACACCGCTACAATACCCCCCATGCGAAAGCTCCTTGTGTTCCGCCACGGCATCGTCATCAACCGTTTCCTCATGCTCCCCATGGAGCGTTACTTCCGGCGGCAAGGATACGAGGTGCACAACTCTACGTATCCCACGACCAGGAAGTTCATCGAGGAGCATGCGCGGGACCTCTCTGAGGAGCTGATGCGCCTTGCTCGGCCCTGCGAGAAGCAATCCGAGCCGTACGAGCTCTCCGTCATTACCCACAGCCTCGGAGGGTTGGTCCTACGCTACGCTCTCACCCATTTCCAGATGCCCCCCATCCACCGCGCGGTGCTGTTCGTACCGCCCAACCGCGGCTCCGCGAGCGCCCGGTACTTCAAGAACTGGTTTCTTTACCGAAAAATCTTCGGCACCAGGGCAGGGAGTCAGCTTGCAGAGGATCCGCCGGGGATCTTCGGCGCGGCGGGTTTTCCGAACGGGATCGATACGGGCATCATCGCAGGGAACGTCAAGTGGAAGCTCTTCCCCACAAAGCTGGAGAAGCCCCACGACGGTGTGGTGACGTTTGCCGAATCCAGCCTGCCGCCGCTTCCCATCAAGATGCTTCCCTACGGGCACACGCCGATCCTCTTCGTGCGCTACGCGTGGGAGGAAGCGGAGCACTACCTCCGGCACGGAAGATTCCGGGAAAGTTAGTCCCCCAGTATGCGCAAAGCCTGTCGCAGAATGACCAGTCCCGCCGCGGGGCCCAGGGACATGGATTCCTCGTAGACACCCGCGCGGAAATCATACGCGGGAATGATGTAACCGATCTCGTCGTTCGCGAGGCCCACGATCATGCGTGGGTAGCCCCTCATGCGCTCAAGAATCTCGAAGGAGATCTCGGGGAGGAGCTCACCGGGTACGGTGACCATCTCCGCCGCCCCCAGGCGTATGTGAAACATCTCGGTCACGTTTCGCCCGCGGTAGGACGTCCTGCGTCCGCTCGCCATCTCGAAAGCCACCAGCTTTGGATTGCTGACGGGGATCTCTATGCGATAGCGATCGAAGGCGATGCGCTTCGAGGTGGAAACCGCGGTCTCGAGAAGGCGTTTAAACTCCTGACCAAGGCGCTTGCCCTGGATCGCGGTCTCTTCGTGCGTGCGCGACTTTGTGTCCCCCGAGACCATGCCGCCCAGAGCTCCGTTCAGAAACACCGCCTGCGCGCCCGTCGCCTCCCGCAGCCTGTCACACAGATACCCGGGAAAGTCGGCACTGATCTCGAGCGGCTTGTCCTTCTCCTTCTGAATGCCTTCGGGGTGGCAGGCGAGGTGGGCGAGGGTAACGATCGGCCTTCCGTTCTCCCCCAAGGCCTGGACGACAGCGATCTGAGGGTCGACGAGGCCGGGATTGCGAGCGTTGCGGAAGAAGCCCTCGACTCGTGCTCCGTCGAGCGGCAGCTCCGCTGACGCAACATGGAGCTCCCCGACCGGCTGCACCTTCCCGAGGGCCTTCGTGACCGCCTCGAAGACCCCATCCTGGATCCGCTTCACGAACTCGGTCGGGTAGTGCCCGTAGACCCCTATGGGATCGCCCGCGGAGTGCACGTGCGACATGGCAAGAAGGAGATGAGAGAGGCCCTTCGCCTGTAACCGCTTTTCGATCGGGTCGATATCGATCTTCCGCATGCCAAAGATATCCCCGCCGACGATGGCGATCTGCAGATCGCCCTGGACGAAGACCGCAGCGCGAGCGCGCAGGGGGTCGTGCACGACAAAGGGCATCGGCAGCCAGTGGGGCTCCTGCGGCGTGATATCCGCCTCCGCCGCGCCGCAGAGAAGGTCTGCCCCACCACGGTCGGACCCGACGCCTTCAGCGTTCTCTGCCGCGAGCACGGGAGACGGCTGCGGACCCTGCCGAAGCGGACGCAGACTCAATCGCTTTCGCTCCCCCGCATGAACCCGAGGATAGCCGTGGGGAAAATAGGCGACGCCGATCGTGCGCCCTTTCCCGTCAAACGTGAAGCGCACGCCACACTCGGAGTAATCGGCAAGACTCTGCCGCGAGAACTCCAGCAGGAACTCAGGCTCGCCGAGCCGAGCCCTTACCGCCGGCCACGTCTCGAATCCGTCCGGAACCGTGGCCGCCTCGATATTCCCGATGAGGCGGTTGTCCTGGATGTGGATCGCGTCGAAGTGGCCCGGGCGTGTCTTGGAAGGGTAGAGCATCTTCCAGGAGTACCACAGAGCCTCGTGCTCGGGCTGGCCAAGCTTTTTCTTGGCATCCTCCAGGGTGGAGACACCGGGAACGAGCCCCTCGTATATCACCGGCGGCGGGGAAGCATCCGGGGGCGGAGTTCCTCGGACGGGTTGCGCGTGAGCTGCAGAGGGTAGGAGGAGAAAGGCGACGAGGCCGGGAAGAGCTCTGACGATCAGGGGTGCCGTGGGCATGAAAAGTTATTGCTTCCGATGCGTGAGACTTGCAGTATACCATCCGCCGTTAAGGCGTACGATCCATTCAGGTGTTCCATTCACGCAGCTGACATTGAAGCGTGCGGTCCGTTTCCGCATGCGATCAGAGAGGTGGCATGGCAGAGGAGAAGGAATACGGCGGCGTCGAGAAACCTCACGAGGAGTCCATCACCCGGGTCTCGATTCCGGAGCTGGACGCCATCCTGGGGAAGCTTTTTCCGCTCCTCGATGACGGCTTCATTCGCGTCGTGGACTACCTCGGTAGCGACGAGTCCATAGTCCAGGCGGCACGGGTCTCCTACGGCCGCGGTACGCGTAAAGTTCATGAGGACCGCGGGCTGATTCGCTATCTCCTGCGCCACCGCCATACCACTCCTTTCGAGATGTGCGAAATCAAGCTTCACGTCCGCGTTCCGATGGACACGTGGAGACAGTGGATACGACACCGGACGTCCTCCACGAATGAGTACAGCACGCGCTATTCCATTGCTATTGATAGCTCGCAAAAAACCGCGGTTGGGAGTTGGCGCCTTCAGGCAAGGGGGAATCGGCAAGGAAGCGAAGGTTTCGTCGATAACGAGATTGGTGGTGAGCTCACCCGGCGCGAGCTCGACTTCCAGAACACTGCGCGCGAGATCTACGATGAGCGCATCGAGCGGGGTGTCGCCCGTGAGCAGGCTCGCAAGGACCTTCCGCTCTCGACCTATACCGAGGCCTACTGGAAGGTCAACCTCCACAACCTCCTCCATTTCCTCTCGCTACGGATGGACGAGCATGCGCAGGAGGAAATCCGCGCCTACGCGTGTGTCATCGGCAACGAGGTGGTCAGCAAGTGGTGTCCGGTCACATGGGAAGCCTTTCAGGACTACCGGCTGGGCGGGTTGCACCTCTCCCGCCTCGAGGTCCGGGTGCTCCAGGCCATCGGCAGCAAGAAGCACGACGAGGCGGTGGAGCTCGCAAGGAGCTTCGGCTGGCTGACCGAGGGGCCGAAAGGCCTCAAGCCGAACCGCGAGCGCAAGGAGCTAGAAGAAAAGCTGGAGTCACTCAACCTCCCGGTACCTTGGTGATCCCGCATCACTAGTTGTGGGGCGGTCTCCCGACCGCCCCACCGGTCGGACCGCAGGTCTCCATGGCCGCGTGGGGGAGACCTTATAGAAGGTCTTGTAGTCCTGTGGGAAGTCAAGCGACTGCCGGGGGCCCCCGGCAGTCGCTTGACCGGTGGAAATTCCCGCGACTTGTA
>Ga0315336_1003564_pt1 | contig 20388 bp, 17 predicted proteins | sample ASW5metaG_FD_204512 | JGI IMG/M metagenome (GOLD analysis project Ga0315336, IMG submission 204512) | Ammonia-oxidizing marine archaeal communities from Monterey Bay, California, United States - ASW #5 | ecosystem: Environmental > Aquatic > Marine > Intertidal zone | place: USA: California... | reverse complement strand
ATCGCTCGCGCCGCGGACATCGCCTCGTCGGTGAACTCCATCCATGACAGCGCGCCAGGCACGCGCGCGACCGCCGCCTCGACATCGAGCCGCCAGGCGAAGGGCATGTCCTCGGCGATCCGTCGCTTGCGCTCACTGGCCGCCAAGGCCTTGTCGAGCGGCGGATAGAGCGGCACGCCGTCCGGATCGCGCGGCCAGTCGCGGCCGCCGGTCTCGGCGATGAACGCGCGGATCTCACCCCGGCTCATGAAGGCAGGGTAGACGAGTTCCTCGGCGATCAATCGGTCGAGCACGGCCCGGTATTCGGCAAAATGTTGCGACTGGCGACGCACCGGCCGTTCCCAATGCAATCCGAGCCATTCGAGGTCCCGGAAGATGCCGGCTTCGAATTGCGGCGTGCAGCGAGCGATATCGATATCCTCGATGCGCAGCAGTAAACGTCCGCCCGCCTGCGTCGCCATTTCGCCGTTGAGCAGGGCCGAGTAGGCATGGCCGAGATGCAGTTCGCCGTTGGGACTCGGGGCGAAGCGGAATGTCAGGAGCGTCATCTGTGAGGCGGCATTCGGGTTGAAAGGCGCTTCGGCCGGTTGGTATCTAGCCTCCATTGCCACTTCGCGGGCGCCCTGGGAACAAGCAACGTGCAACGCATCGCCTCGCTCGACGACATTGCGGCAGGGCTCGACGCGCTCTGCCGGATCGATCCGCGGCTGGAAATCGTGCGCCGCATGGCGGGTGAGGTGCCGCTCCGGCTGTCGCAGCCGGGGTTCCAAAGCCTCGCCTCCATCATCGTCTCACAGCAAGTTTCCCGCGCGAGCGCCGATGCCATCTTCGGCCGGCTGGTCAGGCTGGTCGATCCGCTGACGCCGGAAGCAATCCTTGCCGCCGGCGAGGACATGTTTCGCGAGGCCGGGCTGTCGCGGCCCAAACAGCGCGGGCTGCTCGCCATCGCGCAAGCCGTGGCCGGCGGACTCGATCTCGATCACCTCTGCACGCTCGATGCCGGCGAGGCGATCGCGGCGATGACGGCGGTGCCCGGCATCGGCCCATGGACGGCCGAATGCTATCTGCTTTTTGCCGCCGGCCACCCGGACGTCTTTCCCGCGCGCGACGTCGCGCTGCAGACGGCGGTCGGTCACGCGCTCGGCATCGACCCGCGTCCGCCGGAAAAAATGCTTATCCGGCTGGCCGAATCATGGAGCCCCTGGCGAGGTGTCGCGTCACGGCTTTTTTGGGCCTACTACAGGGAACTGAAGGGCAGGGACGCGGCGCCGCCTGTCGAAATCGCCCAAAAACCCTGAAAATCATGCGTTTTTGGGGATCTGGTCGCACGACAATCCGCTTCACATCCCTGTCATGTCGGGCTTACAGTATCCGCGCCGATCGGTTCTAGAAGCAAGGAGGCGAAGGACGTGACGGTTGCCGTATCTCCGGATGGGCTTCCCGCGCTGGTGCTGAATGCGGACTACCGCCCGCTCAGCTATTACCCTCTGTCGCTCTGGTCATGGCAGGACGCCATCAAGGCTGTGTTCCTCGACCGGGTCAATATCGTCGCCGAATACGAGCACGCCGTCTCTTCGCCGACCTTCTCGATGAAGCTGCCGAGCGTGGTGAGCCTCAAGGCCTATGTGAAGCCGTCCAGGCATCCCGCCTTCACGCGCTTCAACGTGTTCCTGCGCGACCGCTTCCAGTGCCAGTATTGTGGTACGCCGGAGGATTTGACCTTCGACCACGTCATCCCGCGCCATCGGGGCGGGGCGACGACCTGGGAGAATGTCGTCGCCGCTTGTTCGCCCTGCAATCTGCGCAAAGGCGGCATGATGCCCGCCCAGGCCAAGATGTGGCCGCTGCAAAAACCCTACCAGCCGACTGTGCACGACCTGCACAACAACGGCCGCCTGTTCCCGCCCAACCATCTGCATGAAAGCTGGATGGATTATCTGTACTGGGATGTCGAACTCGAACCTTAGAGTTCGGCAAAAATTCCGCGAGCTCGGCCGTCTGCCGCAGCTTTCTGCGCTTCCGGTGCTCACGTACTTAAGTACGCTCCGCTCCGGTTCTCGAAAGCAGCGCCAGCCAATCCGGGCTGGCGAATTTCTGGACGAACTCTGCGTCGCGCCACGTCAAATGGGAGTTGGTTCAATCCCGCGACAGCGCGCTGCGGAAGGCGACGGCGGCGAGGATGAGGCTGGCGATGGCGTTCCAGCCGGCGAGCGACAAGCCGAGGATGCGAAGCGCGGCCTTGTCGCAGGAGGGCGGCACGAATTTGTCGAGCGCGTCGAGCACGCCCTTGCCACCGGTGTCGACCGGGCCGGCGCCGGCCGTGCAGTCGGCCGGACCTTGCCACCATGCCCATTCGACGCCCGAATGGTAGACGCCCAAATAGAGGCCGTAGAGCATGAGCAAGCCACCGATCGCCAGCAGCCCGCGTGTCACCCAGGCCGGCGCGCGCAGCATCGAGGCGATCACCGCCAGCAACATCACCGGCACGCCGATGTAATAGGGCGTACGCTGCTGGAGGCAGAGGTGGCAGGGGATGTAGCCGCCGATATACTGGAAAGCGAGCGCCGAACCTACAGTCGCGGCCATGGCGACGGCGAGAAACAGCGCCGCGCGCGTGCGCTGGCGTCCGGTGTCGGCATTCATGGTCGCTGTCATCGATGGGGTCCGTTGCTGGTCGCTATCCGTGGGCGTATCTGACGAGGATATAGAGCAAAATCAGGGCAGCGGCGCCGGCGCCGACAATCAATCCCAAACGCTTTTCGATGAACTCCCTGATCGGCTCGCCATAGCGGCGCAGGAGCCAGGCAAGCAGCAGGAAACGCGCGCCGCGCGCCACGATGGCAAGCCCGATGAAAAGCAGGAGATTGACGCCGATGACGCCGGACAGGATCGTCACCACCTTGATCGGCGGCAGATGGGCAGCGCCCGAGGTGACCAGCATCAGGATAATGAAGCCGATGCCGGACGAGGTGCGCATTTGCTCGAACTCGTCATATTTGCCGTAGAATTCGAGCACCGGTTTGGCCACGGCCTCATAGGCATAATGGCCGATGAACCAGCCGGCGACCCCGCCTAGCACCGAGGCCACTGTGGCAATCAGCGCGTAGCGATAGGCCCGTTCGGGTTTGGACAGTGCCATCGGCAAGAAGAGCACATCGGCCGGGACCAGGAAGACCGAGCTTTCGACGAAAGCGATGAAGGCCAGCCACCATTCGGCGGATTTGCGCGCCGCCAGCGACATGGTCCAGTCGTAAAGTCCGCGAAGCATCGGCTCTCCTAATGCATGTCGCCCGAAGCGCTTACCGGTTTTGGGCAACGACAGGCGGGAAGACAAGAACCCAAAGCGCCGCAGTGGACGCTCACGGCGGAAGGAATTCGGTACGCGGCCTGTCTAGAAAGATTTTACGCGCCGCACAATGACGGCGGTGCTTACGAATCCGCAAGGCGCTGTCTGGCGGAAGCGGCGCGGGGGGCAAATCCGCAACAGGACAGTTGACGAACACCCATCCGCCCGTATAGTCCGCGCCCATCCAGGCCGCCCGGCCTGAGCCCCTATGGCGGAATTGGTAGACGCGCTCGACTCAAAATCGAGTTCCGCAAGGAGTGCTGGTTCGATCCCGGCTAGGGGCACCATCCTTCGCTCTGCAAGCATTGGATGGCAGGCCACGCAAAAACACCTACCGCATATTCCCCGTATGCCCCTGCGAGTAGCGCCCCGGCTGCGGCCAAACCGTGAGCCCATGCGGCTCGACGCCGACGCGGATCTTGGTCACCGCGCCGCTGGTCGTATCGATCATATAGACGTCGCTGTCGAAGCGGCCGGAGAGCCAGAGCTGCTTTCCGTCGGCGCTGACATTGCCCATGTCCGGGCTGCCGCCGCCAGGGATGGGCCATTGCGCGACCACTGAGCGGGTGGCGAAGTCGATCACCGTCACGCTGCCCGGGCCCTTGGCCTTGCCCTGCTCCATCTTGTGCGAGCCACGGTTCGAGACATAGAGGCGCTTGCCGTCGCGGCTGACGACGAAGCCGTGCGTGCCGATGCCGGTCGGGATGAAGCCGATTTCCTTGAAGCTGTCGCCGTCGATCAGGAACACGCCGTCATTCATCATGTCGGCCACGTAGAAGACCTTGCCGTCGGGCGAAAGGCGGATGTCCTGCGGCATGCCCATCCTGGACAGGTCGAGGTGGCCGAGCACCTTCTGGTTCTTCAGGTCGATCTTGGCCAGGCCGCCGTCGCCATACTCGCAGGTGAAGATCGCATAGGAGCCGTCAGCCGAGAAGTCGGCGTGGTTGATGCCGGGACAGGTCGGCGTCGGCAGGCTCGACTTCAGCACCATGGTATGCGGGTCACGGAAATCGAGCTGCTTCATCGCCTCGTCGACGACGATGGCCGCGCTGCCGTCCGGCATGAAATACAGATTATAGGGGTCGTCGACCGCAATCTGCTGGCCGGGCTTGGCGGTCATCGGGTCGATCGGCGTCAGGCTGCCGTTCCTGCCGGTGCCGTTGTTGGCGACCCACAGAGTCTTGAGGTCCCAGGAGGGAACGACATGCTGCGGCTTGCTGCCGACCGAAAACCTGTCGACCTCCTTCAAGGTGACGGTGTCGATAACCGAGACGCTGTTGGATGAGCGGTTGGGCACATAGACACGCGGCAGCGCGCCGGCAGTGGCGGGGCTGAGGTGGCTGGCCGTGGTCTGGCTGTAGATGTTGAGCGGCGGGGGCGGCGGATCGCTGCAATCCTCCGGGCAAGAGCCGGCATGCGACGCGCCTGCCCGCAGCGAGATGAGCAGCGCCAGCGGCACGCAAAGACGGATGAAGCGCAGAGAAGTCTCGATCATTTTGGTTGACTTGCGATGAAGGCGCGGATCGCATCGGTCGTCCCGTCGACGATGAGATCCACACCGAGTTGCCCGAATTGTGCGGAAGACCTTGCCGGATCGCCGCCATAAACGCCATCCTCGGCACCGAGCCTTGGTGGACCCGCGAGACGATCCTTGCGCACCAGCGAAGGGTCGACGGCGAGCATCAACGAGGTATCGGCCAAGCCCGCATGGGTTCCGATCTCCGCGCGGGTGGCGCCGGCGGCCAGGAGCTTGTCGGTGTAAGGGCCTTGCGCGAACCGATAGTAATCGAGCGCGGCAAAGACCCGAACGGTGGTCTTTTTCCATTCGGCATTGAGCCGGTCGGCCACCTGGCGTTCGTCGGCCTGATAACCGCCGTGGTCGCCGATCAGCACGATCGTCTTGAAGCCGGCATGCCTGAAGCTGCGGGCGGCGGACTCCAGCAATTGCTCGAAAACCTTGTCGCTGATGGTGATGGTTCCCGGAAAACGCATGTGCTCGGTAGGCGGTTCGATATTGCCTTCCGGCACATAGGCGATGACCGGCGCGACCAGCGCGTTGCCCAGTTTCGCCGCGATCTTTTCGGCGAAAAACTTCACTCGCACGTTGTGCTTGCCCAGCGCCATCGCCGGGCCGCTCTGCTCGGTCCCGCCGATCGGAACGATGATCGTGGTCGTTCCCGCCGCGACGAGGTCGCGCAACTCGGTCCAGGTCTGGTCTTCCAGGAAGACCGAAGCGCTGGCAGCGTTCGCCGCCTGCAAGAACAGCAGCAACCCGGCTCCAGCCAAGATGTGCCGCAGCGCGCTTCTTGCGATCTCGACGACCATATGCCGGTACACTTTCCTGGGATTGCCTAGCGACGCTTCAGCAGGCTGCGCATGCGGTTGCGCAGGATGCGCGCCATGTTGCGGGTCTCGCGGTAGAGGTGCAACTGCGAGGCCGCCTGCCGGGCCAGCCGGTCGGCGTCCGGCGTCAGCCCGATCACCAGCGTGCCCATCGGCTTGCGCTCCGCCCACAGGCGGCTCATCACCGGATGGTCCGGAACCGCGCAGGAATCCGTCATGACGATGTTGGGGTCATCGAGATGCTGCTTGGTCACCTCGATCATCAGAAGCGTGCCTGGCGAATAGGCGGCGAGCGTTTCGTCATAGGCCGTCTTCCAGGTATAGGCGACGCCGGCCTCGACGAATACGATCAGGCAGGCGACGGCGCGGCCCTCGAGCGTCAGCGTATGGATGCGACACATGTCCTGCTCCGCCAGCCTGTGCACGGCTTCGCGGGCGAAGGCTGCGCGGTAGCGGTCGATCGCCATGGCGGTGCGCTCACGGCCTTTCCAGCCGGCAGCTTCCAGCGTCAGGAAGCTTTCGATGGCGTGGCGGATCTCGTCGGGTCCGCGCGCCACGATGTGCTCGATCCTGCCGAGATCGGCAAGGCGCCGCTTCAGCCGGCGGAATTCGCGGTAGTGGTGCGAACGAAGCGATGCCTTGAGATAGGCCTCGCCGTCGAGAGCGCTTTCGAGCACCGGCCGCTCGACCTTGCCGGTGGTCACCATGGTCAGGCCGCGGCTGTCGGCGAACGAAGTGAGCAGGCTCGCCACCGGTCCGTCGAGACGCATATCGGGCAGCACGAAGACCTTGGGCAGCTTGAGATGCGGCCTCGACAGCATGGAGAAGAAATCCTCGATGACGCAGACCGGATCGTCGCGGTCGACCAGCGGCGTGCCGAGCGGGCCGAACGGGCTCGCCCATGTACGCATCACCGGGACCCCGAGCGGGATCGCCGGCCGCTCGACCGAGAAGGGCACCAGAAGCCGCAGCCGGTTGCGGTATTCGTCGCCGTCCCGGATGACGGCCAGCCGCACTTCGCGGTCTTCCAGCCGGGGCATTGCAGGCGCCAGGAAGCGCGGGTTGAAGAAGACGTTGGGCTCGATCGTGCGGGCGCAGAGGAAATCGAGCTCCTCTACGAGGTCGAAGCCGGCCGAGGCCGGGTAGATGGCAAGCTTTCGCTCCGGCCTGTTGCTGGCGAAGAGCTCGACATGGGCGGGGTCGACCTCGCGCGCCAGGCCGGCGAGGTTGGAGACCATGGCGCCGGCGGGGCCGCCGCTTGTCTCTTCGAGCAACGGAACGGCGGCCATCAGGCGACTTCCTTTCTTGCGGGCACGAAGATGGCCATCACGATGCCGAGCTTGCGCCAGACGGTGAAGGAGAGCGCGCTGGCCTCGAAGACCATGGCGAGGCTCGTTGCCATCGCCGCGCCCCAGAGTCCGAACAGCGGGATCAACAGCACGTTGAGGCCGATGTTGAGCGCGAGCGTCATGGCATAGACCGCGGCGCAGATGTTCTGGTTGCCGCTCATGGTGAGCAGGCTTTCGCAAGGGCCGACGGCGGCGCGCGCCACCACGCCCAGCACCAGCAGGAAAAGCAGCGGATACCCCGCGGTGAATTCGGGCCCGAACAGCACCAGCATCGGCTCGCCTAACGCCAGCACCAGCAGCGCCATCAAGAGCGAGGGCCAGAAGGTCCAGGACACCGTCTCGCGGGCGAAGGCGGCGAGCCTGGCCGGCTCGCCATGCGTGAACTGCGCGTAGCGCTGGGCAACGCCAGCCTTGACCGCGAAATAGACGAAATGCACCAGCGCCAGCGTCTTCACGGTGGCGAAGTAGACGGCGACGTCGTTGGGCCGGAGATAGGCGCCCACCATCAGCACGTCGGCATTGGTGAGCAGGAAGAAGAAACTCTCGACCAGGAAGATCGGCAGCGAAACCAGGATCCACTGGGCGAAATGCACCTTGATCGGCCCGGTCGGGGTCTTTTTCTCCATGCGTGAGGTGACGGCCATAAGCTGGCCGAGCGTCGTGACGTAGGTAGCGGCGATCGAGGCGAAGATCGCGGTCTTGGCGTCGGGCACGTAATGGAGGCCAAGCAGCAGCGCCATGAACGCCAGGATCAGCACCGGCCGCACCAGATAGGTGGGAGACAGCGCCAGCAGCGCCCAGGAATTGGCGCGCGCCAGGCCCTGCAGGAGATCGCCGAGCGCGATCATCGGCAGGCAGATGACGCCGAGGATGAATGGGATGACGTAGTAGCTCTCGATCCAGTCCGAGGCGAGCCACACGCCGAGCGCGCCGAGGCCCGCGATGAGCGTCGAGGCGACAAGCACGAAGAGGCGGCTGGCCAGAACGATGCCGCGCAGCTCGGCCAGCATGCCGCGTTCGCGATATTCCGGAATGTAGCGGATGACCGAGGTGTGGAAGCCGAGGCAGGCGAGGTTGCCGACGATGACCATCGTCACCCAGACCAGCACCGAGATGCCGTATTCGAACGAGCCTATCCAGCGCGCCATGAGCACCTGGCTGACGAAGGCGATGATGGCGCTGATGATGCGTATGGAAAAGGCGATCAGCGACATGCGCCCGGCTTCGCCGCGTTCGTCGGCGGTGAAGAGGATGGCATCGATGCGGCCAAGCAACGGACGCATGCGCAGCGCCCAGCGCTGCGGCAGGAACCGCCCGGCAGTCGTTGCCGCGGAAAAGCGCACCCAAAACTCTCCGTTTTCCGCCTTTTTCCAGCGTTCCGGTCTATCCGAAACACCTTAAGAAACGGTTGGGTGGGGTGGTCGTCCGATCGTAGCGATTGCTGAGGCGAGCTAGCCCCGGGGATTGCCCGAAGGCAGGGGGAGCCGGCCGGTGCTTTGCTCGCCTCTTCTTCCCCGCCAGGGGGAAGGTGGGACACCGGGCGTGGCCCGATTGTCCGATGTTCCACAAAGAGCGCTACATCCCCTTCATCGCGTCGCACGACACGTTGGGGTTCATGTCGGCGAAGGCGCCGGTCGGATTCTGCTTCCAGGCCCAGACATGCAGTTCGTAGAACGGGCCGAGGCCGTAGCGGTTGGGCGCGGTGTTGAAGTTGAACAGATGACCTTCGAGCGAAGCCGGGCCCTTCGCGGTGATGTATTCGACCGCGACAAGCTTCAGCGTGCCGTCGGACATCGGCTCGTACATCACCGCCTCGGGCTTCGCGACATCGACTGCGTCGTCCTTTAGATAGGCGGCGTTGACGTAATGGATGCCCATCGCGCCGCCGGTGAGGCCGCTGGCGCAGGGGATCGGCGCGTAGCCTTCGGCTTTTGCCACCGCGACGTCCTCGAAGCGGCTGTCGAGCGCCCGCACCTTTTCGGCGAGCGGATTGGCGGTTTCCGCGGTAGCGGCGCCCGCCATCAGCAGGGTGATCGCTGCAGACACGCCGATAAGGCATCCCGTCCAAATGCGAATGGTCATTTCATGTCTCCAATACGGTTGCGGCGCGCAAACGGCGAAGCTGGCCTGTCGAGGCCAACTCCGGACGCCGGAGGCGCCTTTTCTGCAAAAAGGTGATGGATGCTGATCGCGACGAATTGGGATCAGCCGTGATGCCACCAATATTCCCAGTATTCGCGCGGGTTTTCCCGCTCGTGCAGGCCGATATCGCGCCTCAGGTGATCGTCCTGCGGCGGCAAGAGGCGACGCCGGTTTCGAAAGCGTGAAAGCAGCGCCGATACGGCCCGTCGCATGTAGCCGTGCCGTGGCGGGACGTTATCCGCCGCGGCGGATGAAGTCTCGCTGCCTGGCACGGCGTCAGGTCCGCCGGCGACTGGTATGGTCTGCCCGACACGATCTGACCGGTCAGCGATAAAAGTAGGGGTCGAGGACCCGCACCTCCGTGATCTTGTCGACGGGGAGCGCGTTCTTCTGCGCCGTGCTGCGGATCGCCTCCGGCGAGGGCGCGTCATAGATGCAGAAACTCTTCGACTTGTCGGGCGAGACGAAGGACTGCACCCAGGTTACGCCTTTTTCGGCATTGCGGGCGATGACGCCGCTCATGGCCGTGGCGCCGGCATCGGTCATCGGCACGTTCAGGCCTTCCGGGAAGGTGCGTTCAACAAGGTAGCGAGGCACGATCGTTTCCTTTCGTTGGTGATTTGCGCTCGGTTTAAGCGCGACCCAGCAGAAATCACCTTCGCGGAAAGCGCGCATCGGCGCCTTTCCCCATATTTGACGGGACGATTCCCTATCTTGGCGCCGTTATAGTGGGAGTAAGCACGCAAATGTGTGGAAGGTCACATTTCCATCCGTTCGTACTGACTATCCAGCGGCATCCGCCGCGCCAATATTCCCTATTCGCGAGAATGACGATGCTTCTGGAAAGGCAGACGCAGCTAAAGCAACTGGAGGCCAATCTGGCCGGAACCGTGCAAGGCCACGGCCGCGTCGTGGCGCTCTCCGGCGAAGCCGGCGCTGGCAAGACGGCGCTGGTCGAGGCGTTCGCGAGTCGGCTGGATAAGGGCCTGACCATGCTTCGCAGCGCCTGCGAGGACCTGTCCATTCCCGATCCACTGGGGCCGCTCTACGATCTGGCCCGCGAGGCGCAGTGGGAACTGCCGCGGGCGTTCGAAGACCGCCAGGTGCAGCGACTGCCGCTGTTTTCCGAGGCGCTAGACGTATTCGAGGCGAAGGGTCCGAGCGTGCTCGTCATCGAAGACCTTCACTGGGCCGATGACGCGACGCTCGACTTCGTGCGCTTCCTCGGCCGGCGTATCGCGAACACCCGTATCCTGCTCGTGATCACCGCGCGGACCGACGGCAGCGAGGGCCAGATGCGGGTTCGGCGAGCGCTCGGCGCGATTCCGGCCGGCAACATCCATCGTATCGAGGTTCCGCTGCTCAGCGAGACAGCCGTCCTGTCGCTTGCCGAGGCCGCCGAGCGCGACGGCGACGCCATCTATCGGGCAAGCGCAGGCAACGCCTTCTTCGTCACCGAGTTGCTTGCCGCCGAAGGCGATGGCGCGATGCCGGCGAGCGTGCGCGACGCCGTGCTGGCGCGCGCCGAAAAACTGTCGCCGGGCGCCCGCTCGATGCTCGACGCGGTCTCAGTGTTCCCGCGCCGCGCCGACGCCTGGGCGCTGAGCGGCCTCTGCGGGATCGCCGCCGCCGGCCAACTTGCCGAGTGCGTTTCCAATGGCCTCCTCGAGGATTTCGGCGACGGCTACGCCTTCCGGCATGAGATCGCCCGCACGGCAATCGAGATGGCGCTGACGCCGAGCAAACGGCGAGAGTACAACGAGCGCGCTCTGGCAGCCTTGCGGGAAGATCCGCACGTCGCCACCGCCAGGCTGGTGCATCATGCCGTGGAAGCGCAAAGCCTGGACGTGGTGCGCGAGCTGGCGCCCGTCGCCGCGCGCGAGGCGTCCCGCGTCGGCGCGCATCGCGATGCGGCGGGCTACTACGAGGTTGCCCTGCGCTACGCTGATCTCCTGCCGATCGAGAAGCGGGCGGAGCTTTATGAAGGCCATGCCTTCGAGTGTCACCTGATCGGTCGCGTCGACGCGGCCATGGAGGCGCAAGGACAGGCACGTCGGTTGCGCCAGGCGCTGGGCGACCGGGTCAAGGAGGGCGACTGCCTCAGATGCCTGTCGCGCTTTGCTTATCTGCTCGGTGATCGGGAGGACGCGGACCGGTTCGGAGCACAGGCCGTGGAACTGCTGGAGGCAGCGCCCGACGGGCCCGAACTCGCCATGGCCTATTCCAATCTTTCGCAATTGGCGATGCTGGCCGAGCGGCTCGACGACACGCTCATGTTCGGCGGCAAGGCCATAGAGCTGGCGGAGCGGCTAAACCGGCCCGACATCCTTTGCCACGCGCTCAACAATGTGGGTGCGGCCGGGCAATGGCTGGACTTCGCCAAGGGGCGGCATGATCTCGCCCGCAGCCTTGGAATCGCGCTGTCCAGCAACTTCCAGGAGCATGCCGCGCGCGCCTTCACGAATTGCGCCTGCGTCGAGATGAACAGGCTCAATTTCAGCGAGGCGGCATCGTTCCTGGAGCGCGGCATCGGCTATTGCGTCGAGAACGATCTCGCGACCTGGCGCGACTACATGCGCGGGGTGCAGGCGCAGCTTTTGGTTCGGCTCGGCCTTTGGGACGACGCCGCGGCAATGGCGCATGAGGTTGTCGACGACGAGGCGACCACGCCGTTGGTGCGCTATCCGTCGCTCATCGCGTTGGCGAGGTTGCGCATCCGCCGGGGAGATCCATCGGCCGGGCCGGTTCTCGACGAGATGAAGCTGTTCCTGGACAAGGGCATGGAGTTGCAACGGCTCGCGCCCTTCGCCGAGGTGATGGCCGAACTGGCGTGGTTGGGTGAGGGCGACAGGGATGAGGCGCTGCGCCTGATCGCCCTTGCCGACAGCCTGTCGCCGACGCGGGCGGTGTTCGGCGAGCTGGCGACATGGCGGCAGCTTTTGTTGCCTGAAAGCGAACCCGGCGAGACCGACGGCATGGCTGAGCCGCACCGTCTGCAATTGGCTGGCGATTGGCGCGCCGCCGCCGCGCTCTGGTCGAAGATGGACGCCCCGTTCGAACGGGCGCTCGCCCTGCTCAGGGGCGATGAGGCAGCGCAGCGCGAAGCGCTCGATGTGCTCGAGGCACTCGGCGCAAGGTCGGTGGCGCAGCATGCGCGCGGCGTGATGCGGCAAAGCGGTGTGAACCGCATCGCCAGGGGACCGAGGCAGGCTACGCGCGCCAACCAGGCGGGGCTCACGCAGCGCCAGATGGAGGTTCTCCAGCTTATCGAGCGAGGCTTCTCCAACAAGAAGATCGCCGCGCATCTGACCATCTCGCCCAAGACGGTCGATCACCACGTCTCGGCGGTGCTGGAGAAGCTGGAAGCGGTCTCGCGTGGCGAAGCGGCGGCCGCGGCGCGTGCGTCGGGGCTGGTGTGAGGCCGCGGCGCCGCGGGGAAGCTTAAAACAAGTCCGGCGTTCTGGTGGGATTGCCAGCGCCGGCGCTGCCCTCATCCGCCCTTCGGGCACTGCCAGCCCTTCCTATCGCTCCGGGCGTTCGTCGTTCGAAAAGCCAAGCAATTGGCTTCTCGTTCCGCTGCGCGGACCACTCCTCAACCCGTTGAACGGGAAAAGGAAAGGGTCTCAGGCGAAGGTACCGTGGCAGTGCTTGTATTTCTTGCCAGAGCCGCAGGGGCAGACCTCGTTGCGGCCGACCTTGCCCCATGTCGAGGGGTTCTTCGGATCGCGGTTTTCCGGGGCGACGACGGTGTTCGAATCCTGGCGCACCAGAAGCGCGGTCTCGCCGCCCTCGAAATCGTCCTCGCCTGTGGAGCCGTCGATATGGCTGCCAAACATCTCGGGGGCTTCGGGCGGCGGGGCGTCCGCCGCCTGGCGCACCAGTTCGACGCGCATCAACTGCGCGGTGACGGCCTGGCGAAGATTGCCGAGCATGGCTTGAAACAACTCGAAGGCTTCGCTCTTGTATTCCTGCAGCGGGTCGCGCTGGGCATAACCGCGGAAGCCGACGACCGAGCGCAGATGGTCGAGGTTGACGATGTGCTCGCGCCACAGATGGTCGAGCGTCTGCAGCACCACCGAACGCTCGACATAGTTCATCACATCGGGGCCGAAACGGTCGGCGCGCTCCTTGGCGGCGGTGTCGGCAGCCGCGGTAATGCGCTCGCGGATGTCGTCCTCGGCGATGCCTTCTTCCTTGACCCATTGCTCGATCGGCAGGTCGAGGTTGAGGTACTGCGCCACCTCTTCCTTGAGGCCGGTGACGTTCCACTGCTCGGCATAGGCGTTTTCGGGTATGTTCTTGGCGACGATCTCCTCGATGACGCCTTCGCGCATCTCGGCGATCGTCTCCGAGAGGCCTTCGCCGTCCATCAACTCGATGCGCTGCTCGAACACCACCTTGCGCTGGTCGTTGGCGACGTCGTCATATTTCAAGAGGTTCTTGCGGATATCGAAGTTGCGCGCCTCGACCTTCTTCTGCGCCTTCTCCAGCGCCTTGTTGATCCAGGGATGGATGATCGCCTCGTCTTCCTTGAGGCCAAGCTTCTGCAGCATGCCATCCATGCGCTCGGAGCCGAAGATGCGCATCAGGTCGTCCTGCAGCGACAGGAAGAATTTTGACCGGCCGGGGTCGCCCTGACGGCCTGAGCGGCCGCGCAACTGGTTGTCGATACGGCGCGATTCGTGGCGTTCCGTGGCCAGAACATAGAGGCCGCCCGCCGCCAGCGCCTTTTCCTTCAGGCGCTCGACGTCGGCGTAGATTTCCTTTTCCCTGGCCTCGCGCTCGGGTCCCTCCGGCATGTCGCCCAGTTCATCGGCGATGCGCATCTCGGCATTGCCGCCAAGCTTGATGTCGGTGCCGCGGCCGGCCATGTTGGTGGCGATGGTTATGGCGCCCGGCTTGCCGGCCTGGGCCACGATGGCCGCCTCGCGCTCGTGATGCCGGGCGTTGAGAACTTCGAAGTCCGTGAAGCCTTCCTTGCGCAGGCGCTCGGCCAACTGCTCGGACTTCTCGATCGAGGTGGTGCCGACCAGCGTCGGCTGGCCCTTGGCGCTGGCTTCGCGGATTTCCTTGACGATCGCCTTGTACTTCTCCTCGACCGTCCGGTAGACCTCGTCGTCCTCATCCTTGCGGATGACCGGCAGGTTGGTCGGGATTTCGGTGACCTCGAGACCGTAGATGTTGCCGAATTCCTCAGCTTCGGTCAGCGCCGTGCCTGTCATGCCGGCGAGCTTCTTGTAGAGGCGGAAATAGTTCTGGAAGGTGACGGAGGCCAGCGTCTGGTTCTCCGGCTGGATCTGCACGTGCTCCTTGGCTTCGAGGGCCTGATGCAGGCCTTCCGAATAGCGGCGGCCGGGCATCATGCGGCCGGTGAACTCGTCGATGATGACGATCTCGCCGTTGCGCACGATGTAATCGCGGTCTTTCTGGAACAACAGATGCGCCTTGAGCGCATTGTTGACGTGATGGACGATGGCGACGTTCTCGACGTCGTAGAGCGACTCGCCCTTGAGCAGGCCAGCCGCGGTCAGCAAGTTTTCGAGCTTCTCGGTGCCTTCCTCGGTGAAGATCGTCGTCTTCTGCTTCTCGTCGACTTCGTAGTCGGCCGGGCCGAGCTTCAGCATGAAGGTGTCGATGGTGTTGTACATTTCCGAGCGGTCCTCGAGCGGACCGGAAATGATCAGCGGCGTGCGCGCCTCGTCGACCAGGATGGAATCGACCTCGTCGACGATGGCATAGGCATGGCCTCGCTGCACCATCTGCGAGCGCTCATACTTCATGTTGTCGCGCAGATAGTCGAAGCCGAGCTCGTTGTTGGTGGCGTAGGTGACGTCACTGGCATAGGCCTCGCGGCGCTCGTCGTCGGATAGGCCATGGACGATGATGCCGACGGTCAGGCCGAGAAACTTGTAGACGCGGCCCATCCATTCGGCGTCGCGCTTGGCGAGGTAGTCGTTGACGGTAACGACATGCACGCCCTTGCCGGCAAGCGCATTGAGATAGACCGGCAAGGTGGCGACCAGCGTCTTGCCCTCGCCGGTGCGCATCTCGGCGATGCCGCCATTGTGCAGCACCATGCCGCCGATCAACTGGACGTCGAAAGGCCGCATGCCAAGCACGCGGCGGGCCGCCTCGCGTACCGTGGCGAATGCGGGAACCAAGAGGTCGTCCAACGAGGCGCCGTTGGCGAGATCCTGGCGGAATTTCTCCGTGCGGCCCGCAAGCTCGGCGTCGGAAAGCGCCCGCATCTCGTTTTCCATGGCATTGATTGCTTCGACTCGTGGCCGGGTCGACTTGACGCGGCGGTCGTTGGAGGAGCCGAAAACCTTACGGGCGAGAGCGCCGAGACTGACCATCAATGGCCCTTTCGATAGCAATTTCAAGCGTCTGCGACGGACACCGGGCGGGCCCATCAAATCCGCGTGAATGCGGACAAACGCAAAAAGCGCCCGGAAAACGGTTCTGGACGCCAAGTCGATGGACAGATAAGAGGGGGCTCAATCGATGTCAACGCCGCGTTAGCCCTAAGGTCAGCGCCAAATTCCGCCACAATCCGACTGATCTGGAACCCCTTCGCTCACGCGATCCTAATTGGCAAATCCCTATTGGAGTTATCTTGATGTCCCTGTTGTTCCGCCGCGCGTCGCTCGCCAGCCTCGGCTTGGCCTTCGGCCTCTCGGCTTTCTCGCTGTCGCCGCTGATGGCGCAGGAAACCAAGCCTGCCCAGGGGGATGCCGCGGCGCCCACCGCCGCGCCGGTCGATCCCAATGCCGTGGTCGCCACCATCAATGGCGAGAAGCTGACCGAGGCCGATCTTGCGCTCGCCGAAGGCGAACTTTCCCAGCAGTTCGCGCAGATGCCGCCGGAACAGCGCCGCGCCGCCGCGCTTTCGGCGGCGATCGAAATCCGCGTCATGGCGAAAAAGGCGGTCGACAGCGGCCTCGACAAGGATCCGGACTTCCAGCGCCGCATGGCTTTCCTGCAGGCGCGCGCGCTGCATGGCGAGGTGGTCGAGAAGGAGGTGGTCGACAAGGTGACGGATGCCGAAGTGCGTGCCCGCTACGACCAGGAGATCGCCAACACGCCGCCGGTCAATGAAGTGCATGCACGTCACATCCTCGTGAAGACGAAGGAAGAAGCAGAGGCTATCATCAAGCAGCTCGACGGCGGCGCCGACTTCCAGAAGCTCGCCAACGAACACACCAATGACCCCTCGGGCAAAACCAATGGCGGCGATCTCGGCTGGTTCGGTCCGGGGCAGATGGTGCCGGAATTCGACAAGGCGGCCTTCGCACTCGATGTCGGCAAGTACACGAAGGAGCCGGTGCAGACGCAGTTCGGCTGGCATGTCATCAAGCTTGAAGACAAGCGCGCCAAGCAGCCGCCGGCCTTCGACGACGTCAAGGACCAGGCCAAGCAGGCGGTGATCCGCGACAAGTATTTCGCCATGGTCAAGGACCTGCGGGCCGCCGCCAAGGTCGAGATTCCGGACGAAAAGCTCAAGAAGGATGTGGATACGCTCGAAAGCGGCAAGTGATTTGCCGCCGACTGACGGTTCTGCAAGGGCGCCTTCGGGCGCCCTTTCGCATCATGAAGCCTTGCTTATGCCCCGCACGACATAGCGGACGGCGGCGCGGATAGCCGCGTCGTCCTCATCGAGGCGATTGCTCAGCAGATGCCGCCAGGCGAAGGACGCGACAAGGTCGGCGACGATCCCGGCATCGACATCGGCCGCCACCTCGCCACGCGCCTTGGCGCGTTCGATCATGCCGCCCGTGTGGACGCGGCGCCCTTCTGAATATTCGGCAAGCGCAGCGGCGGCAGTCTCGTCGGACTGGGCCTCGGCGACCAGCGAGCGGAAGATATTGCCCGATGGGGTGTCGCGCCAGTGCGCGAACAGGTTCTTGAGAAAGCCGACCAGGTCGTCCTCGACGTTCCCCGTATCCGGAGTTTCGACGCGCTTCTGCCGCTGGTAGACCTCGATCAGCAGCGCCGCCTTGCTTGGCCACCAGCGGTAGATGGTCGGCTTGCCAGCACGCGCCCGCCGGGCGACGGCCTCGATCGAGAAGCCGGCATAGCCCGCCTCGCGCAATACGGCTTCGGCGGCCTCGACAATGGCGTCGGCGCTTTCGGGATTGCGTTTCGCGCCGATCGATTTGCGCCCGCGGGCTGCGGCTTCGCCCATCGAGGTTTCCTTAGCCGGTGAATCTGGCGCCAATCATATGAGCTTCGGCGATGAAACGAAACGCCGCGTTTTCCGTTGCACAACCCTCGGTCAGGTCAGCGAATCGCGGCCAGAACGCCCCTTGCGCCGGCGCGCGCTATCGGGCAAACCGGCCTTCCTTTCGCGCTCTTGCCGCCCGGGGTCATGATGTCCGCTACGATTTCGCCGCTCGCACCGAAGAAATACCCGCAGATGCCGGTCATCGAGGGGGTGCGCATCGCGACCGCCGAAGCCGGCATAAAATACCGGAACCGCACCGATCTCCTTGCCATGACCTTCGATCCGGGCACGACCGTCGCCGGCGTGTTCACCAGGTCGAAATGCCCGTCGGCGCCGGTGGATTTCTGCCGCCAGAACCTGCCCGGCGGCAAGGCGCGCGTGCTGGTCGTCAACTCCGGCAATGCCAACGCCTTCACCGGCAAGAAGGGCAAGGCGTCGACCGCGCTGACCGGCGAAGCGGCGGCCAAGGCCGCCGGATGCTTGGAGAGCGAGGTTTTCCTGGCCTCGACCGGCGTCATCGGCGAGCCGCTCGACACCACCAAATTCAGCCATCTTCTCGCCGGGCTGGTCAAGGACGGCAAGCCGGATCTGTGGACCGATGCGGCCAGGGCCATCATGACCACGGATACCTATCCGAAGGTGGCGACGGCGACGGTCAAGCTCGGCGACGCGGACGTCACCATCAACGGTATCGCCAAGGGCGCCGGAATGATCGCGCCCGACATGGCGACGATGCTTTCGTTCATCGCCACCGACGCGCCGATCGCCGCCGCCGTGCTGCAGGACCTGTTGTCGCGCGGCACGGCCAAGACTTTCAACGCGGTGACCGTCGACAGCGACACCTCGACCAGCGATACGCTGCTTTTCTTCGCCACTGGCAAGGCAGCCGCGCGCGGCGCGCCGGCGATCAGCGATCCCAGGGACGCGCGGCTCGGCGCGTTCCGCCGGGCACTCGGCAAGGTGCTGAAGTCGCTGGCGCTCCAGGTCGTGCGCGACGGCGAGGGCGCGCGCAAGCAAGTCGAGGTCACGGTGACGGGCGCCAAATCGGCGCGTTCCGCCAAACGCATTGCGCTCTCGATCGCCAATTCACCACTGGTCAAAACTGCCGTCGCCGGCGAGGATGCCAATTGGGGCCGCGTCGTCATGGCTGTCGGCAAGGCCGGCGAGCCCGCCGATCGCGACCGTCTGTCGATCTGGTTCGGCGACAATCGCCTCGCTCATGAGGGCGAGCGCGATCCGGCCTATTCGGAGGAAGCGACTTCGGCCTATATGAAGCGCGACGATATCCGCATCCGCGCCGATATCGGCATCGGCCGCGGCAAGGCAACGGTGTGGACCTGCGACCTCACCAAGGAATATGTCGCCATCAATGGCGATTACCGGAGCTGATGGCGCCGGTGTCCAGGCATCCGGCAAGCGTGCTGGCGGTCGTGCGCCGTTACGAGGCGGCGGGTTTTCGCGCCTGGCCGGCGGCCGCCGTCCATTATGACGGGACCTGGGTGGTGCGGCTGACGGCCGGACACCCCGCCAAGCGGCTGAATTCGGTCAATCCGCTCGATCCCGGCGACACCCACGCGATCGAAGAGCGTATCGGTCGCGCCGCTAGGCGGTTCGATGCCTATGGGCGGCCGCTCACCTTTCGCATGTCGCCTCTGTCTGGGCAGGTGCTGTCAACGCATCTCGACAAGGCCGGCTGGAATCGGTTCGACGAATCCCTGGTGATGCGGTTGCCGCTGAAAGAGGTCGAACTCGGCGCCGCGATGGACCAGATCCCGCTCAAGGACATCAGCCGCTTCATCGGTGCATCGCTGAGAACCAGCGGGTCGGACGCTTCGCTGCGGCCCGGCCTGTCGGAGGTCATCGGCGCCATACAGCCGGAGGCGGGGCTGTTCGCGCTCGAGGACGGCAACGAGCCGCTGGCGACGCTGATCTGCGTCCATGACGGCGATCTCGCGGGCCTGTTCGAAGTCGCCACCGAAAAGTCGGCGCGCAACAGAGGCCATGGCCGCAACCTCATCCTGTCGGCGCTGAAATGGGCGCGCCTGCGCGGCGCGCGCGAGGCCTGGCTGCAGGTCGAGGCCGGCAACGCGCCGGCGCTTTCGCTCTACCGGTCGCTCGGCTTCGAGGAAGTCTATCGCTACCACTATCGACGGCCGCCAGGCGCATGAGCGAGGTGAAGCCAACCGGAAAGCGCCTTCTGCTGGTCGCTGCCTGCGCGCTGGTCGACACTGACCGGCGCGTGCTTCTTGCACAGCGCCCAGAGGGCAAGCAGCTTGCCGGGCTGTGGGAGTTTCCCGGTGGCAAGGTCGAGCCGGGCGAGACGCCGGAGGAGTGCCTTGTCCGCGAATTGCACGAGGAGCTCGGCATCGAGACCGACATTCCGTGCCTGGCTCCGCTTACCTTCGCCAGCCATTCCTATGACGATTTCCATCTCCTGATGCCGCTTTATGTCTGTCGGCGATTTCGCGGTATCGCGCAGCCTCGCGAGGGGCAGGGACTCAAATGGGTCAGGCCGAAGCAGATGCGCGAGTATCCGATGCCGCCGGCCGACGCGCCGCTGATCCAGTTCCTGATAGACCTGCTGTAGTTTCGCTGCCTGCCTTTACGAAAGACCACGGCTTTCGGGGGGGGTACATTTTACGAAGCTGCTTTAGTCAGCGTTAATGGAAGATTTATCTCGACGTGAGAGATTGCTCGAGCCGTTGCGCGCGGCAAGAACATCGTCGATGGACCGGGAAACAACGGCATGAGCCTTGAAAGAGACTGGGACTCGATCCGGCCCGACCGGGGTTTTCGCGCGGCGGACGCCGGCATGGGCATCCTGCGGATCACGCTTCTCTTCGGCTCGGCCGCCGTGGCGCTGGCGCTGTTCGCGACGCCTTTCCTCGACAATCAGAGCCGATCGCAGGGCGCCCGCGACGGCCTTGGGACCGGCCTCGACATGTCCGCGACCGGATCGATAGGTCATCGCACCAATACATATA
>Ga0315336_1003563_pt1 | contig 20389 bp, 18 predicted proteins | sample ASW5metaG_FD_204512 | JGI IMG/M metagenome (GOLD analysis project Ga0315336, IMG submission 204512) | Ammonia-oxidizing marine archaeal communities from Monterey Bay, California, United States - ASW #5 | ecosystem: Environmental > Aquatic > Marine > Intertidal zone | place: USA: California... | reverse complement strand
ATCAACGGCGGGTTCCGAGCTGTCGGGCCGATGTTGTTGGAGGACCTCCTGTTCACGCTTTTTCTTGCTGTAAAGTCTCCGGGCACCGTTGCGAACAATTGCGGACAACCAACCCATGAACTTTTCTGGCTCTTTCAATTGATCCAAGGACGTGTACGCTTTGACGAAGGCATCCTGCACCACATCTTCCGCATCTGAAGGATTCCCCGTGTACGTCAACGCGATCGACAACGCGGTGGGATAATGGCGCTCCACAAGAGCCTCATACCCATCTCGGTCACCACCGAGGACCTGGCGCACCAAATGGCGATCTGTCTTTTTCAGCCGGAACATGTCGAAATCTCCAAAGTGATCTTACTCTTATAGGATGACGTTTTATAGAGCATCCCGGTGTCTGAAACTGGACAATTTTTCTTTCGGGGCTCCGTTTCATAATGAAACAGCCTGTTCAAGAACGACGCATTCTGGATACGCCAACATCTCCTATTTATTTCATAAGTGTATAAAAGAAAACAACTTACATGATTTTCAATACTTGGCATCGAGATTGCAATAAGAAGGCATAAATCAAAGACAATCTCTCGAAAGGAGTAAATATCATGGCTAAAGTCATCGGAATTGACCTCGGAACCACCAACTCGGTGGTGTCCATCCTGGAAGGTGGCGAACCAATCGTCATCAACAACGCTGAAGGACAACGCACGACTCCGTCCATCGTGGGGTTCGCGAAAGACGGCGAACAGCTCGTCGGCTCATCGGCAAAACGCCAGGCCGTTACCAATCCAAAAAACACCGTCTTCTCCGTAAAACGATTCATGGGACGTCAATTCAGCGAACTGAACGAGGATGAAAAGAAAGTACCGTTCTCCCTTTCGGCCACCTCGGGCGGCGACACACAAATAGACATCGATGGAAAAGGATATCGTGCGCCTGAAATCTCTGCAATGGTACTCAAAAAACTTAAGGCGGATGCTGAAGCCTATCTGGGCGAAGAAGTCACCCAGGCGGTGATCACCGTTCCCGCGTACTTCAACGATGCCCAACGACAAGCTACGAAAGATGCAGGTAAAATTGCAGGTCTCGAAGTGCTGAGGATCATCAATGAACCCACCGCAGCGGCATTGGCGTACGGAATGGACAACAAGAAAGATGAAAAAGTCGCCGTCTATGATCTAGGCGGTGGTACATTTGACGTCTCTATCCTGCAAATCGGCGACGACAGCTTCGAAGTATTGTCGACCAGTGGCGATACACGACTAGGTGGAGATGACTTCGACCAAACCATAATCGATTGGCTCGGCGAAGAGTTCAAAAAAGAAAACGCCATCGATCTTCGAGAAGACGTGATGGCCTTACAACGCCTGAAAGAGGCTGCCGAAAAAGCAAAATGCGAACTGTCTTCCAGCATGCAGACCGACATCAATCTACCCTTTATTACGGCGGATTCGGGCGGTCCGAAACATTTGAACTATTCGCTGACCCGCGCCAAGTACGAGCAAATGTGTGGCGAATTGATCGAACGCACGAAACAACCGTGTCGCCAAGCATTGGATGATGCGGGCTTGACTGCGAGTGACATTGACGAAGTCATTTTAGTTGGCGGGATGTCCCGTATGCCGGCCATTGGCGAAGTAGCCAAGGATATTTTCGGCAAAGAACCTCATCGAGGCGTCAACCCCGACGAAGTCGTTTCTGACGGTGCAGCCATCCAAGCAGGCGTACTGGCCGGAGATGTGACCGATGTCCTATTGTTAGACGTAACGCCGTTGTCCCTGGGTATCGAAACTCTCGGTGGCGTTTCCACGAAACTGATCGAACGGAATACAACAATACCGGCGAACAAGAAGGAAATATTCTCGACCGCGGAAGACAATCAGACCATCGTTTCAGTCCATGTCCTCCAAGGTGAACGCGAATTCGCCAATGATAACCGTACGTTGGGCAGGTTCAACCTCGAAGGCATTGCGCCCGGACCAAGAGGGATGGCTCAAGTCGAAGTTGGTTTCGACATCGATGCGAACGGAATCGTCCACGTATCCGCAAAGGATTTAAATACCGGTAAAGAACAAAGCATCCGGATTGAATCTTCCAGCGGATTGAACGAATCGGAAATCGATCAGATGGTCAAAGATGCTGAATCAAATTCAGCCCAAGACCAGGAACGGAAGAAAGAAGTGGAGACTCGTAACAATGCCGATTCACTCGCATACACGGCCGAGAAAACACTTGATGAGCAGGGCGAATCTGTACCAGTTGATGTAAAACAGCCATTGGAAAACGCGATCAAGACTCTTCGAGAATCGCTTGACGGCGATACCATCGGCATGGTCGAGGGTTCTGTAGATAACCTGAACAAAGCGTTACAAACATTCCAGCAAGCTGCTGCCCAACAACAAGCAACGGCCCAGTCCGGCCCCGTTGAGGAACCGGTTGGAGCCACCGTAGATGCGGATTACGAAGTGGTCGATAGCGACGACTCGAACTAATCCGATCCGCGAATACTGGCAGGGAATCGCGCACCCCCTGGCGCGATTCCCTGCCGATGTATTCGTCCGCCAAGGGAGAAAACCATGATAGGACAGGAAACCAAAAACCATTACGACTTGCTGGGTGTTTCGCAAGAAGCGACGACCGACGACATAAGAAAAGCCTATCGAAAATTGGCCAAACGATATCATCCGGATAAGACAGGCGGTGACGTTGAAGCCGAAGAAAAACTGAAAAAAATCAATTCAGCGTACGACACGCTAAAAAACAACGGGAAGAGACAAGAATATGACCAACAATTAAAGTACGGTTCAGGCTTCGACGGTTTTTCCGGCGGAGGCTTTCATTCCCAGGAATTCTCGGGCGATGTTTCGGATATTTTTTCAACGTTCTTTGGCCAAGGAACACAAAACCAAAGAAACACCACTCCCAGAAAAGGCCGCGACCTGAGAGTCCAAATCGAGATTTCGTTCGTCGATGTTTTAAATGGCACAACCAGAACTCTGAAACTGAACAAGAAAGTGCTGTGTGATTCATGCACTGGAGTTCCGACAACGTCATGCCAGCGGTGCAGTGGCCACGGTTTCACGACGGAACAAAAAACGATTCAAGTTTCCATTCCGATGGGAATTCAAGACGGCGCTCGCCTGCGTGTCGCCGGCGAAGGTGACGTCGGAGTACGCGGCGGTCCTTCAGGCGATCTATACGTGGTTGTTCAAAAATTGGACGACCCGTTTTTCACCAGAGACGGAAATCACGTCAAGTGCCAGGTACCAATCACCTTCGCAAATGCTGCCCTGGGCGGAACCGTGGAAGTCCCGACGCTCACCGGTAGGGCAAACTTGACGATTCCAGAAGGCACGCAAAATGGGGCTCAGTTACGACTTAAAGGACAGGGTCTCCCCACGATAGGCGGCGGGAGAGGCGACGAAATCGTTCACGTCATTGTCGAGATCCCACGTAAACTGTCCGAGAAACAAAAAGAACTGATCGGGGAATTCTCCGACGAACCCATCCCAGAACGCCATCCCCTAATTGCGGCGTTCAAGTCATTACTCAACAAGTTCAGAAAATAAAAAAGGCGGATCGATATCTCGATCCGCCTCAAAGGAAAGTTCATTCGCCTACGATTCTTTCCAATTATCCAAGTGATCCAAACTGCGGCGAAATTGAGCCATGCCTCTCCACAGCAAGAATGCGGCGATCACTCCAAACAGAGTACTTACCAATGCGAGTGAATAGTGAATCTTGAGTTCATCTTTAAACAACAAATCAGTACACCAGGCCACTGCTGTCGGGCCCGCGCCGAGACCAATAATGTTGACGACGAAAAGATAAATTGCGGCAGCCTGCCCACGCATACGATTCGGCATCATTTCCTGGATGGCAGCTGGCGCTACTCCAAAGGGCATCGAAGCCGTGAAAACGGCGAAACACAAAATCACCAGTGCGACCTGAGGGTCGGGCACCAAAGGAAAGGCCAAGCCGAGTGGTATGTGTGCCAATGCCGCGTACATTCCGACGCGCATTTTTGCATCTTTAAAGCCTTTTTTGCTCAAATAGCCCGCTAAAAAACCGCCCGAAATGATTCCGGCTGTTCCGAAAATCATGACCATCGCCCCATATTGAATCCCGATTTCTTTCGCGGTATATCCATGGATACGTTGGAACATTTCCGGCAACCAGGAACTACTGCCATAGGAAATGAACGAGCACAACGCAAATCCCACGTTATGAAACAAAAACGTGCGCCAATTGGCGACCATATAACTCAACACTTCGCTCATCGGAATCGACACGGCCTTTTGCGCGGACTGGGCTTTTTTCAGGCCGCGCCGAACAGGCTCTTTGACGGTAAATAATGCGAGTGAAAATACAAGGCCCGGAAAACCAATGCAAAAGAAAACGAACTGCCAAGGCCGCACGTTCCCTACAAACATCAGCTCTATCGTATCGTGGTTCGCCGCATACCCGGCAATAACTCCGCCTAACAGATAAGCCAGTCCTGACCCGATATAGATTCCTGCTCCGTAAATACTGATGGCCAATGCCATTCTTTTGGGGCGAAAATAATCGGCGATTAACGAATACGCGGAAGGGGAAAGCGTAGCCTCACCGACACCAACACCCATACGCGCCACGGCCAATTGCCAATAGACGGTAGCCTTCCCGCATGCCATCGAAAAGAAACTCCAAACGATCAGTCCAACGGCGATAATGCCACGGCGACTCTTGCTATCCGCTAAGCGCCCAAGGGGAATTCCGAATACGGTATAAAATATCGCAAACGTGATTCCCATCAGATAACTCATTTGGGTATCCGTAATATCCAGATCGGCTTTGATCGGCCCGACTAAAAGCGCCAGAATTTGTCGATCAACGAATGAAAATACATATACGATCATTAGGACGCCGACCACGTACCAGGCATAAGGTTCGTTCGGATACGGTGTTTCTTCCGCGTCTTCCAGTTGTTCTTTTTCTTCTTCTGACATGAAAATCTCCAATAAATAAATTAAAAATGCCGATACAGAGTGGATGATTTTGAATAAAATGTCAAATTATCTTTCTCGATGTGATATATACCTGTCTCGCAATCGTTTTTGAGTTGGAATTCGTCCACTTTGCCCCGTATAGTGATAGATTCTTTCGTCAATTTGACCCCCTAACGTATAGAGGTACACCTAAATGTTCGTCTCTCGATTCTTGAAAAAGTCTTCTCTGGTGATAGCTGCCGGAGCCCTTTGTTTTGCGTTCTCCACACAGGCCGAATACAAACGGATCAACAAGCCCAATCCCAAAGATTTAATGGATGTCCACATTTACGAATTGGACAACGGGTTGACGGTGTACTTAACGGAAAACCATGAGACACCCCGATTTTATGCCGAAATTTCGGTCCGTGCCGGGAGTAAACACGACCCCGCCACCGGAACCGGTTTAGCCCATTATCTTGAGCACCTGCTTTTCAAAGGCACTCAGCAAATGGGGACTCTTGATTATGAAAAAGAGAAACCCTACCTCGACAAAATCACCGAATTGTATGAACAGCATTTCAAAGAAACCGACGACGAAAAGCGTAAAGAGATCTACTCGGAGATTAATAAAGTCGCTCAGGAAGCGGCTCAATTTGCCATCCCGAATGAAATCGATAAAGTGTACAACGCCATGGGCGGCACCCACCTGAACGCCCACACCTGGCACGAAGAAACGGTCTATAAAGTTGGTCTTCCTTCGAACCGTCTCGCGCAATGGTCAGCCGTCGAATCAACCCGCTACGTCAATCCGGTCTTCCGAATTTTCCACACAGAACTGGAAACGGTCTACGAAGAAAAGAACCGTTCCATCGACAACAAAGACCGCCTCATGAATTACACAATGAGCCAGTTGCTCTACAAAAAACATCCTTACGGACAACAACCGACCATCGGAACGGTCGAGCATCTGAAGAATCCGTCCTTGTTGTTCATCTACAACTACTTCAACACCTACTACGTTCCGAACAACATGTGTATCACCATCAGCGGCGACATCAATATTGAAGAGGCCATCAAAACCATCGATAAAGACTTCTCTTCCTGGAAACGCAAGAAACTGCCGAAAGTGGGTCCCTGGAAAGAAAAACCCTTCAAAGGCGTCGAGCGCGAAACGATCAAATACCTGGGTGAAGAACAAGTCGAGATCGCTTTCCGTACAGTAAAGCACGGCCACAAGGATGAGTTCGCCTTACGCTTACTCGACATGACTCTAGACAATTCCGTGGCCGGCCTCATCAACTTGAATCTGAACCAGCAACAAGCCGTTCGACAGGCTGGTTCGAGTCCGCGAGTGATGAATGATTATGGCTCTCAACACCTCTATGGAATTCCAAAAGAAGGCCAGACCCTGGAAGAAGTCGAACAATTGCTGCTCGACCAGATCGATCTGATCAAGCAGGGCGAATTCGAAGACTGGATTCTTCCCGCTATCGTCACAGACTTCAAGAAAAACGAAAAGGGCGGTCTGGAATCAAACCTGGCGCGAGTTACCGCCATGCGGACCGCTTTCCTTTCCTACAGCGACTGGGACGACTCACTAAATGAGTTGGATGAAATCAGTAAAGTGACCAAGAAAGACGTCGTACGCGTGGCAAATAAATATTTCGGCGACAATTATGCTGCCGTCTATCGCATCGATGAACAACACGATTTACCCAGCGTTGACAAACCCCAAATCGATCCCGTCGAGATCGACGCAAAACGACAGTCCGCGTTCGCCAAAATGATTCTGGATATGCCGTTCGAACAGATAGAGCCGACCTTCGTAGACCCGGAAGCGGACTTGCAACTCGTAGAATATGCTCCGGGAGTCAAGCTCTATTACTCCCCCAACCCGCTGAATGACCTCTACAGCTTTTCGATCGGCGTCGAGTTCGGTACAGAAGAAAATAACAAAATTGGTACGGCTATGAATTTGTTGGATAAATCCGGTACCAAAGATTTCTCTCCCCAGGACCTGAAAAAGGAGTGGTACAAACTCGGGAGCAATTTCGGCATTGGAGCGGGTGAAAATGAATCCTCGATGTCCATTTCCGGTATCGATGAAAAATTCGACGAAACACTCGGGTTGATGATGGACCTGGTTCGTAACGCTACGGCCGACGATTCAACGTTGGAAGAAATGAAAGCCATTATCCTGAAGTCTCGGGAAGATCAGAAGAAAGACCCCGGCGCCATTAGCCGCGCGGTAACCCTATACAATCGCAATGGCGAAGAATCCCGCATGTTGCGAGCCCTTTCTTCGGACGAAATATCCGACTTAAAGGTAGACGAATTACTCGCTTCCGTTTCTAATCTATTGAATTATGAGCATACGATTTCTTATACGGGTTCCCTTCCGCTGGCCGACGTACTGGCAATTTTGGAAAAACACCATCCAGTGAAAGGTGATCTCCGGCAGCCGCCCGAATACAAGCATCGGTATACACGCGACTACGACGAAACTGAAATCTATTTCTTCAATAAAGAAATGGCGCAGGCCCAAGTACGCATCGAATTTCCTGACGGCACATACAATCACGATGACGCCACGGCCGCAAGCCTGTACAACAACTATTTCGCAGGCGGCATGTCCGGAATTGTGTTCCAGGAATTGCGCGAAGCACGCGCATTAGCTTATTCCGCGGGAGCACGCTATATCGAAGGCAGTCGTCTGAAAGGCGAGAATATCATGGTGGGCGTCATCGGTTGTCAAGCCGATAAGACCATCGATGCTCTCGACGCATTTCTTGACCTGTTCGACAATCTACCGGAATCTCAAGAACGATTCGCCGAAAACGTAAACGCCATGACCAACAGATACCGAACCTCAAAAATCGGTTTCCGAAGTGTAATCGGAGCCGTGCGCGGTTGGGAAAAACTAGGACTTGATGACGATCCTCGAAAGAAGTTGTTCGAAAATCTCGAAACGGCGTCCATTGAAGAAATGTTCGAGTTCCAAAAAAGTCACTTAAAAGGAAAACCCAAACTCATCTCCATCGTCGGTGACAAAAATAAGATCGACATGGAAGCACTAGCCAAATTCGGAAAAATCACTGAAGTAACAATCGATCAGATTTTCGTCGACTAAACTTCTGTCACGAAACCATCTGCTTATCCAATGTAGATAACATTTTGATGAATGTGACGAGCATTTTATTGTCGATTCGACCCTCCATTTCGACTTGGAGAATTTTCAGCGCTTGAAATGTTGGCATGGCTTCCTTATAGGAACGTCGAGTCGTCAACGCATCGAAAATATCGCAGATAGTCACCAATTTCACAAAGTCGGGAATTTCTTCGGAAGTGAGCCCGTCGGGGTACCCTGAACCATCCAGTTTTTCGTGGTGACTTCGAATAATCTGCATGACTACTTCGTTCTCAATGCCGTGTTTCGAAACGATTTCACATCCCCACTCTGGGTGTCGTTTCATTTGAGTCCATTCATCCGCGTCCAGTGGGCCTTCCTTCAGCAACACCGAATGTGGAACCCGACTCTTTCCGATATCGTGTAAAAAAGTGGCTAAAGCCAGTTGGCGAAATAAAGCGACATCATCAAAACCCAAATGATCCGCCAAATATAGACTGTACAGCATCACCTGAACGCTATGAGTGTACGTGTAATAATCAAAGTTTCCGGCTTTCAAAAAGTGTTCAAAAGATGCTTTCTTCGTGTAAATGAAGTCTACCGAATTCGTGATGACGTTGTAAGCTCGAACAGGTAAATCGAGCGTTTCAGGATTTTCCAATAACTCCTTTGCAACATGAACGGCAGCCCCGTAAAGTAATTGAGCTTTCTCATCGACGGGAATCGACGAATTGTCAAGAATCATGGCAAGATGGTCTTCCATATACGAATGGTATGCTTCACTCTGCGACTTGGGCACCCACACCGTTTCGACGCCTTGTTCAGACAATCGTTTTTTTTCGGCTCCTTCGAATCTTAAATTTTTCTCTCGATATAAAATCGGAGCCTTATGAGCTTGCGGCTGAATAAAAAAACTAAATTTCGGGGCTGTTCCGTCCACGAGAGCATCCACGCGAATCGGTAAAAACTCTGCCAATAGATCTTCATCGTTTACATCTGCCACATTATTTGTCATTGGTTTCCCCCAAGCCTTAAATTCTTCATTAGTCGTAAATTACTTGACTGTTAAAACTTACCTCTCTTTTCGAAATATATATGATATTAATCACCTAGTCAAATAATGATAATATTGTTTAAAACAATATTTGCACATATATTGTGCAAATATTTTTTCGAACCGATTATATGCAGCTAATTCCGCAAATTTTATGCCCTTTTCTTGTGCATGAAATTTCTTAAGCGAAATAGAAAATTCACTTTTTTTAAAAAGCGACCCCTTTTTCAGCGGTCTCGAAAAATAAATTCGAAAACTCAGCACCAATCTCACTGGGATATTCGATCTGAAAACACCACAAACTTTTCTGCAGAAGATCTCTTCTTGATTTAAAACAACGACACTTATGCTTATGATGAAGTAGTCCCCAACCGCAATTGAGGCAAACATCATGAATGAGAATTTTCGTCTCGTCGGCATAATCTTGACAATGGGCGTCATCGGCACTCTGTTATGGCAATGGTCCAATCGAGAGACTCCTCCCTCCCAGTCCTCTCCTGCTCAAAAAATTGCCCAAGGCGAGCCTGTAAAAGCCGTTCCCGCTGAGACCAAAAAGAAAGACGTTCAGTCGGACTCGGAAGAAAGCACCAAATCTCCCGAAGTCCATGTGGCACCCGACGCCGCGGAAGAATCAAAGGCAAAAATGACAAAAGCCGGTAATGGATCAATCAAAGGCAAGGTGACCGTGTGGGACAACACTGAACTCCTGTAGGACATTTACACCATTCACCTCCATCATCTCTACGAGAAGACGACTTCCGAGACACGTGATGATACCTTGATAGGAATGCTCGAAATCGACAATAGGCTTCTGGGCCAATACACGCTCATTGCCGCCGGCTACACGAAACAACCGACCCAAGACGATCCTTTAGCAGGTGTACCTTGGGTGGTTAAGCAAATCACCATCCAAAAAGATGGAGAACTAGAATTGGAAATGGCATTCGAATAAAAATGGCGCGCCAGACAGGGTTCGAACCTGTGACCTACGGCTTAGAAGGCCGTTGCTCTATCCAGCTGAGCTACTGGCGCGCAAGGAAGGTCATGATCATATCACGGCTTTGATTCGAAATTAAACGCGAACTGATACCAGGAACTATTCAATCTCGTTGTTCTCCGGCGTAACAGCCGTCTCGATCCATTTATCCAGATTGGGTGTCAACGCTTCCAGCGGTTGATATCCGCTGGTCAGTAACGCCATTCCTCGCTCGTCTCTCAACACGATACTCGGAAACCCGCGAATGCCCAAGCTTTGGCTGAATTCGAAATCCTCGTGCGTTTCCCTAACAGTTGATTCTTCCTCATACTTCTCGAGAAAAGCTGCTTCGTCCACTCCAAAATCTACACCAACAGCGGCCAAAACTTCCGGATTCGTCAAATCTCGGTTCCCGACATAAAACGCCTCGTGGAGTGCATCGAAATACGCCAGCGCGTTTTCAGGCACTAATGAACGCACCACGACCACGGCTTTGCATGACGGCTCGGTGTCATACACGAAACCTTCGGGTACACCGAAGTCATAATTGAAGGGTTGTCCACTCAAGTTCTCGACCTCTTTCCAATGCCCCGACAAGGTCGTTCTCAATTCATCGGTCAACACATGGGTTCCGCCCGTCCGCAATCCGCCAACCACCAAATTGAAATGAATTCGATCAGTGTACGTATCATGTATTTTTCGGATTACCGGTGAAAACCCCCAACACCAGGAACACATGGGGTCGGCAATGTAATAAAGTTCCGGCTTAAAGAGTGTCATGGTCTATTCCTCTGGAGTTGTCAATGGCGCCCTTCAACCGCCGGGCCCGATAGGTAATCTCGTCGAAATCTCGGTCTTCGACCATGAGATCCGTCACCAGTCCACCTCCCACGCCCACGCCGCACACGCCGGCCTTGAAAAATTTCCCGACATTTTCGGGAGTAACTCCTCCGGTAGGAAGCAATTTCACATGGTCCAACGGCGCGAGGATTTCCTTGACGTACTCCACACCACCACTTTTTGCAGGAAACAGTTTGATGATATCACCCCCCCAATCCAATGCCGTCATGATCTCGGTAGGCGTAAAAGCGCCCGGAATGGCCACACGGTCGTATTCGTGAGCAACTTCAATCACTTCTTTGACGGTACCGGGAGATACGATAATCTGGGCGCCGGCTTCGCAGGCATCGCGGCACTGTTCTGCCGTCAAGACGGTACCCGCGCCGACAATCGCGTCGGGCAGCGCTTCCCTTGTCGCCGTAATCGCTTCAAGAGCGCCGGGCGTATTTAACGTGAACTCCAACGCGGTGACGCCGCCTTTCTTCAGAGCCTGAGCGACTTCAACCAGCGGTCCGGGTTTCTTCACCCGAACGATCGCAACGATCCCGCAGTCGATAACTGACTGAACTATTTCATTTCTATTCACTTTCACCCTCTTCTTTCATTGATTCTACCGCGCGCTGAAGGATCTTGTCCGCGCTCGTTACGTGGCGAAGGTAATAGGACGCTATCAGCGATTCCCGTTCTGCCTCCGACAAGTCGGCATGACTCCCAATCTCGCGAATTCGGGATTGTTGTATTTCATACAGTGCCAACGCCGCCGCCACTGAAATATTAAAACTTTGGGAGAAACCCGCCATCGGGATCATGACACATTCATCGGCCGCTTCCAACATTTCTTCGGACACGCCTTCCATCTCGTTTCCGAACACCAACGCGGTTGGTGCGGCGAACGAAATTTCACCAATGGGACGCGCGTCGTCCATGTGTGTCACTGCCAGCCGATGACCGGAGTCTTTGATTCGTTTGATAAATTCCGTAGTCGATTCCCAACGAACCACATCCAGCCATTTTTCGGCTCCTTGTGTCACTCGATTCGCGTTTTTGAATTTTTTGGATGTCTCGATCAGATGAACTTCTTGGAACCCCAGCGATTCGGCACTCCTCAACACAGCGCTCGCGTTTCCGCGGTCATACAACCCCTCTAAAACGGGCATCACTGATTTACAACGACCCGATACGACTCTTCGGATACCAGCCTCCCGTTCAGCGGTAATATGGGGTACTAAAATCGATTGTATTTGAGCCGCAGTAAAGGCGAACTTATTAACAACTATCGGTTCACATATCGAGGGGGATATCATCTATTTCCTTGTTGCGACTTAGCGTATCGAACGTGACTTTAACCTGTCATATCCCATTAATATATGACATAATGACACGTATTCTACCTGAAAATCTGTACTGATTCATGACTAAACACCATTCCATTAAAAACGAGTTGGCAAACCTCGCCGATGAAAGCCTCCATCGCGAATTGCGTGAATTGCCCCAGACCGGAGGAAAATTTCGAATTGGCGAATTAGAATTCCTAAACTTTTCTTCCAACGACTACCTTGATTTAGCCAACGACAAACGACTTAAGCGAGCGGCTATCGAGACTATCGAACAAATGGGATGCGGCGCCACATCGTCGAGACTGATGACCGGGCATACCACCGCTCACGCGAATCTTGAAGAAGCGTTGGCCGGATTTACCGGGATGGAGGACTCGCTCGTATTTCCCAGTGGTTATCAGGCAAATCTATCGGTCATGACCTCACTGGCCGATCCGAACGGAATGATTTTTTCCGATGAGCTAAATCATGCGAGCATCGTCGATGGCTGTCGTTTGTCAAAATCTCCCACACAAGTTTTTCGCCATAACGATATGGATGACCTGGAATACCAACTTCAAAATACCACGGCGCTCGGCCGTCAGCTCATCGTCACGGATTCCCTTTTCAGTATGGACGGGGACGCCGCATGCCTTCGGGAGTTGGCTCAAATAGCGCAGAAATACAACGCTCTTCTGATTGTGGATGAAGCCCACGCCATGGGTGTGTTCGGCAACGGCCACGGACTGTGCAAGGCAAACGGAATCATTCCGGACGTACTCGTGGGGACACTAACGAAAAGCTTCGGAAGCGGAGGTGGATTTGCCGCCGGCGATTCCGAATGCATCGAACTCATCCTTAATAAAGCACGCAGCTTTATCTTTTCGACGGGGCTCGCACCTGTCTGCGCCGGTTCCGCCCTCGAAGCGATTGGCATTATCGCCGCTCACCCTGAAATGGGAGCATGCCTCCTCGAGAAGGCAGCGTTATTCCGACGTTTAGTAAACGACGCCGAAAAAATCATGGAAGATGGAGACTCTCAAATTCTGCCGATCATTATTGGTAGCAACGATGAAACGATGAAACTGTCAGCCCGCTTATTCGAAAGAGGCATCATCGTATCCGGCATTCGTCCACCAACAGTGCCTGAAGGTTCGTCCCGATTACGTTTTTCGATCACACTCGCTCATACAAACGATGATTTACACGACGCCGCATCTATCGTAAAAGCGGTCGTCAGCGATTCGAACATCCTGAAATGAATTCCTATTTCATCACAGCCACTGGAACCGATGTTGGCAAGACCATTGTGACCGCAGGGATATTGCGGTACCTTCGTAACCACGAAATTAACGCCGTCTCCATGAAGCCGATTCAGACGGGAGCCGAACTCAAAAAAGGTTCATTGACGTCTCCGGACCTTGTCGTACATCTGGACGCGGCGGAATTCATTCCCACCGATCATCAGATTCGGATCATGTCTCCCTATCTCTATGAGCCTGCTTGTTCCCCCCATCTGGCGGGCAGAATGTCGAATGAGTATCCTGAGCTGGACAAGATCCAGCGGTGCTTGGCCGATTTGGATGGATCGAGTGATTTGGTTCTTGTAGAAGGCGCGGGCGGAATTCTAGCCCCGATCAACGAAACTGAAACAATGCTTGACCTAATGAAAGCACTTGATTTACCGGTCATACTTGTCGCGCACAGAGGGCTCGGCACGATTAATCATACATTACTTTCCATAGAAACGTTACGAAATGCCGGCTTAGAGATCGCCGGCGTGGTTCTCAATGAAACGGAAAATGTAGCGCCCGATTTTATTAAGGAAGAAAACCCTGCAGCGATCGAACAATTCGGAAAAACAACAATCTTGGGAAACCTCGATTACTTACCCACTTTGGCCGAAAACCCTGAAAAAGCTTGGACAGATTTTGAACGGTGTATGCCCGGCTTAACGAGATTGTTTGGTGTAGAATGAACGAGCAAACTCCGATCAACTGGAAAAATACATCTGCATCGATTCTCATTACCGTTTTTTGCCTCGGTGGCTATTTGATCTATACGGGTACTTGGGTTGATTGGGTTCCATCCAATGAATTTCCCGATGAAACTCTACCGGAACTACACAGAATCGATTTTTATTCGCACCAGGTGGACGACCATTACCGACTTCATGTTCAACTTCCACATGGGTACGACGATTCGGACGACTCCTATGGCGTCCTCTACGCCACGGATGGTGGAGGAGGATCCCGTTTCCATAAACAAACGATTCTGCCTATGGTGCGAAAAGGGCACATTCCCCAAATGATATATATAGGTATCGAGAACCGCACACGCGAGTTTTATATGTCCGTAAGCGGATCCAACCCTACACGGCGTCGAGATTTTGCGTATACCTCTCGCTTAAATCCTGAGAACGAACAAGGGAATGAGAATTTTCATCGTTTTATCGAAGAAAATATTAAGCCGTTTATTAACGCAACCTACAGGACCAAGAAAAATGAAGCCGCGTTAGGTGGACATTCCCTGGGCGGGCTTTTTACTCTATATTCTTTGTTTCGCCATCCCGAATCCTACAAATACTATTTCGCGTCCAGTCCTTCCATTTTTTTTGAGAGCGGAAGAATCTACGAAGAGGAACAAGCGCTGTATACAGAGTCCAAACAGCTTCCTGCAGCTCTTTACATGTCGATGGGTAGCCGGGAAGCACCGTTGATGTTAGAAAATTTTCATCAATTGGCTCGTATTTTGAAATCCCGAAACTATACTGGTTTCGAATTTAGCCACGAAGTTATCGCCAATGAAACGCATGGAACGGTGTTGCCACAAGCGACGCAAAGAGGTCTCCGTTTCTTGTATCAATAGACAACCATTTTCCGTTACTTTATCTCCAATCAATTAGAACGTAACCATTCATAATCTATTCAAGGAGTTTTCATGATTCATACCGCTTCATCTTTACATCAACTTGATGTGAATCATCTCTGGCACCCCTATACAGACATTACAGCGTACGAAGAGAAACCCGCGTTGTGTTTTGAACGCGGAGACGGTTCGTATCTGTATTCTGCTGATGGACGGTCCTTCTTAGACGGCATCGCATCTTGGTGGTGCGTGGCATTGGGACATAGCCATCCCAAAATCGTGAAAGCGATCCAGGAACAAGCTGAAGTGCTTCAGCAATCCATTTTGGGAAATCTTACTCACCCTAAAGCGGTGGAACTGGCTGCAAAACTTGCCGAAATCACGCCCGCAGGCTTGAACCATTCCTATTTCTCGTCCGACGGTGCCAGCGCAACAGAAGCCGCACTCAAAATGGCCATCCAATATTGGCACAACATAGGTAAACGCGGAAAAGTAAAATTTGTTTCATTGAAAGAAGGGTATCATGGGGATACGCTCGGTGCTGTAGGGGTAGGGTATGTCCCTACGTTTCACCACTTCTTTGATGGAGCGGTATGCCGCTCCTACACTGCGGACATTCCTCACCGGCCCGGCAACCCGGATCCGGAACTTGATCATGATTTCGCCATGGAGGCGTTTCAATCCATGCAGCGTATTGTCGAAGAACACCACCAGGAATTGGCAGCAGTGATTCTCGAGCCTTTGTGCCAGGGCGCCGCGGGCATCCGCATCTACCCGTCCTCTTATCTCCACAAGGTTCGCGAGCTATGCAATTCCTACGACGTTTTATTCATCGCCGATGAAATTGCCGTCGGCTTCGGACGAACGGGAGATCTATTCGCCTGTGAAACCGCCGGAATCGTCCCTGATATTATGTGCATAGGGAAAGGCCTTACCGGCGGTTATCTTCCCATGAGCGCCACCATCGCATCGGACAAAGTCTACGATGCGTTTAGGAATCAGCCAGGCGAAGACAAAACCTTTTACGACGGGCACACCTATTGCGGCAATCCAATCACGGCGGCTGCAGCGTTGGCCGCAATCGATATTTTTACCAGTGAATCGATCGTTGATAACGTTGCACCCGCATCCGCTCTCTTGGAAGAAGGATTCAAATCGATCGCGGAACATGAGTCCGTCGCGTTTTATAAAACGTTGGGCCTCATCGGTATGTGCGTTTTTACATCAGAAAGTGGTGGAAGCGAGTTTGCCAAGAAAGTCACCCAATGTGCCATTGAAACAGGCCTGTTCGTTCGGCCTCTGGGCGATGTCCTATACTTGTGGCCACCGTTGACCGCTTCCCGGGATGAATTGGTCGAAATGATACGATTGTTCGAACAGGCCATTCATAAAGCGGCAAAGTAAAAAAAATCGGGCGGGGATGTCTCGCGACATTCCCGCCCAAACTCTTTATCTCAAACTATGAGAACGAAAAGTTCAATTTAGGCATATGTGATATGACTAAAATTCCGTTACTAGGAAATAGATACGTTATGAGCGAACGCTGTAGCACTTGTCAGCTGTACATAACGACCTACTACTTCACTGGTAGATCCTGAAGTCTCGATCAAGATTGATCCAGCACCGAAACCGGCATCGTTCGAACTGGCGTTGCTCAAGCCAGCAGGTTGGATTTCGTTAGCGGTAGTTTTCCAAGGCTGGAACGAAATAGACTCACCCGGAGTCAATACGAACGTACCTCCAACTTCACCACCAGTAGAAGCCGCGTGGAAATAAGTAACAGTAACCGTTTGGTTAGATGCACCTACGTTCTGAACACCAACAAAGGCGTCAGTTCCACCGTTTTCTGCGTAGAACGGAATGTTAACGGACGCAGCAATAGCTGCACCAGCGCCGATAACCATCACGCATGCGAAAATAGCAAATTTTTTCATCTAATTCACCTCCTTACTATAAAAATAGCGCTTGGCTGCAAGGCTATTTATAAGGACAAGACATTAGTTCAATTATCACTGGTTCAAGCGAGAACGCCCCGACATACCCCAATAAATTAGGATAAAATCCGTTCAATATCATTACCCAGCGATAAGTCGAATACTAGCACCCTTCCCCTACAAGCTGCCGATTCATCTACAGGACGAATCACAACCAACTTACGCATTGTCTAAGGTACCATATTGAAATGTAACTGTCAAGTCACTCAACTCCAGTTATTTCAACAAGTTAGAACAAATATTCAAATTAATTTCTTCACATTAAGCACAATTATTGGATTTCTCGTCATCGAGCAGGTAACGGATTGGCGACTCCTTCGTACTCCTCAACGACCCGTTCCTGCGAAAAATAAGCCGCTACAAAAATACTGGGTCGAGGGGGCATTTGGGGCAAATCGCCCAAATAATCGCCGTTTTCGTCGCATCGGTATCTTCGAATTATGGAAGCCTTTTTCAGAAGGCTAAACTTTTTGTCCTTCATCGATATTCCTTGTGATTTCAGGTCTTTAAAATCCCGAATGGGTGTGTGGAATTGATCAAATTGATAGGAGATTTCGAAAACTACTGGGTGCAAATACGAATCCGATCGATAGATGTCGTTAATCTCATATCCCGTATATTTTCGGTAGGATTTTACCCAGCCGCCGACTTGGCGCTCTTCCACAGGAATCTTTTCCGTCTGAAGCTGAGAAATATTTTTGTACAGCAATTCCACAGCTGCCAACCGCGACAATTCTTCATGAGCCAAAGTCTCTGCTTTGTCAATCATCGTTAACCTGAAGTCGTTCATGGATGAAAGCATGCTTTCATCAGCTTTTTCTGTCTCGACTTCCAAGATGACCTCGTCGACTGCCGCCACAGTGGTATCCATTGATTCGCCACACCCCGTAACAGCCATTAGGCAAACCATCGCGAAAAAACGACCCATTACAATTCTCCTCGGCATTTCAAATATAGACAATTTACGATCATATCAATTGTTTAGTCGTTCTACAAATACTTCCAAACGACTATGGACGATACTTCTTTAGGAGTGCCTGGAAGCCATCCCCCTCGCGGATCGAATCAAAATCGTCATCGCCCACAGCTTCAGTATAGAATGCTCGCTCCAACAGGATAGCTTGGTCCAACAAACGTAAGGCCTCCGCCTCGCTGCCTTCGGCCACGTACCCGCAGGCAAGGTTGTAATAGGCGGCCGGCAATTCCATATCCAGTTCCAACGCATGACGATAGAAGCGCCGCGCTTCTTTAAAATTCCCACCGTAATCGATAATCACCCCATAGTTGTAATGGACGATGGGATTGTTCTCATCCATTTCCAATGCGCGCAGAGCGAAGGCCTCGGCTTGATCTAAATTACCGTCCAGACGATATAAGATCGCCTGATCACTATAAGGCCGACTCCAATTCGGTGCCAACTCCACAATCCGGTCAAACTCAGCCTCGGACTGCTGGTACCGTCCAAGCCGTTGAAGCACAACGGCCTTCATTTCCATGGGCCAAATCCAATCCGCATCCAGACGAGTGGCTTCGTCAAATGCGATGAGTGCGTTTTCGGAATCTTCCTCTCTATAGAGAAGTACCAACCCCTGCGAGAAGGATGTAAAAGCATTTCGTGCATCTGGATTGGAATCGAAGTTGGCTAGGGATTCCACTACTTTTTGCGTGGTGCTACGGCGCACGCGCCAGTCTTTGGGCAAACGATTCTTGAGTTCACGTGTTAGCTCCTGGATTTCCTGAGTTACCGGTACTGTGGGCACAATGTCCGGAACCGTACCGCGAACGGTGGACCGAAAACCAACGACGATGGCGATAATGACAATTGTGACGGTACCCAACCATATGATTTTATGCGACTGCATTTGTAAAGACCCGAGACTATTGAATTCGTAATTCGAAATAATACACTCTATTCTCACGAAATCAACCGTTTAGATCCATTTTTTAGGAAACAACTAATGAAATTAGCTTTAGTGGGCTTTGACAATACGAGTAAATCGCTGGCAAATGAAGCCATAAAAAGGAACCATGAACTGATCGGGATCTGTTCCAAATTCACCGCTCAATCTACGACGTGGGGCACGAAGAAAAACATCCCAATCTATTCGATTCCTGGACGGATGCTCGCTATTCCTAAGCTGAATGCGGTTCTGGTCTCCTCCAATACCGAGATTTCCACCCCCTTTTGCTCAAAAGTTCTGAACCAGGGAATTCACATTTACGTCTCGGGCCAAAGAGATCTCAATCCAAAGCAGGTTCAAGCACTCGACAAAATTCTAACCGCGGGGAAAGGGAAAATCTTATTCGAGTCTCGTCTCGAAAATTCTTCTCCACTGAATTCATTGGCCGTGCAAGCTTCGAGTGGAAAAATCGGCGACACTGGATTCATCAAAATCCATTCGGGCTGGCCCTACCCTCCTAAGAAGGAATCAAATAAAGGGGGTGTTGTAACGCACCAGTTGGCCCATCAATTCCGATGGCTCGTTCAACATTTCGGACCGGTTAAAAAAGTCTTTGCGCAAGGTGTTCAAAACTCAGCTAAACGAAAGTTAGATTACGCGATGATTACGTTGACGTTGAAGAAGGGTACGCTCGTTCAAATAATTGGATCATTCCAAACGGGTATCACACCCTTTTGCCGAGCCGAAATTTGTGGCACGAATGGGATGGTTCAGTATGATTCTTCGGATTCTCCGATTCAAACTCATACAGGTTCGACTCGAAGTCCAGAACTGGGGTCGCTAGTCGAAAAAAATTGGGAGTCCTTCGAATCACTAATCGCGAGTCGTACAAAGGGAACACAACAGGCCAAACATTTTTTGCAGGCGCAACGTATTGCTTCGAGTGCACTGCAGTCGATGAAAAGCGGTAAACCGATCTCGCTTTAGATTCCGCCGCCGCTTTCGATCGCTTGGTTCATTTCCAACGCCGGTATTTCTGAAGACGGCGTCCCCACGACTTTGGCGGGAACTCCGACCACCGTTGTATGAGGCGGTACGTCGTCCAGAACCACAGCTCCCGCACCTACTTTCGCGTTTTCGCCGATCTCTACATTCCCCAAAATCTTCGCGCCGGCAGATATCAACACACCTTGTCGAACCTTCGGATGGCGGTCGCCCGTGGCTTTCCCGGTGCCGCCTAAGGTGACCTCATGGAGCATCGATACATAATCTTCGATCACGGCCGTTTCGCCGATCACCACACTCGTCGCATGGTCAATAAGAATTCCGCAGCCTATAGTTGCCGCAGG
>Ga0315336_1003562_pt1 | contig 20389 bp, 16 predicted proteins | sample ASW5metaG_FD_204512 | JGI IMG/M metagenome (GOLD analysis project Ga0315336, IMG submission 204512) | Ammonia-oxidizing marine archaeal communities from Monterey Bay, California, United States - ASW #5 | ecosystem: Environmental > Aquatic > Marine > Intertidal zone | place: USA: California... | reverse complement strand
TCAAGTTCATCACACCCGCCCACCACAAGTACGTGGCCGATCTCCTCGAGGAACATGGCGTCGGGCAGCTTCCCGACGACCACAAGCGACACGAGGACCTGCTCGGATGGAGCGTCGAGAAGGGCATGGCGCACATCGAGATCGCCCTCAGGCATCCCATTTCCCTCATCGCGAATGCGCTGGGGACGCCACCCGCCGATGCGATCGAGCAAGCCCACTCCAAGGGCGTGAAAGTCGCGGCGCTCTGCGGGAAGAAGAAACAAGCTCTAGCCCACAAGAACGCAGGGCTGGACTTGATCATCGCCCAGGGTTGGGAGGCCGGCGGTCACACCGGAGACATCGCCGGCATGGTGCTCTGTCCCGAGATCGTCGACGCGGTGGGGGACACGCCGGTTCTCATGGCCGGCGGGATCGGTTCTGGCCGGCAGATGGCCGCGGCGCTCTGTCTCGGGGCTCAGGGCGTGTGGACTGGCTCCATCTGGCTGACCACCATCGAGCACGAGGCCTACCACCACGCCATCGCCGTCGAGAAGCTCCTCGAAGCCGGATCGGGAGACACGGTTCGCAGCCGCGCCCTATCCGGAAAGCCCGCTCGGCAGCTGCGCACCGCTTGGACTGAGGCCTGGGATAAGGACCCGAACTGTCCTGGAACGCTGCCGATTCCGCTCCAGTGGATGGTGCAGGCCGAGGCCATCGAGCGCATCGCCTACCACAACAATCGCTCCCTGATGGGAAGCCCGGTGGGTCAAATCGTCGGGCGAATGAACGAGCTCAAACCGACGGCGCAAGTCGTGCAAGACATGGTCGACGAATACCGCGCCGTGACGGACCGGTTGCTCGGTTGGGCGGCAAAATGAGCGAGCGCTGGGACTATATCGTCATCGGCTCCGGGTCTTCCGGAGGTGTCATCGCCACGCGTTTGGCTGAGGATCCAGACATCAAAGTGCTGGTGCTCGAGGCCGGTGGCACCGACCAGAAGTACTTCTACCGTCGCCCCGGTGGCCTGGCGCTTGTGTACCAGGTTCCACAGCTCAAGAAGGCAGCAGACTGGGGCTACAAGACGGTCCCGCTCAAGGCGATGGACAACCGCGAGATGCCCTATACGAGAGGCAGAATCGTCGGCGGCTGCAGCACGGTCAACGGCATGCTCTACGTGCGAGGGCACCGCGACAACTACGACAATTGGTCGAAGGAACTGGGATGTGAGGGCTGGAGCTACGACGACGTCTTGCCCCTGTTCAAGCGCTCCGAAGGACATGAGGAGGGTGCCAACGACTTTCACGGCGGCAGCGGCCCCCTACAAGTCACCCGCCAGCAGGATTGCAGTATCGTCAGCGACGCTTGGGTCGAGTCCGCCAGCCAGGTCTGCGACGCGCCAGTGATCAGCGACTTCAACGGCGCCGACCAGCACGGAGTCGGGACCTACCAACAGACTTGCGCCAATCGGCGCCGCAGCAGCGTCTCGGTCGCCTTCCTCAATCCGGCCGTCGAGCGCTGTCCGAACCTCGAGCTACGAATCAACGCCCTGGTCAGCAAGCTCGTCATCGAAAACGGCCGGGTTGTCGGCGTGCGCTACGTGCAGGGTGGGGAAGAACACCTTGTGCATGCCGACCGCGAGGTGGTGCTCTCGGCCGGTGCAATCGGCTCTCCGCAGATCCTCATGCTCTCCGGAATCGGTCCAGCGGCCCATCTCAAGGAGCATGGCATCGAGGTGATCCACGACCTCGCCGGCGTCGGGGAGAACCTGCAGGATCACCTGTACGTCCCGCTTCGATACCACGCGACCGCGGACACAGGACACACGTCGACTGCGCCACACTTCCTGTGGGGCATGTTCCGCGACTTCGCCTTCAACACCGGCTGGTTCGGCAAAACCTTTCTCGAGGGCGGCGGTTTCGTAAAGACCGATTCTTCGGAAGCGCGTCCGAACCTGCAGTTCCTGACGATTCCCTGGGCCTATCCCGAGCCAAACGACGACATTGCCGACAAGGGCATCATCGCCAAGTCCCCGAGCTTCACGGTGATGCCGATCCTGCTCTACCCAGAGAGCCGAGGCAGCGTTCGTCTGCGATCCAACGAGCCGGGAGCCGCACCGGCGATCGACCCGGCGTATCTGGTCGATGACGCCGACATGAAGATCCTGCTCAAGGGCATCGAGTACTCGCGCGAGATCGCCGGCACCAACCCGGTCTCCAAGTACTTCAAGGGCGAGGCCTTCCCCGGGCCTCAGGCAAAGTCGGAGTCCGCTCTCCGCGCCCACATTCGACTCGCGGCCAAGACGGTCTATCACCCGGTGGGAAGCTGTAAAATGGGCGTTGACGAGATGTCGGTTGTCGACCCCACACTGAAGCTGCGCGGCCTCGATGGCCTTCGCGTAGCAGACGCGTCGATCATGCCCCGCATCGTCGGTGGAAACACCAACGCTCCCAGCATCATGATCGGCGAGAGGGCGGCGGATCTGATCAGAGGGAAATAAAGAGCACCGGTCCCCGTATCTCCTGCGGAGGTTGCTAATGGCCCGCTCAGATCAGACTCTTCCCGTGCTTGCTGAGGCACTGCCCGGCTTCTTCTTCCAGACATTTGGCATCGGCCACATGGTGCAAGGCCGTTTTGGAATGGGCCTTTTCATCATGCTCTCCTACTGGGGCCTGCAGATGATCAACGGCTTCTTGCTGTTCTTCCTGATCGGCTGGATCACGGCGCCGCTCACGTGGCTGTTCTACATGATCGCGTCGCCGATGAACGCCGCGGACTACGAAGGGCGGTAACCGCTACTTCCCCTTCTTTCCTCGCTTCTTCTTCTTGCCCTTCTTCCCGGTGGGCTCTGGGCCCACGACGGGTGCGGGTGGCGGCTCGGGTGCGGGTTCAGGGGCCTCTGCGACCGGTTCGGGCTCGGGTTCTGGCACCTCTTCGACGGGCGCGGGAGCTCGGCGGCGCGGCTGTGGCTGGCCCCCGTCTTCGACTTCTTCCTCGAGTGCCTCTTCGCCCTCGAGCTCCTCGTCGAGGAGCTCGTCTTCGGTGGGCTCATCGACGACGGGCACTGGGGCTTCGGGGACGGGGTCTTCGATGACCACCATCGCCTCGTCAGGGGAGCCAGAAGTGCCGGCGACTACGGCTCCGATGCCCGCGACACCGAACATCGCCAGCGCACCGGTTCCGGCGAAGAGCAGGAGAACGGCAACGCCGACCGCCACGTATTTCACGGTGTTGTTGGCGGACTTCGGGGCGATATTTCGCGCGGGAGCCCCTTTCTCGGACTCTACAAGGGCCTTGAAGGCGTCGTAGGAACCCTCTTCGGACACGGAGTCCTCGTCCCATTCCGACGCGGATAGGCCGGCCGACGAAGGCATGTCCTCGTCCCACACTCCAGCGTCCACTCGGTCCACAGACGCGAAGTGCACCTCGGGATCCCGCGTCGTCTCGACGACCTCCAGGTCGTCGGGGATGTCCCAGTCGTCGTCGATCAGCCCGATCTCGACCCCGTCTTCGTCGATCTCGCCGGTCCAGTCGACGCCGTCCCATTCGAGGGCTTCGAGCACCTCCTCCTCGACCGCAGCCGGTTTTCTTCGCCGGACGCGGCGCTTGCGACCGATGAGACTGCGGCGTTTGCGAGGTTTCGGCACGTGTCCATGTATCCGGCTCGGGGGCTCCGGGATGATACGATGTGTACGACCCCCCCGACTTGGTGGCAGCCGCCACCGATTTCAAGAAAGTGTCAACACACATCCAGGGGGTCAAATGAAGCGTGGGCAGCCGGTGATCGACGGTCGGTACGCGGTGGAGACGCGTCTCGGTGGTGGGACCTCTGCGGTGGTGTATCTGGCGATCCAGACCAACATCCGGCGCCCCGTCGCCCTGAAGATCCTACGAACTCCGAAAAACGGTGGAAAAGGGGCGTGGAAACGGTACATGCAGGAGGCAGAGACCCTGGCTGCGCTCAAGCACCCAAACATCGTGACGGTTTATGACGTGGGCACCCTCGATGAGGGCGAGCCCTACATCGCCATGGAGTATGTGCATGGGTACACGCTGCTGCAGCGGCTGCAGCGCGAGGGCACCCTTCCGCTGGATCAGGCTTTCCGTGTCTTCGAGGGCATGGCCAGCGCCCTTGGGCACGCGCACCGCCAGGGGATCGTGCACCGCGACGTGAAGCCGGCGAATATCCTTATGCAGCGAGGATCCATCGGGTACGACGTGCCGAAGATCGCCGACTTTGGCGTAGCACTGGTAAATGCCGGAGATCTAAGGGAGGCCCGGCTCGTGATCGGTACGCCGGCCTACATGTCGCCGGAGCAGGCGACAGCGGAACCGGCGACGCCGGCGTCCGACATCTACTCCCTCGGAGTGGTGATGTTCCGATGTCTGACGGGGCACCTGCCGTTCAGTACCGCGGGCGGCGCGAAAATGGCCATGCGCCACGTGACCGACCCGGTACCCCGTTTTGCAGACCTGACCGATCGAGACATCCCGGCGTCCTTCGAGGCAGTGGTCCGCAAATGCCTGGAGAAGCGACCGGCGGATCGCTACCGTTCGACCCTGGATCTGCTCGCGGCCCTGGACATCGTTCGCAAGCCGCCAACGCCTCCCCGCGCGCCGATCCGCATCAAGAAGCCGGACATGATCGTGGGTTGGATGGCGGTGAGCATGGCCCTGTCGGCGATCGCCTGGGGTCTGGGGTCGACGTACTCGGAACCCAAGGTGGTCTTCGCCCCAGCGACGGCGTTTGGCGCGGAGATTGCCGTGGTCAATCACGAACCGCTCGAGGTGACTCCCGAGGTGTTGCCCGTCGATGCCGATCCCGTGGTTGCGAGGGTCGAGCGCGTGAATCGGCAGAAGACACCCGATCCAGCGCCCCGCGCCGCCCCCGATCCGGAGCCGATGTCCCCGGAGATCGCCGCCGCATGGTCGGCCGGAAACTGGGTCGGCGAACTCGATGGACGGCCCATGACGCTGGATCTCGCCACGGACGGCAACGGGGGACTCTCGGCCGCTGTCAAGGTGCGTGGACTGCTCAAGAAGCACCGGCTGTGGCGTGGGGGCGTAGTCGTTCTCGACGATGGTGCGCTGCGCATGTCGCTGGTCGCCGATGGCTTCGAGATCACCGGTCAGATCGGCGAGGTCTACGCTTCGGGGATGATCCTCATGAACGAGGAACCCGTTGGATCCTGGTGGGCGCGGCGCCGATAGGCTCGTCACCGTCAGGCGAAGGACGACCCGAGCATGCTGAAGGTCTTGGTGGCCTCTTTGCCCACCGCCGCGACCTCTTTTGGGATCTTGGCGATGACGCCGACGTTGTGCTTACAGGCGCCGAGCAGCGTCTTCATCTGACCGAAGTTCATGCCGGTCTCCTTGACGATCTGCGGCACGCGGCTGACCAGGGTCTTCGCCTCTCCGACCAACTCCGCCGCCTGTTTGGGGAGCTGGGCCAGGGCCTTCACTGCGTTGGCCAGAGCGTTGACCAGATCCTGGAGCGCCTTGGCGATCTTTCGGGCCTCGCCGCTGGCTCCCTGCTTGACACCGACTTTGGGCTTGCCCTCGATCATCGTCACCGCGATGCCGCCACCGGCTCTGTCCTTGAGGCCATTGATAGCGGTCTTCGACTTGCCGCCGGGCTCGGTTCCCGCCAGGCCTGCGATGTTGTCGTTGGCGCGTTCGATGCCGCCACGTGCCCTTCGGAGCGAATCGACAATCGGTTGAACCTTGCCGAAGAACCTATCGAAGTCGGAGATCCCAGTGGAGACGACGTCGCCTTTCGCCTTGGCGGAATCGGTCCCGCTGGCCGAAGAGGAGCCGCTGGAGCCCGAAGCCGGAGGCGGACGTTTCGCGGAGACCTCTGTGCTCTTGGAGACCTTGCGAACCGCGGCTTCCTCGCCGATTCCCGGCGGGTGAAAGGCGAAAGCGACCTGGCGAGCCTCGGCGGCGTTGCCCTGGGCGGTCTCGATCTCGCCGACGCCCCTCACGGCGGTTCGCTTTTCGTCGACGCCGGCCCGGACCAACATCGTGCGAACGAACTCGGCGCGCTTCTCCGAGAGCTTGAGGTTCGCCTCTTCGTCGCCGCTGGCATCTGAGAAACCGACGACGATCACCTCCGTGGCGGGGTGCGCCTCGAGGTAGGCCACGGCCTCGTCGATGTGGGCGCGGTCGGCGTTCACGACGCCGCTGCTTCCCGAGGAGAAATGCACCGGTGCCACGACCTGGCCACCGCATCCGATCAGCACCACGCACATCGCCATGAAGAAGTTCCGAACTCCACTCATCTCCACTCCCCGTCGCAACGCATTGTTCGTAGCCGGTCTGCTGTGAACAGGCGGGGAACAACGTTGTTACAACTGAGCATGAGCAGGATCCTCCTGGGTGATGGCGTGGTGGACCTCGACCGCTTTTCCGTATTGCGCGCGGGCCAGCCGGACGGGGCACTCACCGCTCAAGAGGCGTTGCTCCTGCGCTATCTCCATGGAACACCCGGACGGGTCGTGCCGATGGAGGAGCTCTTTCGAGAGGTCTGGGGCTTTGCCGCCGGCGTGCGCTCGAGGGCGGTACATGTCGCTGTCCGCCGATTGCGGAGGAAACTCGAGGTGGATCCCTCGGCGCCCGTGCATCTCAGGACGATTCCCGGGGCGGGATGGGTACTCGAACCCGCGCCATCGCCTGCCGGGACCCGGATTGTCGGCAGGACGGAGGAACTCCTGGTCCTGGCCGCCGACATGGAGAACCCCGATGTGCGGCTGTTGACGTTGGTCGGACCAGCGGGAGTGGGAAAGACCTGCCTGGCGGTAGAACTCGGAGCGCGGATCGAGGGCCGTTGTGTGTTTTGCGATCTCACCGCCGCCCGCGCTCCCGAAGATGTTGTCGCGACAGTGGCGACTGGCGTCGACCTCCCGCACCTTCGGTCGGCGGAGTCTCTCGGTGATGCCCTGGCGGGAATCGGTGAGATTACGCTGATTCTCGACAACTTCGAGCAAGTGGTGGATCCCGGGTCGCGGCTGGTCGTTCAGTGGATGGCGGCGGCGCCCCACGCCCGTTTCCTCGTGACCTCCCGCGCTCGGCTTCAGGTGCCTGGCGAGAACGCGCGGCAAGTCGAGCCCCTGACGCCAGACGCCGCTGCGGCCCTGTTCGCGAGTCGCGCCTCCACGGCCCTTTCGGCGGCGGACGCGCTGGAGGTTGTCACGCGACTCGGGTGTTTGCCCCTCGCCATCGAGCTCGCGGCGTCCCAGCCGCTGCACAGCGCCGACGCACTGCTCAGCCGTCTCGCGGGCGGGTCTGCGTTGGATGCTGCGATCGACTCCTCCTGGCGGCTCCTCGATGGCGACGAAAAGCGGTCGTTGGCGGCACTGTGCCGGTTCCCGACCTCCTTCTCGGTGGAGACCGCGGAGGCCGTTCTGGGCGGGGAGCACGCGCTCGACTTCCTGCAGGCCCTGATCGACCGATCGTTCCTCAGACGTCGTCGCGGGCGGATCGACGCCTATGTGTCGGTGCGCGAATTCGTGGGACGGCAGACCGTGGAAGCCGATGGCTCGGCGGAGAGATTGTGCCGCTGGTACGCGAGGTACGGGAGTCCGCAGTCCCTCCGTCAGGCCGCCGGCGGCACCGGATACTGGCGAGAGTTGGTGTCGGAGGCCGAAAACGTGGTCTACGCGGCCGGGGTTGCCTTGCACAAGGGCCACTCCGCGGAAGCAGCGCTTCTGTGCATCGTTCTCGGACAGCTCGCGCGGCGGATCGCGGTGCCGGGAATTCGCCAACACTTCGAGAGGGCGCTCGCGCTCGATCTGGAGGAGACCATTCACACCAGGCTCGTCCAGGCCTGGGGCACCACCCTCAGTCGTCTTGGAGAGTACGAGCTCGCCCGTGAAGCCCTGAACACTTCACTCGAGGCCGCGCGGGAGCTCGACGATGGCGCAACTGAGGCCCGTTGTCTGACCTCCATCGCCAACATCGAGCTTCGCCTTGGACATCTAGACGATGCCGAACGCGCCTACCTCGCCGCGGCAGGCGTCTCACACAAGGTCGACGACCCGAACTTCGAGGCGACCTGCCTGACCAACCTCGGCCTCGTCTATGGAGGGCAGGGCCGACGGCGAGAGCAGGCCGCCGCCGACCGTCGCGCCCTCGCACTCTACCGACGGGCCGGAAACGTCTGGGGCGAGGGACAGATCCTGGGAGCCATCGGCTCGGCGGCGATGTCCGAGTCGGATCTCACCCGGGCGATCCAGCTCCTGAGAGCGAGTGGAGATGCCCGCCGCGCGGCGCTGTACGAGAACAACCTCGCCCTCCTTCACTACGAACTCGGTGATCTCGACCGATCGGAGCGATTGGCGTCGCGGGCGCTCGAGCAGCTGCGAATCCATGGGCCAATGGGCACCTGCAAGCCCCTGGTGGTTCTCGGTGCCGTGCACATCAAGCGCGGGGATCTTGAGGCCGGCTCGGCCTTTTGCCAGGAGTCCAGGTCGGTCGCTAGACGCGCAGGGTACTTCAAGATCGAGGCGGACGCACTGGGGTGTTTGTCGGACATTGCCCACTTGCAAGGGGATGAAGCCACCGCATTGCGCCTGGTCGAGGAGGCCATCGAAATCCTCGACCAGCGGGGGGAGAAACGCGTGCGTGAGGAGATGGTGGAGCGGCTGACGACGCTCCGGCGTTGATCTACTGAACGTCCGGGCTCGGAAGGGCGAGCAGCGTCTCCTCGGACTCGATGACCGTGGACCACTCGTACCTGGCCAGGGTGTCCTGGACCTTCTGCGGCAGTTCGATTCGCAAGATCAGGTTCTGAGCCTCGAGCTCGCCCTCCCAGAATCCCTCGATGTCCGCCATGTCGCCCACGACATTCGGGAACGCCATCTTGCCGGCCGCAAGCGCTCGCGACCGGTGGGCGAGGCTGTCCGTTGGGGAGTTGTGATCGAGATTCGTCACATAGATCGTCGCGAATCCATTTCGCTCATCGACGACCTCGATGAGTCGCGTCTGCATCGGGAAGTCGACGGTCGACGCCAACATCAGCTGCCAGAAGCCCATGCCGGTCCCCGGATCTGGCCCTTCCATTCCCTTCTGATTGAAGTGCCCGTGACCGGTGATGACGAGAGCCAACCCGTCGCATGCGGCCATTGTTGCTGCGAGATCGTCCCCTTGCGTGGGGGAGAACGAGCCGATGTCCTTGAGCCGGTGATGGGTCATGATAATCACCAGCTCGCCGTCTTCGTCTGAAGCTGCCAGCTCGGCGATGAGCCAGTCGTGTTGCTCTTCGTCGACGTACCCCTGCGCGCCCACGCCAATGAGGGCATCGGAATCGACCGTGTTGAGGACGATGAGGCGGACGGGCATGCCCTCGATGGGCTGCACGCTGAAATACCCCCGCTGATTCTCCACGTCGTCCCAGGTCAACCCATGCCCCTTGGGCGATCCCGGCGAGCGGTAGATCATCTCCAGGATCTCGGGGAGTCGAAGCGGAAGACGGCTTTCGTCCGCCACTGTGCTGCCGGCCGCGACCACAGGCGCATCGACGGCCGCCCCGTCCCGGAAGCCGTTCTTGAAGAGCGGAAACTCGTAGATCTCGGTTCCGACCGCGGCGTCGCGGGTGGCGTCGTCGAGCTGGCCGAAGCCGCCGTTGTACAGCGTCTCGTGGTTGCCGAGGGCGACGTACCAGTCGGCGTCGAGTCCGTCGGAGAGGAAGGGGTCGTTGAAGTCATTGCCCTCGCCGGGAACGGGATCGTCGTCGGCTCCGGAGTCCGGGTCGAGACGGCCGCCGTTGAGGGAGGTCATGAACCACTGCATCTCGTTGAGGTGGCTTCCGTCGGTCAGATCTCCGGCGATCACTGCGAAGTCGTATCGGCGCGAGGACCGCTCGTTGAGGCGCTGTGCCGTCCTGACATGGGCCTCGAAGGCCTGCACCGTCAAGTGGCCTCCCGGTCGATAGAGACCGTCGTAAGCCTCGAAGCGGATGGGGGATTCCTCGTCGATGATCTGCGGATCGGCGGCCTGCCAGATCCACGCGACGCTGCGCCGATCGGTGCCTTCGACAAACCCCGGCGCGAGCTCGTCGTGCTCTACCCAGGGCACGCCCGGTGCCCATTCGATGCCGAGTCCGTACGCTTCGTATTGGTCGATGTCGGAGACGCCAAAGGTGCCCGCTTCGATGGCCTCGACGGTCTCCTGAGGCGGAATTTTCGGTTCCCAGACGCCCTGAAGCACCGTGTACGGGTCGTCGGTGAGCTCGTAGACCGGCGCGTCGAGGTTGCGCTTCTTTGGCTCGGGTCCGTCCGGGGAGCCACACGCGAGCAGTGCCAGGATCATCAGTGTCATCGGGGAATCTTCTAATACACTGGAAGGGGAGGAACCCGCGATGTGGATGGTCCTGGCGACGCTGGCGCAGGGTGCAGTGCCCTGTCAGACAGCCGAACTTCGGTTGACTGCGCCACCCCTGGCCGACAATGTGCCAGCGCCTCTGCCGGATGAATTGCAGCAGAGAGACGCGTTCGATGTCATCGATAACGTCTATTTGACGGAGCATTTCGCGATCCGTTGGGGCGCTGATGACGACATCACCCTGAACATGGTCGCGCTGTATGGGGACGGGCTCGAGCGGGCCTGGGACGTTCACGTCGATGGCATGGGCTACCCGCAGCCCTTTGGGACCGAGACGTACTACTTGAACGCCTACATCGGTAACACTGGTGGCGGGGCGCCAACGATCTCGTTCGACGGCGGCTACGTGACCATCGACGACGACGGCTACCCCTTCATTGTGATGTCCAAGGGCTTGATCGAGCTCTACGACTGGGTCCCGGAGTACCCCGACAGCACGGTGACCCACGAGTTCATGCACGCGATCCAGTTCACTGTGGGTCGATACGACTACGACTTCGACTCCGGTTGGTTCTGGGAGGCGCACGCCGAGTGGAGCGTCCAGTTCGTGCTCGGTGACGACAACGCGTCCTCCTCCGTGGGCGGGTACGCGCTGCTGCCCTACGTGTCGCTGTACCACTTCGACTACCCCGACAGCGGCACTCTGATCGAGACCCACCACTACGGTGCCGAGGTGTTCGTCACCCACCTCTCCGAAAACGTCGCGGACGAGGATCTAGTGCTCCAGAGCTGGATCACCGCCGCTCCGAACGAGAGCCCTCAGGACGCTTTCGATCGCCTGCTCATCGAGCGGGGATCGAGTCTCGACGAGGCCTTCGAGAACTTTGCGATCCGGAATGCCACCTGGGACTACGAGCAATCCGTGGAGTATCGGTCGTCGATCGGGTCTTATTTGCAGTTCTACCCCGGTCAGGGGGACCTGTACGCCAAGGATCTCGAGGGGGCGGGAACCGACTGGACCGACGCCAAGAAGTCGGTCTTGCCGTGGGGTTTGGCCTACAATCACATCCGGCTCGACGGCCTCGAAGGCGGTCCGCTCGAGGTCGGTTTTGAGGGCGAGGAACGCGGCAAGCTGGGGACCAATGCCCGCTGGTATGCGTCGTTGGTTCTGGACTCCTTTGAGGAGACGGTCGTGCATCCGCTGGTCGCAGACGGGCTCACATCCGAGCTCACGATCGACGAGCTCGGCGAGTTCCGGACCGCGTACCTGGTTGTCTCCCAGCACGCGCGAAGCGGTCCGGGAGAAGAGAAATTCGGCTACCGATACAAGCTCCTCGCCCTCGATGCGCCCGAGGATACCCAGCTCGGTGCGTCTTTCTACGAGAACCAACCCGAACCCAAGGTGGCCAAGCTCTGCCATTGCCAGACCGGCGCCGGCGGCTGGCTCGGTTGGTTGTTCCTCGTTCCTCTGGTCTCTATTCGCCGGACCAGGGGATAGGCGGCGCTGCGGGGTCGGGTATTTCGGCGTCGTGTCGCTGCACGATGTGGAACTCCACGCGTCGATTCTGTTGGAGAGCGTCTTCAGACGTTCCGTCGACCAGCGGTTCGACTTCTCCCATCGGTCGGAAAGCGAGACGATTCGGATCGACACCGAGGTCTACCAGGACCTTCCAGATGGTGTGAGCGCGTCGCATCGACAGGTCGTAGTTGGCCTCGTAGGTGCCTTCCTGGCTGGCGTGTCCCTCGATCACGATCTGGGCGAGCTCGGGGTGGTCGAAGAGGGTGTCGGCCACCGCGGCCATCGTCGGTAGAGAGTGCTCCTTCAGGATTGCGGTGTTGACCACGAAGTCCAGGCGATCGCGCACATGGATGTCGTCGTCGGGCCCGAGGTACACGGGTGGGGGATCTTCGGGCGGATCGATGAGTCGCGTGATGTCGGGAGGACCTTCATCGGGCTCCCACGGCTCGGGATCGGGTTCGGGCGCGACGAATGGCTGCCGTTGCGGCGCGCGAATGGTGATCTGTGACAGCGCTCGGAAGTCGGTGGTTCCGTATCCCTCGGTGACGCCGCGGCCGACCCCGACATCCAACACGACACGCTCCGAAGGCAGCACCTGAACACCGCCCAAAGCCTCGAGGGCGTTCTCGGCTCCACCGGTGAGGAAGTCGGCGAGCCCCACTCGGGAGACCAGTGTCGCCGTGAACGCGGTGCGGGTTGCCGCTGGCAGTCCGAGACGGACTCCGGAGTTCCAATGAATCTCCGAGCCGAGGCTGAAGTCCTGGTCGGTGGTCAGGCGCTGCCGACCCATGACTGTGGCGTCGGTGGCGACCCTGGCCGGTCCGACGTCCAGGGACGCGATCAGGCCTCCGGCGGCGCGGATCCCCGCCTCTCCTGCGTAGGCGTCGGGCCGGCTGGTGGGAAGCAGGATCTTCCCTCGGAAACCGGCGTTGAAGGTGCGGCTGCGCACTGCGATGACCTTGGTGCCGACGGAGAAATCTCCCTGGGCGACGCCGTCGGCCGAAAAGTCGATGACCTCCGCACCCCACGAAACGGCAACCGGCAGTACGGCGTCGAGAACCACCCGATCGGACAGATCGAGGGACGCGCCGAGATCGGCCTGGGTTCGATTGGTGACCAACGCGCCCTGCTCGACGTTGGAGACGGCGTCGTACAGCGTCAGCGGATCCCGCTCGTATTGGGCGGCCACGCCGAACCGCAGCGCCCTTGCGCCATCGGTCACCGGAATCTGCACCCCGGGGATGCCCCCGGCTCCAAAGTGGGGGCGAATCAGCTCGATATCGGCGGAATAGCCTGTATTCTGGGCGTAGCTCGACACGCTGGCAAGCAGCCAGATCATCAGTGACATGGGTCCCTCAGGTCAGGGGGTTGGTAGCTCCGAGAGGATTCGGAGCCGATGGGTCATCAGCGGGTATTCGGCGAGAGCTCTGGTTTCTGAGAGGCTGTCGAAGAGTCGGCTGGCCTCCCGGTCGTCTCCCGAGACGTGGGCGAGCCACGCCGATCGGAGGACTGCCCGTTGGCCATCGGTGCTGTCGGAAAGTCCAGCCAGGTCGTACCAGGAGCGCGCCGTCGCGGGGTCGTCGAGGTCCTCGTAGATCTGGCCGAGCTGGAGCATGGCGCCGGTCGTGCGCTGGTGATCGGCGGCCGCGGCGATACCGAAGGCGACGATCGCCGCCTCGAGGTCATCGATCTGGCGGAAGATCAGACCGAGGCGGAACTGGGCCTCGTAAAATCCGCGCTCCCCGCGGCGGATCCCTTCGTAGAGGACCCGTGCGCTGGAGATCTCTCCACGGCTCTGAAGGGCGATGGCCCGCTCGATCGGCGTGGGCTCGGCCTCTTCGACAGCGCCAAGAACGGGGTCAGGCCTTTCACTTTCACCGCCGATCGGCGCTGGCAGCTGCTTCGCGACAGGGTCAGGTCTTTCATTTTCACGTTTGGGCGCTTGAAAGCGAAAGGCCTGACCCCGTTGAGAACGGACATCGCTTGGCAGCTTTGCGAAGAGATCGGCATTCAAGGTCTCCAGGGAGCCGATCTCCCGCGGATCCACCGGGTCCCCGTACACCCAGTCGTGGAGGATCAGCGTGTAGAGGGCGCGGTCAGCTCGATCGCAGTTCGCGCCCGCCCGACACGCTTGCACGAGGGCTTGGGCGTCCGGCACTGCGGCATCCAGGTCGGCGAGGTCTGGACTCGCTAGAGCGGCAATGGCGAGGAGCCAGATCACGGCGCGATCTCCTCGCGAGCGTCGTCGGACAGGGCCATCCAACGAAGTTGGGCCAGAAGAGCTCTCGCGTCGTCGCGGTGTTCGTCCGACAGACGCGCCGGGTCGATTCGTCCCTGAACCTGCAGCACTTCGAACTCGCTGCCGTTCAGCGTGGCGATCGCCCAACTCCCTGCGGACACCTCGCTCATCGCGTTGCCCTCGTGGAGGACTCTCACGCGGCCTTCCATCACGTGAACGGCCGCAACCTGTCCACGAACGGCTGTCGAAAATACAGTTCCGACGGGTACCAGGAGCAGATCGAGGGCGGGTATGGCGACCTGATCCACATGGGGCTGCACCTCGGCATTCCTCCGGTAGGACATGGCACCGGACGAGAGCACCAACGTCTTGCCATCGACAGTCGCGGTCGCCTCAGTGATGCGCACTCCCGGTCCTGGGGAGGACGGAGATGCCGGAACTTCGACGGCGATCTCCACCGTCGGAGTTGGCTGTGCGAGCCAGGCGACGGCGGGTATCAGGAGCGCCATCGCGGCAATGGCCATCCACCGCCAGCGCGGTGCGCGGGGCTGGGCAACCAGGCGACTCGCGGCGGAGCGAACAGCGGCCTGCAGTGCGACCTCGTCAACAGCAACGGGTCCACCGTTTTGGTTCAGGTAATGCTCGACTTCGTCGGCGAACGGATCGCCCTCGCGAATGCCGTCGAACAGCTCGTCCATGAAGTCAGCTGGCATGTTGTTTGGGTCGCTCATCATCTTCCACCGAGAAGAGGTCGCGGGGGCGTAGCCCCGATGCCTCGAGAATTCGTTCGATCTTGTTCTTCAGCCTTCGCTTGGCGTTTTCCCATTCGCGCACCGTCACGCCGAGGGATCGGGCGGCGTCGGCGGCTCCGAGTTGGCCCCGCGGGAGGTGTCTCTGGAGCGCCCAGGTGGCGAAGATCTGTCGCTCATCGGGTTCTAGCGCGTCGAGGAGGCGTCGCTGATTCGCCTCTGCCCGTTCTTCGGCGGCGCTTTCGCGACGGATTCCAGGCTCGTTGAGCAGGCGAAGATCCCTGCGTTCTCGGCGTTGCCAGGTCCTCCAGAAATACCGGCAGTCGTTGTCGACGATCCGTATATACAAGGCCTCGAAGGAGCCTCTGTCGGGATCGAAATGGGCGGTGGCCTTGTGGTATCCCCGCAGCACGATGTCCTCGGCGTCTTCGGCGGGGATCCCGCGCTGCATGGCTCGCCTCACGAGCAGTTCGAGCAGCTGGGTGTCGACGACAGGGGGCACGGCTTCTCCTGCTTGTTCTATGCCCAGACCCCCGCTCGTTGCGTCAGTGCCGAAGAATATTTTTGTGACGCGCCCTTACGCGACGCTTGGATCACGTGCATCTCGTGCTACGTAGTGCGAGTTCGCAAGGAGAGAGTGGTTGGAGCTCCTCGGCTCGCTAAGCGTGGATGGCTGGTTGACACTGGCAGTCGTCGCCATCGCCACCGCGACAATGGCGCGCGACCGACTGGGCCCCGACCTCGTCATGTTCGGCGCACTGTCCGTTTTGGTCGTGTCCGGCGTGTTGGAGCCCGTCCGCGCGCTGCAGGGTTTCTCGAATCCAGCTCTGGCCACCATTGCCGTGCTCTTCGTCTGCGCGGCGGCTCTTCGCGAGACCGGTGCGCTGACCCTCATCTCCAACGCGATCTTCGGTTCGACGACCAACCCGACGGTCGGGCTGGCCAGGCTGGTCTGGCCCACTGCACTCATGTCAGGGTTCATGAACAACACGCCCATTGTCGCCATGTTCATTCCCATGGTGCGCGGCTACGCCGAGCGTATTGGGGTCAGTCCGTCCAAATTCTTGATTCCGCTGGCCTATGCAGCGATGTTCGGCGGCACCTGTACCGCGGTCGGCACGTCCGCCAATCTGGTTGTTTCCGGCATGCTGCAGGAGAGTGGCTACGCGCCGATGCGCATGTTCGAAATTGGCCATGTAGGGCTTCCTACAACAGTAGTTGGCCTGATTTACCTGCTGTTTGTGGGGCGGCGAATGCTCCCAGATCGGTTGGACCCGAGCCAGTCCGCGCATGCCGATGCGCGGGAGTACCTGGTCGAGCTCGAGGTGGCGCGGGACTCGCCGCTGGTCGATCAGACCGTCGAAGAGGCCGGCTTGCGCCAGCTGCCGGGCCTGTTCCTGGTGGAGATCCGGCGCCCCCACGGCAACGTGGTGCGCCCGGTGGCGCCTGAGGATCGAATCGGCCCGCTGGATCACCTCGTGTTTACGGGTGTCGCCTCCACCGTCGAGGATCTGGTCGTGCGTTTTCCGGGTCTGTCGGCCGTGGACGATGTGCAGCTCGGCGGTCGCGGCCTCTTCGAGGTGGTGGTCTCCCATCGGTCCCCGCTGCTGGGACTGACGGTCAAGGAGGCAAACTTCCGACGCCGGTACGACGCGGCGATCCTCGCCGTGCATCGCGCCGGCGTGCGCCTCGACGAGAAGATCGGCGAGATCACGCTCCGGCCCGGCGACACCCTGATGCTCTCCGCGTCGGAGGGATTCCGAGATGCGTGGCAAGACAGCGCCGCCTTCTATGTGGTGTCTGCAGTCTCCGCGGAGCCTCCGCAGCGGTATCAGAAGGCCAACATCGCGCTGGTCACGGTACTCGCCCTGGTGTTGATCCCGGCCGCCACGAACTCGGAGTTCCTGGACGCAATGCTGCCGCCCCTGCTTGCCGACTTCGATGTGCCGCTGCTGGTGGCGGCCATGGGTGCACTGGTGGTGCTCATCGTCACCGGGTGTGTCGGTCTCAAAGGAGCCCGCGAGGCCGTGAGTTGGCCGGTATTGGTTCTCATCGGCTCGGCACTTGGAGTGGCCAATGCCATGAATGACTCCGGTGCAGCTACAGCGCTCGGAACAGCGCTGGTCGAAGTCACCAGCGCCCTCGGCCCACGCGCGACCCTCACCGGCGTCTATGTGCTGGGCGTCGTCTTTGCGTCCTTCATCAGCAATGCCGCTGCCGCGGCGCTGTTGTTCCCGGTGGCGCTGACTGCCGCTGAGGTGGGTGGCTACGACCCGCGTCCATTCGCAATGGCGCTCGCAATGGCCGCATCAGCGGGTTTCTCGACGCCGATCGGCTCGCCGGCCAACCTGCTGGTCTACGGGCCGGGCGGGTATCGCTATCGGGACTTCACCCGTGTCGGGTTGCCCTTGAACGTGATCTTCCTGGTGATCGCCGTCGTTTTGGTCCCGCTCGTGTGGTCGTTCTAGGGGATCGGGCGTTCTAGGGGATCGGGCGTTCTAGGGGATCGGGCATTCTAGGGGATCAAGTGGGCCGGAACCGCGCCTTCCATGCCGATGTCCAGCTCCCACATGCCGCCCTCGCGGTTCATCACGTACAGATGATCCAGCTCCCAGCCTCCGACCCCTGACCCGAAGTGCAAGCTGGTCGCCTTCAGCGGGCCAGGCCGAGTGAGCTGGATGAGGCTTTCGACGGTCTTGTCTGGCTGAATGCGGAAAACCCGGCCATCGGTGCGAATGACGTACAAGTTGCTGCAGCGGTCCATGGCCATGCCGTCGAGCTGTTCGTCCCAGCCGAGGCTCAATGTGGCCAGATTGTCGATGGCGCCGCCGACGCCGTATTCGTCGACTTCTATGCTGGCGACCTGACCGGTCTCGTCGCTGTTGAAGTACAGCAGGTCGAAGTTCGGGGAGAAGACCAGCCCGTCGAGATCCGCCCCAGGGACCCGAAAGAGCCGTGTGCTCGCGCCATTACTCGGGTCTACCCGGTACACTTCGTCAAAGGCGGTCGTGTACACAAAGCCATCGGAGTGCACCGCCACGGAGTTCGGGTTGTTGAGTCCGCCGAGCAAGGTGTCCTGGGCGCCATCGAGGCCGACGCGACGCAGGGCCCCGTTGGCTTCGTCGGCCACCGCCAGGTCACCGTCGAGCATGAAGCGCACGGCGGCGATCTCTGTGGCGTTGTACGGCGCGATCAGTCCCGCTGGACCGCCCCACGGCGTCTCGAAGATCCACCCCGCCACCTCGTCGATGTTGACGAGATTCCCCTGGGCGTCGAAGGTGAATTCTTCGCTCGGTTGCACCCAGCTGAGGTAGTCCCAGCCGTTCGGAGCCGGCGGCAATGTGCAGTCCTCTGGGATGGGCGTCGTGTCGGTGTCTGTGTCGGTGTCTGTGGTGGTGTCCGTGTCGGTGTCTGTCGGCTTGTCATCCGTGTCGTCAGTAGTGGCCGTGTCGGTGGTGTCCTTGTCGGGCTTTTGCCACTTGTTCTTACGGTCGTCGTGAAGGCCTCTGCATCCTGTACAGATGGCGGCGATGAGGGCGATGTTGATCAAATTTCTGCGCAAGCCAGACTCCCACTCCCCATCCTAGCTCACTCGATGTACCGCCGTGAGCCCGTGCGCTAAGCTTCGGCCATGGATGACCGAGATCTGAAGACCGCGGCCGAGTTTTGCGCTCTAGTCGAGAGCACCGACCTCTTCGAGTACCTGGGGTTGCAGAAACACGCATCCTCCGAAGAAGCAAGGGCGGCCTTGGCAAAAAAGCGAAAGTACATGCAGGCGATGCAGAACAACCCGAAGTTCAAGCATTCTGCAAAATTCTTGATCAAGAACTTCCGCACCCTCGATCGCGTGCTGGAGGACCCGATCGAACATCTCAGGAATGTGAGGTCGCAGCGCGAAGAAGAGATGATGCCGACCCTGGTCATGGTCATCAATGCGGTGCTGGCTGACGGCAAAATGACCGCGCCGGAGATGATGTTCGCGGAGAGCATCGCCGAAGAACTGGGTGTCAGCGCCGAGCGCTATGAAGAGGTTCTTGCCGAGAGGGCCGCTGCAACGGGGGCAATAATCGAGGGGCTGTCGGCTCCCGCTGGGCCTCGGGTCACCGGCGCTGAAGTCATGGGTGTCGAAACTGTCAAAGAAGGCCAAACCGCCCGCAAGCTTCGTGGCGCAGCGGGGCACGGCTGGTGGGACGCGACATTCACTCGCATGCTCTTGGAGTGCATTCCAGGCGGTCCAGGAGAGATGGTCGACGTCTATTGTCGAACGGCGCTGTCCGCGCTCACCCTTCTCCCGGACCGAAGGCAGTTGACCTACCTGGGCGTGGATCGGTCTGGTGAGCGGCTTTCGATGGCTCGCGCCGAGCTCGCGTCGCGGTCGCATCAGCACGCCGTCGACCGAATCACACTCACGGTGGGAGAGCCGGACCAGCTGCCTATCGAGGATGAGAGTGTCGATTTCGTTCTCGCTATTCGCGCCCTCGCCAACCTGAGTGACACGCGCCCCGTCTTCCAGGAGGCCGTACGGGTTCTGCGTCCCGGCGGGCGGATGATCGTCGCCGAGCCAGATGGTTTCGCCGAGTGTTTTCACTTCGACAGCCACTTGAGGCACTACAACGCCGCTTTCCACAAGTTGTGTGTCGCCTTCGACGAAAAGCAGGGCGCCGACGTACCCCTGATGGGCAAACCCGGAATCGCCATTGGACCCACGCTGCCGGCGCGCATGAAGGATGCCGGACTGCGACCGGTAAAGGTCCAGATCCACGCCTCGAACAACGTCAAACCACAGCCGTTCGGGCGGCTGGTGCGGCGCCTCAAAAAGTACCCGACGGCGATGGCCGGAAACGCGGGGCTGAGCATGTCAGCGGTGTACGCGTCGGTCCTCGCCGCCGTCAAAGAACTCGAGGACGAGATCCCGTTGGATCGCGTCGGCATGGCCGGCCACGTGCTGCCGATGTTCCTGGTCGTGGGCGAGAAGGAGTAGGGCCCGTGTGGCTCACCAGTCCAGGTAGACCTGACGCTCGGCGATGAGCTCGGTCCCGCATCGATCGAGGAGCGTCGCGCGGAGGGTGTACAGCGCCTCTTCGTCACTCTCCTCGCCCCCGTCGTTGTCGCCTTCCCAGGAATCCACAAAGAGTTCGGCGCCGATCAGGTCCGCCTCGAGCTCGTCGCCGACCAACGGGGTCTCGCTGACGCCGCCATCGCCAATCCTCGCGCCTGTGCTGTCGAGGAGATCGAAGACGATGTCGGGTCCCGCCTCGGCGGCGCGGCCGATTGTGCCGCGCCGTCCGGGGGCGATGCCGCTCGTGCGGACGCCGATCCAGATGTGGTTGCCACCCTGACTACCCTGGGAGACCGGTACTCGGTCCAAGTTTTCGATGAGGGTCAGTTCCTGCTCGCCTTCGCCGATTTCGAGGTGCGTGTCCACTTCGAGGGCGCGTGTGCAGGAGTCCTGCTCCTCGCAAGCTGTGGCGAGGCCGAGGGCGAATGTGACGACGAGCAGAGAGAGTGACCGCATGATTGGCTCCTGATTCCGCCCCACGCAGCAAATTACGTGCCAAGAAAGTGCGGTTCGGCGGTATCTGCGGA
>Ga0315336_1003561_pt1 | contig 20390 bp, 21 predicted proteins | sample ASW5metaG_FD_204512 | JGI IMG/M metagenome (GOLD analysis project Ga0315336, IMG submission 204512) | Ammonia-oxidizing marine archaeal communities from Monterey Bay, California, United States - ASW #5 | ecosystem: Environmental > Aquatic > Marine > Intertidal zone | place: USA: California... | reverse complement strand
GTCCGCTCATGACCCGAAGCGGACGCTCAAACTTGTTCAGTCCTGCCTGGCGTCACTTAGCTTGGAGTTCAGCACGGGGCATCGTCCACTTCCCGCTCCTGATGTCGTCCTTGGGAAGATAATATCTCGCCGCCAAATCGAATTTGCCCTTTGGGACTTCGAGACAATTTTGATCATCTTTTCCGCAGTTCATTTTGAACAAAAGCGTGACGGTGCCGTCACCATTCTTGACTGCCGCGGTATTGTTGATGTGGTACTTGTCGTCTTTGTTAGGGTGCAAAAAGCCCCCACGATCCGTGTCATATACGGTGACCGACCAAAAGGCATCGACTGGCGGTTCCGCGGTTGTAATGGTGTATGTGCCATTCTTGCCGATCATCGGCTTGCCGTCCTTACCGGTAAAAAACGTCTCATATGCACTGTGAGACGTGACCGGCCCGCCCCAACCGTTTTTGGTTCCCGAGGCCAATCGTAGATATGAGACTTTGTCCGGTACATCACCTGGGCCTGCGACCAACTTGCTGAAAGGCGTTGATTTGAAAGTTTCATCCATCTGGCGGGTTGCTTCCGTCACGATCTTTTCATCGAAGCCGCCCAACAGATCCAATTTGGTTATGGCGCTCATCTTCGGGCCAGATATCGTGATGCCATTGAAGACCGCCTTGGCGTCGCGCATGTCATCCGGATTGCTCCTGTCCTTAACCTCGACCCGAACGATAACCACCATCAACTTGGTTGGCGCCTCGATGGCATCGCCTCGAATGTTTGCCGGCTTGTCGCCATGAAACAGCGTGTATGTACCGTTTGGGCGGATCACATTTCGGAAATTGACGTTCCGGTCATCCATCAGTTGAAACGAGCTGAAGCGGTTATCGTCTGATTTTTCAGACCTCAGCAGTACCGGTCCTTTTTCAAGATTTATGAATGCCATTTTGTAGAATGTGTCGTTGTTCATCCTCACGACTTTGTCGTCGCCGGCCTTCACAAGCTCTGGTTTTTCTCCAACAACCCACGCGTTGAGCTTCGATGGCTTTCCGTTTGTGTATCGCATCATGTAGTTGAAGGTATCTTGTTGGGGGAACTTCTTGATGTAGTCGGCAACCTTGGCATCTGAAGATGCGGCGTTGGCCTCCATCGCGATGAAACTTGAGAACAGTATGGTGATGGTTGAAAGAAACGCCATTGTACGCATTGCAATCTCCCTTAATCGGCTGTTAGCAGATTAGTTGATCAGTCTAATTTTTTCCTGCGGATTTGTCATTCGCGCTACCGGTTGTCCGCTTATGGCTATGAGCGGACACATCATGTTCACCCAGCAAGTCTGCTTTCTGCCCCAAAGCCGACGTCAAGCGACATGACGCGCGAAAAACGTCCTGAGGTGGCGCACGGCGCGTTCCAAACGGAGCCCATGTCGGCTTACCCGGGGAAAGCCGACCCCCTCTGTAACGCGTTTGGGTCGTCCGCTCATGACCCGAAGCGGACCCATCCCGACACCTATCAAAACGATCGACTCCAACAACTGGAGTTGACGATATTGTACCTGTGTATATATATAACAAGATGACAAAAACGATTGAACGCGTACAAACCGGCGTGCGGATTGAGAAACGGCTGCTCAAGGTCCTCAAGGGTCTGGCAGAGCATTTGGACCTGACCGTTGGCGATCTATTGGAAGGAATGTCGTTGCACTGTTTCGAGAACAAGCCGCCATTCTCAAAGAAGACACTTAAGAAGATCGAACAATTGAAGCAGGTCTATGATCTCGATTTGCGGGCTGCCAATAGCCACAAATTGAAAGAAGTCGGAGAGGGAGAATGAGCCCGAATTATGCGGAGCTCGCGCGCGCATTTGAGGCCTGCGACATAGATGTCAGCGGCTTCGGTCATAGAGATCATGTTGGTGTCGCCTACGAGATGCTTCGCAGCTACGAATTTCTTGAAGCTTCGGTCAAATATTCTAGATCCATCAACACCATCGCCACGCGAGCCGGGGCACATCAGAAATTTAATGTGACGATTACCTTGGCCTTTCTCAGCCTCATTGCCGAGCGCATGCACGCAGCCCGTCACGATTCCTTCGATGCCTTCATTGAGCAAAATCAAGACCTACTATCGGCCAGCCTGTTGTCCGAGTGGTACTCGCCCGATCGTCTGGGCTCTGATTTGGCGCGGGCCGTCTTTTTGATGCCAGACGGCAGCGCTCAGCCATCGGTTCAAAACTGAGGAGAAGTGTGATGCGATATTTCATAGCTGCAATCTTAGGAACAATCATCGCCGTCACAGCGGCGTATGCTCAAAAAACCGACAAAGATTATCAACGCGTAGCAAAGCTGCTTTCCGGTGATCGCACAATCGTAGACGAAGCCATTAGTTATCCGACTAAGGGGCCTGCGAAAATCACATCGTTGATCGTCACAATGCTGCCCGGCGAAGAGACCGGCTGGCACACCCATGGCGTCCCGCTGTTCGTTTACATGCTCGAAGGTGAAATTCAGACCGACTACGGACCAAAGGGCGTTCGTACATACAAGAAGGGCGATTCATTGTTGGAGGCCATGGCGTTACGTCACAACAGCACCAATAAGGGTCAGGCACCGGCCCGATTGCTCGTCGTCTTCATGGGCGCGCAGGGATACGAAAACGTAGAGCGCGAAAAGACCGCGGCTGCGCCTTAGTGTTGTTGGTCTGAATATTTTTCCGAAGCAGCCTTTGCACAAGTCCGCTTCTGGCAATTAGCGGACACAATTCACTGCCGCCCAGCACGTCCGCTTTCTGCCCTGAAGCGGACATTCCTGAAATTTTTCAGCCGATGCCCGGCCGATGCTCGTCTGATAGTCGATGCGGTCCGGTCCCGACAATTGCATGTGGCACCGGCACTGTGCTGGCCTCATCATGTTAGGCTGCCCGCATCGATTGGGTTTTGGAGGGAGTAATGAAGCGCATTTTCAAGAGCGTCCTGGCCACTCTTATCGCAGCCTCGTTTCTTGTCGCGCCCGCTCTGGCAGGGCCATACGAAGATGGCGATGCTGCACACAGGCGCGGCGACTACGCAGAGGCTGCAGCCTTATACCGCATAGCGGCCGATCAGGGCGTGCCGAAAGCACAACATAATCTCGGCAGGTTGTACTATTCGGGCAAGGGAGTGCCTCAGGATTACGCAAAGGCCGCTGCCTGGGTCCGCAAGGCCGCCGAACAGGGCGACGCCGACAGCTATACGGTGATTGGGTCCATGTACTCTACGGGAAGAGGCGTGCCGAAGGACTTCGTGGAGGCGTATAAGTGGCTCAGCTTGGCTGCCGATCGGGGAGACCAGAAGGCCCTGGAGTTCCGGAATCTGGCAGACAAAAGAATGACCCAAGACCAAATAACCGAGGCGCAGCGGCTCGCGCGGGATTGGAAGCCGAATTGATTGAGTGCCGCTGGTTTGCCAAATGCTCAACGTCCGCTTCTGACCATTAGCGAACGTTGTATGACCATGAAATCGGCTTTTGAAGTTGCCCGAGATGCGCGCTTGCACAACGGGCGGCAACGGTCTGCTCAACCGCCTCTCGACTTGGCTTCGAGGACACAAGCAAAGACGATAGAAGGCTCCTCGCCGCTCATAAACTGGATCATGCTTTCGCTGTCGGGAATGATCTCGAACAAGAACCGAAAATGCTGGTCCAGATGGGCGAGCGCCTTGTGCATCGGCTTGACGAGAAACCACTCCTTCACTTGATTACTGAAATGGAAGAGTTCGAAGGACATGAAAACGTAACCATCTGCTCTTAGTATCCGGCGGATTTCAGCGCAATGTTCCTCGATTTGCCGCTCCATCAACATATCGCGCAGCCGATCCTACGCCGTCTTGAGTCGCTTAGTTTCAGCCGCGCTTGGCGGCCCAATGAGATTGGCCACTTGTCTGGAGAAATACCTATACGGCTCCCATACAAACTGGGAGAGCAGCATCGAGGAGGTCACGAGATCGACACTCGAGTCAGGGATATCCAGTTTCCTCTGCCAATTCCTCGAGCGCGCCAACCGCTTTGCCACGGCGCTTGCCCTGGCTCACGCTTGTCTCCATGATTTTACGCCGTCGAGCTCCCTGGCGACTTGCGCAGCGAAGGCCAGCGCGTAACCACCGGTGACATCCTGAACATGGACTGAAGGCCAGTCGCCCAACTCAAAAGCTTCACAAGCCACTGGTGGGTCGCGGCTTGGAACAAAGTTGCTGCATACTCCGACCTCGATTGATTTCAATCCAGAAAAGCTTCGACAGCAGGCTCCGGCTGTTTCCTCCTCCAGCGAACAGTAGGCACAGCACAGACGACCTTCTTCTTCGCGCATAACAGACATGGAAATGCCGGCTTCGATGGCTCCCGGCAGCCAGTCGACAAGGTGAACTTTCGCCCCGGATCGAAGAAGCGTCAGGTAAGGAATATCGTTAAGTGCCCCCGCGCCCAGGCAGGCCACAATGCCAAGCGATTTTTGCTGCAAAAGATGACGGATAAGGGCGCGTTGCCGTTCGAATGCACGAGTGGATCCCCGGCGGCATTCACGAAATGCAGCACGGCCTTGGTGACTGCTGATGTAATGATCCCAAGGCACGATCGGAGAGCCCATTTGTCGAAATCGACCCGTTGGTTTCTCTGCCTGTGGAGCAGATATTCAAAACATCTTATCATGAACGTCAGGACTGCGGGAGTTTCGGTGCTTTGTTGCCCCGAGGACTGGTTATGCCCAACGTCGAGCTTTTGTGGGGGGCGCTCGGCAGCAATAGCGGCTTCGTGATCCGGCACGCTCCAAACAACTTTCGAGACAGCCATCAAAATGACGCGCCTCACAGCAGGATCAAATGGTCGGGCAGCTCGTTGGCGTTGGCGCTACCCGGCGGGAAATGCTCGGCCAACAAATCACCGCAGCCGCCGATCGCCTTGACGAATCCGGCGCGCGTGCGGCGGGCCTTGAGAGCAACGGCAAGCGCTTCGACGATATCGTCCCAACGCTCGGACGGCACCTTGTCGTAGATCCCCTTGTCGGCGACCACTTCGGCGATGCGCTCGGCCAGCGAGACATAGATCAGGATCCCGGTGCGGCTCGCCGTTGTGTGGATGTCCTGGGCCAGAAACTGTTGCAGCGCGCTGCGCCGGACCCGGGCGCGCTTGATGGATTTCGGCACCACGGCCATGCGGACCGGCCACCACAGGCCGATCACCGCCAAGACCGCGAACGTAGCGAGCTGCGCTATATAGATGTGCTGGGCCGGCCAAGCGGTGGCAAACAGCAGCACCAGCGGCACGAACAGGCCGAACAGCGCCGCCCAGAGCAGCGGGATGAAGATGTAGTCGTCGCTGGCGCGCGCCATCACGGCGATGATTTCACCGCTCGTGCGCGCCTCCGCCTTGGCAATGGCCTTGCTGATCGCCCGCTGATCGGCTCGTGACAACGCTGCCGTTGATGCCATAATTTTCACCAACTCCCCGACGAACCGCCGCCGCCGAAGCCGCCGCCACCGCCGCCAAATCCACCGCCCGAGCCGCCGCTCCAGCCACCACCCGAGCGCCGCGAGCCACCCGAACCGCTGGCCCAACCGCTGCGCTCCTTCTTGCCGTAAGCGCCCGGGCGGGCGCTGTCGATGATACTCCAGACGATGATCAGGAAAATCGCCAGCCAGATGACAATGACGATCAGCGCAACGATGTCGTCGCGATCGTCCGGGCGGCTCACGGCACGCGACTTCACTTCTTCGGCGTCACCCAGCAGGACGCTCGTGATATCGCGCACGCCTGCCCTGATGCCCGCCGGAAAATCGCCGCCACGGAACTTCGGCAGAATCGCGTTTTGAACAATCATGTTGGAGAGCGCGTCGGTCAACAACGGCTCTAGGCCGCGGCCCACTTCTATCCTCACTTTGCGATCGTTGGGCGCAATGATCAGCAAAACGCCGTTGTCCTTGCCTGCCTGCCCGATGCTCCAATGGCGGCCCAGCCGGTAGCCGAATTCCTCGATCTCGTAGCCCTGCAGCGAGGGCAGCGTGACGACCACGAGCTGATCGGTGGACTTGGCCTCCAACGCCTCGAGATCGATGCGCAGCCGCTCGCGCTCATCGGCGCCGAGCAAGCCCGCGCCATCGACGACGCGGCCCGTCAGTTCCGGGAAAACCGGCTGTGCGGCGGCCCCAAGCGCCAGATACGCCTGGAACACCAGCGCCAAAGCGGCGCCCAAAAGCGCTGTTGGCCGGTTGACCATGGGCCGCGCGCGCCCGGCCGGCTTAGAATTTCACCTGGGGTGGCGCGGTCGTGGCCTCCGGCACGCTGAAGGTCTGCATCGGCTCGGATTCGGGATACATCAAAGCCCGCCACCAGCGTCCGGGAATGGTGCGCAGCTCCGTGTTGTAGAGCCTGACCGATTGAATGTAGTCCCGCCTGGCGATGGCGATCCTATTTTCCGTGCCCTCAAGCTGCGATTGCAGGGTCAGAAAGTTCTGATTGGATTTGATGTCGGGATAACGCTCGATCACCACCAACAGCCGGCCCAGCGCGCCGCCGAGCTGGCCCTGCGCTTCCTGGAATTTTTGGAAGGCTGCCGGGTTGTTCAAAATATCAGCCGGCACTTGCACGCTGGTCGCCTTGGCGCGCGCATTCACCACGTCCACCAGTACGCCGCGCTCCTGTTCGGCAAACCCCTTCACCGTCTCGACCAGGTTTGGAATGAGTTCGCTGCGGCGCTGGTATTGCGACAAAACCTCGCTCCACGACGCCTTGGCTTTTTCCTCATAGGTCGGAATATCGTTGATGCCGCAGCCCGCCAACGACGCGACAAGCACGAAAGCGGCAGCGATTTTCACCGCCAACTGCATGGTGCGATGGACAAATTCGCTCAACATTCTCGCCTCCTGTGGCGCAAACGCGCCGCTGCTCGTTTTTCCCGGTTTAGTGCGCAGCGAGACACCGTGCAAGCCCCTTAACGCCCGCGTTTTTGGCCGGGCGCTTGGGCCCTGGAAGGATTGGTAACGTATTTACCCCAATCTGGATTGGTTTTTGCTGGGGAGCACGCGCTGCCATAGGTTGCAGCGCAGTAGGGAAGACACACTCGCGCCAATCTATCCCGAGCTGCCCGTGTGTCTTTTTGGAGACAAGGAGTACTGCGTATGTTTTTCCGTTCACTCACATTGATCGGTGCCGCGCTGGCCTTTGCTGCCATGAGTGGCGCAAGCGCCTTGGCCGGTGGCTATCATCATGCCGCAAAGGGTCATCATCACGCCGCGCCAGCTTCGCGCGCCTGCTACAAAAAGGTGCGCACACCCGACGTTTACCGGACCGTCCGCGTCAAGGTCATGGTTCAGCCCGGAACCTGCCAAACCGTGCATGAACCGGCCCGCTACACCTGGACGCAGCGGCCGGTCGTAATAAGGCCCGAGCGCGTGATTCATCATCAAACCCCGGCCGTCTATGAGAAAGTGGCTGTGAATCGGCTCGTCCATCCAGCCCAAACCGTGTGGAAGCACAAGCGTTGGCACGGCAGCACCTATATGTGCCGCGAGGACCGTCCCGCCGTCTACCGCACAGGCCACGCCCGGGTGATGGTCGCCCCGCCGGCGGTCCGCGCGCAGGTGATCCCTGCCAGGGTCCGCATGGTCGACCAACGCGTCTTGGTTCATCCTGGAAGCCGCCGGCAAGTCTGCCAACGGCCGGTTTATCAGTGGGTCGACCAGAGAGTTCTGGTGCACCATGGCAAGGAAACCTGGCAACCGGTTGCCGGCGGACCGCCCTGTTAAGCGCGCCTGCCGGACTTGCGCCGGCACGCTGAAAGTCAAAAACCCACGCAATTCAAGCGAAACGCGCTCCCTTTGGGGGCGCGTTTTGCTATCTCCCGCGCTCATGGATCGGCGCGGTTCGAGGAAATTTATTCACTATATATGAACTTCGCAGCGCCACACTGTCAGTCATGCTGCAGGCCACATCCGAAAAGAAGCAATCAGCCGTATTCCGCGGCTCCATCGTCCCCAAGCGCGGCTCTGCCGGTTCGCTTCTGGCCGACTATTCGTTGCGGCTCGGCGATACGCTGTGGCGCCACCGCAGCCAATTGGCCGAACGCGCCACGCGCATAGAGGCCGAGCTGGCAAATCAGGTGAAATCCGAATTCATCGCCAATATCAGCCACGAATTGCGTACTCCCCTCAACGCCATCATCGGCTTCTCCAAGCTTCTCGAGGGCGACCAACTGAGCCAGTTGCAGAGCGAAAAAGTCAGTGAATTCGCCGGCATGATCCACAAATCGGCGGACGATCTGTTGGCGATTTTGAACGACGTCATCATGATTTCGAAGATCCAGAGCGGCAAATTCAAATTGGCCGTCGAACCTGTGCCGATCGAAGAGGTTATGCGCTCTTGCGCCAGCTGGACGGAAGCCCAGATCGCCGGCACGAAAAAGCGCTTCGTGCTGAAACTGGAGGCTGAAGAATCTCTGGTTTGGGCGGACTTGAGCAATCTCAAGGCCGTGCTCATCAGGCTGCTGTCGAACGCCATCAACTTCACCAGCGACGACGGCGCAATTGCCTTGTTTTGCAAGCCGCTGAGCGGCGGGCGCATCATGGTCTGCGTGTCCGACACCGGCATCGGCATGAGCGAGGACGAATTGGCACTGGTTCAAAAGCCATTCAACAAGGTGGAAAACCAGCTCAATAGCGCCCATGGCGGCATTGGGCTGGGCCTGCCGATCTCAAAAGCCTTGATCGAGCTGCAGCGTGGGCGGTTGCACATTTCAAGTGAAAAGGGCGTGGGGACAAACGCCGTCATTGTGCTTGGCGAGGCGGACGCCGGTTCGATCGCGGCAGAGAGACATGGCGCGGCCTGACGCCCTCTATGACACGCCAGCCAAACGACCGATCATCGACACGACAGGATTGAAGATGGAACAACCCGCAGAACAGACATCCCCGGCGCCGGACGAGATTGCGCCCATCGGGCGCGTCGTTTCGGTAACCGGCTCGCAGGCGGTCGTTCTGCTGAACGAAGACGTCGCCGGACCCGAGAAGGCCGCCGAGGGCGCCGAGCTCGGCATGGTTTTGACCGTGGGGACAACCCGCACGGTGCTGCTTGGCGTCGTCTCCGCATTGAGCGTGCCCGTTCCCTCCCAGCGCGAAGCCGAATCTGAGGTGCGGATTGCCGAGCTCGAACTCGTCGGCGAACTCTCCAAGGCCCGCAAGGAGTTCGTTCGCGGCGTTTCGGTCTATCCGACGCTCGGCGAGCTGGTGTTCCGGGCAACGACGCAGGAGCTCGAACTCGCCTATCTGTGGAACAGCCCATCGGCGGTGCGCCTTGGATCTTTGCGCCAGGATCGCTCGATTCCAGCGATGATCGACGTCAACGAGCTGCTGGGTAAGCATTTCGCCGTGGTCGGCAGCACCGGCACCGGCAAGTCCTGCGGCGTCGCGCTCATTCTGCGCATGATTCTGGAAAAGAACCCGAAGGGCCATATTCTGCTGCTCGACCCGCACAACGAATACGCCACGTCCTTCGGAGATTCGGCCGAGGTCATAACGCCGAAAAATCTGCAATTGCCCTTCTGGTTCCTCACCTTCGAGGAGATGGTCGAAGTGCTGATGCACGGCCAGAAAGCGCGCGAGGCCGAAATCGAAATCCTCTCCGAACTGATCTTGCTGGCAAAGGCCAGTTACGCCGCAAACCGCGATCGGGCGCCCAACCACTTTGTCCGCCGCCGCGGCGACGATTTCGGCGGCTTCACGGTTGACACGCCCGTGCCCTACCGCATCTCCGACGTCGTCGCCTTTATCGACGAGCGCATGGGCCGCCTCGAAAACCGCAAGGACCTGACGCCCTACCGCCAGCTCAAGACACGCATCGAGACCATTTCGCAGGATCCGCGCTACCAGTTCATGTTCGGCAATTTGACAATTCAGGACCGCATGACCGAAATTCTGGGCCGCCTGTTCCGCGTGCCGGTAAACGGCAAGCCCATCGCCATATTGGAGCTGACCGGCGTGCCGGCTGACGTGGTCAACGTCGTGGTGTCGGTCATCTGCCGGATGTCCTTCGATTTTGCTCTGTGGAGCGACGGCCGCGTGCCGCTGACGCTGGTCTGCGAGGAGGCTCATCGCTATGTGCCGAACGATCCGAAATTGGGTTTCGATCCAACGCGCCGCGCCATCGCCCGGATCGCCAAGGAGGGCCGAAAATACGGCGTGTCGCTCGCCGTCATTTCCCAACGCCCGGCCGAGCTCGATCCGACGATCCTGTCGCAATGCAGTACAATTTTTGCGATGCGTCTTTCGAACGAGCGCGACCAAGACATCGTGCGGGCGGCGATCGCGGATTCGGTCGCCAGTTTGCTTGATTTCTTGCCCTCCATGGGAACGCGAGAAGCGGTCGTCTTCGGCGATGGCGTGACACTGCCCCAGCGCATGCGGTTCGATGATCTCGACCAAGACGTCATGCCGCGCAGCCGCACCGCACGCTTCACCGAACGCTGGCGCGAGGGCGAGGGCGATACCGCCTTCCTGGAAGACGTGGTGGATCACTGGCGCGCTGCCGGCGCCATGGCTCCACTGAACCCGGCGCAGACCGGGCCAATCCCGGCCGGCGGCCAGCCCGCCCCACCGGTGGCGGTGGAACGGCGCGCCGAGACCAATGGCGCGGCCGCTCCAGCACGGCCCGCGCCCGCGCCCACTAACACGCCGCGATAAGTCGGCCGCCGCCGGATCTTGCCGTACCGTCGTACGGCAGCGCGCCCGCCGCGCGAAACTATTTGCCCGCCAAGCCGAAAGGGTTGCACAATCCCTCCAAAGGCGAGGGGTGCAGATGGCTCACAGAGATGACAGCACGGACCGGCGGATCGCTACGCTTATGGGCGTTGTTGTCGCCGATGCCGCAGCGCTGGCGCTTCACTGGCTCTATGATGGCGAGCGACTGGCGGCGATCGCGCAGCAGGGCGATGTGGTCTTTCTCGAGCCCGATGCCGAGCTCTTCAAAAAAGCGTCGGGCGCCTATAGCGGTTTCTATCATCCGGGAAAGACTGCGGGCGATCTCAGCCATTACGGCAATTACGCCAAAATCGCGCTGGCGTCCCTTTCCGCGACCGGCGCCCCCGACCCGGCAGATTTTCGCGACCGGTTCGCCGCGCACTTTGGACCCGGCGGCAATTATCGCGGTTATATCGACCACGCCACGAAGGGCACGCTGGCCAACATCGCTGCCGCCGGCGACGAGCCGCCGCTCGTCAGTGGCATCGACGACGACCAGATTCCCGGCCTTGGCGCCATTGCGGCCATTGTCGCCGCCGATCCCTCGACCGAAACCCTATCGGCCCGCGTCGAGCCGATGGTGCGCGTCACCAGCAACAACGACCTCACGGTCAATGCCGGCCAGGTCGCAGCCCACGTTGTGGCAGCCCTTCTCAACGGCTCCGAAATGGACCAGGCGCTCGAAGCAGGCGCCGCCGCGGCCGGCGATACCCTTGCACCGCTGTTGCGCGAAGCGATGGATTTTCCTGCTGGAGACCTTGAGGCAGCAGCCGTGAAATTCGGCCGGCCATGTCCGGTCGCCAACTCGGTGCCGCTCAGTTTCGTCATCTTGAAGGGGGCCACGAACTACGCCGACGGCGTTCGCGCCAACACCCGCGCCGGCGGCGACAATTGCGGCCGCGCGCTTTTGGTCGGCGCCGCGCTCGGCGCCCGTTTTGGATTGACGCCGCCCGACGGTATTCCGCTCGAATGGATGATGCGGGTTGCAGGCGCCCGTGAGATCTACGAGGAGGCAGCGCGGCTTTGTGGCGTCGGGGCCGGACCTTAGGGCCTGCGCTCCAGAAACTCGACCACGGCCTGCTTGTGGGCGGGGTCGGGCACGGTTTCCTGGTGCGTGCGCCCTGAGATCTCTATGGATTCTCCATTGGGCACCATGGCCGCGAGCTCGGACGGCGACCCGCTGAAAATATCTTCGCTGCCGCACACGACCAGGGTCGGCGCCGGGATCGAGCCCAACATTTCAGGCGTGATGGTCTCGCGCGTGGCGCGCAGACAGACCGCCATCGCATTGAGGTCGCTGCCCGTCGACTCGGCGAATTCTCGGAAACTGCGCAACGTCGCATTTTTGATTTCGTTGAGGTTGTTGACCTCCATGGAGCGGGCAACCGGTCCCGTGGCGACCATGCGGCGCAACATGTTGACGCCAAGGCCCCCGAATATCAGGCTGCGCACGCGGTCGGGATGATCGGTCGCCATAAAGGCGGCAATCCGCGCGCCCATCGAATAGCCCATCACGTCGGCCTGTTCGATGTCCAAATGATTGAGCAGGCGCAAGCCGTCGTCGGCCATGATGCGGGTCGAATAGTCGGAGCGCTCGTAAAGCTTTTGGCTGGCGCCGTGGCCACGGCAGTCATAGGCAAGCACCCGGTAGCCCGCCGATATCAGTGTATCGATCCAGCCGGTCTCGATCCAATTCATTTGAAAATTGCAGGCGAAGCCGTGAATCAACAGCACGGGGTCACCGTCGCCCTCGTCGATATAGGCGATCTTGACGTCCTCAGAATCGAATGTATTTGTCCAATCCATGTGCACTATCGATTCTGACTGGCCTTCCAAGGATCCAGCAAGTTGAATTTGAATCTCAGTCGAAAGTTTTGGCCGTCTTCCGATAAATGCACAGGCTTGTGCTGGAGATGCAAGGAGTTCGCAGCATAATCACAAAAAAATGGCTTGAAGTGGACAGCGTCCGACGCCCGCCGCCTCTCGCGCCGGCGCCATTGACGCATATCAATTCCAATTTTTTCCGCCTCGACCAAACTTGCCCGCATCGCCACCGCATTCGGCGCGGCGCCATTCTATCCGTCCAAGAGGGATCGATGTCCAAACCAGCCGAAATTGGCCACAACAGCCAAGCCTTCGATATCACCATCGAGGCAAGACTTTTCAACAGCCTGACGAAATTTGCCGATGGCGAGGGCGCCTTCAAGACCCTGTCGCTTCCTGCCGGCAGCACCGTCGGAGACTTGATCCAGTTGCTCGCCGTGCCGATGAACGAAATTTTTCTGGTCATGCGCAACGGCCGCGACATCACCCCAAGTCTCTACGGCGGGCTCAACACGCAAGCGGTCCTCAACGCTGACGACGTCATCGCCCTTTCCGGCCCGGTGCCCTACAGCTGGGGGTATGGCTCGGCGGTCGTCTAGAACCGCCGTCAAGGCGCACGCGCGATCAGATGCCCGAGGGTTTTTGAACGGACGCTCCATCGCTCGGCGCACGGAAAAACCGTCGAACCACAACGATCGATGCGGGCAAGATGATAAGCTGTGCGAACAGTGCGGCGATCAAGGTGGCGCCGCTCAACTGTCCGAACTCACGCAACGACGGCATGTCCGATAAAATGGTGACGCCCAGACCGAGCGCCAGGACGATGGTCGTCAAAACCAGCACCGGACCTATCATGCGCGCGGTGTGCGCAAGCGTATCGCGGGTCGTGCGCAGATGTCCGTCCGGGCTTAGTTCTTCCAGGTGAAAGCGGTTGATGAAGTGGATCGTGCTGTCCAGCGCCAAGCCGAAGGCGACGGTGAGCGCGATGATGCTGGCGAAATGGAATCCCGCTCCCGTCACATACAGCATTGCGCCCGTCGCGAAGATCGGAAACAGGCTCGGCAGAATTGAGACGATACCGGCGAACCAAGAGCGGAAGGCGAGCCCGATAAAGACGATCACGACGAAGATGTCGCTGATCAGTCCGACATTGAGTTCCCAAATCATCTGCGCGCTGTTGCGCGCAGCAATGGCCGGCAGGCCCGTGACGTAGAGCTCGTAACCCGGATTGGCCTGGCGCAACGGCTCAAGGGCCGCGTCTAGTCCATCGACGACGGGAAGAATCTCGGCCGCGTCGATGTCGGGCAGGCGTCCTGTGATCACGACCGCCTCCTGGCTCGGCGCGACGAAGCGTTGGGTCAAATGTTCGGGCAGGATGCCGACATATTCCTTCAGCGTGGCGATGTCTAGTTTGCCCGACTGCTTGAGCCAGCGGCGCAGGGTCTCGATCGACCACACATTACCGACGCCAGCCTGTTCTTCGACGATGCGGTGGACGGCAGCGATGAGGTCGAGCGTTCTATCGGAATAAAGCGGCGCACCCTTGGGCAACTCGACGACCATGTGAACCGGATTGGCGCCGGTCAGTTTTTCGTCCAGCCTGCTGGTCGCCTCCAACGCCTGTTCGCGGTCTGGAACCTGATCGGCCAGACGGTAGTGCGGCTCGAGCGAGCCATAAGTCCATCCCGTCACCACGACCATAACGATCCCCGCCAGCAAATAGCCTGTTGCCCAGCGCTCGACGTGTTCGAACAAGCGGACCGAGGCGTCGCTCAACAACGCCATGGCGCCATCGTGCGGGACCTCGGCGCCGGCGGTTTCCGGCGCCTCCCGCAACAACAACGCCGCCATGGTCGGGACGACCCAGACGACCGCGAAATAGGCCAGCAGGACGGCGATCGTCGAGGCCGCGCCAAAGGTTCGTATCAGCGCGGACTCGGCAAAAAGAAACGATGCGAGCGCGATCGCGGCCGTCAGAGCAGTCAGAAAACAGGCCGGCGCGACCCTGTGAACGGCATTGCGCGCCGCCTCCCTTGGCGCGACCCCCATCATGACGTCGCGCCTGATGTTGAACACCAGGTGCATCGAATCTGAAAAGCCGTTCACCGTGATCAGCGGAATGATCACATTGACGAAGAGGTTGAGGCGGAAGTCGAGCAACGCCAAGGTGCCGAGCGACCAGACAATGGCCGCCGCCGGCCCCGCCGCGGCGATCAGCATCAGCGAGAAACTGCGGAAGAAGATCAACGCGATCAGCGCTCCCAACAGAAACCCAAGACCGTTGTAGAGAAGCCTGTCGCGGTTAACCGCGTTGCGGATCTCAAGCTGCATAACCGGCGCACCGGTCAAACGCGTGGTGAGGCCGGTTTTGCCGAAGTTTTCCGCCAGCACCCCGCGAATTTCGGCGATGACGGTCGCAAGACCGACCTGGCCCACCGCCTTGCGGTCCAGCGCCATCACAATGAGCGAGAGGCGTCCATCGTCCGACAGCATTTTGCCCGCTACGATCTGGTTTTTGCGCAACCGCTCGACCAGCCGGTCATAGGCAGCGCCTTCGGGGATCTCGTCGGTAAAGAGCGGCGGGGCATAGCCCTCGTCGTCGAGCTGCTCGCGGGCCGAGAAAAACGACACGACCCCCTTCACACCCTCGACCAGATTGAGATCGAGAACCGCCGATTGCAGCGCCAAGACCGATGCGCGATCGAGCAAAGTCCGGCCTTCCGCCACGATGAGCACGTCGAACTCGCTCGATGGGAACAGCTCGGAAATCCGCTCGTAGCGGTGAAATTCTTCCGAGTCGGTGCGGAACAGCTCGCTCAGCGAATCATCGACCGAGAGCCTGAAGGAGCCGAACAATGCCGCGATCGAAATCAGCAACATGATCAGGCCCGACAACAACGGCCGCTTGAGCGGCAGAAGGCCAAGCCGCTCGATACCAAAGCCAAGGCCAAAAAAAGAATTGCGCCGTTGCGTCATGGAAATGCTGCGCCGTAATGGCCCCGATTTTTGCCGCGCTTGTCTCTGTGATTCGCGCCGTTCTTAGTCTACGCCCACGCCGCACAAGCCGGCACACCGCCCCGATCGGCGATCTACGCCCGCACCCTGCCGCCGGCATTGACGCCGGTCAAGCGCCGGGCGTCACATCAGCCGCCATCGCGTCATACTAAGATCGCATACCGGCCCGCCTTAACATGCTTGCGCCGAAGCAGTACACTGGCGAACAGAAAATGCCCCTGCATCTCGCATCCATTGGAAGGCGCCACGTTATGACGATCACCCAACTCGAAGGCTGGCTTGATTGGCAATTGAAGCACGGCAGTCACGAATTTCCAGGCAGCGACGGGGGCACCTGCATCAATGAGGCTGCGGTTGTGGTCGCGGGACTCGCCTATCGCGAGGTGCTCTCCATCACCGACCTGCCCGAATCGTTTTGCCCCGTGATCAGCCAATTCGCGCTCACCCTGAACGACGCGATGCCCGAGGGCGACGAGCTGAACCGCCTGCGCCCCTTTGCCGCCCGGCTTTCGGGCAGCAGCGACAACCGCGAGGTGATTTATGAGCGCGCAAAATTTTTGGCCATGGCCGCCGCGTGTGTCTTTGCGCCGATCGCCATCGAGCCAAGCGCGCCCGATGCCGCAGAGCGCCTGAGGGCCGCCAACACGCCCGCAGACGCGCTTACCGAATTTGAAGCCTTGGCCGAGCGCGATTGGCCGGAAAACGCGCGTGAATCAGTCGGCGCCGCGCTGCGCGCGCTCTCGCGCGCCGTTGCGCCCAGGCAAGCCATCTATATCGCCGAGCTCGCCGCCATCGCCGCCATACGCGCTGCCGCCATCGACGCCCGCGCCTGGCAGGCCGCAACCCAGATTCTCGACCGTGTGCTCGCCATCGGGCGTCAAGCCGACCCGGTCGAGGTCGCGCTGATCGACGAACGCGCCACCGATGTGCTGGCCCACAGCTGAACGGCCGAGCGATCCGTTTCCGCGACGCTTAGCGACGGGGTCTTCTGTTTTGCCAAAGACCCCATGCCAACCTATGATTTCGAGGCGTCGGGTATCGCCAATCAGAGGAGATCGCTGCGATGAAAGTCAATTGGGACGACAAGGTGTGTGTTCACGCCGGCGAGTGCGTTAAGAATTCTCCGAAGGTCTTCAAAGTCGAGGATGGTAAATTCGTGATCGATACCGACGCCGGAACCGACGAAGAGATCCAGCAGACGGTTGCAAAGTGTCCCTCCGGGGCTTTGACGATCGAGGGCAGCTGAAGCTAGGCCAGCCGCCCCGCACGCCCACAAGCCTCTCTAGATAAGCCGGTTCGCTATTGGGTCGATCGCTTGCCGAGCGCGCCAGCAATGCCGGGCGCATGGTTTGCCGCATGCACAACTCTCGACTGAGTGTTGGGAGAAAAATTGGAGCGGGCGATGAGATTCGAACTCACGACTTCAACCTTGGCAAACAGCAAATTGAGACGTTCGCCGATTCCACAGGATTGAACCCTAGTGAGCCGAGATACGCCAAGGGACGGTGGGTCGCGGGGTGTCTAGATACGGACGGCGCTTGCACCAGAGCGAACTACAGCGCCGCCCTGCTCACTGCATGAAAATGTAGGATGTGTAACCGAACGGGTAACCGAGGCTCCATCCGCGTACGCTTTACCCCCGAAAGCAGACATAATTCGCGACAGCCTGGAACTTCCGTTAACAGCCGATAGCGGCAATTGAACCCGCACAAATCAATGCGCATTACCCATCAAAGTTTGCAGTTTTGACGTGGCCGATCAATTACTGCTCTTTCTTGCACTGCCCGTCAGCCGCCTTCTGCGCCTTGGTTGCTTTCCTAACACAGTCGTTTGAATACGTCTTACCATCACATCCACAGACCGGTTTAAACAGCATGATACAGACATCAGGTATTTTAACGCAGCTGCCTTTCGCATCCGGCGTTTTGCAGCTGTTAATTGGCAGTTCGCAGAAGTAGCCCTTTTCGCAACTGATCCTGGCTAAGCCGCCGCAGACTTTGCCTTGGGCGAACACTGAATTTCCAGTCCAAGAAGAGAGAATTACGCAGAAAAAGAGAGTTGCGGTTCTTTTCATGACAACCCCATGCTAGATGCTGTTATGCCAGAATAGTAAGGGTCAAGAGTGACCTGACCCCCTTAATCGGCTCCAGGTTTAGAGGTGCGGATCAATCTTCTGCAAAGTTTAATTGTTGGCTATCAAGTGAGTTACTTCGTCAAAACTGAACACTGGAAGTGAAGCCGATGGAACGCATTATATCATTGATTCTGGCATTGATTGTATTCCAGACCGTTTGGGTTCCAAGCAAGGCTGTTGCTGCCAATGAAATCACTGCTGTTGTTAAGGTCGATGGTTTGAACGTGTGGACGCAAAAGAGCGACCAATCAAAAAATATTGCTCAAAATCTCAACAGGGGAGACATCGTATCGATTCTACGCTGCGAGTCTGATTGGTGTTTGTTAGGCGCAGATGGGACAGAGGCGGGATGGGCGATAAAAAATGATCTAGACGTATTTATCGGACTCGATAAATGGGGTCCGATTCCCTATTCCATGTTTAAAGCGGCTGAAAAAGCCTGCGGTGCTGGAAAGGTTGCGGGATGCATGTGTCATGACGGTCCAAGTATTGGTGCGTGCGGCGACTAAAGCATTGATAGCAGCAGTGTTATGGCTGACCGGACCCGATCTAGGTCGTGTACTCATAAATAAGCATTGGCTGGACTGTTATGGGGAATGTCCGCTTTACCCCCGAAAGCGGACATAAATTCACACGGCCTAAAATGTCCGCTTATAGCCATAAGCAGACATTCGCATGAGGTTCTGCGCGGTCGCATGAGGTTCTGCGCGGTCGCAGACTTGGATTGGCGGCCGAGTCGTCAGAACAAAAGGCTCAGGACCAAGCGGATGAGCAGCAACGTCGCACCCGGTACCCGGTACCTGTATCCGGTTATTTTCGCGTTTGATCACGATGTCGTGCCCAGTATGGATCGCAATTTGAGGCAGGTCACATTTAATCCAAAAATTATCTACAAAGGCATTATGGTGTCTTGGAGTTGACGTCTCAATGTCACACGTCCTGGCAGTGGAACTTTCCGATTGCATGTCACGTCTAACGACTGAGCGACACGCATCCGCCAATCGCTACAAGCCCACATAATCTGCACGCTGAATCATGAGTAAATCAAAGACTGAATTCGCTAATTTGGTCGATCGCACGCTATTCGAGTCGCTGCCCGACCCTACGCTCATCGTTGACGCAGATGGCACTATCGTTTGTGTCAATGAGCAAGTGAACAAGCTGTTCGGTTACAAAAAGGGGGAGCTTACTGGCCAAGGGGTCGAGATCCTGGTACCGGAAAATGACCGAAAGGCTCATGCGCAATTGCGTGCGGAATTTTTGAAGAACCCGGCAGCCCGGCCGATGGGACTGGGACTGGAAATGCCGCTCTTAGGCCGGATGAAGGATGAAAGTTCGCTAATCTTAGAGATCAGCCTCAGTCCGTTCGAGACCAAAAACTATCGACTGGTTATCGCGGCAATTCGCGATATCACCGAACGCAAGCAGACACACCACAAGCTGGAGACGCGCACAAATCTTCTTCAGTTGATGACCGACACGGCCGAGCATGCCAACCAGGCCAGCTCGTTCGATGAAGCAACCGAATATTGCCTCGAGAGAATTTGCACATATTTGGGCTGGCCGGTGGGACACGCCTATAAACGCAGCGGCAATGGAACCGAGCGCATGGTGTCGGCCGGAATCTGGCATTTGTCCGATCCAAAACGACTCTCCGCATTCCGGGAGATTTCAGAGCAAACAGAATTTGAACGAGGCATCGGTCTGCCCGGACGCGTATGGAAGTCTGGCAAGCCGGCTTGGATCGCTGACGTTACAAGGGATACCAATTTTCCGCGCAAGAACCTCGCTGCAGATATAGGATTACATACCGGATTTGCTCTGCCGGTACGGTTGGGCTCGGAAATCATCGGAGCTCTGGAGTTTTTTTCCGAAGAAGTTTTGGAACCAAACGAATCCTTGCTTCAGATGCTAACCCAAATCGGGTTGCAACTTGGTCAGGTGGACCATCGCGTTCGCGCCCAACAGACTCTTCGGCATCACACGGAATTACTGGAAAATATTTTGGAGGCCAGTCCCATTGGCGCTTCGATCGTCAATGCGGACGATACCTTCGAATTCGTCAATTCCAGGGCCTTGGAGATGTGGGAGGTCTCAAAAGAAGAATTTCTTGCGACCAAAGCGAGGGATCTTTACCTCAATCCAAACGAGCGTGACATAATTTACGAAAAGCTTTCAAAGCACGGCCGTCTTCGAGACATCGAAGTACAGCTCAAAAAAAATGACGGCACTCCGATTTGGGTACTACTCTCATTCGAGCCGACCGGAATAGCGGGTCCGACACGAAATTTTGCCTGGGCTTACGACATCACGGCGCGAAAGGAAGCCGAGGAGGCTTTGCGTCAAAGCGAGCAACGTCTTCAAGCCATCTTTGAAACAAGTCCCATCGGTGTGGCGATCGTCAACAGAGATGGCAGCTGGGAATTCGCCAACTCCCGCTTCATTGAGATGACTGGGACGACCCGCGAGAAGTTCCTCGCCTCAAAAGCAGCAGATTGGTACGCCGATCCAGAGCAGCGCGAACGGATATATGCGCGGCTCTTGGAACACGGACATCTTCACGACGTCGAAATTCAGGTCAAACGGGCAGACGGCACGCCCTTTTGGGTTTTGGTATCTTTCGAGCCGACAGAAAATAAGGATCAGCGTCAGTACTTTGTCTGGGTTAACGACATCA
>Ga0315336_1003560_pt1 | contig 20394 bp, 21 predicted proteins | sample ASW5metaG_FD_204512 | JGI IMG/M metagenome (GOLD analysis project Ga0315336, IMG submission 204512) | Ammonia-oxidizing marine archaeal communities from Monterey Bay, California, United States - ASW #5 | ecosystem: Environmental > Aquatic > Marine > Intertidal zone | place: USA: California... | reverse complement strand
AAATCGGCCTCCACCCTACGCTTCGCTCCGGTTGGCGTTTCAATTCCATTCACATTCGACACTCAAACCGGAGGGCGCAAGCGCTATTTCCTCCGGTTTGTGCGCCGACCGTGAATGGGATCCACTACTCCGGCCGATAAATCGGCCTCCGCCCTACGCTTCGCTCCGGTTGGCGTTTCAATTCCATTCACAATCGACACTCAAACCGGAGGGCGCAAGCGCTATTTCCTCCGGTTTGTGCGTCGACCGTGAATGGAATCGATTACTACGCGCGCGATTCCACTCTAAATGTAGAAAAGCCGTGGTGCTCGCGTTTACTACCCGATCTCCACTGCCACCAGACCCCCTGAGGGTATATAGTGCCGTCCGCGATCGACGCCCCAGGGCGCAGGTCTACGGCACCCAGACGGTTTCGGAGGTTCTCCCAAATGGTTCGCCAAGTCATTTTCACCATCGCCGCCATCTCCCTCATGGGATGTGGCGGGGGCAGCGGCACTGAGTCCGAGCCCTCCAAGAGCGGCCCCCCAAGCGTCGAATTCGAGATTCCTCTTCCCGAGGTCCTGGACACCTGGCCCTGTCCTCCCTTCGAAGGGGTCGAGAGCGGGACGGACGCGGACGGCAACAACGACGACGACGGCGATGAGCTGACCAACTGTCAAGAGTTGGTGCTCGGAACCGATCCCAACAACGCCGACAGCGATGGTGACGGCCTCCCCGACCGAGACGAGGTCGGAGACGATCTCGAAGATCCCCGCGACACCGACGGCGATGGCATCATCAACCCCCTCGAGATCGACGACGACGGCGATGGCATCCCCACGCCCGAAGAAGACGAGAACGGCAACGGCGATCCCACCGACGACGACTTCGATGGCGATGGCGACCCCGACTACCTCGACGATGACGACGACGACGACAACATCGACACCATCGACGAAGACCTGGATGGAGACGGCGATCCTCGCAACGATGACACCGATGGCGACGGCGCCATGGACTACCTGGACGCAGATGACGACAACGACTCGGTCCGCACCAAGGAAGAGGACGTCAGTACCAACAACAATCCTCTGGACGATGACACCGACGGCGACGGAATCCCCAACTGTCGTGACGCCGACGACGACAACGACGGTGTTCTGACCAAGGACGAGGACAGAAACGGCAACGGCGATCCCCTCGACGACGACACCGACGGCGATCTCACGGCCGACTTCCTCGAGAACGACGACGACGGCGACGGCGTGCTCTCCGCCAACGAAGACCACGACGGCGACGGTGACAACACCAACGACGACCTCGACGGCGACGGCATTCCAGACTTCCTGGATCTCGATGAGGACGGCGACTGTGTGTCCTCGATCATCGAGGACGTGAACCTCGATGGCGACGCGTCCAACGACAACAGCGATGGCGACGCCTGGCCCAACTACCGAGACGCCGACGACGACAACGACGGCACGACGACCAAGGCCGAATACGACAACTTCGAATCCTGCGACCCCCTGACCGACGCGGACGCCGACGACGACGGGGACAACTGCTACGACCACATCGACGACTTCGATGGCGACATCGGCGTCTGTGACCCGACGGTCAATCCCGACCCCGACACCGCGACGGCCGGCTCACCGCTGCCGTATTTTGATGACTCCTGCTGCATTCAGAACGTGTTCGTGCCCGATACTGCGGACACCGCGACCGACACTGCAGACACTGCAGGGGACACTGCAGGCGATACCGGGAACGATACAGGCGCCTGATTCCATTGCTCTTGCAATGAGCTCGGATTGGGTCTGAAGAGCCGCGCCTACGGGCGCGGCTTTTTCCGTTTTCCTGGGGTAATTCCGCGCCGATCGCGCCAACCGATTTATCCACAATCGATCCATAGGCGAAGAAAAGTCGCGACGGGCAGATCTGGATCTTCAGCCGGTCCAAAGAGCCGCTGGATCCGGTGTTCCACAGGCCGCGAGATCCCTAAATGTGCGCGGGTCGCCGCTTGTCGCCAAGTTGCCCCTGTTTATCCACAGCTGGCAGGTCTCTGTGGGTGCCGCGATCGGCCAAAAATCCGCCTTGACCCCTGCGGATCGGAGCGGTAACTAGGTGGGGCTGGTAACGACTGGCATTTGCAACAGCAGCCAACATATCCCCCACAGGCGCTGTTGCTCCCTCCCTCCCCCGACCCAGGAAGCTTGCGCGGCGAATGCGAGCTTCCTGGGTCACTCTTTCTCGCCTCCGATCCCCTGGGCGTCCGGCTGAGTGTTCGCACGTGAAGCGGGCGCCCTCCCTCCGATCGAGACGGACGATCTCCCTCCGGTCGATAGTCAGTCTCGAAACATCACTTACGTGACGCGCAAGCGCGCCGCTGGAATCGGGTCAGACGGCTCCCATCCGGTCGATAGCTAGCTCGAAACCTTACTTACGTGACGTAGGCGGGCTATTCGACCTTGCGTAGGCAGACCTGGCTGAAGCCCTGTGGGAAACCGGTGGACTTCTGTCCGACTTCGAAGTCTGCGCTGTGGAAGAGCCAGCCATCCTGGGCTTCGATCCACTGTCCGACTTCGGTCGTTGCATCGCCGGTCTCGAACGTGCTGTCGCCGTCGAGGAGTACAGGGAAGACGCGGCACCTCAGCTCGAGGGGCGGCGCGTCGTACCGCGCCAATGCGGGCTCGGGCTCGGGCGGCTCCTGGGCCAGTGCGTCGTCAAAGAGAAGCGACCGGCTCTGAAAAAGTACAGTAATAGCGAGGAATGCGAGGATGGACGCGGTCGTCTTCCTGGTGGGCATGGCAGAACTCCGTGGAACACAGCCACTTAACCTTGCCGGGACCGATGCAAGGTGGACAGAATATGACCGCCAGGGACAAAAATACGAGTGACAACGAGACAGGTGTTCAGTATGTTCAGTGTAGACATCGGAGCTGACATGGCCGCCCCCCGACTGATTCCAATCGAAGACGCCCCTCGCGCGCTCGTCTCGAGCCTTCCACGGCTCCCCCGAGGACGTGACGTGCGGGCATTCGTCGTCGTACGTGAGGGTCGTTGGCAGTCGAGTCTGTGGCGCGTTGGTGATGTGGTTGTCTCTAGAGGCGATGCGAACCAGGGCGACGATGTTGTTCTGTTGCCGGCAGGCCACGGCCGGCCACAGTTCGGTAGCGTCCAGGGCATCCGGCTCTTCGGGGCTGAGGGCGAGCCGTGCCACCCAGCGCGGTGGCAGGTCGCGGGCAAGATCGTTCTCGCATATCGGCAAGAGTCGGACGCGTGGATGGTCGAGCTTCGCGATGCCATGCCCATGCGGCGGTCAGGGGGCCAGCTGTCGCTGTTCTCCGCGGTCGCCGCCTAGAGGACAGGGAGTGGTCACCTCACGGTGATCGGGGAGCGCCGGAGGCTGGGGAGCCTCCGGCGCTGTTCCTGTCAGTCCCGGCGGTCCAGGAGGCGACGAATGACCGCGATGCGCTCCGGGTCCAACGGGGCGGTCAGGTCGCCGTCACGGTGCAGCCAGGTGCCCACGATGGCGCCGTCAGCTGCAGCCGGCAACGCGTGGCTTGGACTCAGGCCACTTCCGATCCAGATCGTGGCGTTCGGGACGGACTGACGGACCGTGTTCACGTCGTCGCCTTCGGTGGGCTTTCCGGTGCCAGCGCCCGATACAATGAGCACGTCTGCCTTACCTCGGTGCCAGGTGTCGTGGGCAGCGTCCTCGAGTCTGCTGCCACCGATGGGAACGGCGTGTTTGACGTGCACGTCGGCCGCGATCGCGGTTTCGGCACCCAAGCGATTCCGCTCGAGAAGGGTCGCTCTCGCATCGCCCGTCAGGATTCCCTGGTCGGTCGCCATGACACCCGTGTGTACGTTGACCCGAATGAAGGTCGCTCCGGCGGCAGCGGCCACCGAGAGTGCGCCAACGGCGTCGTTGCGAAGGACATTGACGCCTACTGGGAGTCCTGAGCGAACCAAGGCATGGGCGATTCGCGTCATGGCAGCGATGGTGTATTGGTCAACAGGCCCGCCCGTAAACGGCGCGTCACCGAGGTTCTCGACGATCATTGCATCGACTCCGCCAGCGATGAGCGCCTTGGCATCCGCTATGGCCCTGGCCTCGACAGCCTCGAGGCCAGCAGATGAGGCGGGCGAGCCGGGAAGCGGCATCAGGTGGACCACCCCGATGAAGGTCGGTCGGTCGCGTCGCCCAAAAAGGTCGCTCAGGGGGAATCCAGCGGGAGCAGGTACAAGGTCCGCAAGTCGTATCGGCCGTCTGGGAGGGGGACGGCGCTCACCGGCGGATCAATGCCGGCATAGTTGTCGTCGGTGCCCGCGACGCCGAAGACCAGAAGGGGAGATTCCTGGCCGTCGAGTTGCATGTACAGCCCGTAGACGTTCTCGGTCTCGATTCCGGCACTCTCCGCCGCGGGATCGAGCTGCGAGTCGTAGGGGCCAATACCGAGTCTGAAGGTGAGCGGACCTGGGTACTGCGCGGCGGCGCAATCTTGACTGTCGACCATCGTGATCTGCCACCACCCATAGAGTTCGACCTCGAAGTCTGGCGTCTCGGTCGCGGCGATATCGAGAGCGAGATCCGTGGTGCAGAGCGGATTGTCGGCCTCGAGCAGAGGATCGGGATTCGAGTATTCGAAGCTGAGGAGCGTGGTACCCAATTCGACATTCTCGGCGAGCACGTCGAAGGTTCCGCCGATCGAGTAGTGCGAGGGTTCGACCGCCGACGTGTAGTTCGTCACCGAATCCGTATCCTCGGTGTCGTCACCAGCGAGTGCGGCGTCTGAATCCATGGCGTCAGCATCCGCTCCCGAGTAGCTCGCGCACGCTGCGACCGTCGTTGTGACGACGATGATCAGTGACGATTTCCAAGGCGAGCCCATGCTACTCCTGGTGCGAACTTAGCTGACGAGGCCAGTATTTGCACGGAGCGTGCCACAGGTCTGGGATCGTGGTGCATGGCGCACGATCGCCCGTCCGAACCGTCGCGGCGGCGGCTATCGCCGCACATACAGCGACATCTGTGTCACAGGGGCCAGGCCGCCGTTGGCCACAGGGCGTAGGGCTCCGATGCGTCCCAACTGGTGGCATTCGAAGAGCCGCCGTTGTCGAAGGTGTCTGGATATGCCCAGCCGTGAAGCTCCCAGCCATAGCCGTAGTCGGCCCACCCTTCGCTGGTTTTCGCGTGAGGAGCGTCTTCGGCAGAGAGCGTCTCGGTGAGGCCGATCCGGCGGAGCGACAGAACCAAGGGGTCAGTAGCCAGCGCGTTGGGACAGTCGGACTCGAGCAACGTCGATTCGATCTTCCAGGCATGCGTGCATTTCGGGCAGCTGGCTGTTGTCGGGGTGCCCGTGAACTCGATCACGGCTGCGCAGACAAAGTGCTTGCCGGCGTGTTTCTTCTTCCAGCGGTCGCCGAAGAACTCCCAGGTCTGAAATCCGATGATCTCTTCGTCGCCCACCGGCTCGATGTACATGGGATCGAGGCCCCAGGCGGGCTCGGGGTCCGCTTTGCAAGCGGCGACCATGAGGAGGGCAACGAGGATGATGCGGGTCATTACGGGCGTTTAACCCGTCGGTAGCTGCCTGCAGTACTCCCCGTTATGAGCTTGGCTCCACGGGGAGTCAACGTGTGGATCTGGGTTGTTGCAACCATCGCTTTTGCGGACTGCGCAGATGAGCCAGCGGCAGACGCGGTTGCCCGGGCCGGCGCGCTGGAGGACGCATACCTCCACTTGCAAGAGGAGCGTTTCGACGCCGAGCACGCCGCCATGATTGCGGCCATTGGGTGTCTGGATCGACCGCTGACCCTCGAACAGGTGTTGGTGGTGCACGAGGCCAAGGGTCTGGCCTCCTTCGTGGACGGCGAGCTGGCTGCCTCGCGGAAGAGCTGGGCGGCTGTACGACAGCTGGCACCCGACTTCGCGCCCGATCTGGCCGTCATGCCCGTCGGCCATCCCATGCGCCAACAGTACGAGGACGCCCCTATGGATGCCGAGCGCGTCCCCTTGGAGCGGTCGCCGGCAGGCGGCTGGCGCGTGGACAGCATCGAGACAGCGGACGTGCCGAAGAACCGCGCCTTCCTGCTGCAGGGCTTCGATCTGAGCGGGGTCGTCGTTCACTCGGGCTACCACTACTCGGTTGCCGAGGTACCGCAGATCGATTTCGCCGATCTCGACGAGACGGCGCGTCAACGGCGGCGCAAGCGCATGCACTGGATCGGCTCGATTACGGCGGGGGCACTGACTGTCGGGAGCGGAACAACGGCCGTACTGGCAGCCTCCGCCGAAGCCGCGGTGCACAGTGACCAGACCCCCTTGGCGGACCTCGATGGCCAGGCAACGACTGCAAACAACATGAGCTTTGCCAGTCTGGGCATGTTGGGAGGCGCCGCCGCCGTCGGTTCGGTCACCTGGGTCGTGAGGTGGTGAGTCCTAGAAGAGGGACACCACGAAAGGCAAGGCGATAGCCGCGAAAATTATGAATGCGGAGAACGCGAGCACACCCAGTAGTGCCGCCACGTGCCACGGCCACCGCGATGGCGCTCGCGCCTTCTTTCTCTTGCGAGGAGGGCCTCCCGGCTTGCTGGATTTGTCGACAGCCTTCGGTTCCTCTTTCTTGGGCGGCGCGGCCCAGGTGGCGGCTTCGTCGTTCAATTGTCGGGTTCGGATCTCAGGCTCGGTCTCGGTCTCCAGCCGCACGGCGCCGATCTGCGTCACCGCATCGGCATCGTCGGGATCGATGGTGTCCTCGCGACGGGTATGCACGATCACATCGGCGTCTTCCTGCTCTGGACCCAGATCGAGGTCGGACACGTGGAATGGCGGCAGGGTTGCGAGGTCGTAGATGGAGTTGTTCTCCCCAGACCCGGTGTCTTTTTCCATGGCGCCGTCCTTGCGGACGACCATCTGGATCTCGGTGACCTCGTTCGAGGGCATCAGATCGCCTGGGTCGGTATCTCGCGTCTCCGGGGGCGCGGTCTTCATCTCCTCGAGTCCCGCCATCGCGGAGATGTGGGTCACCTCGTCGTCGCCTCCGGCCAATCCGCCGTAGAACTCCGTTCGGGGCTCCATATTGCGGAAGAGAGCGGGAAAGGCCCCGCTGTCCTCGGAAGGGAGCAGGTCATTGGCACTGACGGTCTCGGTGTGCTCCGGATCGTCCGGCATGTCGGGAAGCAGCGTCTGCAGGCTGGAGCCATATCGCCGAGAGATTCCCTGCAGTGTGCCGTCGAGGCTGAAGTCGCCGTCGAGGGCCCAGAGCAAGCTGGAGATGAGCTCGTGGTTCGGCCGGGCTTTCCGCTGTTGCTCGAGGATAGCCCTCGCTTTCACAAGTGAGCCGGTCGCCATGTAGTGCCTGGCCGCCGCGATTGCAGCTGGCCCATCGCCCGGCTCAGCGTCGGTGATGTCGGGCTCTGTTGGCGGCTCGGACGCCTGATCGAAGAGCTCGGAGAGGATTCGGTTTCTCGGAAACCGCTTGAGAGCCTTCTCCACCGCCTTGCGCGCCTTGTTGTTCCAGCCTCTGGCGATGAACATCCTGCCGGTGAGGATGGCGATCTCGGGGTCCTTTCCTCCGTCCAGGGTCTGTAGTCGTGCCCAGGCCCGGTCAAACAGGCCCAATTTTATAAACGATCTGGCCTGAGCGAGTTGAGCCGTTGCCGACGGTTCGCCGTGCGCGGACCACTCTTCCACAAAACAGATCACCGTCCGGTCATCGCCAACCTGCGTGAGGTGCGCGACCGTGGCCTCGAGTTGAACGAGGGGCGGGAGTGCCCCGGAATCGCCGGGATTGAGTATGTTTCCGCCTGAGCAGGAAGAGGAGGCAAGTGTAGCACTGCCCCCTCTCCAGGTTTCTAGCGTTGGCGACTAAAGCGTCGCTTTGAACTCGGCTTCAAGGGCAGGACACACCTCGAACAGGTCGGCGACGATGCCGTATGTGGCGTGCTCGAAGATGGGGGCCTCGGGGTCCTTGTTGATCGCGACGATGACCTTCGAGGTCCGCATGCCGGCGAGGTGCTGGATAGCTCCGCTGATGCCACAGGCGATGTAGAGCGTCGGATTGACCGTCTTTCCGGTCTGGCCAACCTGCTCGCTGTGACCGGCATATCCGGCGTCGACCGCGGCACGTGAGGCGCCCACAGTAGCGCCGAGCGCGGCACCCAGGGGGCGAATCACCGCATCGAACTGCTCTGCGGACTTGAGGGAGCGACCGCCGCTGACGATGCGCTCGGCCTCGGTCAGGTCGACAGAGACCGCCTCGGGGGCCTTGGCCTCGGTGACCGTGACCGCTGGCGTGGTCCCCTTGAAGGACACCGAGACGACTTCGGCGCCACCACCGGAAGGGGTTGGCTGGCCGAAGCTGTTTGCGCGGACCGTGAAGATGGCCGGCGAGCGATTGACGACCACATCGGCGTAGACCTTGCCCGCGTACATCGGGCGGCGCCCGATGACAGATCCGCCATCCGCGCGCAGGTCGGTGCACTCCGATCCCATGCCCGTATTCAGGCGTGCGGTCAGGCGGGGGAGTGCGTCCTTACCGGCAAACGACGCCGGCGCGAGGATCACATCCGGTGCGGCCTGCGAGATTGCGGCCGCCAACCCATCTGTGGTGGCTGCGGTCGAGTACGACGAGAAGTCGCCCGAGACCTGGTAGACGGTTGTGGCGCCGAAACCGCCCAGCTCGGACGCCGGGGCGTCTCCGAGGACGACGGCCGACACCGAGGTGCCGAGGGCGGCGGCGAGCTCGCCAGCCTTACCGAGAAGCTCGTAGGCGGTCTTCTTGAACGTACCGCCGTCGTGCTCTGCAAAAACGAGGATTCCACTCATGTTCGTGTCTCCCTAGATGACTTTGGCTTCGTTGCGGAGGAGTCCGACCAGCTCTTTGACCACGTCGGCGACTTCGCCTTGGAGGATTCTTCCTGAGGGTCGGGCCGGGGGCGCGCCGAAGTTGGTGAATGTACAGGCCGGGGCCACATCGTCGGCGCTCAGGCCAAGGGCTGCGAGGTCCAGCTTGTCGATGGGCTTGCGCTTCGCCTTCATGATGGCGGGCAGCTTGGCGTAACGGGGGGTGTTCAGGCCGCGCTCGGCCGTGATCACGACCGGCAGGGAGCCGGAGACGACATGCTTGATGCCGCCGTCCATGGCCCGGGTAGCGGTGAAAGACTCGCCATCGGTGTCGAAGTCGGTCACGCGGGACACCAGAGCCCATCCGAGGAACTCGGCGACCATGGCGGGAACCTGAACGTTGTCGTCGTCGATGGCCACTTTTCCGCAGAAGACGATGTCGCACTCGTCCTTGCCGATGGCGGCGGCGAGTGCCTTGGCCGTTCCGAGGGCATCGCTTGCAATGGCGGCATCGTCGTTGACGATGACGGCGCGATCGGCGCCGAGCGCCAGGCAACTGCCGCGAAGCTGCGTGACGACCGAATCCGGTCCCACGGTGAAGGAGACGACTTCGCCCCCGTGCTTCTCTTTTGTGACGATGGCTTCTTCGATGGCGAACGAGTCGTAGGGACTCACCACCATCTTGTGTCCGCTCTCGTCGATTCCCTCGCCACTGGAAGCGGGCTTGATGCGCGCGTCGGTGTCGGGGGTGACCTTGGCGCAGATTCCGATCTTCAAGGTGCCTCCTTTTCTACGTTGAAAGTTACGGTTTCATGCCGCGGATAAAGACGTCCGCGACTTGATTTGCAGCGCTCTCGAGTTCGAAGCGGTCTGAACCGCCAGAGAGAACCCACTGCATTGCGATTTCATCGAGCGCGCCGAAGAACGCCCACATGATCACGAAAGGATCGATCTCGGTCCGGAAGAGGCCCTGGGCCTGTCCCTCGCGGACGATTTGACCGAACACGCCGAGGTATGCCCACAGTTTCTCGGGGCGATATTCTTTGAGGAACTTGTTGGAGAGCCGGAGCTCGACCTGGAGCACTTCGGCTACGGCGCGGTTTTCTCGCACCTGCTTGAAGTGGAATATTGCGAACCTGCGGACCCGTTCTTCGGGGTCTTCGATTCCGTCGAGGGCCTCGCGCAGTCCGCTGAGCAGGTAGTCCATCTTCTCTTCGAAGATCGAGAGAAGGAGGTCCTCCTTGTTGCGGAAATAAAGGTAGATAGTGCCATCTGCGACGCCAGCCCTCTTGGCGATGTCGCTGATTCGGGCTTGGTGGAAGCCGCGTTCGGCAAAGACCTCGACGGCGGCGTCGGTGATCAGTGCGCGCTTGTTTGGTTTCTTGCGCTGGGCGGCTTCGGGCATGTCTACCCTCCGAAAATGAATCGCGGCTCAGTGAGCTATCAGATCTAGGCCCGGGATGCGAGCCAACGTTCGACCAGAGACGTGATGTCTCGGTCAGGAACCGTGGCCCAGTCGGCCAGGAACTTCTCGTTACCGATGTCGGTGAGTGGGTGTTTCATGGCTTGAACGAGCGTCTTGTATGGGCACGTTGCCACGTCAGCACCGGCCAATGCGGCGTCTACGAGGTGAATGGGATGTCGTATGGACGCCGCGAGAACCTGAGTCTTGATATCGTCAGATTGGGCGTAGATTCCGGCGATCTGATGGATGAGATCGATACCGTTCCAGCTGATATCGTCGATGCGGCCGATGAAGGGAGAGATGTAGGTAGCCCCGGCAAGGCCGGCCAGCAGCGCCTGCGAAGCCTGGAAGCACAAGGTGACATTGACCTTGATTCCGTCGTCGGAGAGGGCCTTGCAGGCGCCGAGACCCGCCGTGGTCAGCGGAACCTTGACGACGACATGCTCGTGGACCTTGGCGAGGAGGCGGCCTTCACGCACCATGCCCTCGGTGTCCTGAGCGACCACTTCGGCAGAAACGGGACCCTGAACCAGCTCGCAGATCTCGTGGATGACTTCAATGAAGTCGCGCCCCTCACGGGCGATGAGCGATGGATTGGTCGTACACCCGGCGAGGATTCCCCAGCTGTGGACCTCGCGGATCTGGTCGATATTGGCGGTGTCGATGAAGATCTTCATGGGCGCTTCCTCGCCGCGTGGGCGGGTTGGTGGAAACGTCCAGATACAGCGGTGGCCGTCGCGCTGCAACCACTCCGACAGGTACGGGTTGGCGTCCTCCAGGAACGGCGTAGTCCGCCCATTTTCGCTCGGTCCGTGGATCGACTGAATCCGGCCAGGCCTCGACCAGGGGGATCAACACGAACGGTCGCTGCGCAATTCCGGGGTGAGGGAGCGTCAGGCGGGGGTCGTCCAGGATCCAATCGCCCGCCATCAGCACGTCGAGATCGAGGGTTCGATCGCCCCAGTGTTTGGCTCGGCGACGCCCGGCTCTCCCCTCCAACTCGACGCAGTACCTCATGAAGGCGTGTGGCGAGCATCGGCTCTCGAAGAGGGCCACGCCGTTGAGGAAGTGGCCGTGCGCGGTCCCGCCTTTCATGGGCGGCGTTCGATACCAGCGCGACACGCGCAGCAGTTGCAGCTCGGGCTTGGCGTCGAGTTGCTTCAGTGTTCGTTCGAGATGGCCGCGGCGTTCGCCGAGGCTGCTCCCGAGTCCGAGGGCCACTTTCATCTGTGGCGTATGGCACGGGCAGCGCGTCTGTGCACCTCCGTGCCACCGGGGAGATCCGCCGCCGCCTCGAGATAGTCGGCGGCCCCCGCACGATCTCCGTGATTCAAATACCGGCTCATGCCGAGCATATAAGGGAACCAGTACTCGTCGGGGTGCACCGCCATTGCCTCTTGGAGCAACGCTTCATGCCCCTCAACGTCGCCGAGCGATCGGACGATCGTGGCTCCGTAGGCCCATGGGGTCGACCACGAGGTGTCGATATGCCCGCACGTCCGCACGGCCGCCACCGTCTCGGATGGGGATGCCGTTCTCTGTGCGTAGGAGGCGACAATCGACGTCCAAAGCAACGTGGCGGCGGCAGAATCGTGACCGAGGCTGACGGCGCGAAGGAACTGCGCAGACGGAGTCGTCGACGCGGTTTGTCCGGGAATCTCTGGTGCCTGGCGCAACAAAGACGCCGCGAGCAAGCCGGCGCAGATGCCCATCGCCGCGCGGGTCAGTAGACGCCGCTCTCGGTGGTTGCGGCGGCCTCGGCCTCCTTTGTGGCCTTGAAGATGGCGCGCTGGCCGTCTCCGTCTACGTCACAGGCGCCTTCGACCGTGAAGCCGTCGTCAGTCGTGCTCACCTGGTAGGAGCCGCGGACCTCTTCAGCATCGGGGGCCCACGACAATTTCTTGAAGCCGTCGGACGGGGCCCACTTGACGAGCTCAGCGTCGACCGCGTGGGCCTCGCGTGGAGCAGATGTCGCAGGTACGAACTTATTGAAGGCCGACTCGTATTTGATCTCGGAAACGCGGATCAGCTCCACGTTGAGCGGAACCTCCGACAATTTGGAGTTCTTGGCTCGATTCAGACCGAGGGGAACCGCGATGAGCGCGAGGACGGCAACGACGGCCACCCCGATCAAGATCTCGGTGCGACCGATCTCGCCTCTGCGTTGGTGCATGCTGACAAGCCTCCTGGCAGCGCAAGGTTATTCAATCGCGGGCAATCAGTGCAACCACGTGCACGCGGCCTCGACGGACTTCGGCCCCCAGACCGATGAACTCCGAGTCCGTCAAGAGGGCTGGCCGCGATCGAGGATCCCAGAGAATCTGATCGAGGCACGACTCTACAGTGCGTGCGCGGCACTCCCATCGCCACATGGTTTCTGGCGGGTAGCCCAGCGTGTTCGCTACGGCCGTCGCCGTCTTTTTGGGGTTTGTAAGCATGCCCTGGGCGGCCTGATCGAGGAAGGCGTCCCGCAGCCATGTGCGCGCACTGTAGGCGCCGCGAATGTCCGACAGCGCCGCCTCCACCCGGTCGACGGCCTCGGCACCGTTCCTGACGTGGGGGCCCGACTCGAGCAGTCCAATCTCGGGGGGCATCATTCCGACATAGACCGGAAACAGTGCAATGGGGCCTTTTTTGTCGGCGATTTCGAAGATCCACTCGCCATCGATGTCGAGCGTGAACTTCTGGGCGATCTCAAGGGCGCCCTCCACCACGATGCCATCTGGATCGCAGACTACGTAGTGGGCGTCTGCAATGCTGGGCAGCCCGATGACGTCCCCGATGGGGAGCTGGCGCGGCTGCAATCCAACGGATGCGCGTGGATTGGAGACCAGCGCGACCCAGGCCTCACCTCGGTCTCCACGGGCGCGCACCAAGCCGAGGTCGTGCGTCGGATCGACTCCGGCGAGCCATTCGCGCAGCGCTTCAGGCTCTTCAGCCTCGGCCGTCGACCATCCTTTGACCACATCGATCGGGTACGGATACCCGGCTCTCCATGCGGCTTCTCGGACCTCCCAGTCGTCGAGGCCAGCGTTCTTCCCGCGGATTGCTGCCAGGGCGAGGCCAGCGGCCGCACCTCCCAGCGACGCGTCCCATCTGTGGTCCCTGACCAGGTTGGCGATCACCGGATCGGGCGGCTCGGCCTTTACCCGGGCATAGGTCCCTGCAATCGGCGACGGCAGCCTGGGCGGGGTCTCGAAGTCCTGGGGCTTGATCTTCTTGTTTCCGCAGCCGACAGCAATCAACAGCAGTGGGAGCACGAAGCGCATGAGGGCCTATATCTGGCTGGGGCGCGAACAGGTCTCCAGATCGGCTTCCTAGTTCCCCTCGCGCGATCGATGCACAAACAACCAGGTAAACAACAGCATCAACACCGCACTGCCGACGAGCGCCCCGATCAGATACTCCATGGGAAGTCCGAGATCGTCGGCTTCGGCGGTGCTCTTGAAGCCGAGTTGGTACAGCGTTCCCGTCAACTGGGTCGGCACGCGGTCGTTTCCGCTGCTTCCCGAGACCTCGTTGAAGTAGTTGGCGCCATTGCCCGTCTTCATCATCGCCTCGAACGAGTAGCGGGTGAAGATCAGCCACGAAATGCCCGAGGCTACCGGTCCCATCAGCTTGACCCTGACGAGTAGTCCGCCAAATGTGATCTGTGGGATGAGGAGCAGGGGAAGGGTGCCGACTGCGGCTTCGCTCGATGAGAACAGGGACGACACCAACAGGCCCATAGACATGCCAACCAGGCCGGTGAGCGTGGTTACGGCGGCCAGCGTCACTGGGTTGTATCCCCAGGGCGCGAGCTCCTTTGGGTCCGCGTAGCCGATCTCGGTCATGCCTCCCATGTCCAGGAGGAAGTACGTCATCAGGGCGAGCGTGATGCACTGGATGGTGACGATTCCACCGAGGACCGAGACTTTCGAGGCGAGGTAGGAAAACGAACTCAGGCCGACCCGCGCCTCTCGTCGCCAGATCGTGCGATCGGAGATCAGCTCACGCACGGCCGCGCTCGCCCCGAACCACAACGAAGACAGAGCGAGCATGAACATGGCCGCCGAGTCCGGGCCGTCGAAGACCACCCACATCGCCAGGGCCAGGATCGGGGCTTGCGCCAGCAGGACCGCGAGCCCGCCGGCATCGCGGGTCTTGACCTGCGCATACCTCCGGGTCAACGTCCAGTATTGCCAGAAGCGCGAGCGGTTCTGCGATCGGGCTCCTCCACTGTCTGAGATGTGGACGCCGTCCAGACCGAGCAGGTGCTCTCGGGTTCGCACGAACTTTCGGAACGCGGGATCCTCTTTGTACCGGTTTCCCCATTCGGTTGGCGTCATGTCGGCAAGACGCGCGAAGATCTCGTCGGCAGATCGAACGCCAAACCACTGGCAGGCGTCGTCGGGTGGGCCGAACCAGGCCAGGCGACCGCCGGGGGCGAGGACCATCAGGTGGTCGACCATGGACAGGATGGTCGGAGTCACGTCGTGGGTGACCAGGAAGACGATACGGCCCTGATCGGCCAGCTGGCGGATCAGAGAGACGATGTCCTGGGCGGTCTGTGGATCGAGCCCGCTGGTGGGCTCGTCGAGAAAGAGGACCCGCGTGGTGCGGGTGAGCATCTCCTGCCCGAGGTTGACCCGCTTGCGCTGGCCGCCCGAGATGCCCCGCCGTACGGCGTCGCCGATTCTGGACTCCCGGATGTGTTTGATGTCGAGCTCGTCGAGAACCCGAGTGACTTCCTCGTCGATGGATTCGCGCTTCACATCGGGCGGAAAGCGAAGTTTACCCGAGTAGAACAGACTCTCCTCGACGCTGAGCTCGGGGTGCACGACATCGTCTTGCGGGACGATGCCGACGATGGATTTGTCGTTGGCGAGCAGCGCGTGGAAGCTCGCTCCGTCGAGGATGACGTCGCCGTTGTCGGCAGGGGCAATGCCCGCGATGGCGTTCAGGAGCGTGGTTTTTCCCGCACCGGAGGGGCCCACGACCGCGATGACCTCGCCGGAGAAGACCGTGAAGCTCACGTCTTCGAGCAGGGTGATGGGGCCGATCTTGCGGTTTAGATGGCGAATCGACAGGGCCGAAAAGGAGTTGGCGCCGAAGACCGTGAGCTGCTGTTCGGACTTGTCGAGTGCGAGGGTGTAGGAGCCCACGCGGAGCTGGTCGGTTGAGTGCACTGGTGCGGCGCTTGTCGGTGCTCCGTTGAGTAGAGTGGGGCGCCCGCTGCCGAGATCCACCACGCGCCATCCGTCGCTGGTGCGAACGAGTTGGGCGTGTCGATCGGCGACCTGCGGGTCTGGCAGGGGGATGTCGCAGGACGTAGCGCGGCCGATCGTGTAGCGGTCTTTGACCAACTCGAACCGGAAGTCTCCGGTGGCATGCCGCACGTCGTGTTTTCGGAAGAGGGCGCCGATGAGCATCTGATCGACGCCGAGTTGGTTGGCTGCTCGCGTCAGCCGACCGATCTCCTGCCGGTCAATGACACCATCCACCCCACACACGGCGAACAGCGCATCGAGAAGGAGCAACCCCTCCGCGGCCCCGTAGCGTTCTGCAAAGGACTTCAGATCGAGTTCTTCGGCAACCGCCGCCCGCAGGGCTTCTTCTTCGGCGTGTCCAAATCGCGATCCGAAGGCGCGCAAGTCGTTTTCGCTGATCGCGATCCGGTTCTCAGGAGCCAGCGCCAGCTCGAGGAGGACCTCGATCTCCCCCTTGTTGAGGTCACATCTAGCCGCGATAGAGTCGGTCATCGACTCCCGGGCGACATCGGATACCTCTTCATCCGGTAGGATTCTCGCGAGTAATCGCGTAAATTCGACGGCGAAGTTGATCGACTCCTGGCGTTCAGGAGTATCGCGGTCCCCGAGGTTCTCGCGGAATCGATCCGACAGCTGGGCGGTTAGCACCGGCTATTTATAGACCACCGCCATCGCGGCCCCGGCGTCTTTCTTCTTGCCTTCGGTCTCGCGCAGGTAGAGCACGATGTAGTAGGTGCCGGTCTCGTTCGGTGTGAACTCGATCTTCGGCTCCCGGTTGACCTCTTTGGCTCGGGTCACGACGTTTCCGTCGGTGTCGTAGAGCAGCACGTCGAGCTTCTTGACGTTGTCGTCGCCACACGTCGCGATCTGATATTCGTTGCCCTTGTACAGAGTGACCAGGTAGTTCCTGGTTTTGCCCTCTGCGATCTCGCTGGAGGTCATCGTGCGGATGCCCCAGCCGTCGTTGTAGCCCTCCCACACTTTGGTTCGCAGGCAGGTCTCCGCTTCGGCTTCTCCGGCAAGCGCGGGTGCGGACGCCAAAAGGGACCCCACCAAAGCCATCGACAACATCTTCACTCATCCTCCCAAGGCGTTGGCGCCAGTCTACAGCAGGGACAACACGTCGTCGGTGACCGTAATTACGGAGGCGATGTCTTCGGCGTTCAGCGGACCCTTCTTTTCAGCTAGGGCCTTGAGCGTATTCAGCGAGGATTCGAGCTTCTCGGTCACGGCGGCCGGCGCCTTTTCGGCGCCTTCTTCCTTGACATACTTGATGAAGTAGTCGACCACTGCCGGCTGCTTGAGCAGGGTGTCCGCCGCTCCGGTATCGGGGTTGTCCTTCACGGCCTTGGCCACCAGATTGGCGCCCTCGAGCCAGGAGCCGGCCTCGATGAGGGGCACGACGCGCGCGTTGTCGTTGAACTTGAGCTCGGGAATCACGGCACCGGAGAGCTCGTCGAACTCCTTGAGGAGTTCTTCGCGGTTCACGGCGTCCGCTTTGACGCGGTCGCGCATGTCCTGGAGTGTGGCATCGATGTCCTTGCCTCCTCCCAGTTGGCCCATGCCGTCACGAATCTTGCTGAGTCGGCCGAGGAGCTGCTTCTTCTCTGAGGTCTTCACGGTCAACAGTGCGTCGGCCAAGATGACCCCCGTGCGCAGCGCGGCGTGGTCGACATCGGCATTCGCCATGTCGAACCCGTGTTTCGGGATCAGCGACGACAGCTGCGTGTCGATTCCAGCGGCTTCGAGGGCCTTCTGGGTCTCGACCGGAGACGGCACGAGCGCGACGTTATCGGCGGCATTCATCGCCTCGGCATCGAGACCGGGATCATCGGGCGTCTCGGGCTTCGGGTCTTCGACCGGCGCCGGCTCGGGAGTGGGCTCGGGCGTAGTGGTCTCTCCACCACACGCGACCAGAAGGGCGGCCAGCCCCAGGGAGAGGACAGTGACTGAGACGGACTTATGCATCTTTGACGGCTCCGTTGTGCGGGGGCACACTACTGCGCAACCCCGAATATCGCAAGATCAGGAAGCGGACGGGACCCTGGAGGCGACCAGCATTCCCGGCCCCTCCAGTTCGACGCCCTCGACATGCTCGAGGCCGGCGGCGGTCAGGATGTTCACCAGCGCTTCGGGACTGCGGCGGATTGTCGGCCAAGTCAGGAGACGGTCGAGCAGCACCATGTCCTCGCTGAAGTTGAAAGCGCTACAGACGACTACGCCATCGGGCGTCAAGAGGTGGTTGCACGCGGTGAGCAAAGAAACCGCAATACGTTCGGGCATGTACTCCAAGAGGCCGTGAACGATGATCGCGTCCTGGGGCTGGAATGTGTGCCGGCTGCGGCCCATAGCGAATTGAGGGAGGTTCTCCTGGATCGTCTCGAGCGTGACACCGCGAGGTCTCGAGGTCAGGCCGGCGTCGAGAAACGCCAGGGCGTCTCGACTCTGATCGACGACAGTGAGAATCGTCGGCGGGTGGGCCAGTTGGTCCGTCAACCCCGCCACCAGCGATCCAGTACCGGCATTGATGAGGAGTACCCTGCGGTTTCGGTGTTGCGGCAAGAGCCGGGCCACCAGATCGACGCAGGGCTCGCGGAACGCTCTGATCGATGCGAGGGTGGGGCGGTCGAGCAGCCACCGGTCGAGAATCTCGCCGAGCTGACCATCCCCGCCAGCGGTATTCACCAGGACATGGGCGAGGATCTCGGCCGTTCCGGTGACCCCTTGCGGCCGGCGAATGCATCGCTCCGCCAGGGAAGATCGCACCAGGTAGGGGTGCAGTTCGCCACACAGGACTTTGGCGGCAATCTCCTGCGCCTCGGGTTCTGGGTGCATTGAAAAGAGCTCGTGCAAGGCGCCTTCGAGCCTGTCGAGGAGGGACCACACCCCCTTGATGGCCTCCTCGTCATAGGGATCGGCCCTCAGAGCCGTCTCCACCTGGAGGAAACGCGCTTTGGTGTTCTCCGACAGGCTGCGAGCCTCGTCGTTGACGCGCGCGAGCCCGGCCTGGTTCATGCCCTCGGCTTTGGTGAATGTTCCCGACACGGCCCCTTCGGTGAGGGTGCGGACGCGCGCGGACGCGACCTTGGCCACCTTCTCGTAGAAGTTGGCTGCCAGCGAGGGACGTCGATTGAGCAGATTGCGGAGGTCGTCGCGCCCCCAACGGAGAATCTCTGCGCTCGCGCTGGCGCGCACGTCCGCCGATCGCGGCGAGCTGTCGACGAAACCCATTTCGCCGACCATGGTCCCGTCTCCGAGCACGGCGAGGATCACCTCGGGCGAGCTTCGCGTGTCGACGACCTCGAGGGTGCCGGTCATGAGCAGAAAGACGTCTCCACCCGGCTCTCCGCGACGCATCAAATAGTCGCCGCGATCGAGCTGCATGGTGTCTGCCGCACCCAGGAAGATCTCTCGGTGCTCTTCGTCGAAGCTTTCCAGGAACTCCATGCGGGTGACTCTACCCCGACGGCGGGATACGCACAGCGGCCGGAGGACCAATGAACGCGATCGACGCCCTTTTGAGCCGGCTTGCTGCGGCGGGCTGGAAGGAGCGGGACGCCATCAAAGCCGAATTGCTCGCCGCCTGTCGGGAGTTGGACGATCTATCGGCGATCGAAGAGCACTTCACCGAGGCGAAGAAAGCGATGTCCCTCGAGCTCCGTTGGGAGATCGACGAGGTCCTCGAGAAACTCCAGCCGGAGGCGGAGCCCGAGGAAGAGGAAGACGAAGAGGAGGAGGATCCGAACCGCCCCCTCACCAGCGCAGACCTGAACCTGGTGTACGACGATCCTCGGGGTCTGATGCTGCACAAGAGTAAAAAGGGCGAGCGTTGGTTTGCAACCCAGCGCGATCCGCGCACTGGACAACCACAGACATTCGAGCTCCAGCAGGCCGAAATTGCCCAACTCCAGACCCAGCTCACCGGCAGCCCGTATTGGGTCCTTGGCGCCGGCGGTGCTGCCTAGCCTCCTCGCGATCTTCTTGGCCTGGGGCTGTTCGCAGCCGCCGGCCTGCGCTGCGCCAGAAGACGTGCTCGCGACGCAGGGCGACCGAGAGTTGGTCTGCGTGGATGCCGGAAAGGTGTATCGGTACATCGACCTTTTGGCCGGTCGGATGCCGACTCCGCGAGAGAAGACCAAGATGCTCTCTTCGGTGCAGTCCCGTTGGAACGACGATCCCGAGGGCACCTCGACATGGTTGGCCGAAGTGGGCGAAGTCGTAAAGACGCTCGAGGGCCAGAAGGGCATTTCCGGGGCCGAAATGCGGTCCAAATTGGTGTTCCAGGCCATGGAGGGCAAGGGCCTGATCACCCAGGACGACGAGTTGTGGGAGATCCAGAAGTTCCGGATCTCGGTATGGGCGCGCGACAGCGATGAAGAGCTGGCGCTGACCGAAGCCGACATCGAGGGGTGGATCTTCTACGCGTCGCTGTGCCGCGAAGTGCAGGGCGGTGGTGCACTTCGCCTGTCGGTTTCCGATCGTCAGCAGCTGTACAACACCCTCAAGGACCGGTGGACGTCGGGGTCGCGCGCCGATCTCACTGCGCTGGTGGCAGTGGGACCCTACTGGTCGCAGGCCCGTCGGGGCTGGAGGAACGCCAGCTACGAAAAACAACAAGCCTGGATCGCCGAGGCTCCCCTCCCGCCCCCGATGACGGCGACATCGCTGGGGTATGCCGACGCGATCTACACCGGCGACCTGTCTCGACACGTCGCCGTACTCCACGACAAGATCGGGCCCTTCTTCCTCGGTGTTGATTGACATGAGCGAACCGTTCGAGCCCCCATCCGAAGGCGATCGTGAGAGCCGTGGGGCAACGGGGGTTGTCGGAATCTGGGGCTTGGCGGGAG
>Ga0315336_1003559_pt1 | contig 20401 bp, 22 predicted proteins | sample ASW5metaG_FD_204512 | JGI IMG/M metagenome (GOLD analysis project Ga0315336, IMG submission 204512) | Ammonia-oxidizing marine archaeal communities from Monterey Bay, California, United States - ASW #5 | ecosystem: Environmental > Aquatic > Marine > Intertidal zone | place: USA: California... | reverse complement strand
GATCAAACGAACAGATGAAGAGACCACCGACGCGACGCGCCGGTGGTCCCATAACTGGCAATCCAGGTGGTCCCATCACCCTGGCAAAATCAGCTCACACTGGTCCCATCCCCCTGGCAGACGACACGCGCACGCGTCGCACACCAGATAGCACTGCGGAGGGCCGACGACCCTGACCACATTCCCTCGCCGCTGCACTGTCGGCTGCTGCGTCGGCAGCACCAGCGCGTACTCCTCATCAGAGCCAGCAGGAACCCGAACCGCTCCAGAACACACCGAGCAAGGCAGGATGCGAGTCATTCTCCGAGCCACATCGGCACCGTACCAAAACGTTCTCATTCGTACTAGATCGAACTACAGAATTGTCAGCCCCTCACCCCCCGGTCGTGTCCGCACTCTGTGGCAGTGTGGAGCCATATGGTGGAGAAAAAGCGGTTCCTCTTTGTTGAAACTGGCCCCGACGACACCGACCGCGACAGGCACCCGCAAGCCAGTGAGTGGAAGATCGTCGATGGCGGCGCCCTCGTCGTCACCCCACCCACCGGATCCTCCACCGCCTACTCCCCCAGTGGATGGCGCTCGCTGTACACCGCTGACTGGGATCCACCGACCCGCTACTGATCCCAGCACGCGTCGCAGACGTTCGCCCGGTGCGCCGGCAGGAACCGCCGCCGCGGCGCACCCTCACTCCCGCAGAGAGCGCACTCCGCGACCTCCGTCACGACGGCAAGCGGCGCACTCCGGCGGCCTGATGCGGAGCTTTCCCGGGGCGGCTGTGAGTCAACCAACCGGCGCTGCTGGTGCTCGAGGAACAGCTGTCGGGCAAACGCCCGCCCTGCGGCGGTCTGGACCCGCTCCGGCACGGTGGGCTCCACCGGCTCCGTACGTGCCGCTGACGGCCCTGCAGGTGCCCTGCTGGCCTGCTCCAGGCCGGCGGCTGTGCCGCCGTCAACTGAGCTGCTGCGGTCCGGTTGTGCCGGCAGACGACGCAACCGTGACGCAAGGAACGCGCCCGGGCGATTGATGCGATCCGGCCACGACCAGCCACGGGATTTCCCATCGGCTTCCAGTGCCGACGCCAAAGCTTTCGGCGTCCAAGCGTTGGCGTCGATGCCAGCCTGTGTGATTGCGTCGCAGACTGCCCCGATGTGCCCGCGGTCCAAGCCGACGATCAATGCGCTACGCCGCCCCACGTTGTCCGGGCCACGACCCGCCGCAGGGGTGACCAAGCCGGCGGCGAGGCGCTGCACCGCCAAGGGACGCGTCGTGGCGCGCCAGCGTCGCCGCGACCGCGGCGGGGTGTGGTTCGAGGGTGAAACTTCTTCGCGGGCGCGCTCGCGCACGCTTGGTGAGTTATTCCCTACGGGAGGTAAAAGATAACTACCCGCCTTCGGCGGTAGGTCGCAAGTATCCACAGCCGCGGGGCCACTCTGACCACGATCCGGCACTGCGTCGGCAGGTTCGCCGCCCCCGTTCTGAGGGGCGCTGTGCGGGTGGTTGGGGGCGTGCTGACGCTGACTTACTAGGTGCCAGATCGAGGGCCGGTTACCGGCCGTGTGCGTGGCCGCTGAGCCGTGGCCGCGCACCGCTTCCACAGCGAAACCGCCCGCCGCCAACACGGTGCGCGCCGTGGTCACCGTGCGCTCAGAACATCCCGCGCGCTCGGCCAGAACCCCGTTGGTCACCGCCACATTGCGGCCCGTGGCATGGTCGGCGAACTCAGCCATCGCCACGGCCACAGCGACCAGCGTCGCCGCCGAAATCACCCCACGACCGCCCAGCGACGCGCACACCGAGCGGAACGCCGGCACCGCCACCCACACCCGCACATCGTCATTCCACGCCTCCCGCGACAGCCACACCGGCACACTGGCCGGCACCGCGCCACAGCGTTCGATCGACACCCGCCGCGCCGCCGACATCTGCAGCCGGCGCAACCGCTGCGACACCGAACCAGTGAGACCCGTGCACAGCTCCGCGCGGCCCGGCAGAACCGTCGTCATCACCCCGCCTCACAGGGGATAACGAACGAGGCGCGGTTACCGCCCGTGCGACCAGCGCTGGAGGTCGCGCGTGGGTACGCCGCTGCAATCCACGCGTCACGAGATGGCCAACAGGACACATCAGCGGGCAGCGTGCCGCGCCGCTTGATCGACCGCCGACGCGCCGCTTGATCGACCGCCGACGACATTACGTCGCTGACCGTGGCGGCCGACCGTGCGGGTTTGCGCAGGTCGTAGGCCGGCTGGCTATAAACTTTGGTTGAAAGACACGGTGCGCCATCTGGCCCCTTGTGCGGGTATGCGCTACCGTGAGAGCTGTCGAGCAAGACAGTTCCCTTCGGGACTTTTGGGGCGGCTTGTCCGTTCCGGCCCCTCGGGTGCGCTCCAACGCAACCGAGGGGGAATGAGATTCAGACGATGTGCCCCGCTACGGCGGGGCCTTCGTCATTTTCGAGACACAACACGATCCGGTCTCGGAGAGCCGCAGATATTCAGATGTGCTGGGTGACCCGGTAAACCGGGTTTGCGCATCACATAGCCAGCGGCAACACCTCCGGCTCCCGGTCCAGTTCTCGGACAAGATCAGGCCGCCCGACATGTAGCGACAGAAGGTCAGCCACGTAGGCGGAGATCGACATCCCACGTCCAGCGGCGGCGGCAGCTACGGCCTCGTGCACATCACGCGGGGCCCGGGAAATGATTAGGGCGCGATCGCCTTTGTGTGGTTGAGCCATGTGGATACCCTGGCACGCAGGGGCATCGAATCAGATACGTGACACGCCGGAGTGCGGTGATTTTTTCGTGATCAGCGCGGTTAGCCGCGCAGATCAGCGGCCTGCGAGCCTGTCACGCCCGGGTAACGGGCCGCATCGCGCCACACCAAGCTTGCAGCAGCCAGCAGCCCCACGCGCCGGGCCGCGCCAGCAGCAGTTAGGTCTCGGTAACGAACCTGCGGAATTCTGACCCAGCGGCCAGTGGGCTGATCTTGACTGTCTGGCCGGAGCTGGGTGCCTCTAATACGGTTCCGGCAGCGGGGTCTAGCAGCACCTGTACGTGCCCAGGACCGCCGCCACTGAAGCTGCTCCGGGGAAACACAAGGTCTCCTGGCTGCGCCTGTGACGCGCTGACCGGTACCCCGCTGGCATATTGCGACTGTGAGGTGCCGCCGATGTCGACCCCGTACACCTGGGAGAGAACGTAGCGGGACAGCCCGGAGCAGTCCAGGCCGACCTTCCGGTAGTCCCCGGCCCGGTCCGCGGGCCCGCCGCCGTCGGAGATCCCCTGTGACGGCCCCGGAGCGGCACCGTGCCCGCCGCCCCACGCGTACGGCATCCCCAGCAGACGCTTCGTCACGTCATAGAGTCGGGCTTCGACCGGGCCCGATGGCCGACTGCCCAGCGGCTGGGAGGCCGGGCCGCCGTCGAAGCCGTTGGATGCGTTAGCACGAGCGAGGATCTGGTCGAGCATCGGAGCCCCGCCAGGACCTGCCAGCATCGACTGAATCGGTGCCTGCGCGGCCTGCAGCGGCCCGTTCAGGAGGGACGGGATCGACTGGGCAGCTGACGGCACGGACTGCACGAGCGGCATCGCCGATTGGTACGGCGATGACGCGAGTTTGAGCAGGTCATTCGGGGTGAGGCGGGATGCGAATTTGTCGGCGCCCCCCTTGGGTGCATTCGCCGCGCTCGACGGATCCATGGGGCCTTTCGGCCCGGCCGCTTCGGCTTTCGCGGCGCCCGCCCGGTCGGCCTCACCGAAACCGTTCGCGAACTGGCCTCCTTGGCCGGTCAGTCTCGTCGTTCCGTCGACGGTGCCGTTGTAGTTCGTCGACATGCCGCTGAGGGTCGTGCCCAGGCCGGGGCGGACGCCATCGGGGCCCATAACCCCACGATTGCCGTTGACCTCGGCCGAAGCAGGACCGTATGTGCCCTGCGCACCGGGCACATCAACTTTGACCTGATCGGTGGTCACGATGTCCCTTCCGGTCCCGGCGCCTCCCGCGTGGACTGGCCCGCATCGAGGCAGTTCGTATCGGCTAGCTGGCTCAAACGCTGACGGAACCGGGCTTCCCGCGCTTCGGCTTTCCGAACGAGGCTGTCGAAGCACGCCCGTAGCGGGGTCTGGTCGGCGGGGACCGAGTCCCGGATTTCGCGTAGTTCCGTCACCACGTCAAAGTTATCCATGTTGTGTCCCTTCGATTTTGGAGTTGAGTTAGGCGGCGACCCAGTCGTAAGGGCGGACCGTCGCCAACGCCGACGCGGAGTATGCGGCGTCGGTCGCCCGGCCTTCACGCACCGCCTCCAGGCCCTCGACGTACAGGTATGTCGCGAGGATGGCCGGGTAATCGGTGGGTCGGTCGCGGTCCCACCGTGCCGCCCACAACCGACCGGGCGCGACCCGCCAGTCGTCGGCGGTGGCGTCGCTGATTCCCCAGGCGCTGGCGAATGCCTCCAACGCGGCCTCGGCCTTCGCGGCGGGGATCGTGTCTGCGGCGAGTGATGTTCTCGGCAGGATCGCGGGGCTTCCGCCGCCCATTCCGGACCGCTCCGCCTGGGTCTGGCGGACCTCGATGACCTTTCCGGCGACCGCCGGCACCCCAGATGCGTCGTTCGAAACGAGGTAGACGAGTCGGCCTGCTTCGGGATGCTCACTGGCCCACGCGGCCAGCTTCCGCGCCGGATGGACATGTCCTGACCAGTCCGCGGTGAAGCTGTCCGACAGGGGTTGGCTCGATAGCAACTCGACACCGCCGGGCAGCGGCACACCCAACGGGACCAAGGAGACGCCGTCGGCGGTGGCCAGCAGGTATCGGACACCGTGCTGGCCCTCCACGCAGGCGATCGCCAGCACCGCGGTCGGCCAGTTCCGCTGGGCAAAGACCCGCACCAACGAAGCCAAATGATGTTCGGCGGCGGCATGCTCGGGCGGCAGCGACGCCAAACGCGTCGGAACCTCGGGGGAGCGGCGCCGCCCGGACGTCGCCGCTTCGGCCACCGCGGCGGCCGGAACAGCAGCGGCCAGCACGGGCGCCGCCGCACCACCACCACCAGCCGGGGGCGGCATCATCCCGCCCATCGGAGCCATGGGCGCCATCGGCCCCATCGGCGCCATCGGAGCCGGACTTCCCATCGCGCCCGGGTTGTAGGCGCCCAGCGCCTGCCCGGGCTGCGGGCCACCACCCGGATTGGCCCCCGCCGGGCCCGGGCCGGCAGGGGCAGGACCAGCCGGGCTGCCAGGCCCTGCGGACGGATGCGTCGTCACCGACTCCGGCGACAACGCTGGAGCCTGATGCTGTTGCGCCCCAATGTAATTCGGGTCCGCCGACAGCTCAGTCATCGGCGCGCTCAACGGCGCGGACGGAGCCGGGGTGATCACCGGAGCTGCCGGCGACGGCGACGCCAAATGCGGCGGCGTCGGATTGTTCAGGCTCGGGTTCTGATTCGCCGAGGTATACGGATCCAACGCGCCGTGCTCCTGCGCCGTCGCACCGTTGTTTCCGCCTTCGCCTTCGTTGCCGAAGACCTTTTTGAGCGGGTCGACACCGTCGGGCAGCTTGTCCGGGTCGTCACCGTTGGCGCCCTTCTCACCGCCGAGGCCACCTTCGCCACCAGTGCCGTCACCTTGGGCGTCGAGCAGCTTCGACAACGCCGCCTCCGACACCGGTGTCCCGCCGTCCTTGCCGGCCAGCTTCGTCACCGTGTCACCCACCGTCTTCGCCAGGTCATTACCCGGAGTCTGACCGGCACCACCTGCGGCGGGCATTTGCGGGGGCTGCATCGGCATCGGCATCCCGGACATCGGCATTCCACCCGCGGCGTCAGCCGGCGCCGCGGCCGGCGACGACGCGGGAGAACCCGACAACGCCTCCGCCGGAGCGGCAGCAGCAGGGGCCGCCGGCGCGGCGAACATCTCCGGCGGCAGCGCCGCAGCCGGGGCCGTAGCCTGCGTCGAGCCGCCGCCAGTAGTGCCGCCTTCGCCGCCGCCCGTGGTGGTCGCTCCTGGTGTTGGTGTGGTGGCGGTGGGATCCGTCCCCGGCATACCCTGCGGAAGCGACTGCGGGTCGTGCTCGTCGGGGATGGCGGGGGTGCCGCCGGGCGGCGCTCCGATCACATCCGCGGCGCACGCAGCCTCGCCCGCGGTGAACTCGGTCTCCAGCGCCGCCATCGCCGCGACAACGTTGGCTTTGTGCTCTGACACGTCCTTCGACTCTTCGAGCATGTCCGCCAAGTTGTCGATGGACTTGCCGGTGATGCACTTCGCTTCGTGAGCCTTGACCTCAGCGACGATCGTTTTCTTGGCTGCTGCGATCTGCTCACCCATGTGCTTGACCCAGCCGGCGGCCTTCGCGAATTCGTCGGCGTACACCGTGAATTCGTTGGTCTTGAGGTGCAGGTCCTCGAGGATCTTGTTGTAAGCCCTGCCGTCGGTCTCCTGGCCGGTGTAGGTCGCGGTCGCGCTCGTCGTCTGCGCATTTTTCTGGGCGTTGCTGGCCATCGCCAGCAACTCGTTGACCTTGGCCGCGTATTTGGTTTCGCTCCACTCGGGCCAGTTCTCGCCCATAACTTCGGAGGCGGCGGTCCCTGTGGGCTTTTCGATATCAGGCATGGCAGGTCTCCGTGGCGGTTGGGCCGGTTTGGCAGGTGAGAGACAGATTCCACCGGCTTAGGAACGGTTCGATGAGGGTGGCCGTCGATGAGGTCGCGGTGCCGGAATTGAGGATTGCGACCGCGGTGGCGTCACCGTTGGGCTCGATCCGGTAGACCGGGCTGCCGGAGTCGCCGTGGACCGACACGGCCCCGAACTCGACGAGGTAAGCATCATCCGCGGCGGCGGCCGGCGAAATCACGCGGCCGCAGTGCGGGTGACCGCCCGTTCGCATGCCGTAGAAACACAGAGTGTCGTCCGTGCTGACATCCGCGGTTACGCCGGTGACTGGTCGGCGTGAGAGCACCCGGGCGTCTTGTGGCGGTGCGGTGTCGGCGAGCGCGATCGCCGCGATGTCGGAGCCAGGCTCGTCGATGGTGTGGGCGAAAAGGCCCACTCGGCGGAAACCGGTCGGAGTCGGCATCACGACGCTGCCGCCTTTATCGCAGTGGCCGGCCGTGAGCACGTAGCGGCGCCCGTCGGCGCCGGTGGCCAAGAATCCCAGGGTGCACGCCGAGGCGCCCCGGCTGTTGGCGTCATAGAGTCCGACACCGGCGCCGGGTGTGACGGCTGTCGACGGCGGTACGGGATCGCCCACCGTGTCGGGGTCGGCCGCGGCCGGTGCTGCTGCCGACATTAAAGCCACCACAGCGGCGGCGGCCGCGGCGCGCATGGTGATCACGCTCGCTCCCCCCTCCGCTGTGACTGGCTGTTTTTTCGAATTTTAGCTGGCGGGGGTGGCTGGTGTCCGGGGCTGCGACGTGTGTTCAGACCAACCTTGAAACATAAGGCGCGCTTTATGTTTCAGGTGTTTGGTGCGGACTGGACCCTGTGTTTTTGCCCGGTGTTATGTGCGGTGTGAGATTCGGGGGTCGGCGTTCGTGTCGTCGGACGGATCGCTGCACGGATTGTCGTACGGTGCGGCCATGTCCCACAATCGATTCCGTCCACCCGAGGTGTTGTTGAGTGCGGAGGTGTATGCGCGGCTGCGTGCGGTGTCCCGCGAGGAACGCAAGATGCTGCGTGGTGCTGCGCGCCCGTTCGGGGTGATCGTGATGGATGCCGTGGATGCGCACGCGGTTCGCTTGCGACGGGCCTGGGTCGATGACAACCACCCGCCACCGGCGCTGGAGGGTCTGTTTGTGCGGCCGGTGACGTCGGTGGTTCCGCCGCGGCGTCGCCATTCCGCGCCACCGACGTGCATCGCCCTGTCGGGGATCGATGCCACCAATGCCGCGCTGCTGGACCGCTATGTGGGTGAGTGGTCGGCGGGCACGCGGGCGGCCCTGGTCGAGCAGGCGCTGCGCTACGAATTCGGGATGGATTGAGAGATGGATGTGTATACGCGTCTCGATCCGGCGACCGGATGCAGCCCGCAGCGGGCGCTCACCGATTTGGTGGAGCTGTGGGCGGCCGGGGTGCTGCCCGAGGATGCCACGGTATGGATGGATGCCGGGGCGGCCGAGCCGGTGCTGTGGGCGCTGACCGATCACAGCACCCTGGTGTACGTATACCGGCCGCCGTGCCCGGGCTGGGTCGCGGTCACCAAAGGCCGGATTCGGTGGGGGCGCACCCACCGGGAAGTGAAGGAAAAGCCCGTGCTAGACCTGTCGCTGGAACGGTTCCCTGGCGGCGGTCGCCGCCGGGTGATGTTCGTGGTGGCGTCCACGGCGATGACGCCGACCCCGGTCGGTGTGATCGCCGACAGCAAAGTGCAGACCGGCGCCATGAGCGGCGGCCGGTTCACCCACTCCACGACGGGAATCACGGTGATCGATCTGCCCGTGGCCCAATCGGCGCGTCAGGTGATCGATCTGCCCGTGGCCCAAGCGGCCGATCCGGTCACGGTGCGGCCCGCGGGCACCATCGAGGCGGCGTCGGCGATGGTGGCCGGTGTGGAGCTGCTGACCGCCGGTCTGGACCCGGTGCAGGCTGCGGCGGTTCAGGCCGGACTCGCCGTAAGACCGCTGGATTTCACCGCCGAAGTGCTCACCGACATGCATAGAAATCTGGTCAAGGGGCCTCGAACGGTGGCGTCCGTGTTCGCGGTGGTCTCGCCAGGTGGAGAGCCGTCTGTCAGCTAAATGCTGATCCTGCGCCGGTAGGCCAGCCGATGTGTGGGGCGACCCGCGCCTATATGGCGCTTCGCTGGGCCTGCATCAAGGTGCAGTAGCGCGCTGACCTCCGCGCCAAGGTGCACACCAGCCATCGTCAGAGGGTGCGGGGGTCGCATCGAAACACACACACAAATCCCCTGGTCGCGTGTGTGTTTGTGTGTGTGTCCCGGCGGCGAGAGGGTGCTGCCAATGGCAGCATGCCCGCGCCGGAAGGCCATCCCGGCAGGTTGCAGAGGTTGCGCCGCAGTGCGCGCAAAGGCCCCCGCTGACCGGATCGCAACCCAGGTGTGTGGTGCACGCCAGGCGGCACCATGCAGCATGTTCAGGCAAACTCAGCATCGTTTAGCAAGTTTTCCTTGATGCGTGGCTCACGTGAGTGCTGAGATCGGGTGTGCAGGCAGGACCACGGCCTCGAAAAAGGCGTCGTAGCCACTGGTGCCGCCACACTCGCCGACCCGCCAGCTGTGCGGCAAGGCCCGCAGCTGGTGGTCGCGCAGCAGCCACTTGTCGATGGCGTCGAACAAGAGCGGCAAGGGGGCGGCGAGGACGGTTTCGCCCACCGTCGTCTCCACGATGTCGGGCGTGGGGTCGTCATCCCAGTACCGGAGTTCCTCACGTGACACCATGACCGTAAAGGCGCCAGCGCCAGTCTCTTTCGACACCACGACGCACATTCGGGTATCGACTGCGATATCTGTAGCAACGCTCACGGCAACCCCCGAGTAAAGCTGGACAAGCAGCAGTCATCAATAAAAACTTGAGGATGCATTCGTGGATTAACTGGCGCCGGGAAATGTGTCGCTGAACAAACTGTTCGGAAAGGCATGGGACGCTGATTCACGTGGAGCTGAGTGACGCGGAACTTGACGCTGACGCAGACGTGGTTACCGAAGCGGCGCTGAATGCGGCGCGCCAACAAGGGGCCCGCCGACTGCTGGACTGGTTCGGCCTTGAACACCTGACCCCCGAGCAGGCCGTCGCAGCACTGATGCTCCGCGACCCCGATGATCCGCACTACCGGCTGCTCGGCGTCCTCGAACAACAATGGGCGCTCGCGGTGGCACGGATCGCCGAGCGCGCGACCCGCCCCGGCCCCGCGGCAACCGATTCCCTGGCCGTGGCTGATGCGCGCGATCGCGGCGTCACCTGGGCGGCGATCGCCGCCGAATTCGACATCACCTCCCAGGCGGCACACGGGCGATACAAGGCGGGAGGGGCGCGGGGCGGCCGGCGAGGCCCCCAGCGCGGCGATGGAAGTGAACCGACCTACCGCTGAGGCCAAAATGGACTCAAACATAAAGTACATTTTGCGGCTGGTGGCGGTTGGTGTCAACCGCAAAATGTGGGCCATGTCAATGCAAAAATGCTGCTATGGCAGACCTGACCGCAGACCTCGGCGCACGCTTGGCGCACAATGTGCGCGCCACCCGTGAGCAGAGGGGCCTGTCGCAGACGCAGCTAGCCAAGCGGATGGGCGACTACGGACTGCATTGGGTGCAGACCACCGTCAAGCGCATTGAAAACTTGGAACGCCGCGTCGGCATCGCCGAAGCCCACGCCCTGGCTCGCGCGCTGGGGGTCACGGTGGATGCACTCCTGGCCGACGGCCCCGAACACTCCGCCACCGACCAGATCCGAGCCGCCTACCAAGAATGCGAGGAAGCCGAGGCGGAACTGGAACGCGCACAGCAGCGCCAGCTCCGCGCCGACCGGCAGCTGGCACTGCAGTTCCCAGCCGGTCTGTCTGTCGGCGAAGCGAAGGCCGCCGCCAAAGCCGCCCTCGAACCCGGTGGGTAAAAACGCCTCCCCGCTCGGCACTGTTAGGTTGGCCGAGTCGTTGCATTGTGTGCCTGTTAGGCCCACAATGGGTGTATGGCTACGAAGACGGAACGTTTCGCGGTGCGCCTGACCTCTGAGCAGGACGCGCTGATTCGTCGTGCCGCGGAGGTGGAGGGGACGGACCTGACCAACTTCACGGTCACCGCGACGCTGGCGCATGCCCGCGACGTGCTGGCCGATCGCCGGCTGTTTGCGATCGACGATGCGGCCTGGACGGAGTTTCTGGCGGTACTGGATCGGCCGGTGTCGCACAAGCCGCGGCTGGAGAAGCTGTTCGCCGAGTCATCCATCTTTGACGAGGCGTGAGCGGCTACAGCGCACCGCGTCCGATCAGTGATGGCGACGACCTCGCCAGGTTCGACAGTGGCGAGTCCAGCCTGGACGAGTACCTGCGTACGCGGGCCTTGGCCAACCATATCGACGGGGCCTCACGCTGCTTTGTGACCTGTCGCGACGGGCGGGTGGTGGGGTTCTACGCGCTGGCCTCGGCTGGGGTGGAGCACCGCGCGGTGCCGGGTCGGGTGCGGCGCAACATGCCCGATCCGGTGCCGGTCATCCTGTTGTCGAGGTTGGCGATTGACCGCAAAGAGCAGGGCAAGGGCCTGGGATCGCACCTGCTGCGGGATGCGATCACCCGGTGTGTGGCGGTGGCCGACGTGATCGGGGTGCGGGCGATCCTCGTGCACGCGCTGCATGACCAGGCCCGCACGTTTTACACCCATTTCGACTTCACGCCGTCTCCGACCGATCCGCTGCACCTGCTGCTGTTGATCAAGGACGCCCGCGCACTCATCGAACCTTGAATCCTCCCTGTCCTTGAAGGACGGGATTCCTGGCGGTGGAAAATCTGGTGGTTCACGCCGCCCGCGCTCGGTAGCATCCTCTCGGATACCACGACGGGAACGGAGACCGCGCTGCTGCACTGATCACGCCTTTGCCCCGGTTGTTGCGCGTACTTGGTGGGTCGCACCCGCTGCGCCCGCGCATATCTACCCGTGAGTGAAAGGTGTGATCGTGCAAGACAATCCGGTTCCCGGTGTGGACCAGTGGCTGGACAAGCAAAACCCAGGGGTTCGGGAGGCGCTGCTCGCGCTCGGCGCGCTGCTGTCGGGGCGTGACTACGAATCCGGTCGAAAGCCTCCGCGGCAGGATGCGTGGATCGCTGAGCAGCTCGGCGTCGACAATCTGACCAAGGTCGCGCGGGTGCACCGCGCGGTGGGCGTAGTCGACACTGTGCGGGTCGGGATGGCCCTGGCGGCTATGGTCACCGAGCCCGGCACCGTCTGCGGGCCACGGGCCTGGTCGTCGTCTGATCTCGACGACGCTGTGGAGTGGATCACCGCGGAGATCATGTCGGGTCATATCTATACCTATCCGGCGGAGATCGCGCTGGCCACCAATGTTCTGGGCGACGAGCCGGTGGTGCTGATCTGGCGGGCGAAGGACCGTACCCCGAGCTTGCAGGTGATCGCCGGTGACCACGCTGTCGCCACCGTCGCCGCCCAGCAGCTCATCGATTGTGCACGCCGCGATCACGACCCGTTCCGTGGCGGGGTGTGGCGCTTGGGTGGCGGGTCGTACCAGCTGGAATTGCATGCCCGGCCCAGGCCGACGATGCGGCGTGGGGATGTGGCGCTGCTGGCGTCGGCGTGGGCGGAGCTGGACCTGGCGGCGGCTGCGGTGACCTCAGCCGCGGACAGAATGCGCGACCTCGGATTGGGGTGCCGTCGCGGTGTGCTGCTGGCCGGCCCACCAGGCACCGGGAAGTCCGCAGCGGCGGAGGTGATCGCCGCCGAGCTGGCAGGTGCCTGCACGGTGGTGTACGTCGACGGCCGCGCAGCCGCTTACAACATGGAATCGATCACCTCCGAGCTGGTGCTACTGGGCGGGCCGGTACTGCTGGTCATCGAAGACCTGGACCTGGCGGTCGGCGGTCCCCGTGGCAGCAAAATCGACCACGTCCTGGGGCAGTTCCTGGCCGGTATGGACGCCCACCGCGACGAGCCGATCCTGGTGATCGCCACGACCAACACCCTCGACCGGATTGATCCCGCCGCCGTGCGATCCGCTCGGTTCGACGCGACCATCGAGATCGGGTACCCCGACGTCGTGGAGCGTGAGCGAATCCTTGCTGCGCTGTGTGCCCGGGTCCCCGGCGCGGTGGACGTCGCCGTAGTGGCTGCTGCTGCGCCGGCCACCGCCACCGGCGCCGATATGCGCGAGTGGGTGCGCCGCTGCGTGCTCGCCGAGGGTGAGGTATCCACCAGCGGACTGGTAGCCGCCGCCGGTGGCACGCCGGTCACCGAGTTGACCGGCTCCGGCGCCTACCTGTAGGAGGTTGCGGGGGCGGCGGGCAAACCCGGCCCGCCGCCCCGGAACACCGGCGTTGCGCCGCGACGTGGACCTATGCCGCCGCCTACCGTTGATGCGTGACTACGCCGACTCTTGCTCCGACGCCTAACGCGGACAGTCCGCTGACGGCGCCGCAGTTGTGGAAGGTGTCGAATCCTACTGAGCAACCGGCGAATTCGGTCCTTGCCGACGTGCTCGACGCCGGGATCGATCCCGCGGGAGCATTCGGTGCGGCGTTCGCCCTCAACCGGGTCGTCGGCCGCGACAGCTTCAACACCTGGTTGCAGCAGAAGGCTGCCCGGCCTGGTGCCGCACCGACCACGCTTGCAAACGGCAAGCCGTTTTCGTTGGATGCGCTGTTCGACAAGGCGGAGGCGGAGTTCGCCGATTTCCCGGGAATGGATGCCGCCAAAGCGGCGCGCAAGCCTGCGGCCGATGATGCCGCCGCCAAGGCCACCAGCAGGGCTGCAGCCGACGATGCCGCGGAGGCCAGCGCGAAGGCATCCAAACGCGCGCTGGGCAAGGTCCTGGCGGAGGACGGAGCAAAATCGGCTGTCCGGCGGGGTGTGGTCCTGGCGGGGACGCGTGGCGCGGCTCTGGGTGGTCGTTTGGCCGCCGGCGCCTTGTTGCGCCTGGGGGCGATGTCGGTTCCCGGTCTGGGATTGGCGATCACGGCTGCGTTGTGGGTGTTCGACACCGACGGGCGTAAGGCGTTCAACGGCCTGATGGAGCATCTGACCGGCACGGTCACCCCGGACGTGAATGCCCCGCCGGAGCCGGGGCGCACAAAGTTCTTGCCGCTGACCCACGACGGCAACCGTGACCCGATGATCGAATCGGTTGATCGTGGGATGGGTCTCGCCAACGACGCCGCGTTCGGATTCGACGAGGACCTGGTGTGGCCACTCGACGATCGCGCGATGTTGACGACCAGCGATTTCTCGCCGGTGACCGAGAAGTTCACCAAGTTCACCGCGGACCTGGGTGAGACTCTGCAGCAGATCACCGCGATCTACCAGGGTTTACCTGACGAGCAGTTCGTGACCCGAGCGTGGAACGGCACCCGGCCGGGCATGGAGAAGCTGTCCGAATTCCAGTCCACGATGCTTCCGAACATGCTCGACGTGCTCAAGCGCGGTGTGGAAGCCAACAACAATGCCTACCAGGGATTACGGAAGGTCAACCTCCACAACCGGCAGGCGATCGCCAACTCCAACAGCGGCATCTTCTCGTTCGTCGGTAACTACATTTCCGACGATATGTTCACCGGTGTCGACGAGGCGCGCGCCGCGGTCGACGACATGCAGAGACTGGTACCGGGGATCGTGTCTGCCCTTGATGGGCTCACCATCGCTCCGAACGGTCGCGTCAGCGGAAGTGGTTTCGGGGGGAGGACGGCTGATGATCAGTCCGATGCTCCAGCGCCCGCTGCGCCTGTTTCTGTCCCTGCTGCCCCCGTTGCCACGACGGCTAGCCCGGTGCCGACCGCGGTCCCGGCGAATAGCAAGCCGGCCGACAACGCCGTCCGGGATCTGGCGTCGATGTTGAAGAACGCGATGCCGAACACCGGCATGGGAATGCCGATGATGCCGCAGATGCCGCAGGTGCCGAATTTGGGCAGCATGATGCCCCAGTCCATGCCCAGCGCGAAGCCTGCCGGCCTGGAAGGCAGAGAACTGCCCGATGACCTCAAGGCGAAGCTGGCAGACCGCCTCAAGGACCCGGACAAGAAGGATCCGCTGACCGAACCCGGCAAGGGGAAGGCCCCGGAGGGTGTCTTGTCACCGCAGCCGGTCCCCGCTGGTCAGCATCCCGGCCAGCAGCGCCCGGTCACTGAGCCGGCGTCGGACAAGCCTGGTGAGCAGAAGCCTGCGGTGGCTTCCAACACCGTCGAGGTCAACGGCCGCAAATGGACATTCGACAACCCCAGGCTGGCGGCGATGGTCGACGGTCTCAAGTCCGGGGACGGGCACCACAGTCTGCGACAGGTCGCCTCCGATGCCGGGTTCAGGCTGCCTCCGGTCGGCCAGGACATCGGCACGGAAGTGCCGACCAACGAACTCAAGCCGGGCAACGTCATCATGGGCGCCAACAACCAGAACGGGGTGTTCCTGGGTGTCGGTGACGACGGGCAGGCGTTGGCGATCAACGAGAACGGCGAAGTCAAGCCCCTGCACGAGATCGCCAAGTGGGATGGCGGCCCGCACCAAGGGTTCTTCAAGCTCGCTGACGACGGTTCACCGACACCGCAGGTGCAGGAGGCCGCCGGCCACCAGCCCGCACCGGCCCCTGGTGCGCCCCCGGCCCCGGCGAATCCCCCGCCCCCGACACCGAGCATCCCGGACACCAGCGCTGGCCAGGTAGGCGCAGTGTGAGCTACTCTGAATGTGTCTGCGACAGTAGTTGCAGGAAGTGAGCCCGAGACCCGGCCGGACGACCGCGGCGCTCGGGCTTCGCGCTTATCTGGGGTGTGTTTCAGACGGTCTGCACCGTGATGGCAGGGCGGATGTGAGATCGCCAGTGCCCGCCTTTCGCCCAGCACCAGGCGAAGGCGTCTGGGATGCCCAGTAGCTGCTCTGTGGACGCTCGGCGGTGCTCGTAGCGCATTGTGGCCTCGCGGCCAGCGGCACGGACAGCGCGGTAGAGCAGCCGGCGATCTGATTGAACAAGGGTCTCGTCTTGATCGAGGACGATCAAGGTCTCGACGTCGCTGGTGGCCAGGTCGTCTATAAGCGCGGACAGGCAGGCGGCCCGCGCCAATACCTGAGTGCGGTGTCGTCGGCCCGCGTCATAAACTGTCGCGCGCACATCCGCGGCAGCGAGGGCTTTAGCGATGGTCTCTTTCCGGCCGTCCGCCTCGTCTTTCATATGAAGGTGCCGCTGTCCCGGCTTGAGGAGCTCCTGGACGACAGCGCGCGCCGAAGTCAGGTCCTCGCCCAACACGACTGCGGCCACCATCAGGTAGTCGCGGTGCTTGGTCTCATCGACGTAGATGTGGCGAGCGGTCATGACATGCTCCGGTCATCCGAGAGCTGCATCGCGCGGCTGGTCCGTATGCAGCTGATCCGTGTTACGTCGGCGGGCTGGCCGTGGAGCGTTTGTACCTTCACACCGATTCTCGGTGTGAACCCGGCCAGTTCACTGGTTCCGCTGGATAACCGGCGTCCACGCGAGCGATTGAACGTGTCGATGCGCATGCCGGAAGACGTTAGTGAGCAAGGGTGCAGACGCCCGTCGTCACCGGTGATGTGTTTCCTCCCGGGGGCGGCCTTCCGTTGCAGCCCGGTGTCGTTCATGCCACTGTTTGAGCCGGCTGGTGCGGCTGTAGTCGAGGAGGTCGGCGAGTTCGGTGTCGGTGAGGTCGGCGACCTCGTCGAGATGGATCGCCGGGACACCGCGGTCGTTGAGGACGTCGATCAGGCCGGCTTCATCCTCGATGAATAGGACGGTGACCAGCGGGTTCTGGTTACTGTCCTGGCGGCGGCGGGCGTGTCTGACTTTGTGCTCGACGGCAGGGCCGAGACCGTCCATTCCCTTTTTGCGGAACAGCACCTCGGCCGGGGGGTTGCCTGAAAGTGGGCGGTGGGCGGCGAGCCAGTCGGTGACCAGTTCACGCGCTCGGGCAGGTCGGGTGGTCGACACCGTGTATTGCCAACCGAGGGCATCCACACGGTTGAGAAGGTTCAGCCCGGCGGTGACTGGTTTGGCCTGCGGTGTGTGAGCGGAAAATCGTCGCCAGCGATCTGGGCTTGCGGTACGTAGCTCGGCGGAGAAAGGGCTCATGTCGATGAGAGTGCCGTCGAAGTCGAACATCACCGCGCACGGCGGTGGTTGCGACCTCAGTAGTGATGGGTCGCCCCTGTGTGCTGGCCGGTGGGGGTGCTGCTCACTCATTCCTGGGCGGTGTCGCTGTAGTGGGCCTCGAGGAGGGCGCGCACTTCGTCGAGCATGGTCACACCGGTGGTGGCGGCGCGGATCTTCATGGCGCGGTGGAGGCGTTCGGGAATGTCGAGAGTGAGGCGGCGGGTCGGTTCGCGCGGTGGTGGGGGGGTCGGGCTGGTGGCGGTTGCTGTGGCTGTGGCCGGGACTGGTGGCGTGGGATCGCCGCCGTGGACCCATTTGTCGGCGTCGGTGGCGCTTGGACGTTGGGTGAGGTTGGGTCGCTTCTCAGCCATTGTTTGCCTCCAGTTCGTTCGTGACAGCACGGATTTCGTCGTCGGCGACCCCGCCGGGGTCGGTTTCGTACACGGCCAGGCCGCGGGCCGCGGCTTCGGAGTAGATCACCCGCTGGGCGACAGTGGACTCCAACAGCCGCGGCCCATAGCTGCTGAGCTGCTGCTTCACGTCGCGGCCAATGCCGCTGTTGACGATGCGCCGATTGATCACCCACGCTGCGGCCAGTTCGGGCTTGTAGACCTGGGATTGCTCCAGCAGGGCGAGCACGTCGGCGCTGGCCCACACGTCGTACGGGCTGGGCTGTACGGGGATGACCACGACATCGGAGGCCATGATCACCGCGCGGGCGACGGCCTCGATGCGGCCGGGCGCGTCGATGATGATGTCGTCGTAGCCCTCCCCGAGCTGGTCGATTTCGCGGTGGATGGTGTCACGCGGGAAGCCGACCACCGAGACCAGCGGCGGGTGTTCCTGCCGGCCGCGCTGGGCTTGCCAGTCCAGCGCGGAGCCCTGTGGGTCGGCGTCGAGCAGCAGCACGCGCCGGCCGCGGCGCGCCTTCTCGGCGGCGACATTGACCGCCAGCGTGGTCTTGCCGACCCCGCCCTTCTGGTTCACAAAGCTGTACACACGCTTACGTGTCATTGCGCCAGTGTAACCACAAACGTACGCACATACACGGGTATCATTGTTTGCGTGTTGTCGTGCACACGAAAACACGGATATGCAAGAATCTTGGTAGTCGTGTTTCTGTGTACACAGAAAGGGCAGGTGGCGGGATGGGTGAGCACCTGATCATTACCGGTGGCCGGATGTACCGGATCCCAGTCGGGGACAACGAGGACTTGGACGCGACGCTGCAATGGTGGGTGGACTCGCGTGGAACGCCGGGAGGGCCGGTGACTGCGTTGTCGCGTCAGCAGGTGTTCGCCCGAATTCGCCGATCGGCGATCCCGTCCGGGTTTCCGGAGCCTGATGTGGTGATCGGTGACGCCGACCGCGACAGCGGGGGGTTTGTCCGCGGCTGGCTGCCGGCGACGGTGCAGGCATGGCAAGACGAACACGACGAGGCTGCCATCGGTGAGCCTGTCGGCCAGGGCGTCGCCGCGCCCGCCGGTCCCGGTCCGGACGTGGACGGCGATGACGGCGCGTGGCGGATCGGCGCGCGCCGGTGGACCGGTGTCGGTGACCGTGCCGACAAGTTCGTGCGCATCCTGACCAGCCGTGGCGCGGTCACGCCGTCCGGGGTGGTGTCGGCGCGGGTGCCGCTGGACGCCGCACTGCTGGGCCAGTACGTGTGGAAGCACTGGCCGCACAAGCCCGCCCAGACGCCGCAGTTGTGGATCACCGCGCCGGCGCTGGCGGCGGCGGGGATGAGCCCGCCGAAGCGGCCGCCCACACGCTCGGAGGATTTGTCCGACGCGGTGGCCAAGGCGTTCGGCTGCGAGGTCACCGCCGCGACGGCAGGGTGGTTCACCGCCGTGTTCCGCGACCCCGCCGACAGTGGCGAGGCGCGGCGCGTGCATCTGGTGTTGCTGCCGTTCCGCTGGCTGGACCCGGCGTCACAGCGACCCAACGACGAGGGCATGGCCGGCACCCGCGGCGAGTCGTCCGAGCTACCCGACGACGAGGACGACGAGGACGCCGCGGTGGCGGTGCTGGGCGGGCGTATCGCCTGGCTTGCCGCCCTGGCCGATAAGAACAAGGGCCACTTGAGCGACCCGCCGCTGCTGCCGGCCGCCCGGCCGGCGTCGGTCGGTGCGGCGCTCCTGGACGTGGTACGTCGGCGGGCGCGCTCGCCGCAGCGCATCGAGGCATGCCCGGTCCCCGATACCGTGGCGGCCGAAACGCCACGCCTGGACCCTGATTTGGAGAATTGGAAGAACAAACCGCACACCGCCAAAGGTGATGCGGTCGATGTCGAGGTCGATCAGCGGGCGGCGTTCCTGGCCAGCACGGGCCAGGTGGAACTGGGGTACGGCAAGCCGGTTGAGCTGCGCAAGGTGGACCCGGCGGTGTTCGCCGACAAGCCGCCGTTCGGGTTGTGGCGGGTGACCACGCCGCCAGGGGCATCGTTGGACGGCCTGAGTCGCCGTCTGCCGCTTCCGCACGAGTACATGGCATGGGAGTCGCCCGCGACGTTCTGGACGACGACACGGGCCGTTCAGCACCTGTTGGCGCCGGTGGACGATGGCGGCGCGGGGGTGTCGATCGCCGAGTTGGCGATCGACGGGGCATGGGTCTGGCCGGGACATGCCCGACTGCTGCGCAACTGGGCCGACCTGCTGCGTGATGGGCTGGCCGCGGCGCAGGCCGCTGACGACCAGTTTCAGACCGACCTGCTGAAAAACCTGTACAAGGCGTTTCTGGGGCGGATGGCGGGCAGCCAGCACCCGCCGGGGCAGCGGCACTATCAGCAGCCGGTGTGGGTGGCCACGATCCACGCGGACACCCGCTGGCGGGCCATGCGGTACGCCACCGCCACCGCGGCCGCGCATGGCCTGTATCCGATCGCGGCCCGCGACATCGACACGTTCATATACCGGATTCCGGCGGACATGGATCCTGCCGTGTTGAGCGAAGAGTCGGCCGCCAACGGCAAGTACCGGGTCAAAAAGGTCAGGACCGGGGAGAGCTGATGGCCCGTTGGGGGATGCCCGAACGGCGTGAGGCCGCGCCCCTGCCAGCCGCACAGTCGGCGGGCGGTGCTGAGCTGGCGCCGTCATCACCGCCGGTGCCCTCGGGCGGGTTCGGCGCGGCGTTCAAGGCGGTGGTGGGCCGCAAGCTGCGCGAGCTGACCGGCCGCCGCTGGGAGGGCGCATCGGAGCGGGCCAGGCAAGCGGAGGCCGCGCGCCGCGGTGCTGCGGAGATGGCGCGCCGGATCGAACGCCAGACCGGGCACCGCCCGTCTGAGGCCACTATTCGGCGCAACGCGCGCCAGGACCGCACACCGCGGGGAGTCGATCAGGCCCGGATGGACCGCCAATCCCGTATCGACACCGCCGGCGGCATCGAGCAGTTCGCCCGCCAGGTGGGGGCCAACCCGCGGGCAGTGCCACAGTGGCGCGATGCCGGTGCGACCTTGGTCCCAGGAACGGTGCGGGTGTCGGCCGATGTAGAGGGCATCCTGTGGGCCGATGGTGAGGCGTATCCGCGGTCGTTGACGGTCAGTGTCACTGTTGGGCCGCCGGCTGCTGATGAGATTCGTGCGGCTTACGCTGTCGGCGATCTTGAAGTGATCGCGGAAGTGCTTGGGCCGGCGATCACTGATCA